>Ga0080064_1000659_pt1 | contig 85085 bp, 71 predicted proteins | sample Subgrocontami54m_FD_69260 | JGI IMG/M metagenome (GOLD analysis project Ga0080064, IMG submission 69260) | Subsurface groundwater microbial communities from S. Glens Falls, New York, USA - GMW46 contaminated, 5.4 m (SPADES assembly) (version 2) ... | reverse complement strand
TATCCCCTTGATCCATCCAATGTTACACCGAAAAAAATGTCGGCATCACATGACAGGCAAGTGTAGTCCCTACAGCGTTCACTCTGTCACCCAGAAATGACAAGAATTGAACCAGGCCCGACTGGGCCACAATACCACGTACTCCACACACCATATGTTTGTTACCCGGTTTCGAACCATGCCGGCCACCCCCCTCGGAACTGGCCGCGACGGTGGCCCTTTGGGCCGAAACCGTCGCGGCATTACTGGCACCTATTCAACTCCCCCCTGGCAATCTTACCTACGCAACGACCACCGCGCAGCCTCTTGCATCTACCATTCCTATCCCGTACCGTAGAACCCGATCCAGATTGCAGGACCCAGCCAACGCACGCGGCGGCTTGGCCGCCGGCCGCGACGTGGCCTTGTGGACGCCCGCCCATGCCGCTTGAACAAAAGCCCCTCTTTCGGCCTGACGTGTTGCGGAAGCAACTGGCCTACTTCAACCTGCCTGCCGCGGCCAAGGCGCTGCGCCCGGAGTTGGCGAAGTGGAAGGGGCTGATCGAATCGAAACAGATTAAGGCGGTAGACAAGGGCAACAAGGACTTGAGCATCGACGGCTACAACGGCGGTCTTTTCGAGCCCGACGAAATCCTTGACCGCCTGACCGTGCCCGATGAAGTGTGCGGCTACTTCCGCGACCTGGCCGGCTACGATTACCGCCACGCGCACGAAGTGGCCGCGGATGCCGCGGCGCCCGGCACGACCATGGTCTTCGGGACCGGGGGATTCAATGTCGTCGTCGGCAACCCGCCGTACGTCCGCCAGGAATTGCTGTCGCCTACCAAGCGGTACCTGGAAACCGCGTACACGTAACTGGCAGCCGGACCCATTCACAATACAATTGGGTGAAACGAAGGGCATCCGCGATATGGCTGACCAGCTTCAACTCGACGAATCGCAACTCGACGATTTCAAGCTTATTCTTGAGCTGAAAAGCGAGAGTTTGCGCGCGGTTGTCGACCGTCTTCGCCAAATAGATTTGGCGCCGGTCTCCCCGGACAAGCTGTTCCAGGCTGCGGTCGAAGTTCTCGGCAATCGCGAGGATGTCGCCGATAGTCTAGTCCGCCAAGCTCTGACGCTTTGCGGTTGGATGCGACAAGCTGGAGTGGCGGTCGCAGAGGTACCTGAGTCCCTCCGTGATTCTCTCACGGCAGCATTGCAATGGGGCAAACAGGATCTGGACAAATGGGGGCAAATTGAGCCGGGACTTATCGAGATGCTCTCGCTGCCGATTTTGCGCTTGGCCTCTTCGGCAATAGATCTGTCCTTCGAGTATACGAACCTGTGGATGGAAGCGCGGATTCTGACAGACATCCGGCCCGTCTTCACAGAAGATGCAACGGAGATCGAAGGAGCGGTTGTGTCCCATGCTTTTCGGCTGAGGTATTCAAGCATGGAGGGCCCTCATGAATTGAATATTGCTATGGATGAGGGAGACATAATACAGTTGATTGAACAGTGCGACCGCGCGATTCGCAAAGCAAGGACGGCACGCGCGTTAATGTCGGACAGAGCTCACGTTCCGACTGCGATCTCGGGAGAAGTTGACGATGCCTGATGCGATGGTCCACGATCGTCAAATTGGCTGCCTTGCGAAACGCCGATTTCCATGTGGCCAGCGTGACAGATCCGTATCCATAAGCAACGAAAAGAGGATCTTTCAACTCAGCGTAGGTTTGGCAAAGCAACGAAAAAGCCGTCGAGGCTTTCCCCGCTATGATTCGAAAAAGGCCGTCCGCGACTCGTTGCTGCATGATTTTGTCGCCAAGACAAACTGGTTCCTTGTGCACAGAGCTTCCGCATCGCCTGGCACTTTCGCATTGCCACGCCCGCGATTGATTGAACGCGGGGTTCTTGCCCAATTCCGTTCGCAAGCAAGTCCGGGAAAAGTGATTCGAGCTTTGGAGCGTGGTCGTCGGCTGGGCTCCCACGATGCACTGAAGGTGATTGCGCGAGTCCTCAATTCAATGGAAGCACGTCGAAGGGCTGAAGTCGGGCAGAGGAGTCCCTTGACTGCATTCATCAATCGCGTCCAACAACTCGATCGACGCGGCCACACAGATTCGGCGCTTGACTTGTTGTACGACTCAGTCGATGAGCTGATGCGAAGGCAGGAGTTTGGCCATTTGGATTCTCTGCTGGCAAGACTCGAACCCTCGCAATTCTCTGTCGATATTCTGCTCGGCCTCCTCACCGCGACATTGCCGGCGAAAAGTCGCATCCCGGCGCGCGCCACATTGTTCGAGAAATCCGAAAAAACTCTGACGCAACGCGGCGAAAACGACGTGGGACTGTTGACGGGCCTTGAGGGATAATCAAGCCGATGGAGCGAATTCACAGCGCCGCCGAATTGCCCTTCGACCAGATTCGCTTTGCTGCGATTGCTATTCGGGCGATTGATGAAAAACAGCGGCATGCCGGCATATTTCACGTTGACAGCGACGCCAAAACACTCCAGCTACTCCACCTCGCGATGCACTGTGACCTGAGGAATGCGGGGCCGAGCAATGCCTATCTATGGATTGATCCGCAAGTTCCAGCCCCACGCTTGCGTCAGGTCTCGGCGGTATGCCGGCAGGTCTGGAGGTCCAACGGTCGTGACCTTCCGTTCGGATTCAGCCCGCCGAATGATTGTTTCGACGAGAAAACCGGCAAGTTCTTGTTCGGCCCGACGCGTTTTGGCCTAACCTGTGCGAACTTCGTCCTCGCCGTGTTTCAAAGAGCGGGCCTTCGCTTGGTGAATTATGAGACCTGGCCCGCCGACCGGCCCGGGGACAAAGAATGGCAGACTGCAATCATCCAAATGCTCCGCGACTCCGGTTTGGCGAGTTCTCAACACCTCGAAGCAATGGAAGGCGAAGTCGCCAATGCTGCGGTCCGATACCGACCCGAGGAAGTTGCGGGAGCGGCTCTTGCAACGTCATTGCCAACTTCCTTTGAACAAGTCGTCGAGGCAAGTGCACTGGTCCTTCAACGTCTCATAGGATAACGCGACTGTGGCTTGTTTGCTGGCAGCACTTTTTCGCCCTTGCCCAAGAGCAACAGGCGACGCGCAGCGCGTTTCTCGACTGGCTTCGGCTGGAGTTCGAAATCGCCAAGCCGAGCATGAAGCTGCAAGCGCCGGCGGACCTCGACGAAGAAACCTTCCTTGCCGAAGTGAAGAAACTGCGCGGCAAGAAAAAACCGCTGACCGTGGCCGGCGTGAAAGCCCTGCGCGAAGAGTACGCGCGCGAACTGGCCCCGGTCCGCAAGAAGGCCGCCGAAGCCCAGGGCCTGGAGCAACAAATCAGCGACCTCGTCAACGCCGCCTACGGCCTGACGCCCGACGAAGTGGCACTCCTGTGGCAAACCGCCGCAGCGCGCATGCCGCTGCCGCGGCCTGACTAACCACTCCATCAAGGAAATTCCTGACTTTCCGATTGCGTTTTGCTTTCCTGCCCTGTGGGGGCGCGCACACGTAGGTTTCGCCGCAGCGTCGCTGCATTGCTCAGAGCATGTGAAAAAATCAAAACCGTCTCTCGCAAAGGCGCAAAGGCGCCAAGAATACCCAAGAATTCATGGCTATCTTTCTTGTTGCTTGGCGTCTTTGCGACTTTGCGAGAGATTTTTTCACAAACTCTCAGTTTTTCTTGGTGGCCCCAATGGCGTTGGCGATCCGTTCCACCGTAGGAACATCAGTCACTTCTCCCAGGGCCTGCAAAAGGATGTTGATGGCATCCGACTTTGTCCGTTTTCCGTCGATGGCGGCGAGCCGTTGAATGGCCCGTGTTTGGCCGTCGGTTGGACCACAAAGCTCCCAGATTACGGCAAGAAGCGGGCTGTTGTAGGCATCAATAGCTGCCAAGGCTTCGTCCGCAGCGCTGCTAATCCCATCATTGGTCTGCGAAGGCTTGCTGTCGATCTGCGGCGGCTTGTTGTCGGTTTGCGCTGGCTTCTTTTCGGGCTGCGCTGGCTTCTCTTCGGTTTGTGGCGGCTTCTTTTCGGGTTGCGTTGGTTTCTCCTCGAGCTGCGGCGGCTTAACGTTCTGTTTGGCCGTCGTCCGGATGCTCTCGATGGTCTTTTCGATTCGATCCAACCCTTTGGCCAGCTCCGGATTACGCGGCGCTCGCGGCAACGACCGTGACAAACTCCTCAAGGCCGCGACGATGGCCTGCTCGTCCTGATTCGGCTGATTCAGAATCTTCTCGACGGTCTTGAGAAGCAACAAGTGGACCTCAACCTTGCGCGCGTCCGAGGCGGGCCTTCCTTTCCAGCTCACGAAGGGAGAATCGGCGATCCGAGCGATCACGCGTCCGCTGCCATCGGGATCGTGAATTTGCGACAGGGTGACCGCAGCTGTTTTGCGAAGTTGATCGGCGAATCCAATTCGATCGCGGAACCGACCCAGGAGTTCCTGGTCGTCGAGCAACAGAACTCGGCGCAACCGCGGCATTGCTGCTTGAGCATCTGGCCCCATGCGCGCGAGAGCTTGCGCGGCTAGGATGAAGCGATCGGGATCGAACGATGGCGTCTCGTGATTGAGCAATTCGACAAGCTCGACGGCGGCGTTTTTCGCCGCGGGCCCAAGGTTTCCAAGCGTCTCAATCGCTTTCGATTGCAGGCTGACATCAGGATCGCGCAGGGCCTCGCGCAACGCCGGGACGCCGGGCGCCCCGATGCTGCCCAGAGCCTGGATCGCGGCCGAGCGCACACGGCTTTCTGGATCGCGGAGAGCTTCCTTGAGTGCTGGGACGGCCGACTTCGCCGGTGCTCCGATTTCCGCGAGCGCATACGCAGCACCTGCGCGGACCCGGACATCGGTGTCCTTGAGTCCATCAAGCCAAAAGCTCATCGGCTGGCCATTGTAGCGGGGTTCATTGGCGTCGAGCGCGGTAAGGGCAACCAGCATGACGATGAGGCCAAAGAGCAGATGTCTTGTCACAGCGGCAACCTCCTTAGGATGCGTCGAAGATGCCGAACTCAAGGCTGGGTGCCCTAACGAGGGTGCAAGTTCGAATTCGCGGCGCAATCTTGGCAAATGATGCAGTTTTGAGCTTAACCGTGTTTCAGCCGCAACGCAACCCGCGGCAAGAAAATCTGGTGCTGCGCCATTCTTGTGGGGCAGACATTCCTGTCTGCCACTGAAGCCGCTGAATACGCAGGCAGACAAGAATGTCTGCCCCACAAAGACCAGCCGATTCCACAAGTTTGGCGGAGAACCGAAAATCTCACCGCCGTTATCCATCGATCAGCGTGCGCTATTTTCCCAGAAGCGTACCGACAATCTTTTGCCAGCGGCTCTGTCTTTCTTGCTGAAGATCCGTGAAGCGCTGACTGAGCCAAGCGTGCACATCTTCACTGGGCGGGCCGGTGCTTTCTGGAGACGATCCATTGACCGGTTGAGCCGGCGTCTCCAGCCCTTGGCCTGGCGACTGAACCGGCCTCGTAACGTCCTGATCGGTTCGAATCGGCTCCGTTGTCGCATGGCTGGCTGCGACCTTGGATTTTTTGCGGGCTGGTGTGTCGGGGGCATCGGCTCGATTTGCGCTAATCTGAGTCGCTCGATGTGCTTGCCGAGAGCCAGGCGCGGCAGCGGCAAGGGACGGCGCCGAACCAGAGTCCGTAATCGACGTCGCCGGATTTTGCTGGATCGAGCGCAGGGCATCGGCAGGCGCCGCTCGGTAGTTCGCCAACTCGGTTTGCAACGAGTGCATCTCGCGATTCAAATCACGCAGCCCGTCCAGTTCTTGTCGAATCAGGTCGAACTGATCCCTTTGCAGCGTGCTGAACATCTGCAACATCATCACCGTTGTCTGCTGAAACTGATCGAACATTTGCTGCTGCATCATCGAGAACTGGTTGACGAAGGTCAACACGAGCGCTTGGGTGGCATCGGTCGCCACCGTGCCTGGTTGGACGGGTGCCGGGCTCGGTGCTTGAACGGATGCCGGCCACGACAGCGGCGAAATCACTCCGGACTTCGCTGAAGTTGTCAGGGCCGAGCTGAGTGCGCCGGCAGGGGCTTCGCCGCCAATTTGCAGGGAACGCGGAACGGGGACGGGCACCACTCCCGGCCCATTCGCCAATTGCTTGTTGACGCCCAAGAGGTTGGTGTGGGAAGTGCGTGTCGAAGCGCGCCGCGGTTCTTCGTGGATGTACATTTCAAACCGACCGACTTTGAGGCGGTCACCGTCACGTAGCCGCGCCCAGCGCACGCGGGTGTCGTTGATGGAAACTCCCTCCCGGCCAAGAAGATCAATGACCCAAACTCCTTGGGGTGTGCGCAGCAAGCTGCAGTGGATTCGCGATACGCTTGGGCATTTGAGACAGACTTTGCAAAGCTGAGATTGTCCCACGTAGGTAATCACGCGATCCAACTGCCATGTCGGCAATTGGGCGCGACCTTTCATGACTGCTGCATTCGGAAACTCCAAGGTGACGGTTGGAAGGGGGTCCTGTTCGGGCGGCGTTGCCAAAAGCGGGTTCGCGGCGCCTGGAGCGACGTTTTCGCGAATAAGGGTTTGTAATTCGTAAGGTCCGACGCGAAGAGCTTCAGAGCCATCGAACAACCCCACGCTCTCGCGACGCTGTTTCCAAAAGGTGCCGGTCCGGCTCAAAAGGTCGAAACGCCACAGCTGTCCTGCGATGACTTGGAGATATGCATGGCGGTAACTGATTTGGTTGTCCAGCAGCAGGACTTCGCACGCGTCACCACTGCCTACGACGGCAAAAGGGGTTGGTATGACCACGCCTCTGGCTGGTTGCGAACGGTGTTCGATCAAGAGGCGGAGTTCTCCGATCCCACCACAAGCTTCCCACAATTCCCTTAGCGATGGCCCGCTCACGATGTTCTTTCTGGGGAGTTACAACTCGGCAAAGAAACCATTACGGTTCGTTCCGGCTGAGTGTGGCCGGAATTGGGGGCTCCAACTTCCAACCTCAAGAAAACGGGGGAAGGTGGTGTTTTTTCCAGCACAAATGATGCCGCCGGTTGGCGTCTTTGCAGCGATTCATCTTGAATGTCAGAATCTAGCGCAGCTGTCCACGAAAAGAGGCATGTATCTGTGCTTCAGAGCACTAATGTTCTTTCGACAATGATCTGTAAGTCTTATCTATTCAGATGGTTATGGAGTTTTCTGTAGTTGCGCGCCGCATAGCACACAAAATGGTGTTTGTCAAAAAAAGGCGGTCGCTTTTTGGAAAATCGCAAGCCTTTATCCAGAAAGACCTTACGATTCACATCTGCCATTTCCTTTTGGATTGCGCCATTTTTGTGTTGCGCTGGACAGTGTTCCTGGGCATTACACTCTGTAAACCAAACGCAGCGTTAGAATGCGCCCAAAATGACTCTCCCCACGTTGACGTTTCTTGGTGACTGTTCAGGAGCGATCTTTCGCCAACCACGGGCTGTTTCACCAGTTCGTGCCGATCATCCTGGAGAGTGCCAGATCACGGATGCCCACCAAGGGCACGGAAGCACTTCAAAACGATGGCGGCGCATCGCTGATGCCATTCTGCAGGTCATGTTTGACTGCAGGGGCAGAACCTTGGTCTATTTTCTCAAGGAGGATCGATCGTGTTCGTACGTGTTCATGATTGCATCGTGTTGATGCCAAGAAAAATCATCGGACGCGCTTACTGTGATTCAGCACCAGGAGTAGCCCACCATGTTGTCGACTGTAATTGTTAGCACGCCGAGTCCTGTCCACAAAAATGGCGAGAAGTCCGCTGACGGCAATGTTCGTTCTCATCTTTCTTCGTTGCCCTCTCGTTATGTCACCGACCAGGACGCTTATTTTGATGGATTCCCGCCGGAATTAGCGACATTGCGGGATCAAGTATTGCGTGTGGCGCCGCAAGATACCACGATTCTCTTGACCGGTGAAACGGGAACGGGCAAAACGCGCTTGGCGCGCCTGATCCATGAAATGTCGCCGCGCTCGAACGAACCGTTCTTGATCGTCGATTGCGGCGCGTTGTCGCCCAGCCTCATTGAGAGTGAAATGTTCGGCCACGTCAAAGGGGCCTTCACCGGAGCGGATCGGGAACGCTTGGGCAAATTCGCCGCCGCCGGTCGCGGGACGCTGGTGCTTGACGAAATCAATTCGTTGCCGCTGGCCCTGCAAAGCAAGCTGCTCCGTGTCGTTGAAGACCGTGTCTTCGAACCCGTTGGCTCGAACCGGGGTTTGCCGCTCCACGCGCGGATCATCGCCGTAAGCAACGCCTTGTTGGAGCACGAGATCCGGGCGGGCCGGTTTCGGGCCGATCTTTTCTTCCGCCTCGACGTCGTCGGCTTTTACATGCCAACCCTACAGAGCCGGCGCTGCTCCATCATGCCATTATGCCGGAGATTCCTCAGCGAATTCGCCGCCCGCAATCGGCCCGACGTGCAACGCATCGACCCAGAAGCACTGTGGGCCTTGCAAGAATACAATTGGCCCGGCAATATCCGCGAATTGCGCAACGTGATCGAACGTGCCATCGCGCTTTGCCCTGGACCGGAAATCCAACTCGCCGACTTGCCGGAAGCCATCCGTCTCAAGACCCCATCCGCGGCAGGCTCGATGGTGCTGCAACAGCAAGTGATTCCGAAGGATTTCGCGAGCATGACACTCGCCGAAAGCAAAGAACTGACGGAAATTCAACGCATCAAGGAAGTGTTGACCAAGCATCGGAATAATCGGTTGCGTGCGGCGCGAGAATTGGGGATCAGCCGCATGGGGTTGTACAAGAAACTGCACAAGTATGGGCTGATCCACCGCGAGTAGGCCGCGCGGTAGAACCAACGGCTTTGGCTCGGAAGGTTGCCTACGGTCCAAAACCGGACCCGCCGCCTAGCCCGCATTTCTCACCAATAAGTGATGAGCGGCGCGGTGTCGGAGGGCGGGTTTTCTAACCCGCCATGGCCAAGCGGCGCGGTGTCGGAGGGCGGGTTTTCTAACCCGCCATGGCCAGACGGGTTAGAAAACCCGTCCTCCAGTGGTGAGAAATGCCGCCTAGCGTGCCTTTCTCGGAGGCGCCTGTTGCGTCGTAGTGACGGATGCTGCAGCACGGGTGCCCGTTGTTCCGCCCCGATTCAGAAAATACTTGGAGTGATTCAAAAAACCGCTGGCATGACCGGTCGGCGGCAAATCGGAAGTCGTCGTCGTCGGCTCCTGCTGCTGCAAGGCGGTGGTCTGCTGCTGAAGTTGTTGAATGGAATTGTTGAAGTTTACTTGCGGACGGACCAGGCCGTAATAATTGAAAGCCGCACTGTTCCCTTGGCGGAGCAAATTCAAAGAGGGACTGACGGCCGGCCTGGCGGATGGGTTGAGAGCGGGACCTTGAGCCACAACGTTCTCCACGCCGTACACCATCATCAAACAAGCTACCAAGTGCCAGTTCTTCATGGTCATTTCCATTTCTGGTTCAAACCGAAACACGTGGCCTAGTCGACGCCGCTGTTGACCCAGCGCGGCCGAGCCGCACTAAAACCTAATCACGAAAGCACGAAAGACGAAAACACGAAAGAAGTTTCTTGTGTCCATTTTTCGCGATTTCGTCTTTCGTGCTTTCGTGATTCGTATTCTTGAATTTGCGCGGCTTGCGCAAATTCTGCGGGATAGTAACACGAAGCACCATCAGTTTACAAGCCTACTCCGTAGGCCACGGAGGTCAATCCCATTGATTGTTGTGTACGCGCGTACATATCGATGATTTGTCCGGAGTAATCTCCCCGTCGGCTCCATGACCACCAACACGGTGTCTTAGAATCCTCCGACTCCGCGTCCGATTCCGCTTCCGATTCCGCCACCGGAGCCAGATAGGGTCCTCACAGTCGCGTTCCCCAGCAAGGTGATTCCCAGGATTCGCTCGAGTGGTGCGATTACCTTGGCGAGGTAGTTATCCGTCGCGATCCAAGGATCAACACTGACGAAAACGCGATCGCCGGGCATGAGCTGGTAGTTGGTTAATGTCGATCCTCCCGAAGAAATGGCGTCCCAATTGACGGGCAGAATGTTGTTGCAGTTCGAGTCGTCCACAGACGGGCGGGCGACCCAAATGCGTTTGCGGAACGTTCCGGCGGGGAGTCCTTTCAACTCGGCGATGGCATCGATGACCGTTTCATTGCCCGTCACTGGCAAGCGGTGCACTTGTTGTCCGGCCCCGTCGAGGTCGAAGATCACGTAATACACTCTGCTGTTGAAGCCGGCGATATCCAAGGAGATTTCCGGTTCCAGAAGAAACTTGGACAGGTGGTCTTGAATGGCGACTTTGGCCTGCTCGAGCGTCAGACCAGTAATTACGACGCTTCCGTAATTCCCCAGCACAACCTTGCCATCGGGATGAACCAAATGTTCGCCGCGAATTTGCTGCATCGCCCGAGATTCCGCCAGGGAGACGATGACGTCAAAATCTGCCTTAAAACGCCTGAGCAGATTCGTCTTGATCGTGTTCTTGGCATCGGCGATTCCTTGTCCGCTGATCTTCACCGATCCATAATCGAACCCCAAATTCACCGTCCCATCAGGCTCAATCCGGTAGATGCCATCGATCGGTTGTCCGGGAACGAGGCTCGGCCGTTCTTCTTTGGCGCCGGGGATCCTTACCTGAATGAAAAGCGCGTCCAGCGGCTTGATTAGGTAAGGCGGCCGCGGGATGAGGGTTACCGCATCGATCAGGAGAATGTCGGGAGGGGCAATGACGTGTTCCGGAAGTGTGATTTTCTTCAATTCGGTCGGCGCGTTCCCGATCGCGCTCATGCGGTCAATGGTGTTCCGGCTCGAGCAACCCGTTATTCCGGCAACGGCTGCAAATAGGCTCACCAATGCAATTGTTGGCCAACGTTTTCCTTTACTGAACATGCGTCACCTCTTCGACTGTGCAGAGTTTTGAGGGAGTGCAGCCCGGCGGTTCATCGAGTGTCACCGATCATTCGGATGGATTTCCGAACGCAAGTTATTGCAGCAATTACAGTTGAGGAGCCATTTGAACCCATGAATCAGAAAAAGCCGCTGTGACGCTCTACGGACACAGTTACTCAGTCGGCGTTATTATCGACGCTTTCGATACTACCCCTTTAATCGCGACAATCGTTACTTTCGGAAGACTGCCCAGTTTCACGCAAGACCGGCTGAAAATGTTGTGTCCTCAGCTGTGCCTGGGCAAGGCAGGCAAGTGGCGAAGGATGTGCTATTGAGTCCTTCTGTTGTAACCAGTTCAGCGGCTGAACTGATTACCAGCGTTTACAACCATTGCCGATCACTTCTGAAAAAAGACGTTGCAGAATTCTTCATAAACCATGTATTCTCAACACCTTAAGATTATCGTCAAGCGAATAGCTGGCCATCAATTTCGGCTGGCCTGCCTTTTGCTTCATGAGGACTTGATTGTCGAGAACCTCATCAACGTGAGCGTGTGCAACCCATCGGCACGGAGTGCGCGCGTGCTGTATTGCCTTCACACATGACGAATTCCAGGAAAAGACTCGGAGCAATCGCATTCGCGCTAGGCAGTATCTTGGCGTGGGCCTACTGGCCCACGTTCTGTGATATCGCCGAAAGATGGTCGACAAATCCCATCTATTCACACGGTTACCTTGTACCCCTCTTCGCGGGATTCTTGTTGTGGCACCGGCGCCGAATGATCCGGGAAGAATCACTCGAGCCAAGCTGGTGGGGTTTGCCGTGGATAGTTGCCGGCGCCTCACTTCATGTTTTTGGCGCCTACCTTTTCATTGACTGGATTAGCGCCGCGTCTATCCTGCCAGTTTTGGTGGGAATAGTCATTTCGTTTGGGGGCGGAAACCTGTTGCGCTGGAGTTGGCCAGCGATCGCCTTTCTGGTGTTCATGCTGCCGCTCCCCTATCGAGTGGAGGTTTCCTTAGCTCATCCACTACAGCGTATTGCGACCTTGGCAAGTACGTATGTCTTGCAGACGGCAGGTTTTGCCGCGGTTGCCGAAGGCAACATCATCATCATGGAGGAATCGCGCATCGGAGTGGTTGAGGCGTGTAATGGGCTGGGCATGTTGGTGACCTTCTTTGCGTTGGCCGCGGCAGTCGCGATGCTGATGCGCGGTCGTTTCACGGACAAGGCGGTTATTGTCCTTAGCGCCATTCCAATTGCTCTTGTCGCCAATGTGATTCGCATCACTGTAACAAGCATGTTGTCCGAAACAGTTGGGCCCAAGATTGCGGACCTAGTCTTTCATGACCTAGCCGGATGGGTCATGATGCCAATTGCTTTGGGCATACTCTGGATTGAGAAGCAGCTTCTTAACAAGCTCCTGATCGAGCAGTCTGACATTGAAGAGGTTTTCAGCTTTGCCGAAGCTGGATCTGCCAAGCAAAGCTGTCTTGTGTGATGACGGTCCAGGAAAGAGACTTTTGCAAAACGGATGGAACGATTTTCCAGGATTGGCGTCTAAGGTGAAGCATTCGTTCCGCGAGTGCATCGGCTCACATGAGGAGTCGACGTTCGCCTTGGCCGCGCAGTTGCCAATGGGTAAACGCTGAGATCGTCGCCGGCTACGGTCGGTCAATTGGTCATCTCGGCATGCAACCGCCGTTCCACTGACGGAGAATGTTCAATGGCATTTCCCGATTCTGATCGAGTTGAATCGGCGCAGGAGACGATTTCGAATCAAGCGCCTGAGCCGCGCCTTGGCAACGGCGCGGTCGCGCTGCGGGATCGACCAGCCCTTATCCAAGCATCAGAATTGCCATCGGTTCTTTCGACAACCCCCAATGTTCCCGGACTGCTGCTGGCACTGCGGCGCCGTTGGCGTCTGGCCTTGTTACTGGGCCTGGTTTGTGCCGCGGCGGCCGCGGCGGCCATGTGGTTCAGCCAGTCAGAGAAATTCACGGCGCGGACGCTAGTCCTGGTTGCTGCGAATCGTCCCTACATCGTTGGTGAAACGCCCGAAAGCAGGATCGAGTTCAGTAGCTATCAGCGCACGCAAATCGCCTATATCAAAAGTCGGCTCGTGCTCAACGCCGCCCTAAACGAACCAAAGGTAAAGGACCTGGAAGTGGTCCAGGAACAAATCGATCCCGTGGTTTGGCTGGAGAAATTGATTCAGGCCGATTTCTCGACCGCACCAGAAATCCTCCGCATTCACATGACGGGCGACGAACCCAAGGATTTGATTGCGATTGTGAACGCTGTGCGAGATTCCTACTTCAAAGAGGTGCGCAGCCGGGAGGTAGGTTGGCGGGAACAACGTCTGAAATTGCTGAAAGAAATCTATGCGGAGGCGGACAGGAAGTTAGCGGACAAACGCCAGATTCTCAAGGGAATGTCGGAAGACCTGGGGTCGACGAAAGACCCTAAAGTGATGGAACACGCGCAAGAAATGCATTGGAAAACCTTAGACAACCTCCAGAATGAACTATTGCTAACTCAGCAGAAGTTGCTTAAAGCCAAGATGGAATTTGAGATTCAGAAAGCTCGCGAAGTCAAAGACGGCGAAGTCGGCCTGCTGCCGAATGTCATCGAAGAAGCTATCCAAAAGGATGCAGGCGTCCTGGATTATCTGAGAAAGATTGCTCAGTACGAATATGATCTTGAGCACATCAAAAAGAACACTTTTCAGCCCGAGACGGAACGAACGTTTAAGGGAGCGACAAAGGCACGGGACCTGGCGCAAAAAGAACTAGCTTTGTTACGCCAAAAACTTCGCGAGAGCTTCACGAAGAATCTCCGCGAGAAGATCGGCACGGATCTCCGATCATCGCGCATTAATGACCAAAACGAGATTGCGATCCTTGAATCGCAGCACAAATGGCTTGACGAAGAATTCAACAATCGCCTCAGCTCATTTCGAGGTTTGAGCAAACGTAGGATTGACGTGGAATGGCTACGTGACGAGATCAAACTGGAGGAAGACTTCGCCAAGAGAATGGTCTCCCAGTCCGAACATCTTCAAATTGAAATGAAAGCTCCCGATCGATTCACACTTTTGGAAGATGCGTATTGCACGCCCGATCTGGACAGCCGCATCAAGAAAGCCGGCATGGCGGGTGGCGGCACATTCGCGCTCATCCTTTTCGTGATTGCCTTCTTCGAATTCCGAAGCCGCCGCGTCAGCAGTATTGATGACGTGGTTCGGGGACTCAAGATGCGATTCGTGGGTTCTCTGCCGACGCTGCCTTCGCGGGCGCGCAATCACGCCAAAGCGAAGGGCGGCAATGTTCAATGGCAGAACCAAATGAACGAATCGATCGAAACGACTCGAACCGTACTACTCCACGCCGCCGAGGCTGAGGCCTTGCGTTTGATCGTGGTAACAAGTGCGGTGGGCGGCGAAGGGAAGACCCTGACTTGCAGCCATCTCGCCGCCAGTCTCGCGCGCGCCGGCCGAAAGACGCTTTTGATCGACGCCGATCTTCGTCGTCCTGCCCTGCACAGGATTTTCAACCTCGGGGCGCAACCGGGGCTTAGCGAACTTCTTCGAGGAGAGGGGGACGTTGCCGCAGCGGTCCAGGCGGGGCCCATTGTCGGCCTTTCCATTCTAGCCGCAGGCAACAGCGATGATCGTTCCATTCAAGCGCTCTCACAGCCAATTCTGGGCGAGTTGTTCAAGAAATTCCGGGATGAATATGATTTCGTGATCGTGGATTCAGCCCCCATCCTACCGGTGGCCGATTCTCAAATGATCTGCCAGCAGTCTGATGGTGTCATCTTCGCAGTCTTGCGGGACGTGAGCCGGTTGCCGCAAATCTACGCGGCCCATGAACGTCTGATCGCGCTGCAAATCCGAATTCTTGGCGCGGTAGTCAACGGTACGGATGGTCCTGTCTACGGTTCGTCGTACCCGTACTCGCGTGGGAATCCGGCGGCAACCACAGCCTGACCTTAATGAGTCTTTATCTGCTATGAATCGATACTTGCCGATCGTGATTGTGGCCGTTTTGTTAGTCGTGGACGGCTACGTCCATGGGCTTTGGACCAACCGCTGGCAGACTACTTCAAAAGACCTGGAATTGGCTAGCGCACGACTTCAGCTGGTGCCGATGATCGTTGGTGATTGGCAAGGCGAATCCATGAAGCCGTTGAGCGAACGCGAAGTCGAACAGGCTGGGTTTGCCGGATATGTCAACCGCCGTTTTAAGAATTACCAAACCGGCTCGGTTATTAGTATTCTGCTGGCATGTGGCCGTTCTGGCCCTTTGTCGGTACACACGCCCGATATTTGCTATCGTGGCGCCGGCTATGAACCAACAGGAATCAACGTCAAGCATTCGGAAAAAAATGACGACATCACGGCTGAAATGTGGAAAGCCCATTTCGGCAAGTCGGATCTGAGTTCTTCGGTGAAATTACGTGTTCTTTGGTGCTGGAGCACGGGCAAATCCTGGAAAGCACCCGACAATCCACGAATTACTTTTGCTGGCGCTCCTGCCCTTTATAAGCTCTACGTGATTCAAGAGTTTAATGGCGATGACCAGCAAGCGAGCAAGACATGTTCGGAGTTTCTAAGCCAATTGCTTCCCGAACTGAACAGGATATTGCTCCCCAAATCGTGAGCCTAACTTGATCCCCTCCGGAACACGGATCCGTGTGGGGCGAATCTCGCTGTTGCGGTGCCCAAGCTATTCCGCATCAGGTGGAATGTATGGCCAGATGTGATGGTGTATGCCAAACCGACGGGGATATTCGTTCGGATAACCCTCACCGGATGGCAGCGGAGGAGATTGCGCCGAGTAATACAGCGCTGTACGGAAAGGTCAAAGTGTCGAGCGATTGCTTCATGGCATTGCTGATGCTTGTCCTGACTGCCCCATTGGTCGTCCTCGCGGCCTTCGTCGTTAAGCTGACCTCGCGTGGTCCGATTTTCTACTCCCAGATACGGCTAGGCCGGGGAGGCAAACCCTTCACGATCTACAAGATTCGGACCATGTATCACGATTGCGAAAAGCAGACGGGAGCGCAATGGTCGAAGCCGGGCGACTCACGCGTGACGCCCGTCGGGCGTTTTTTGCGCAAGTCGCACATCGACGAATTGCCCCAACTTTGGAATGTGCTTCGCACTGACATGAGTTTGGTCGGGCCGCGGCCTGAGCGGCCGGAGTTCGTTCCGCAGTTGGAGCAGGCTCTGAACCGTTATCGTGAGCGCCTGCTGGTCCGCCCGGGTGTCAGCGGACTTGCGCAGGTGCAACTGCCTCCGGACACGGATCTGAACAGCGTCCGTCGCAAATTGGCCCACGACCTCTGTTACGTTGAACGCATGAGTTTTTGGTTGGATTTGCGCATTTTGGTGTGCACTGCCCTGCACATGTTGGGACTTCCCTATGCTGCGTCCGCCAAGTTCTTGGCACTACCAGGTGGGGAACCTGTCGAGCGTACCTACCAAGATAGTTTGATCAAATTGTCCGAGAATGAAGTCGTCAAGAATTCGGTCAATGAAACGCTCAATACCGTCGCCACGCAGGCTCCACACGTCCCAGATTTGCAACCCGCGTGAGGCGAGGAACAGTTCGGAATGATCGGCATTTCGGCACATCCAAACACACGCCCCGCTTTGCTCTTTCTGGTCCATCGGGTGCCATTTCCTCCGGACAAAGGGGACCGCATCCGCACGTTTCAGTTTCTGCGCTATCTTTCGCAAAAGTTCGACGTGCATCTAGCATGCTTGGCAGATGAGCCCGTCGAAGACCGCGTCATTGAAACTCTACAGCGCTATTGCAAACGTGTGGCCGTGGCGAATGTCCAAGGTCGTATGCGTTGGGTACGGGCCCTGGTTTCACTCGCTACGGGTCGAACGGCCACGGAAGGAGCGTTCAGTTCTTCGGAATTACGCGCGGTTCTGAAGCGATGGGTGAGCGAAACGCGCTTCCACGTCGCGCTGGCGTCGGCATCCAGCATGGTCCCCTATTTGCGGCTGCCGTACTTGGCCGGCATTCCTGCGGTAGTCGACTTGATCGATGTCGATAGTGAGAAATGGTTTGACTATGCCGCGGCAAAACGGGGACCGAAGTCCTGGCTGTACCGTCTGGAAGGTCGCCGTTTACGACGCCTAGAACAAGGCCTCTCTACTTGGGCCAAAGCCGTCACCTTGGTCAGCGCTGCTGAGGTTGCCATTTACCGTCAATTCTGCTCGGACGGCGTGGTCGAAGCAGTTGGCAACGGCGTAGACCTTGATTATTTCCAACCTCAGGCGCGGCAAACCGAACAAGGCTGTGTCTTCTTGGGAGCACTGGACTACTGGCCGAACATTGAAGGAATCTGTTGGTTCTGCGATGAAATCTGGCCAGAAATTCGCCGTCGCCATCCTAACGCGACCGTATCCATCGTCGGACGACGTCCTACACCGGCCGTATGCCGCCTTGCCCAGGTTCCTGGCGTCAAACTGGTGGGCCAAGTACCCGACGTGCGTCCGCATCTGGCGGGTGCCGCCGTCAGCATCGTCCCCTTGCGGATTGCTCGCGGGATTCAAAATAAGGTGCTGGAATCGATGGCGATGGGAAAAGCAACCATTGCGTCTCCTCAAGCTTTGGAAGGCTTGCAGGCTCAACCTGGGAACGATTTACTCTCCGCGAACACACCCCAAGAGTGGATCGATTCGATTTCCTCTTTGATCGACACGCCTACCCTCCGTCGGCGAATCGGCGCAGCAGGGAGAATCTACGCCGAAGAGCATCATCGGTGGCAGCGCTGTCTGGAGCCGCTGGATGCGCTTCTTGACCTAGCCATGGAATCGCGCAACCCCAACGTACACATCGAACCAGCGCCCGGTCGGTTCGTTTGCACAGAGCCAAGCCACGCTGGTGAATAGAATAGACTTTTCCACATTCGATGCACCGCCGGCGATGGCAAAGCCTGCCTTGCGCGCCGCACACTACGGCTGGCTGGCACTGGCAGTATTCGCGCTGACCATCTACGGCAGCCTGATTCCCTTTCACTTCAAGCCCCAATCGCTGGACGAAGCTTTTGCTACGTTCCGCAAGATCACTTTTTCGGCCCCCGGTGATGTCGGGGCCCGAGGCGATTGGAACATTTCCATTGCTTTGTTCACGACCCTCAGCTTCGTTTTCATGGGGATGTTCTGCGTCGATCGTCCCAGAGCGGACACGTTGCGGGCCGCTCCGCTTGTCGCCATCTTCTGCGCCTTCCTGAGTCTGTTGATTGAATTCGTACAGGTTTACTTTCCGCCGCGGACTGTCTCGGTGAACGATCTCATTGTGCAAGCGGCAGGAGGATGCTTGGGAACCGTTGCGTGGCTTGGCGGCGGCCAACGCATCACCAAGTGGGTGCGCCGCCTGGGTTCGGCGATGGGAGTGGCGGGCTTGGCGCGACGGCTCTGGCCTGGCTACCTCGTCCTGCTCGTTATTGTGCAGCTCATGCCGTTCGACTTCACCGTAAGTTTCGCCGAATTGGCCGCAAAGTATGACAACCATGGGATCGCGCTCGTCCCCTTTGCGAACTTATTGTCCAAGGGCGTCCCGGAATTGATCGGGAAGGTCTTCATCCATGGTCTGTGCTTCGCGCCGCTGGGATTTTTGCGTGTGTTGGCGCTAGACCAGGCCGCACGAGCACGCAAACCTTGGCTTGCCGTGTTCACTTTTGGCCTGGCAGTCTCCAGTCTTGTCGAAGGCCTTCAACTTTTTGTGTTCACGCGAGTTTGCGATACGACGGACATCATTACCGGCACGGCAGCGGTGGCGCTCGGCTGGTACGCCGGCGGGATTTTCTGTGATTACTGGGGGAAATTCCTGCAGAAGCCCAATATGCGTTTAACACCGGACTGGCATCCGATGGTGTGGACAGCATTGACTCTGACGTGGCTGGCGACGATCCTTTACTTCCATTGGACCCCGTTCGATTTTACGACGGATCCGGCACGGTTCACCGCGGACTCGGAGGACCTGACGCAGTACGGCCTGCGACGTTTCTCTTGGCTGCCGCTGGTGGACTACTATTGGGGGAACAAGTACAACGCGCTGGATCAATTCATCAAAAAGACTCTGTCCTTCATGCCGTTGGGCTTTCTGATTGCGCTTGGTCGCAGGAAGCTCTATCAATCAGGAACCACCTGGCTTGTCATTTCGGTGGCGCTCACGGCGGCTTTGCTCGTTGAAACAGGCAGATACTTCCTGCCCGCACGAGGGCCGAGCAGCACCGACCTGCTGATTTCCTGTTTCGGCGCTTGGCTCGGCTTCATGTTGACGCAACACATCCGCGTGGTCTTCTGGGCAGAACGCACCCTGTTCGGTTTTGCACATCGGGTACATCCGGAAGCCGTGCCCACGAAATCCTGAGCGTCCGTGTGTCGAGCAACGGTTGATCAAGGGGGCTGGACGTGTGCGGCACTCCGGAAATTCCTCAACGGCAGACTACCTGAACATTTGACTACTATGGTAGAGTTGGATCAGCGACGAAAGGGCTGGCTGGATCGCGATCCAGGCGAGGAAGGAGCGAAACTCGAGCCATTCGGGCCTGGTTCAAAACCGGGTAACAATCAAGTGTGTGTGTGGAGTGTCGGTGAATTGTGGCCTAGTCGCCCAATTTCTTCGTCGCAAAGGGTTATCAATCCAATGGTTGCGGAAAGGAACCACGACTGTACCGACTAGGCCAAGTGGCCCAGTCAGGTGCGTAGTCGCTTGGCACCCTCAACCGCGCGTTTTTGAACCATGCCCCCAGTCGCTCCTTTTTGTTGGCGCAAAGGCTTATGAATCTGATGTTTACGGAAAAGCGCCTCGACTAGGCCGACTGGGCCAAGTGGCCCGCTCAGTGGCCCAGTCGCTTGGCACCCGCAACCGCGCGTTTTTGAACCACGCCGGGTGGCCAGTTGGCCGCGATGGCGGGAGCGCGCTCACAATTCCCGATGGCCGAATTGGTTACGACGCGCATCGTCGCGGCCAAGCGGGGCCGCGAGTTGGCCGCGACGAGAGCCTGGTTGGCCGCGACGCTTTGCCAAATCGTGCTGGCGAGCCGCCCGCACCACGATTCCAGATTTCGCTTCCCTTCCGCCGGCGCGACGCTATTCTAGGGGACACAACCCATTCACCTCTCGCAATGCACGATGCGGCGCCGGCTTCAGCGGGAGTCGCTGACTACTTCATCGATGTGTCATGAAAAGCCATTTGTTGCGAACGCTGCTCGCTTCCATTGTCCTCGTCGGCCTCGTCGTCGCCAGCGGCGGCCAGGAGACGCGGCAACCCGATCCGGATCGGGCCAAGAAAATCGCCGAGATCGAACGGCAACTTCAGGAGCTGCAAAGCCAGATCAAGGCGCTCAAGGAGCCGGGACAACTCCAGCTCACCGCCGGCGTGCAACCGCTGGCCGCTGGCACGCTGCCGGCGAGTTGGTCGAAGCTCTTCTCCTGGCGTTCGATCGGCCCCGCGAATATGGGCGGCCGCATCACGGCGCTCGCGGTCCATGACGCCGACCCGTGCTGCTACTGGGTCGCCACCGCGTCGGGCGGGCTGGTCAAGACGATCAACAACGGCTCGACCTTCGAGCATCAGTTCGACAAGGAAGCGACGGTTTCCATAGGGGCTGTTGCGGTCGCGCCTTCGAACAAGGACATCGTCTGGGTCGGCACCGGCGAGGCCAACCCGCGCAACTCGGTCTCCTACGGCGATGGCGTTTACAAATCGACCGACGGCGGCAAGTCGTGGAAGAACATGGGGCTGAAAAAGTCGTACCAGATCGGCAAGATCGTCATCCATCCGAAGAATCCGGACATCGTCTACGTCGGCGCCCTCGGCCGGCTCTACGGCCCCGGCGGCGAACGCGGCATGTTCAAGACCACCGACGGCGGCAAGACGTGGGAAAACGTTTTGAGAGTTGATAATGTCACCGGCGTGCTCGAAATCATTATGAATCCGACAAACCCGGAGATGTTGATCGCCGCCACCTGGGAACGCCAGCGCGATGAGTTCGACAGTTTCCTCGGCAACGCGAAAAAGCCTGAAGCGACGGACGGGTACGGGCCAGCGAAGCTCCACGCTGCTGGCACGCAACTCTACAAGTCCACCGACGGCGGCAAATCGTGGAACGTCCTCATCAAGGGGCTGCCAAAGGCAAAGATGGGCCGGATCGGTCTGGATTGGCATCGCAAGAATCCAAACCTGGTCTTCGCCATCGTTGACACCGAGAAAGCGGGCACCGGATTGCCGCCGACCCAAGCGTATTTGGGCGTTAGCAGCGCTCCGGCCGCGGAAGGCCTGCGCGTCACCGACGTGACTGCCGACAGCCCCGCGCAAAAGGCAGGCATTCAAAAGGATGATCTACTGCTGAGCGTGGACGGCAAGAATCTCAAGCAAACGCAGCAGCTCGTGAATCTCTTGCAGCCACACAAGCCGGGCGACAAGGTGAAAGTCGTCCTGACGCGGACCGTCAACAACACGAGCGAGGAGAAAAATCTTGAAATCACTCTGGGCACTCGTCCGCCCGCCGACGCTCCGCCGGGAGCGCCGCGCGTCAGCCTCGGCGTCGAGTTCGAAGTGAGTGACGAGGGCATCGTCATCGAAGAAGTCAACGCGAAGAGTTCGGCGGAGAAGGCGGGCTTGAAGGCGGGCGACGTCATCACCGCGATCGACGGCGTCAAAATCGATTCCTCGTCGCGGTTCGCCGTCTTCAAAATGCTGCAAGGCAAGAACCCCGGCGAAACGGTCAAAGTTACTTACCTGCGCGGCCAACAAAAGATGGATGTGGACCTCACCTTGGAACCGCGCACCACGGGAACAGCCGGCCGGCCCTATGGCGGTCGCCTCGCCGGCCAAGCCGCCAATGTGCAGGACCAGCAAGGCCCCGACGGCGTCAACACCGGCGGCATCTACAAATCCACCGACGCCGGCGAAACCTGGACGCGCATCAACAGCCTCAACGATCGGCCGTTCTATTTCTCGGTGGTCCGCGTCGATCCGAGCGATGAAAAGATCATCTACTCGCTCGGCGTCGGCATGTGGCGCAGCACCGACGGCGGCAAGACGTTTACCTCCCAGGGCATCAACACGGGGCTGCATTCCGATCAGCATGACCTGTGGATCGATCCCAAGGACGGCCGGCACATTATTGTGGGCACCGACGGCGGCTTCTATGTTTCCTACGACCGCGCCACCCACTGGGAACATCTCAATCACTTCGCCCTGGGCCAGTTCTATCACGTCGCCGTGGACAATCGCCGGCCGTACCGTGCGTTCGGCGGCTTGCAGGACAACGGCACGTGGGGCATCCCTTCCCAGACGCTGCGGCCCAGCGGCCCGAGCAACCCCGACGCTCTCTATGTCAACGGCGGCGACGGCTTCGTGTGCCGGGTCGATCCACACGATCCCGATCTGGTCTACGGTGAAAGCCAGGACGGCAACCTGATGCGCCGCAACCTGAAGACCGGCGTCAGCAAATCGCTGCGGCCCCGAGCGCAGGCCGGCGCGGGCAAGTATCGCTGGAATTGGAATACGCCGTTCATACTCTCCGAGCACAACCCGAGCATCTATTATTGTGCGGCCAACTACGTGTTCCGCTCGGTCAAGCAAGGCGAGGACGCGAAGATCATTTCGCCCGAAATCACCCGCACCAAGCGCGGCAGCGCCACGGCGCTTGCCGAATCGCCGAAGAATCCGGACGTGATCTATGTCGGCAGCGACGACGGCGCGGTCTGGATCACGCGCGACGGCGGCCGTGGCTGGAAGAACATTGGCGACCACTTCAAGTCCGTTGGTTTGCCCGGGCCGCGCTGGGTTTCGACGATCGAATGCTCGCGCGACAAGCCGGGCCGATGCTACGTCGTCTTCGACGCTCACCGTTCCGATGATGATGAGCCGTACGTCTTCGTCACCGAGGACTTCGGCGAAACCTGGAAATCGCTGCGGGCCAACCTGCCGACCGGCTCGACGCGCTGCCTGCGCGAGGACATCGTCAATCCGAACCTGCTCTACTTGGGCACCGAGTTCGCGGCCTGGACGTCGATCAACCGCGGCCAATCGTGGGTGAAGATCAACGGTTCGTCGTTGCCGACGGTCGCCGTGCATGAATTCGCCCAGCCGACAACGGCGCCGGAGATCGTCGCTGCCACGCATGGACGCAGCTTGTGGGTGATGGACGTGACGTCGCTGCGGCAAGCGAAGCCGGAATTCGTCAAAGAAAAGACGCACCTGTTCGCGCCGGCGACGGTGACGAACTGGCGGCTCGACACGACGCGCGAAGGCATGTTCAAGACCGGCACGCGCGCTTTCAACGGCCAGAACCCGGTGCGGAATGCCGTGTTTGACTTCACACTCGCCAAGAAGGCGGAGAGCCTGGAACTGAAAGTGGTGGACATTAGCGGCAAGACCATGCACACGCTGAACGTCGCCAAGGAAACCGAAGCCGGCCTGCACCGCGTCGGCTGGGATCAGTTCGGCGAGGCCGGCAAGACGGGTTTCGGCGGCGGCAAGGGCGGCGGCGGCTTCAAAGGCAAGGGCAAGGGTCAGCCGCAAGACCCGGCCCAAGCCGCCCAAGCGCCCAAAGGCCCGTTCGGCGGCTTCGGCGGCTCCCCGGCGATCAAGCTCGGGCCCGGCGTCTACCGCGTGATCCTCGTCGCCGACGGCCAAGAGTACAGCCAAACGCTGGTGATCGAACCCGATCCAACGCAGCGCGGTGCGGAGATCATCGCCGATGAAGTGGAGGAAGAATTGCAATGGCGCCGGCTGCTGCGGTCCTCGCCGCCGGTGCTCGATCCGTGATGTAGCGTACGCGGCTCGCCTGCATCGCATGGTGTAGGCGACCCGCCCCCAGAGAAATCGCCATCGACACCAACGTGGTTTTTTGGCTACCATGAGAGCAAGGAAGGTAGTAGCGTATGGCCTTGATTCCTATTACGCAAGCCGCTGCATGGGCTGCCGTGACTGTTCAAGAAATCGAATCCTGGTCGGCGCAGGGGCTGTTGACAATTCACAGCCCGGGGCGACAGCCCTGCGTCGATGAGGAACAATTCCAGGATTTGGTGGATAGTCTTGGCTGGCTGCAACTATCAAGCGAAAACTGGGACGACGCCGAGGACGAATGATGGCTGTGCGGCATGCGTTTCAGCGCGGCGATGTCGTCATCGTCCAATTCCCCTTCAGTAGTGGATTGGGCATCAAGGCACGACCGGCCGTAGTTCTGAGCACGATGGATTATCACGATCAATGGGATGAGCTGTTGGTGGTTGGGGTCACGTCGCGACAGCCGAAATCCCTTCGACTTACGGATTGTGCGTTGCAGAATTGGCAACAGGCGGGACTGAAGCAACCTTCCTGGGCGCGATGCCATTTGGCGACCGTCCATTACGTTCGCATTCGCCAACACCTTGGCCAATTGACCGTCAACGACCTGGCCGCCTTGGAAAAATGTTTGCGGATCGCGCTCGGATTGTAGAACAACGTGTTGCCGTAAATGCTACGCGCGCAACGGACCATTATCTCACCCGTCACTCCCTCACCTCGTCATCCCCTCACCCGGTCATCTCCGTTTTCCCGCCACTTCCGGATTCACCCACGCCGGCAGCGGTTCGCCGCGCAGACCCGCCAGCAGGTTCTTCGCGCAAATCTCTGCCATCTGATCGCGCGTCCGCACCGTGGCGCTGGCGATATGCGGCGCCACCACGACGTTGGGGAGCTTCAACAAAGGATCATCCGCCGCGATCGGCTCCGGATCGGTCACGTCCAACCCCGCGGCGAAGATCGTGCCGGCCCGCAGCGCCGCCGTCAGCGCCTTGGTGTCCACGAGCGGGCCGCGCGCCGTGTTGATGAGCACGGCGCTCTTCTTCATCTTTTTCAGAGCAGCAGCGCCGATCAGCCCGCGCGTTTTTTCATTGAGATCGGTGTGCAGCGACACGAAATCCGAATCGCGCAAGAGCGTATCGAGATCGACTTGTCTGGCACCGAGGTTCGTTTCCGCCATCTCATTCTTGTAGACATCGTGATAGAGAATGTTCATGTCCCAGCCGCCGCGGCAGCGCTTGGCGAGCGCATAGCCGATGCGTCCCATGCCGACGACGCCGAGGGTGCGCCCCGCCAGGTCTTGGCCGAGATGCCCGAGCGGCTCCCAGGTTTTCCATTTCCCCGCGAGGGTATATTGATGCCCATCGACGATCCGCCGCGCCGCCGTGATGAGCAGTGCGAACGCCATGTCCGCAGTGGCGTCGGTCAGCACTCCCGGCGTGTTGCCGACGCAGATGCCGCGCTCGGTGCAGGCTTTCACCTCGATATTGTTGAACCCGACCGCGAAGTTGCTGACGACTTTGAGCCGCGGCGCCTTGTCGAGAAATGGCCCATCGATCGTGTCGGTAAGCAGCGCCACCAGGCCGGCGCAATCGGCGACCTTCTGGCGCAGCACCGCGGCGGGCGGCGGCATCTGGTTGGGCCAGACCTCGGCATCGCACGCTTCCTTGATCAGTTTCAGCCCGGCGTCGGGGATGCGGCGCGTGACGAAGACTTTGGGTTTAGGCAGCATGGCAGCAACTCGATTTCAGATTGAATCAATAATAGCAAATCGGCCTCATCATATTCGAAATGTGCCGCCAGGAACACAAATTGCTTGTATTGGCTAGGATACGATAGAATAGCGGCTGGAAACGAGGATGCCATGAACGCCGTAGCGCATGATTTGACGAAGGAATTGGGTTGCCTGCAAGCGGACCTCAAGAGCGTCTTTGCGCAGACCGATGCCCAAGTGGCGCGGATCAATGCCCTGATCGACCGCCTGCGCGACACCCATGTCTTGCAGCCGTTCACGCTGTTGGGTGAACCGTTGCACGTGCTCGATCCTCGGCCCGATGACCCGCAATTCAAGACGACCTATCAGGCGGCGCTTTTGATTCCCGAGGGGCTCGGTCTCTTGAAGTGCGCCACGGATGGCTATCTGATTACGATGGGGATGCCCAATGTTGATGTTGAACTGCAGCGCCAGTTCATTCGTCAGCATTTCACCGAATACGCAAAATGCGGTCCAACCCAGCGAAATCTGATTGTGCCGCACCTTGATGAGCTGATTGATGAGTTGCACGACATCTGCCTATTGGCAGACACATCCGCCGATCGAGAAGGCGCCATGGCGGCAGAGTTGTTCTTCACTCAAGAACTCGCGGCGCGGCAACATCAGCCATGAACGGATATGCCGTTTTGCTTCTGACTTCGGCGCAACGCGACCTCAAGGCATTCAACGACGCCGACCTGCAGATCATCCGCGGCGCGCTGCAAGAACTGCAAGCCGAACCGCGCGGCGTCTCCACCAAGAAATTGAAAACCACCAAGGGTTACTATTCCAAGCGAGTCGGCAGTTTTCGAATCATCTTTCAGGTCGCCGACGATGACAAGCAAGTTATCGTGCATCGCGTCGGCGACCGCAAGGATGTCTACAAGAACCTTTGATCACTTCAGTTGGTGGTTTTCTTCCTCGGCAGAATCGTTAGGCCCGTGACTCCGTCCAATTCGATGCGAAACAACCCGCCGCCGCCGGATTCCGCGCCGAGGCCGCCGGTGATGTAGAGCATGTTCATCTTGGCGCCGCTGAAGCCGACGTTGCTGGTCGTCAGGTTGCCGCCGCGGTAACGACGAATCAGCTTGCCCTCGGGATTGAGCACTTGCACCTGGCGCATGCCGTAGTGGGCGACGTAGAGATTGCCCTCGTTGTCCAGGCACATGCCGTCGGGCTGGTTGTCGATTTGCTCGCCCTTTTTGTCGGGCAGGTCGGCGAAGACCTTGAGCGGGCCAACTTTGCCGGGGCCCATCACGTCATAGGCGATCACGCGGTTCTTCTTGCTTTCGGCGACGAGCAGTTTTTTGCCGTCCGGCGTGATCACGATGCCGTTGGGAAACGCCAGACCCTTATCGACGAGGTGCGTGCGGCCATTCTTGTCGACGTAATGGATGGTGCCGATGAGCTTCTTGTCGTCGCTGCCGCCCGGATCGGTGAAGTAGAAACCGCCGTTCTTTTGGTCGAGCGTCAAGTCGTTGGGCGCCCGCAGCGGTTTGCCGTCGCACATCGACGACGCCTGACCCATGAGCTTGCCCTCGGCGTCCAAACGCAATACGGCATTGAACTCGCCGTCGCAGACCAGGTGCGTGCCGTCGGCGAGAATCTTGTGCCCGTTCGGCGCGCCCATCTGCACCCAGGTCCAATGCTTGCCGTCCGGCGTGAACTTGGTGATGACCTTGCCGTGCGAGATGTAGCCGTTGCCGTCGTGATCGAAGACGACGCCTTCGCAATAATTCGGCACCTCGAACAGCTTGACGATCTTGACCTTGTTTTCGGGCGGCGGCTCCGCGGCGACCAAGAACGGCAACACAATGACCATCCAACAGGCACGCATGATGAATCTCCTCGGTGTTTTTCGGCGCTGCCCAAAAGCATAGACAATCGCACGGCGTATTTCCAGCGAAATGGCGCCTGTCTCAAAACTTGCCTTCGCGCGATTCGAAGTGCGTCGGCTTGCCCAGCGTCGGTGCGTTGCGCATGACCCAATCGGCCACCCAGCGCAACAGTTGATCGGCCGAGATGCGCGGCGGACCGAAACGTTCCAGTGCCGGCCGTGCGTTGCTCAAGAGCGCAGTTTCCGATTCGCGACCCACGAATTTCGGCGACTTGCCCATGAGCTCGCCGAGTTGGCGCGCCAATTCACGGACGCTCAAGACCTCCGGCCCAGTGAGGTTAACGATTGCCGGCGGCGTCGCGACGACGTCAAACGCCCGCAACGAGATCGCATTGGCGTCGCCCTGCCAGAGGATGTTGACGTGACCCATGCTCAAATCGATCGGCTCTTCCCGCAAAACGCGCTGGGCCAGATCGACGAGCACGCCGTAGCGCAAATCGCAGGCGTAGTTGAGCCGGATCAGCGCCATGGGAATTTGCAGTGTGCGGCTGAAATGCTCGAACATGCGCTCGCGGCCAAGGCAACTCATCGCGTATTCGCCAACGGGGTTGGCCAAATCCGATTCACGCGCGCCGCCGCTCGCCACTGGAACCAGGCCGTAGACGTTTCCCGTCGAAAACGCCACGATCCGGCTGCGGCGATATTTCTTGCCTATGATGCTCGGCAGATACGCGTTCATCGCCCATGTCAACGATTCCTGGCCGGTCGAGCCGAACTTCATGCCGGTCATGAAGACGACGTTGGGCACGTCCGGCAAGCGCGCGACGGCGTCCTCGTCGAGCAAATCACAGCGGATGGTTTCGATGCCGTGGGCTTGCAGCTTGGTTTCTTCATCCCTCGATGTGAAGCGCGAAACGCCGATGACGCGCCGCGGGACACCGGCCAAATCCGACGCGTGTTTGGCCATGCGCGCCATTGTCGGCCCCATCTTGCCGCCGACGCCGAGGAGGATGAGGTCGCCATCGAGGCGGCGCATGGTGTCGATGACACCCGGCGTCGGTTCGCTGAGGCTCAGTTCCAGTTCGTCAACGTCCCTCATGGCCTTCTCGGAAATTCGATCGTGGGATTCATTCCGTCCCACAACATGGGCCCCAAATGCGGCTGGATCATGTCGAAACCGACCAACAGGATCGCCGTGTCAATGATCACGTGGCTCAGCCACGCGGCGTACAGCGAACCACTCTTGTGGTAGATCCACGCCCAGACGCCGCCGCCGAACGCGACGCAAATCGAAAACGGCATGGCCAGCGTCCAGAACCGGCCGGGAAAATAGACGCCGAGAATCACGATGTGGTGCAGCATGAAGCCGAAGCTGGACAAGACGATCGCGCCGGCGACCGGGATATAGCGCTTGAGGGTTCCGAACACGAACCAGCGCCAGTAGTATTCCTCGAACAACGAATGGACGACGCAAATAAACAGGCCCATGCCTAAGTAGCCGACCGGCGTCGCCATGTTGAACGCACGCACCATGCGTAGCACGCGCTCCGGCGTACCCATGAGGAGCGGACTTTGCTTGAGCCACAGTCCGTACAGGGCGACCGTCGAGGCCGCGACAATGATCCCGAAAAGCACGGCCAGCGTCAAACCCGCCGTGGTCGGACGCTTGACCTGCAGGCGCTCGCGCTCAAACCCAAGGACATAAGCGAGCGGCAACAGCGCCATCACCACCTTGCTTGTGCCAAACGCAATTTGCAACGCCGGATTCGCGCCGCCTGTCGCCTCAGCCAAGACCACGAAGTAGATCCACGCCATGAAGCACGGAAACACCATGGCGAAGATCAGCACCAGGCTATCGCGCTTTTCTGTGGCGGTTGGCATGTCGGATTTCCAGAGGCGAGTCGATCGATTCCGCCATTATAATGCACCGTGACTTCCTCAACAGCTATTGAGACGCGAATCATGGGTGCCTTCGCTTCCCTCGACGATCTAAAACCGCTGGTCGGTCAGGAACTGGGCGCCAGCGACTGGATCCCCGTCGCGCAGCCGATGATCGACGCCTTCGCCGAAGTCACCGGCGACCAGCAATGGATTCATCTCGACACCGAACGCGCCCAACGTGAATCGCCGTTCGGCACGACCATCGCGCACGGGTTCCTCACGCTCTCGCTCATCAGCCAATTGCATCTGCAAAGTGTGCAGATTGATAAGGTGAAGCAGACGATCAACTACGGCCTGAATCGCGTTCGCTTCCCGGCGCCGGTGCCGGCCGGTTCGCTGATTCGCACGCGCAGCCAGTTGCAAGCTTGGGAAGAAGTCGGCAACACGGTCGTGCAACTGACTTGGATCGTCCGCGTCGATGTGCAAGGACAAGCAAAACCGGCGCTCGTCGCCGAGTGGGTCCTGCGGCATTATCGCGAATAGGCGTGGAAGTTTTGGCTGCGCGCGGCGACAATACGTGGGAGTTCGAAGCACCGATTTTCTTCCGCCTGGGAGCCTCGCATGGCCCTTCGTTTCTTCATCGCGTCCTGCTGTATGCTGATCAATCTTCTGCCTGCCGCGGCTCAGGATGAGAAGAAACCTGCCAAGGCCGGTCTGCTCAACGTCGAAAAGCTCGCCGAAACCGCCAAAGCCTCGATCGTCATCATTCATCACACCGGCCGCGAGGGCAAACGCAATGGCCTGGGCGCGGGCTTCATTGTTTCCGCCGATGGACTGATCGCCACGAATCTCCACGTCATCGGCGAAGGCCGGCCGATCACGGTGCAGCTCGCCGACGGGGCCAAACATGAGGTCGTCGCCGTACACGCTTCCGACCGCGGCCACGACCTCGCGCTGATCAAGATCGATGTCAAGAATCTCAAGCCGCTGCCGCTCGGCAATTCGAACACCCTCAAGCCGGGGCAGCCGATCGCGGCACTCGGTCATCCGCAGGGGTTGGAGCACAGCGTCGTCACCGGCGTCCTTTCCGGCAAGCGTGAGGTCGATGGCATTTCGATGCTGCAAATCGCCATGCCGATCGAGCAAGGCAACAGCGGCGGCCCGGTGCTCGACCAACAGGGGCGCGTCGTCGGCATCGTCACCATGAAATCGCTGGTCACCGCCAATCTCGGCTTCGCGGTCCCGGTCAGCGCCCTGAAGCAGATCATGGACAAGCCTAATCCAGTGCTGATGGACAATTGGCTCACGTTGGGAGTGCTCGACAACAACGAATGGAAGACGATCTACGGCGGCCGCTGGCGCCAGCGCGCCGGTCGCATCATCGCCGACGGCGCCGGCACCGGCTTTGGCGGCCGCACCCTCTGCTTCTCGCAGCGGCCGATTCCCCAGACGCCCTACGACGTTTCGGTGCTGGTCAAGCTCGACGACGAAAGCGGCGCCGCCGGCCTGTTCTTCGGCGGCGACGAACGCGATCGGCATTACGGCTTCTACCCCTCCGGCGGCAAACTGCGGCTAACGCGCTTCGATGGTCCGGATGTCTTCTCCTGGAAAATCCTCCAGGAACTGCCGACGCCCCACTATCGCCCCGGCGAATGGAACGCGCTGCGCGTCCGCGTCGAAAAGGACAAGTTCGTTTGTTTCGTCAACGAGAAGCAGGTGGCGGAATGGGCCGACCTCGATTTCGCCGGCACGGCACTTGGTTTGGCGAAGTTTCGTGAGACCGTGGCCGAATTCAAACGCTTCCAGGTTGGCGTCAACCTGGCCGGCAAGCAAACGCCGCCCGACGTGCTCGCCGGGCTGCAAAAGACCATCGCGGGCTTCACGGACAAGGAAGTGCGCCACAAGGACCTTGAGCCGCTGCTGAAAGCACCCAACGACAGCATGAACCTGCTCAGGGACCGGGCACGTCAGCTGGAACAGCAGGCTGAGCAGCTGCGCAAGCTGGCCCAATCGGTCCACCACGAGCGCACCTTGGCCGAATTAGCCAAGGTTGTGCAAGGCAGCGACGCCAAGGTCGACCTGCTGCACGCGGCCCTTTTGCTCGCGAAAATCGACAACGAGGAACTCGATGTCGAAGCGTACCGCGGCGAAGTCGATCGCTTGGCACGCGCCATCGCATTTGGATACCCCAAGGATGCCGCTGCCGAGAAGCGCCTGGCCGCGCTCAACCGTTTCCTCTTTCAGGAGCGCGGCTACCACGGCAGTCGCATGGACTATTATTCACGCAACAACAGCTACCTCAACGAGGTGATCGACGACCGCGAAGGCATTCCCATCACGCTGTCGGTGCTGTACATGGAACTGGCGCGCAGGCTCGACCTTAGAGTGGTCGGCGTCGGTTTGCCGGGCCATTTCGTCGTGCGCTACGAGCCGGCCGATGCCAAAACGCCTGGCAAATCCCAATTGATCGACGTCTTCGAAGGGGGCCAGTTCTTCGACGAGGACGCGGCAGCGGACAAAGTGCTCAAGATGACCCGCAAGCCGCTGGAGGAAAAGCACCTGGCGTCCGTCGCCAAGAAAGCGATCCTGACACGGATGTTGCACAATCTGATCAACATCGCCGGCCGGGAGAAAGACCGCGAAGGCATGCTGCGCTATCTGGATGCTATCTTGGTGATCGACCCCGATGCGCACGAGGAACGGTGGGCGCGGGCCGTGTTTCGTTGGCAATCGGGGATGGGCGAGCGTTCGGTAGAGGATTGCGATTGGTTGCTCAAGCGCGCTCCGGATGGCGTTGACCTGGAGCGCGTTCGCGAACTGCACCGCGTGCTTTCCAAGCAATCATGAGCTTTTCGCGCAGGCGAGCCGCCTACACTACGGCAAATTCACCAATGCACGCGCTTGCCGAAGGTCGTGCGCAGCAGCGCGGCGCTGTCCGCGTCGATGTCGTTGAAGCGCAAGTGCAGCAGATCCAGCTGGTCGGCCAGCGGCGTGAAGGCGAGGGCGCGAGCGCCGACCGGGCCGATGCGGTTGTCGCACAGGTACAGCTCACGCAGGTTGGTCAAGTAAGGTGATGCGGCCAGCGCCTGCACGCCGGCGTCGCCCAGGGCGGCGCTCGACAGGTTCAGGCTGTGCAGTTCGCCGAGAAACGGCGACTGCGCCAGCAACTGCACGCCCTGATCGCGCACATAATTGTTCGACAAATCCAGATGCCGCAAACGCGCCAGCGCCGGGCATTCGGCCAGAGCCTGCACATGCTCGCGGCTGCGGCTCAAGTGCACGACGAGGATCGGGGCGTGCTCGAATAACTGCTCGGCATGGTGCACGAACCGGGCAGCGCCGACGCCGATTTCTTCGATGAAGCCGCGGCGAAAGGTCCCCCAGTCAATCAGCCCGCGCACTTCGCCGGCCCATTCTTCCTCGTGCTCGGCCAGCAACTCCTGTTCGCGTCGCTCCCATTCCCAGGCGATTTCGGAATCGGGCGCCGTGGCGAGCCGGCATTGCACCTGGATGAACTCGCCCAACGGCTCGCCCTCGTCTTCCAGCCAGGCGGCGTAGCGCAACCGCGGTTCGTCGTTCTGCGGATCGTCGAGGATATCGTTCCAAAAGGTGGGCGGATGCTCGAGGGCCTGGAGGTGCATCGACATGCCTGCGTCCTTTCAGCTGGAATAGGTTCCCTGTGCAGCTGCACGATCTCCTTACGGTCCAATTTGCCGACATGATTGTCAAGTAAAAAATTGACAAGATGAAAAAGTGCACAAATCGATATCTTTGGGCGCGCCCGAATGCGTGAGCATCGGAGTGCTCCGGTCGCTGACGCTCCCGGCTCGCCCGGTGTCATCTTTTCATCCAAACGCCCGGCGGCACTTTGGCGATCGCTCCCGAGGGAGGCGGCAGATCCAACGACTCGGCCAGAATCACCGCGAGCGCTTGCGGGACGACGCGCTCACGACGCACGCCCGGTTGAATGCCCGGCCCCATGACCACGAGCGGCACATGGGTATCGTAGGCATGCGGCGAGCCATGCGTCGTGCGATAGGCGGCAGCCTTCGGCGAGGTAATCGAGCCGGAGATGATGTGGTAAGGCCGCGGCATGATCATGACATCGCCGCTGTTGGCGGAATGAAAGGACAAACGCAATCTGTCCAAAAGCGGATCGCCCTTCAGCGACGCGTCCTGGATCTGTGTGCGTGTGAAGGACGCGAGCACGCCCGGAACCTTGGCGAGCGCGGCCGCCACGGTCTTTTCCGCCTGGGCCGGCGTGACCTTCGCTTCTTTCAACGTGGCTCGATTGAAATACAGCCACGGCCCATAGCTCGCTTCAATCCACGGCAGCTTCTTCTGGTCCTTCGCGAACGATTCCTGCAGCGCCTCGGCCGCCTTTTCTTTCAGCGCCTCCGGTGCGACACGGCCCGCTTTCTTGCCGAGCTTGGCCGTGACTTCCGGAATCGGACAAACGCCATGGTCCGCGCTCAGCGCGACAACATATTTGCCCGCGCCGACTTTCGCATCGAGATAATCGAGCAAGTCCTTGACGAGCCGATCGGCGCGAAGAGTCACGTCGAGCACTTCCTCGGAATCCGGGCCCCAACAATGGCCGACGAGGTCGTTGCAGGAGAAGCTGAGGCACAGCAAATCGGTGTCCGCGCCCTGGCCCAGCTTCTCTGCTTCGATGCACCTCTTCGCCAGCGCCAACAGCAGCTCATTGCCCATCGGCGAATTGGTGACGGCCGAGTAGTAATCCTTATCGGACTTTTCCTTGGCGCGGAAAAACGGGTGCGGGAAGTTGCTGCCCTGCTCGTAGCCGATGCCTTGGGCGCCGGAATTCGGACCGGTGTGCTTGGCATAATCGAGGTTGGGCATCATCCTCAGCCAGAAATCTTCCGTCCAGCGATCGGCCGGGCGCGCCCTGTTGAAGGCCGTGACCCAGTTGTGCGGCTGATCGCGATAATAAGTCGAAGTGACGAAGATGCCCTGTTCGATGCTGAACCAGTAACAAATCTGGGCAAAGAGCGCCGCGAGCAGGATCGCCGACCGGTCTTTGATCGACAGCGACGCGACCTTGCCCATCTTGTGCGTCTTCAGCAACACATCGCCGATCGTCTCTTCACGGCGGCGCCACGGTGAAGCGCCGGGCGTCGTTTTGGGCGGCGCCGGCAGGAGCTGATAGCGTTCGTCCTCGACCGAGGTCGTCGTCGCGCCCTTGATCCGGTCATACCAATCATTGGCGACAATGCCATGGCGCGACGGCGTGCTGCCCGTCGCCAGGGAAGCATGACCAGGGGCCGTCAGCGTATCGGAATAGGGATAGTGGCAATTGGTGAACCAGGCGCCGTCGGCCAGCAAGCGTTTGAAGCCGCCTTCGCCGTAGAGGTCCTGCCAGCGCTCGAAGTAGTCGCCGCGGAATTGGTCGAAGACGAGAAGGACGGCGAGCTTGGGGCGCGCGTTTTTCTTTGGAATCTCGTCAGCGGGCAAGATCGTCACGCCGACGCATGTGGCGATGATAATTGTCCAACCAAGTCGCTTCATCATGGTGATTCCGTGTTTAGAAGCTGTTTCAAAACCGCTAAGAAACCCGGTTTCTCCAAGAAACCGGGTTTCTGGACCCCGGTTTCGAAACAGCTTCTTAGCCCCGGTTCGCAGAACCGGGGCGGGCGCCGACCATCGGACGGACCATGTCCAATTGCAAGGGATAAATCCCGCCCCGGTTCTGCGAACCGGGGCTCAACAATTCATTTCTTCTTGCCTTTGATCGGAAACTCCGCCGACTCGGTGCGTGCCGTTCGTAGATACTCTTCAACCCGCGTAACCACGTTCGCGTGTTCACCGGCGACATCGTTCTTCTCCGCCACATCTTTGCGCAGATCGTAAAGCTCCAGCGGTCCGCCCAGCTTCGTGCGCACCGCCTTCCAGGGACCCATCCGCACCCCTTGCGAAAAACCGCCTTCGTGAAACTCCCAATAGAGATGGTGACCTTTTGGCTCGCCCTTGCCTGTCAGGACGGGCAAGAACGAAACGCCGTCGAGACCTTTGGGCGCCTTGCTCCCCGCCAATTCACACGCCGTCGGCAGGAAATCCCAGAACGCGCCGATGTGATCGCTGGTCTTGTCGGCCGGGATCGTGCCGGTCCAGCGTGCGATCATGGACACGCGGATGCCGCCTTCATGCAGCGAGCGCTTGAAGCCGCGCAAGCCGCCGGAGCTGCTGAAGAACGTTGGATCGGCGCCGCCTTCGCGGTGCGGACCGTTGTCGCTGGTGAAAATGACGAGCGTATTCTCGTCGAGCCCCAGCGCGCGCAGTCGGTCGAGGATTCGGCCTACATCACGGTCCAGCAGCGTGATCATCGCCGCGTGGTTCTTCTGCGGCTGCGGCCAGGCCATTTTCGCATACGGCTTGTCGCTGGGGATTTCCATGCCGTTGCCTTCGTCGCGACCGCGTTCGTTGTTGGCGTGCGGCAACGTGAAGGCCAGGTACAGGAAGAACGGGCGGTCCTTGTTCTTATCGAGAAACTTCAGTGCTTCATCGGTGAACAAATCATGCGAGTAGACCGTTTTTTTGGCGGCGATGTTCGGCTTGGCCTGCACGTTCTCCGCGATCGGCACTTTCGTGTCATTTCGCCAGAGATAGTCCGGCCAGTAGTTGTGGGCGTGATGCTGATTCAGGTAGCCGAAAAAGTAATCGAAGCCGTGCAAGCCGGGGACGCCGCTGGTGCCGGGTTCGCCCAGGCCCCATTTGCCGATGAGGCCGGTGATATAGCCGGCGCGTTTCAGCAGCGTCGCCACGGTAACATCCTGCGGCGTCAGCGGCACCAGCGCATTGCCGCGCACCCGGCAATGCCCGGTGTGCAACCCGGTCATCAGGGCGCAGCGGCTGGGAGCGCAGACGGTGCTGCCGGCGTAGAACTGCGTGAAACGCAGGCCTTGCTTGGCGAAAGCGTCGAGCCGCGGCGTCTTGATCATCTTCTGGCCGTAACAGCCCAGGTCGCCGTAACCGAGATCATCGGCGAGGATGAAGACAATGTTGGGAGGGCGTTTGGCGTCACCGGCGTGGACGACATTTGCGAAGAAGCAGGCAACCAGCGCAAGCAAGAAGGGTCGGCGGTTCATCGGTGTTTCTCGACGTGAACAAAGAGGGGACGACGAGAGACAGTATCAACGGAAACTCGGCGCTAGTCAACATTTCACCGAAGGACTTGGATTAATGCGCTGGAGCGCATCGGTTTCGGCGGTCACGGCGTGCATACGGTCGCTCGTTGCGTTCTTGCCGGCGAATTTGCCGCGCAGCCACACAAAAAAGCCCGGCGCGATCGACAACAGCACGACCAGGATTGCCACTTTTTCGACATGATCCTGCACGTCGAAGCCGTCGCCGAAGATGGGCCGCAGCGCGGGATTGATCAAACTGGACATGAAATAACCGAACACCACCATGCTGCACACCCAGCCGATGCCGCCGACGATGTTGAAGGCGAGGAAACGCGCGTACTTCATCTTGCCGACGCCGGCGACCACCGGAGCAAAGGTGCGGATGAACGGCATGAAACGCGCCAGGATAATCGTCTTGCCGCCGTGCTTCTCGTAGAACTGCTGGGCCTTGAGCAGATGGCCCTTGTGAAACAGCCACGACTCTTCACGCTTGAAGATTTTCGGCCCCGTCTTGAAGCCGATCGAATAGCCGACGCTGTCGCCGATGATGGCCGAAGCGCACAGGGTGCCGAGCAAAAGCGGCACGTTCCAGCCGCCCAGAAAAGCGACCAGCCCGGCAATGACGAGCAGCGAATCGCCTGGCAGAAAGAAACCGATGAGCAGGCCGGTTTCGGTAAAAACGATGACATTGAGCGCCCCATAGGCGACGATGATGAACTGCGGCTTGCCGAGCGTCTTCATCAGCTCCCGGCTATTGAAAAGGTTGCTGAAGATTTCCTTGATGAAGGTCCATAGATCAACGGCCTCGGCGGGTTGCGCGGCTTCGACGGCGCCTTGGTTCGGCTCCTGCGCCCAGGTTGCCGCGCCGGCCCAGAATAGCCAGAGGACGGCGGCCCACATGATTAGTCGTGTCCAACGTGCTTTCTGCATTTGCCGCATGCCTCGATCCTTGACTTTCATTGCCGTCTCGCTGCGCAACATCCCGTCGCTAGGATGCAGCCTAATCGTTGCTCGCTCGGCTGGAAAGGGCAGTTTGCAGCTGCATTCCGTCTCGAGCAGCGATGTCAAAAGCCTTCCTCCTGCAAGCTGCGGCGGCCGGCGGCCGGATCGATCGCAGGGATGGTCGCGGGCACGACGACGACCGGCAGTCCATTGCGAACGGCGCGCCCCAAACTGCTGGGCAACGGCGCCGCGGCATCAGCCAACTTCGCCGCCTTCGTGCGCAATGACGCAAAGCTGTCGCGAACCTCAATCAGAAGGCTCAATTCGCGCTGCTCCTTGTCGCTCAACAATCCCTCACGGTTGCGCCGGTTCAATTCGCGCAACCGGCCTTCGACCTCGTGCGGCCAACGAAGCATAGACTCGAAGGATGACATTTGCCAGCTCCAAATTCTCTGAATTCGATTTCACGACCGTTTCACAATTTCAACCTATTATAGCATCGGCCCGCCCTCGCTATGATAGATCTACCATGACTTCCGACGCGCTCACCCCCGCAGGCCGGCGCTTGCTCGACCGACGCGGCTTTTTGAACTGCGCCAGCACCGGGCTCAGCAGCCTGGCCCTGGTGACGTTGCTGCACGAACAAGGCTTGCTCGCCCAGGAACGCACTCCGATCCGTCCGCGCATCCGGCCCGAAGCGCCCGTGGCGGCGCGGCCGACGCATTTTCCGGCCAAGGCGAAGCGCGTCTTGCAAATCTTTTGCTCCGGCGCCGTCAGCCATGTGGACACCTTCGATTACAAGCCCGAACTCCTGCGCCGCAGCGGCCAACCCATGCCGGGCGTCGAGCGGCTGGTCACCTTTCAGGGCGAGAACGGCAACCTCGTCGCGCCGCTCTGGCGCTTCCGGCCGCGCGGACAGTCGGGCAAGATGATCTCCGATTTGCTGCCCAACCTCGCCGAGTTGGCCGACGATCTGTGCTTCATCCATTCGATGACCGCGCGCAGCAACACGCACGGGCCGGCCGAAAATCAGATGAGCACCGGCTACACGCTCGACGGCTTTCCCAGCATCGGCGCTTGGGTCACGTATGCGCTCGGCAGCGAATGCCGCGCGTTGCCGGCGTTCGTGGCGATCCCCGATCCGCGTGGCGTGCCACAGGTGGGGCCGAACAACTGGGGCAGCGCGTTTCTGCCGGCCGTATTCCAAGGAACGCCATTCGGCGCTGATCGACCGATTCCGCACCTGGCTCGTCCCGCCGCGATCAGCGCGCGCGCCGACCAGGCGACGCGCGATTTTCTGCGGCTGCTGAACGAGCGCCATCAGGCGGAACATCCCGGCGACAGCGATTTGGCGGCGCGCATCGCCAGCTATGAGCTGGCGGCGCGGATGCAGCTTGAAGCCGCCGCCGTCGCTGACCTATCAACGGAACCGGCCGCACTCTTGGATCGCTACGGCGCCAACGATGCCAATCGCATCAAGGCCGGCTTCGCGCGCAATTGCATCCTCGCGCGCCGTTTGCTGGAGCGCGACGTCCGCTTCGTCCAGCTCTTCAATGGGTCCTACGCGATGGGTGAAGGCGTCGGCAACTGGGACGGGCACAAGGTTCTCTTCTCCGACTACAGCCGTCACGCGCCGATCCTCGATCAGCCCTGCGCCGCGTTAATTCGTGACGTAAAGCAGCGCGGCCTGCTCGACGACACGCTCGTCGTCTGGGTCACCGAGTTCGGCCGCATGCCGACCTTTCAGCGCGGCGCCCAGGGCCGCGATCACAACCCGCACGGCTTCACCGTCTGGCTGGCCGGCGCCGGCGTCAAGAAGGGCTTCACCTGGGGCGCGACCGACGAGTTCGGTTATCGCGCCGCCGAAAATGCCTGCACGATCTACGACCTGCACGCGACGATCCTGCATTTGCTGGGCCTGGATCACGAGCGCCTGAGCGTCTACCACAACGGCATCGAACGCCGGCTGACCGACGTGCACGGACATGTGATTGAGGGCGTGCTGGCGTAATCGGCGTGACCCGCACTGCGCAAAGCAATGGCTGATGGCCAAGCCGGCGAGTAGAAGTATGGACACGGGCGAACGAAATGGCCCATAATAGGCTTGACTCAATTGGAGTCGGTTATGGAGGTGTGGCAGCCAATCCGATGGGCATGGGAGAACCGTGACGAAGTCCAAAGGTGGCTCAAGATTTTGCATAGGTGGTTTCGAGGGAAGAAAACCGAGCCCGGCATTTTGATCGTCGGTGCTGGTGGCACCGGCAAGACGACGCTCGCCCGATTGCTTGCCGGAGAACATGACTTCCTATTGGATTCGCCCCGTGCCTATCAAGAGAGCATCGCCGTTGAGCGATTTGTCCTGAATGATGACAAGGATGTTGAGATTCTCGCGCCACCGGGTCAAATTCATCGCCGACATGCCACGTGGCCTGACTTGGAGGCAGAGATCGTTGCCGGCGGGTTCCGCGGATTGGTTGTTGTTTCCGCGTTCGGCTTTCATTCCATCGGCAACATCAGCTACAAAGAGCATCGCCTTTACAAGGGCAGCAAAGCAAGGTTTTTGAACAGATATTTGCGTGATCGGCGTAATGAGGAATCAGCGATTTTGCAACGACTGGAGCCCAGTATCCTCGGCTGTCCGAAGAAACTGTGGGCGCTAACATTGGTGACCAAACAAGATCTTTGGTGGAACGAACGATCGATCGTGGAAAGCCATTATCGAGGAACTGCCGAAGATTCCTACGGCCAGAGGCTGGAAGCGATAGCGGCAAAGAAGGCGTCTGCTAGCTTCCGTCACGAGTGCGCATTTTGCTCGTTGGCGATCAGCAACTTCGAGACCGGTACGAAGGAACCCTTGAAATCGACGACCGAAGGCTACGATCAGCAATTGCAGATCGATTCGTTACGCCGGCTTTTTGACACTGTGCATGGGCTCATGAAATGGGAGGCCACGCGATGAGTCAGGGGACGCTGAGAGCCGATTCCAAAAGCAAACGGCTCATCGAATTGATGAGAGAATTCACGTCGCGCATGAATGGGTTCATGGAGGATGCCGAAGAATCAGCGCAGGCAAAAAACGACGATTGGGGCGCTGCTCTCCAATCCGAAAAACTGCTTGTGCTGCAAGATCGTCTAAAGCACCTTTCGCCGGCAGTTGACGACCTTTGCCGGCACGTTTCGCAACTGATTGAGCATTCTCAACTGGATGATGTAACTCGTCTTGAGTATCGCTTGAGACTGGCCGACCTTGAACAATCAAAGAGCGCCGCCCAGCGAATTCTAAAGATCGGTTTCGCCACTCGCATGAAGTAATGTCGTGACGGAAGATATCGCACATGTGTGTGCCGAACGCCATTGGCGATTCGGCTGTCACTGCGGGTATTTCAACAGAGTAAGCCGTTTTCTCCTCGTCAAACCCCGAAATTCCTGGCACCCGCCCCCCTTTTCAGCTACAACTATACTCACCCAGTTCCGTCCCAGGACAATTCCTAGTGCTTTGTCACAGCTAGAATGTCGGGTTGGATCGTAGCCGAATTCGCAAGAATTCGGGGTAAAGCCAGGGGGAACCCGAATTCTTGCGAATTCGGCTACCCGACAATTAAGCTGTGACAAAGCACTAGCCCCAAGAAGGTGCATCCATGCGCGTCCTCATCCTGTTCGTTTTCACTCTCACCTGTTTCCTCGCCCCCGTTGCGGCCCAGCCGAAGAAGCTCGATCCTGCCGCGCTCGAAGCGCTCAAGCAAAAGATGGGCGGCGCCCCCGCGCCGGGCGCGCTCAAGAAGTACGACGACGTCATCACCAAAGACGCCAAGACCCTGCCCGGCGTCTTCGCCGTGCACCGCATCGATGAAAAGATCTACTTCGAAATCCCGCAAGACGCCTTCAACAAACTCATGCTCTGGCAGCTCGAAGTCGCCAAAGGCCCCGCCGGCATCAGCTGGGGCGGCAAGTCGCTCGGCTATCGGGCCGTCCGCCTCGAACGCCGCGGCAACAAGGTCTTCCTCTGGCAAGCTTCGTTCGACAAACGCGCCGACGGCAAGGCGATCCAGCGCGCCGTCGATTCGGCGAACATGGACTCGATCATCTACAACTTCAACGTTGAAGCCGAGGGCAAGGACCGCACCACCGTCATCAACGCCACGTCGCTGTTCATGAGCGATGTCGCCGACTTCTCCGTCAAGGGCGCGGTCGGCGGCGGCGCGTCGATCGACGATTCACGCTCCTACCTCGACGACGTCAAAGCCTTCCCCACGAACATCGAAGTCCGCGCCCTGCTCACCTTCCGTGGCGGCGGCGCCCCGTTCGCGCTCGGCAAGAAAGGCCCGCCGGCTGAAGCTTTGGGCGGCGGCGGCGGTCGCAGCCACACCGCGGTCGTCCATCACAGCCTCGTCATGCTCCCCGACCGCCCCATGATGGGCCGCAACTTCGACCCGCGTGTCGGCTATTTCGCGCGCGGCTTCGAGGACTATGCCGCCGACAAGACCTGGATGGTCAAGCGCCAGTACATCAACCGCTTCCGCCTGGAGAAGAAGGACCCGACGGCGGAGGTCTCCGAAGTCGTCAAGCCGATTACGTTCTATCTCGCTGCCGAAGTCCCGGAGAAGTGGCGGCCGCACATGATCAAGGGCGTCGAGGATTGGCAGCCCGCCTTCGAGAAGGTCGGGTACAAGAAAGCCATCGTGTGCCGCGAGGCGCCGACGCGGACCGAGAATCCGAACTGGGACCCGGAAGACGCCCGCCATTCGGTGATTCGCTGGGTGGCCGACCCGACCAAGAACGCCATGGGCCCGCACATCCACGATCCGCGCACCGGCGAGATCATCTCGGCCCACATCATCTTCTGGCACGACATCCTCAAGCTCGAGCAGGAATGGTACTTCGTGCAGTGCGGCGCCGTCGATCCGCGCTGCAAAAAGTTGCCGCTGCCCGACGACCTCATCGGCGACCTGATGCGCAATGTGACCACGCACGAAGTCGGCCATACGCTCGGCTTGCGTCACAACCACCGCGCCAGCTCCGCCTACACGACCGAACAACTGCGCGACCCGAAGTTCACCGCCAAGTACGGCACCAACGCTTCGATCATGTCGTACGGCCGGCACAACTACCTCGCCCAGCCGGAGGACAAGATCACCCAGCTCATCAACATCGTCGGGCCGTACGATTTCTTCGCTATCGATTGGGGCTACCGGTCGATCGCCGGGGCCAAGTCGCCGGAAGACGAACGGACCACGCTCGACAAGTGGGCGTCGCGGCAAATGACCGAACCGTGGCTGCGCTTCGGGGGCGAGGACGGCCCCGCCCAGGTCGATCCCACGGTGAAGACCGAGAACGTCGGCAGCGATTCCGTGCAGGCGACGGCGCTGGCGCTCAAAAACATCGACCGCGTGCTCGACAAGATCGTCGACGCCACCACCACGCTCGGCGAGGATTATGAGCTGCTCAAGGACATCTACAAGTCCATCCTGTCGCATCGCCGCAACTGGTTTGGCGCGGTGGCGCTCAACATCGGCGGCGTCGTCGAAAGCCGCACCCTCGGCGGCCGCGGCACCGAGTCGTTCACACGCGTCAGCAAGGAGAAACAGCAGGAAGCGGTCAAGTTCCTGCTCGACAACGCCTTGACGACGCCGACCAAGCTGCTCAGCCCGGCGATCGTCAACCGCTTCCAGTACAGCGGCGTGGCCAGCGAAGTCATGAGTCAGCAAAGGACGCTGCTCACCAGCCTGCTCGGCAACACGCGCATCCGCCGGCTCATGGACGCCGAGATTCTCGACGCCGACAAGGCGTACAGCGCGCTCAACCTCGTCAACGACGTGCAGGACGGCGTCTGGAGCGAGCTGAAGGCCGGCCAGCCGAAAGTGGACACCTGCCGGCGGGCGCTGCAGCGCGTCTACGTCGAGCATTTGAAGAATGAAGTGGCGCCCAAGGATGAGGCGGCGGCCGCGACGCCGCGCTTCACTTTCGGCGACGACGAAGGATCGAGCAAGAACACCGATCTGCGCGCCGTCGCCCGCTCGGCCCTGACCGATCTGTTGGGGCGGATCGACGCGGCCTTCTCGCGCACCCAGGACTCGATCACGCGCGTCCACCTGCTCGACTGCCGCCGCGAGATCGAAGCGGCCCTGAACCCGAAGAAGGGTTCGTAGCGCGCTTTGGAGTGCGGCGCTGTGACGCCGCTTTGGTTTTTGTTCCGCGCCGTTTCGCAACACAGCGCTCAATCATCGAAAAACCAAAGCGGCGTTACAGCGCCGCAGTCCAAAGGAACTCCGCCTTGTTTCCCGCAGGGTTGCCGGTTAGAATTCTGATGGATACCCGACCGCCACCGCCCCTGGAGATACGCCATGTCCGCCTACTACGAGCTTGATTATCCGGTAGCCGCCCGTGCCGAGAGCAGCGCGCGGGCCGCGTTCATCCGCCGGACCTACGCCCACCTCGCCGGCGCCGTGCTGGCCTTCGTCGGCTTGGAAACCGCCCTGTTCAGTCTGGTGTCGCACCAGGACTTCCAGCAGTTCTTCGCCACCGCGTTTCGCAGCCCGATTACGCTGTTGATCTTTTTCCTGATATTTGTCGGCGCAGGTGCGGTTGCCCGCATGTTTGCCCACACCAGCTCGTCGCCCGCCATTCAGTACCTCGGCTTGGCGTTGTATGTCGCCGTGCAGGCCGTCATCTTCGTGCCGCTCCTGTATATCGCCAAATTCTACGTCAATGACCCCAACCTCATCGCGCAAGCCGGCATCATGACTTTATGCGTCTTCGGCGGCTTGACGATTACGGTCCTGGTCACGGGCAAAGACTTCTCGTTCCTCGGTCCGATCTTGTGCATCGCCGGCTTCATGGTCTTTGGCGTGATCATCGCGGCGATCCTGTTCGGCTTCACGTTGGGCCTGGGATTCTCGTTCCTGATGGTCGGGATCGCCAGCGCCTACATCCTCTATGACACCTCGAACGTGCTGCACCACTACCGCACCGACCAGCACGTCGGCGCCGCGCTCGAGCTGTTCGCCTCGCTGGCGCTGCTCTTCTACTACATCCTCCGCATCCTGATCGCCCTGTCGAGCAATCGCGATTGATGCCTCCCCGAAACAACGCAAGCCATGGACCTTCATGGTCCGTGGCTTTTGTTTTTCGTAGTGTAGGCTTGCTACTTCCCCAAACCGCTCAGCACAAATGCGGCCCAGGTTGGTGATCCGCAGATTTCGCAGATTTCGCCGATTCAAGACCGGCATTTACAATCTGCGTCATCGGCGAAATCTGCGGATGATCACTCCTCATTTCCCCAGCCCGCTCAGCACGAACGCGGCCCAGAGTTTGGTGTCGGCACGCTTGGCGCTGGTCGGCGGCGTTTCGGGAAGGCGCGCGGCCTTGTCCAAGAGCGGCCGGCCGCGGTCGCTGGCCAGGATCGGGATCAACTCCGGATGACGATAGATGGTGAGCTGGGCTTCGCGCAGCGCTTCGATCGGCGGCTTCTTCAGCACCCACATTTCGTGGTAGAACTTGGTCATCAGGGCCGCGGTGGCGGCGTCGTTGACTTTCCAGAGGGATGCGACGACGTTGGGGCAGCCGGCCAGATGGAAGGCGCGCTGCAAGCCCTGTACGCCTTCGCCGCCGGTGTACTCGCCCAGGCCGGTCTCGCACGCGGAGAGGGTGACGAGTTTCAGGTTTTCCAGCGGCAGATCGACGAGGTTCAAGCCGGTCATCACTTCGCCGCCCGACAGGACCAGGCCTGTGAAGGCAAGCGGATTCTTGGCGGCGACGCGGCGCGTCTCGTCGCCGAACTGGCGCAGCTTCAGCGCTTCCGCTTCGCGTTTCTTCTCGGCGGTCAGCGTTTCCGCGTCGAAGAAGCCATGCGTGGCGAAGTGGGCATAATGGGCCTTCGGCAGCTCCGCCAGCACGCGCGCCATGGTCGCGTCGGCCGCGGTCAATGTCACCGGCGCGCGCAAGGCCAGTGACTTGAGTTCTACCGCCGTGCCGGGGAGATCGTTCCAAGTCTTCGAGTGGTACGCGACGTCGCCCAGCGCCAGGACCGATTCCGCACTTTCGTATTTCGGCGGATACTTCAATTGCTCCAGCAGAAACCGGCCATGTGGCACCGTGGCAACAGAATAATCTTCGAGCAAAACCTTCCCCGGACCGATAGGCAAGGCCGCCCACGATAACTGCGCCAGGTCGCCGTCGGGAGCAATGAACAGCGTTTTCGTACCGGCAGGAATGTGTCGGGCGAGCTTGTCCCAGACGAGATCCTGCAAGCGCCCGGGCGCAGCGCTCGATTTCCGGGATTGGATCGCCGTCCGCCATGCCGTGATCACTCGATCGATCTCTTTTGCATCGCCCAACTCGATCCTCTGAATCGGCTGATCCTTCGCCAGCACGAATGCCAGGTAGCGCTCGCCGACATATCTCCCTTTCTCGTCATGAGAATATCGGACGAAGTCTAGCAGCACCGTTTGGGTGGGCAGCAGAGCGCGCAGGTCACTGGGTTGAAGTTTGGCGAGATTCTTGTCGCGGTCCAAGACGGGGACTTGCTTAGCCAGATCGCGTTCCAGAAGCTCCTGCTCGTCACGCAGTTCCACCAAGCGTTTGTCGCGTGCAGCCAGGTCTCTTCCCGGTTGGTTGAGCAGCCGACCCGTTTCGCGGCGCAACTCGGTCAAGCGCGCAAACTGTTGACGAACTTCGGCAGACTGTTGACGTTGCACCGACGCCGCGAGGTGTCGCCGGGCCAGCAGCCGTTGCACCGTGCCCTTTTCGGCCCAGACCACGGAATAGGAAGAGGTCGCGGTTTCTGGCCGCGTCACCGCTTCGGAGAAGAAATAGCTGCTGGTCCGGCCTCGCAATTCGGCGATTCGGGCCAAGGCCTGTGCTTCCGAGGAAGTACGAATCTCCCGGTCCACCAGCTTTTGCTTCATGGCCAAGCTTTGTGCGTAGAGGGACAGAGCTTGCTCCGACTGACCCGTCGCCGTGTGCGTGAAGCCCAAGTCGCTCAGGCTCGTGGCCAGGTCGGGATGGCCATCGGGGTACTTCGACGCCGGGTACAGCTTGCAGTATATGGCGTGGCTCTGTTCGTAGAATTGCAACGCCTCTTCCGCCTGGCCCATGGACTTCAACAAAAAGCCGCCCAGGGTCTTGAAGGCGAGGGCAAGGTCGGGGTGGCCATCGGGGTACTTCGACACCGGGTACAGCGTGCGCTGCATGCCCAGCGCCTGCTTGTAGTAAGACAGCGCCGCCTCCGCTTGATTCAGCGACTTTGACACGCCGCCCAAGCGGTCCAGACTGTAAGCGAGGTCGAAGTGGCCATTGGGGTACTTCGACTGCGGGTACAGCAGCCGGGTCATGTCCAGTCTCTGGTCGAAGTACGCCAACGCCTTTTCCGGCTGCCCGTTTACATAGAGCAAGGTGCCCAGGTTGTGGAGTGCATGAAGCAGGTCGGGGTGACCGTCGGGGTATTTTGCCAACGGGTACAACTTTCGGCACATGGCCAAAGCTTGCTCGTGGTGGATCAACGCGTTGTCCGGTTGGCCCATGTCGCGCAGCGAATTACCCAAATTAGTAAGACTGCGGACGAGAAGGGGGTGGCCGCTGGGGTACTTCAATACCGGGTACAATGCGCGCCGCATGGCCAGGCTCTGCTCGTAGAAGTGCAATGCCCTGTCGGCCTCGCCCATGTTGTCCAGTAAAGTCCCCAAGTTGTTGAGACTGCGCGCGAGGTCGGCGTGGCCGTCGGGGAAACTGGATTCCGGGTAAAGTTTTCGCCGCATGGCCAAGCTCTGCTCGTAGAAGGGCAATGCCTTTTCCGCCCGACCCATGGCCTGCAGCACGACGCCCAGGTTATTGAGGCCATTCGCGAGGTCGGGGTGGCCATTGGGAAACTTCGACGCGGGGTAAACCCTGCGCCGCATGGCCAAACCATCTTCGTAGTAAGGCAACGCTTTCTCGGGCTGACCCATCGCACTCAGAACAAAGCCCATGTTGTTAAGGCTGACGGCGAGGTAGGAGTGGCCGTCGGGGTACTTGGACGCCGGGCACAGCTTGTGCGCCATTGCTAGGCCCTGCTCGTAGTAGGGCAATGCCTTCTCGGCCAGTCCCATCGCCTGCAGCATGAATCCAAGGTTGTTCAGCGCGGTGGCAAGTTCGGTGTGGCCGTCAGGATACTTCGACACTGGGTACAGCTTTTGGCGAATCGCCAGAGCTTGGCGCATCTTAGCGACCGCTTCCGCCGCTTGGCCCCGTTGGTAAAGTTGGTCCACTTCGCGATCGAGCGTCACCGCCTCGGCGGCGAGCTTTGCTTCCTCCGATAATTCACCCACGCGCATGTTCAGTTGAAAGGCCCCCGGTTTCTTGTCCAGCGCCGCTGCCAGCAAACGAACCACGCCGTCCGAGCTTGCCGAGAAGGCAATCCGCGAATTCAGCCCGCCGCCGCTGTCGTCGTCGTAGGCCAGCCGTTTGCCCGCGGCGTCTTCCAGGACCAAGAAGGCATCGAAGTCCTTGCTCACCAGATCGATGATGTAGTGTTGCCCCTTATGCAGCTTGACGTGAAACACTTGATGCGGGGCGCCCTTGAGTTCCGCCACCGGCACGTTCACCAGCGGCGGGTCGTCCTGGGTCAGCTTGCCGTCGATTTTCAAGCCATCCTTGCCGACTTCGTGGATCTTCACATCCTTGGGCGGCGTTTGCGCCTGCAAGGGAGTCGCCAAGCAAAGCAACAGCGCCAATCGGAAGCACGTTTTCATGGCAATGAACCTCGTAGCTGATCCGCAGATTTCACAGATTCCGCAGATTCAAGACCGGCATTTGCAATCTGCGTCATCGGCGAAATCTGCGGATTATCATTCCTCACTTGCCCGCTCGGCTCGGAAAGAAAACGGGGACATTCACTATTCCCTCAGCAGAATCGAGGCGAATCAAGTTCTTCGCCCGCGTGCCCGCCGACGTCAACAGTGCATCCCTAGATTCGGCTAAGTTCGATCCTTCCCGTCTTTACAAAACCACAGGGAACGCGAACCGTTTCCGGGGCAACTTCACTCCCCTGCTTTCCCCGTCTGCTTTCTTGGCCAGCCCGGGGCTCGAAAGGTCGATTGCAGCCCCAATCTCTCGGCCGTCGGTTCCTGTCAGGCGGCGCTTCCGAACGGCTGGCTTCGCGCCGCCGAACGCCGCAGCGCTTCCGGTTCCGCTTCGATTTTCGGCTGATGGACGCATTCGATCCAAGCGCGTGGCGTGAGAAAGTCGTGCCCCATCACAAACCTGGTCAAGCGACTTCGGCCCGCGGAGGCTGGCTGACGTGGCGCGTGAGGTATTCAAGGACCTCGCGCTGCATTTTCTCGAGCTCGGCACGATAGCCGCTCGCCATACTGGGAAATAGCTCTGCGCTCGCCGCCACGCGCATCTGGGCCAGTAAGTCCTCGAATTGCGCGATCCGCGCTCGCGTCCCTTTCAGTTCATCGTCATTGGCAATCATGAAACTACCTCGACAATTCCGCGGCGCGTCAAGTCGCGTTTGGTCCCCCATCCCAGGAGAAAATCCTCCAGCGACCCGCGAAGAAGGACACTCGGGCAAAGCCAAAAGATACTGGCCCCAACCTCGGCCTCAGCCCGTTGATGATCGAAAAGCACTCGCGTCGGTTCAGCGCACGCGGCCAACGAGAAATCATCCTTCATCACCAAGACGACATCAACGTCATGGGGTACGGCCTTCGCCGTGATGTAGCTCCCGAAGACAACGAATCGCTCCAGTTTTCCAGTAGCGACGACCAGCTGATGGACCCGTTGCAACACCGCCGTCGTCTCACGTCGCGCCTCACTGCCTGTTCCGAATCGCTCCAGGACTTCGGCCAAAGTTGCCTTGTGCAAGCCCTCAGGCAGGTCCCCCTGGCTGTTGAACTTCGGCAGGGCCATCGGACCGATTCTCCATCTCATCACCTTTCAGCACACGCCTTATTGTAATGCGTTCTCTCGGAGAAAAAAAGTGGACGCCAGCCGTTGCCGGGCAGCTTCACTGCCTTGGTTTCCCGGTCTGCTTTCTTGGCCGGCCCGGGGTTCGAAAGGTCGATTGCAGTCCCAATCTCTCGACCGTCTGTTCCTGCCAGGCGGCGTTTCCGAACGGCTGACTTCGCGCCACCGAACCACGCCGTCCGAGCTTGCCGAGAAGGCAATCCGCGAATTCAGCCCGCCGCCGCTGTCGTCGTCGTAGGCCAGCCGTTTGCCCGCGGCGTCGAGTAGGATCAAGAAGGCATCGAAGTCCTTGCTCACCAGATCGATGATGTAATGTTGCCCCTTGTGCAGCTTGACGTGAAACACCTGATGCGGGGCGCCCTTCAGCTCAGCCACCGGCACATTCACCAGCGGCGGCTCGTCCTTGGTCAGCTTGCCGTCGATCTTCAAGCCGTCCTTGCCGACTTCGTAGATCTTCGCGTCCTTGGGCGGCGCCTGCGTTTGCCCCTCCACGGGAGACGCCAAGCAAAGCAACAGCGCCAAGCGGATGCAAGTTTTCATGGCGATGAACCTCATTGTTGATCCGCAGATTTCACAGATTCCGCAGATTCAAGACCGGCATTTGCAATCTGCGTCATCGGCGAAATCTGCGGATGATCACTCCTCACTTGCCCGCTCGGCTCGCGGGACCTACGGCCCTTGAAACGCGTAACACACCGCCCGGCTCTCGGCGAACAGTTTCGGCAGATCGACGCGCAAGAGCGTGCGCACGCGCTCGACCGGGTCCTCCAGGCGTTTGGCCTGGGCCAGGTCGAGGCGGCCGCGGTCGGCGTCGTGGCTGGTGCGCGGCGGGTCGCGGTCGGAGAGCCAGATCACGCCGCGCGGCACCTCGGCCTTGCCGCCCACCGGGAAGCCGGCGAACAGGCCCGGCAACTGTGCCTGTTCCTCGGCCGACAGCGGCGTGGCGCGGGCCAGCAGAAAGATGGCTTCGATGCCCGACGGACTGGGGGAGAGTGGGGCTGAGTTGTTGAGCGGGTCGTCGGGCCAGCGCAGTTCGGCGCGCGGCTGTTCCGGCCCGCGCCGGTCCCATTCGTAGTTCTGCCACGGATACATCGGGGCAATGGTGCCGGCGCTTTCCAGTTGCACGAGGTAGAAATAGACGGGCCGATGCGCCTGGGCGACGATTTGCAGGTAATCACCGGCCTCGAGCGGCAACACGCCGATATCCGCGAGCGCGCGCATGTGCTTCAGATCGTTCTTCTTCCAGACGCGGACATCCAACTCGGCCCGCAGCGGCGCCGCGGCGGCGTTGGGCGCCGGCCCAGGATTCGGCGCGGGGGCAGGATTCGGCGGCAGCGGCAGCCATTGCCAAAGGAACACTGCGATAAGAACCGATGCAGCCGCAGCGCTGGCGGCCATGATCCAACGCACCGAATGCCGTCCGCGGCGCGGCGGCGCTTTGTCCCGGTAGCTGACGGTGTCGACGGCGCTTGCCGGCGTTTTTTGCAAGCGTGTAAACTCCGCGGCCGCTTCGTGAGCCGTCGTCGGCCGATCGCCTGGCTTCTTGGCCATGAGCCGCTTGATGAGCTGTGCCAGCGGCGGCGGAATCTCCGGATTGAATTGCTCTGGAGCGGGCGGCTCCTCTTCGACCGTGGCGCGGAGCGTGGCCGTGAGATTGGCGCGGCGGAAGGGCAGTTGCCGCGCCGCCATTCGGTACAGCACGCAGCCCAGAGCGAACAGATCGCTGCGGCCATCGACGGACCCGCCATCAACTTGCTCGGGCGACATGTAGCCGGGCGTGCCGAGAAGGGCGCCGGCCTGGGTCAAGCGGGTATCGCCCTGGCCCTGAAGCACCGCCAGGCCGAAGTCGAGAATCTTGAGGCGGATGCTCGGCGGCTGGCCGGGCGCCGACGGGGTGCGTTCTTCCAACCACAAATTGGCCGGCTTGATATCGCGGTGCAGCAGGCCCTGCTGATGGGCAGCGGCCAGGCCCAGCGCCGTCTCGCGGCCCACTTGCACGATCAAATCCACCGGCGCCGGGTCGGTGTCGTGCAGCCGGCTTTCCAGGCTGCGGCCCTTGAGCAGCGGCATGGCGATGTAGGTCACGCCATTGTCTTCGCCGACCTGGTAGACTTCGATGATGTGATCGTGATTGAGCGCGGCCGCGCTCTGCGCTTCGCGTAGAAAGCGCGCTCGTGCCTGGGAATCGGCAGCCAGGCCGGGCCGCATGACTTTGAGGGCCACGCGGCGCAGCACCACCGGATCCTCGGCAACGAAGACCCAACCCATGCCGCCTTCGCCGATCTTGGCCAGCACGCGAAACGGGCCGAGCTGACCGATCGCTCCGGGAACTGGGCAAGGCCGCAGGAACGACAGGTCGGGATCGAGGATGGTCGGCGGCCCGATGCCGGATGCCGTGGCGGCAGGATCGGCCGTTGGGGTCTCGTCCAGCATTTTGTCGATGCTTTCCAGGGCCTGCAGGCGCGCTTGAAAGTCGGCGAGCAATTCCGGGTGGTCGCGGCACGCTTGCTCAGGTGTCAGCGCGACTCCGGCAGCTCGTTTATCTTCCCAATGAAGAACCAGGTCATCAAGCAGGTTTGAGTTTGCCATGGGCGCTTACCCGACAAAAGCCATCGAAATTGGATGCCGTCGATCGTTATTGTCCCGCAGGCGCGGCCCCGGTCAACAACAAAATCGGGGCCTGTCCAGGTTTGAGATTTGTCGCAACAAGGCGCCAAAGGGAGATTTCATTCAGGGGGTCCAAGTGCTGAATGAAACGACTCGAAAGGCCATGTCCGCAAAGTGAGTCCAGACCATCGGTTATGCCGAAAATCCCGACCGGGTTCGATTTCATTCGACACTTTCGGTGTGTGCTGAACGCAAATGAATGAAACCGCAGGGCCTACCGCAAGCCCGCATACTCGTCCGCAAACGTCTTCAGGCCGCGCTGCACCGTCCAGGTATCGATGCCCAGCGACAGCATCTTGCAGCCAAGATCGACGCAGCGCTGGGCGTACGCCAGGTTGCGCGGCAGGATCGCCCAGTGGACGCCGTGATCGCGGGCGGCTTTCGCCACCCGTTCGATGGCTCGCCAGATTTCCGGATGATCCCAGCTCGCCACCAGGCCCATCGATTGGCTCAGGTCGGCCGGGCCGATGAACAGGATGTCCACGTACTTGAGCGCGGCGATTTTCTCCACGTCGTTGACGGCGTCGATGTGCTCGATCTGAATGGCGACGAAAACCTCGTCGTTGGCCTTCTGCAGATACTCCGGCATCGGGATGGTGCCGTAGCGCCCATCGACGCCGCTGCCGTTGATGCCGCGCAGGCCTTGCGGATGAAACTTCGCCCAGCGGACGACGTCGGCCGCTTCCTTGGCGCTGCGCACCTGCGCCGCCATGACCCCACCCGCCCCGGCTTCGAGAGGCCGCATTGTCGTGGCGTAATCGGTGGCAGCCAGGCGGACGAAGGTGTCCAGCCCGACGCCGCGCGCCGCCCGGCACGCATCCTCGATCTGCTGGATCGACAGTCCGGCATGCTCCTGATCGAGCCAGATCGCGTCGTAGCCGCCTTGCAGGCCGATGATTTCGATGAACTTGGGCGCACAGAGTTGCCCCACGCAGAAAACGCGCGTGAGCTTGCCGTCCGCCAACGTTTTTTTCAATCGAGCAGCCATGGTGCGGTCTCGGGGAGGTGCAAGGATATTCTGGGATTGGTGTTATATGCTCGTGGCGGCAGGCGTCGCCAATTTCTCCATGCTTTTTCATTTTTCTTTGCTATACTCAACATTCCTGCCTACCGACACCCGCCTGGTTGATCGATTCCCGGAGTTGCACCGATGCGAAGGTTGTTGCTCGCCGCCGTCCTGGCATGGTCTGCGTCCACCGCCGCCGCTGAAGATTGGCCCCAATGGCGCGGCCCGCGGCTCGACGGCAGCTCGAATGAAAAAGGTTTGCCGCTCAAGTGGTCAGCCGACGAGAACATCGCCTGGAAGGCGCCGCTGCCGGGCATCGGGCATTCGTCGCCCATCATCGTCGGCGATCGCGTCTTTGTCACCACCTGCCTGGTCGAACAGAAGATGCTCGAAAAGCCGCGCCAACTCATTTGCATCGATCGGGTGACCGGCAAAGTCCTCTGGCAACGCGAAGTCGTGCGCTCGCCGCTTGAGCCCAAGCACGGCCTCAATAGCTATGCCAGCGCCACGCCGGCCGCCGACGAAAGCCGCGTCTATGTCACGTTTCTGCGCAGCCGACCGATGAAGAAGGACGACGTCAAGGTCCCGCCCAACATCCGCCCGGACGAAAAAGCGCTCACCCTTTGGCAGACGGTAGTGCCGGAGATGGTGCTCGCTTGCTACTCGATGCAGGGCAAGAAACTATGGGAGAAAGTGCCGGGCCGGTTCTACTCGCGCCACGGGTTCAGCAACACGCCGATCCTCCACAAGAACCTGGTGATCGTCAACGGCGATCAGGACGCGACCGCCTACATCGCCGCTTTCGAAAAGACCACCGGGGAAGAGAAGTGGCGCATCGATCGGCCCCAGCGCACGCGCTCGTATTGTGTGCCGCTGATTGCCAAAGCCGGCGGCAGGACGCAAATGGTGCTGACCGGCAGCATGGGCGTCGACAGTTACGACCCCGACGACGGCACGTTGCTTTGGCACCAGGACGGGCCGACCGAGCAATACGTCGCCTCGCCCGTCTACGGTTCCGGGCTGTTCTTCATGACGGCCGGCTTTCCCACCTATCACAACTGGGCGGTGCGTCCCGACGGCCGCGGCAACATCACCAAGTCCCACGTCGTCTGGCACGAGAAAGCCAACAACCTCAAGGCGGCGTATGTCCCCTCGCCGCTCGCCTGCGGCAATCTCTTCTACATGATCTCCGACACCGGCAACCTGAGTTGCTTCGAAGGCAAGTCCGGCACTCGCCTGTTCATGGAAAAGCTCGGCAATCACCACAGCGCTTCGCCGGTCCTCGCTGACGGCCACGTGTACCTGACCGACGACAAGGGCACGACCCACGTCGTCAAAGCCGGCGCGACGTTCGAGTTGGTCAGCCAGAACCCGCTCGGTGGTGAATGCTACAGCTCACCGGCGGTCTCGGGCGGCCAGATCTTCATCCGCACGAACCACGCGCTAGTGTGTGTGGGGAAGCAGTAACCCAGCCACAGATCAAACACAGATGAAACACAGATAGAAAACAAGCATTGGAAAAAGAACAGCCCGCAGCGTGAGCAAAGGAACTTGACTCCTTGCAAACGCTGCGGGCCGTCTACTTCTTTCTGTCTTCAATCTGTGTTTCATCTGTGTTCGATCTGTGGCTAACTATTTCTTCTCGCGTCCGTGGTTTCCCAATTCCCACCGCTCGTTGAAGAATCCCGCATCCGCGATCCCGGCCGGCGAGCGTGAAGTCCGGGGCTGCGTCACATTGAGAATCGCCCAGTCGGGCAACTTCGGAATTTGGCGGGCGTTGTTGAGGTAGTCGTACTCGCGGAACGTGAAGCCGCTGTTGAGCACGACGTACTTCTTGGGATTGAGCGGATTGGGATAGATCAACGCCGCCACGTAATCTTTGGCGTTCACGCCGTTGTCGCCCAGGAAGATTCCCTTGGCCGACCATTGAATCGGCAGTTTGGCGGCGATCTTGGCGAGAATCGCGTTGCTCGATGGGTCACCCCACAGCACCAGGTTGCTGTTCGCGATGTCGGCGTCGGTGATCGCCGTGTCGTCCTTGGGTTGGATTTCGCCGCGAAACTGTCGGCGCCAATGTTCGACGGCGTGGACCATTTCACTTTCGACCCACTTGCCGACGCTGTCGTTCAGCGGCTTGCCGGTCGGGCGAACCATGACGAAGCGATCCATGAACGCGTCGTCGATGGGGCCTTGCAAACCGTGGCGTTTGTGGAGTCCCTTGTCTTCGACTGAGTCTAAGAGGGGAATGGGACCTTGCGCGGAAAGCCTCTGATGCAACGTCTTGTCGTCGGCCGGGCGCAACGGCCGCCAACCTTCGGCTGTCTTGCGAAATTGCGCCGTCCACGAACGATCGGACATCACGGGCGGCCCTTCGAGTTCCTGGCCGTTGAGCAACACGATCGTCGGATGCGTGGCGTCGAGCGGACAAAATCCTGAAGCAAATGACAGCATCAGGCCGTCAACATTCTCGGTAGTTACTTTGATGCTATTGGGTGGAACGATAGTCGCGTCAACGCGGGCCCGCTCCCAGTGCTTCTCCAAACCCTCGACCGTCACCCAGTGCATCTTGGGATAACGCAGCGTCCAGGTCGTGAAACGAATCCGCGGCGGCACTCGATCGCGACCTCGCGCCACAATGCTGTCGATGCGACGATTGATTTCGGCTTTCGCGGCCGGGTGGTAAGAGTGTCCCGTGCCCGGCCCATTGACATGAACCAAATCGAGCCCTTCGTTAGCCAGCGCCGTCGCCATGATGTCGGCCGCCTGCTTCTGCTTGTCCTTCTCGCCGCTGTAGGCCACGGTCGGACAATGAAACAGGTTGATCGCCCAATCGGTGCAATCGTACCAGTGCAGCATCTTCTTCTCGTACCACGGCGGGTTATACTCCTCGTTTTGAAACACCTTCAGAAAGTCTGGCGTTTCCGAAAAGCCCGCGCCCGGTGCAGCGGCGACCCAGCGATCCGCGTAGTGAACCGCGTAATTCCAGCACGCCGCTCCGCCCATCGAAAACCCGCGGACGACGATGCGGTTGTCGTCAATCGAGTAGTGCTTCTTGACGTGGTCCATCGCTTCCAGCGCATCGATCTCGCCGGCGAAGTGATTGGCATTGCAGTAGCGGCCGTACGGATGCAGCACGAACGTGTGCGGCGGCGTAAACTCGCCGGGCGACTTCATGCGGCCATCAAGAAAGTTCAGCTCGCTCAGCACTTCACCGCGGCCATGGAACCAGAGATCGAGCCGATGCTCCATCGCTGTTCCGGGGCGATACGACGCGGGCACGACGAGCCCGTAGGGCTGTACCGAGCCATCGATCTTGGAGTGATAGCCGCGGACGACGAGCCCGGTGGCGGTAGTCCAGGCGGGCTTGCCGTCGCGCAGTTGCTGGGCGCGCTCCAAACCGTGTTGGAGCATCTTCTTGGCGACCGCGATCTCGGCCGGCTTGAAGAACTCGTCGTATTTGAGCGCGTATTGGACGGCGTTGTAGAAGATCTGCACGTCAGGCAACAATTCGAGCAGCCCCGGTTTGCCCTTGAAATCGACGCGCAGTCGGTCAATCTCCTTGCCGAGCGCATCGCGGCCGGCGTTCAATTCCTGCCGAGCCGCGTCGGACAGCTTGATCCCCGGCGGCGGCACGCGGCGCACCTTGTCCGCGAGATTGTCCTGCGGGCCGTCGGCGCGGAGGGGAGGGGCGAGGCAAACAGCGACCACGATCAACAAGGCACAGCGCATGGCAATCTCCAGAGCGCGGGGGGCGAGGTTCAAAAAGGCAATTGGAGAGTTATTGTAATCAAGAAATGTCAATCGAAGCGCGAAGGCGCGAAGCGATCTATGTTCACCCTTGTTTTTGGACAAGCGTAGAAGGGGCTCGCTGGGCGGCTTCGCGTTTCTCTTCCATCCACTCAATCATTCGCCGGCCATGGGTTCATGGCCCGCGAGCCGATGCGCGCCAGGAAGCGCACTTTCTGATCCGGCGTCAACTCATTGATGAATCGGCCACGCGCGGCATTGATCCAGCGGATGTCGCGGCCTCGGTAATCGGTGGCGACGCGGACGAGCACCGGACCGTTGTGCTCCCAGATGCCGCGCAATTTGGTTTCGACCTCGCCGTTGGCGAGGATTTCCTGGTACGCCAAACCCCAACCCTGGGCCAGGGCGCGGTAGTCGAGCCTTGCGAGAATGGTCGCCGTGGTGCGCATGTAGGCCGGTTCCTGCAATTGTTGCATGTAGTGATAGGCCTGGTCGTCGATCACGAAGAACTTCACCGGCAGATTCTCACGCACCGCCGTCGAGGTCTCCATACCAGACATCAAAAAGCAGCCGTCGCCCGTGATCGTGAACACCTGCCGGCCGGAATGCACCCTCTGAGCGCCGAGGGCGGCCGGGATCGACCAGCCCATGCTTTGGTTGTCGGTCGGATTGAAATAGGTGCGTGCGCCTTTGGCGGTGAAGACTTCCGCCATCCAATACTGCGACACGGTGACATCGACGAACGCGAGCGCATCGTCGGCCGTTATCTGCCGGAGTGTGCGGTAGAACGCCATGAGATCGACGCCGCAGCGAGTGGCAACGCCGTCGTTGTGCCGGCACTCCGCGGCCCGGCGGCGACAGATCATGTCGTGCAGATGGCGATCGGTCGGACGGCGCAGCGCGTCAGCCTGATCCAGCGCATGGCTCAAAAAGACGCCGGCATCGGCATGCACGCACACCGTCGGCCGCATGATCCGGCCCAGATTGTCGCGATTGATGTCCACGTGAATGGCGTGACGATGTTGCGGCTGCGCGTAGAAGCCGGTCGAAACTTCACTGTACTTCACGCCGATTGCGAGCAGCAAATCGACGCCGCGAAACGTCCCCTCGGCCGTGCGCGTTCCTTGCGGTCCGTAGCCCCAGCCGACGGCGAGCGGATGCGTCTCGGGAATGACGCCCTTGCCCGACAAACTGGTGGCGACCGGCGCTTGCAAGACCTCGGCGAGCTGCACGAGCGCCGGCGCGTAGTCCATGCAGCCCAGGCCAGCATAGATGCCAACGCGATGCCGCCGATTGCCGAGCATCTCCAATGCTTGCCGCGCTGCGGCCTCGTCGAACGGGACGGCGGCCGGTTCGAGCGGCGCGGAGTTGAAGCGGCCTTGTTCCATCAGCAAGTTATAGGGGATGACCACGCCGACCGGTCCCGGTTCGCCGGCTTTCGCCAATTGCATGGCTTGCCGAATCGCGTGCGGAATCTCGCCGACCGCGTTGACCGAGAAGACCTGCTTCGTCACCGGCTGCAACAGCGCCGCCTGGTTGAGGCCATGCACTTGAAACGGTCGATTCCGCCGGCCGTTGGCGACATCGCCGACCAGACAAACGACCGGAATGCTGTCGAGCAACGCTTCGCCCAGGCCGGAAAGCGCGTTGGTCAACCCCGGACCAGGCACGACGCATAAGACGCCGGGCCGGCCGGTGCTGCGCGCGTAGCCGTCGGCCATGGCGGCGGCGGAGTTCTCGTGCGTGCAGAGCAGATAAGGAAGCCGCTTGGTCTTCATGGCGTCCCAAAGCTCGTTTTCCTGAGCGCCGGGGATGCCGTACACGCACTGAACGCCTTCCTGCACCAGGGTCTCGATGGCAGCGGCGGCGCCGGTCATCGGCCCGCTGACCCAGCCAGCGCGGCGCTGCAGTATCGGCCCGGCATCGGCAGTCGGCGTTGCCGCCGCCGTAGCCACGCAGGTGGCGGCCGCCGCCTTCAGCAGATCGCGTCGCGTTAGATCCATGATTCCCTCGGAAGATGCGGACGCACGATGGAACATCTGCATCATCGGCATTCTCGGCAAACGGCTTCAACGGACGCGGATTTGGCAAGGCGGCGAAGATGTGCGGAGATTGACGCCTCACAATGTCCCGACGCAAGCGACCAGCGCTTGCTGTGTCGTGGGCCGATCCGTGGGGAACAGACAGTAACACGCCGGCGTGGCTAGCGCATCGAGAATGATCTGCCGGTCATTGGGCGTTGCAAAACCCTCTTCGCACGGAATGTGTCCGGTTATGATCCAGTCGGCGTCCACTTTCGCCAAAAATGCCTCGACGTTCGCCTGGCTATGATCGCGGTTCCAAACGATGCTGTGCACCGCGCCTCCCAACTTCTTTTCTTCGTCAGCGATCTCGTCGCGCTCTAAAATCGCCAACTCGAAACCCGGCACGTTCTTCGCAGAAGGATAGGTGTGGCTGATAAACACACGGTTCTCGGTCCGCAGCGCCAGGTCGGCAACATCGAACAAGTCCAAATACGCTTCATAGACAGTTGCGGCCTGCTCGCCATACGCGCTCTCGACGCCGGCGTAGAACCACTGATTCTGATCGCCGGCGCCTTTGCCGATGCGCTGGTTCTGCCACTGGGCCAGCTCATGGTTGCCCAAAAGAAAGTGAACACGCGCCGGAAATTGACATTTGAGCGCGGCGACCAAGTCAAGAAGTTGATGCGATTTGTCGCCGCCCTGCGGATACTGGAACGGCCCGTGCACGACTTCCTGCAACACGAGATGCCGCTTGGGCTGCTGAGCGAGGTTCGCGATCTTGAGTGCCAAGCGAAAATTCTCGACATTGCCGTGTAGATCGCCGACGACCATGACCTCGGCCCCGGCGGGCAGACGTGTGAATCGGCCCGTGCGGCCGGGCGTGGCGCGGAAGAGCTGCGCGGCCTGACGCAGCGTCGTCAGCAGTTTCTGCGGATCGGGCATATGCTTGTTTTAGGGATTGATCGTGTGGTATAAATGGAGTTGTGCCCGATTGGGAGGAAATTAGACATGTCCAACTTCAAGAATAACGGTGACGCTTGCAACGAACGCGAGCGCGTCTTGCAGCAAGAGAACGCTGCACTAAGAGTCAAATTACGCGAGGCGGAAGCAGAACGTGATAGCTACCTCAAGATGGTTCACACATGGGCAAAACAGACATTCTCAGAAGCGGAATTGAAACAATGGGAGAAGGACGAAGATCGAGGCGATGGCCGGACATTGTCGGACATTATCGCCGAGGTGCAAAGCGAGCTATCGTAAGCGAAGGACGACCATGCCATGGAAAGCGAGTTCACGGTTGTCTATCCCGGCAACGTCCTCGAGGCCTTTCGCGAGTTGTGCCGTGAAGCGAAACAGCGCGGCTTACTACAGCAGGTCGCTTCCGCAGTTTCAACAATCGAATCGGGATTGCAAGCTGATCCCAGGAGATTTGGCGACCCGTGCTATCCACTGGCGGCAAGTCAGCAGGATGTGTTTATGCGAGGAGTTCCGCCGCTAGTCATGTACTACGCCGTGCATCGCATCATGAAGATTGTAATTGTCAAAAGCATCAAGTGGAACGCTTGATTGCCGGATGATTCAGCTCGCAATCCGTTACCTAAACAACCCCACCCAGAAGCTGAAGATCTGTTCGCGGTCGCCGGGGCCGCGGACGACGGGGAAGCCGAAGTCCAGCGCGATCGGCACCGGGCCCATCATCGGCACGATGATGCGCAGGCCGACGCCGGCGGTCACGCGGTAATTCTTGATGTCGAAGTCCTTTTCGACCGTGCCGCTGTCGATGAAGCCGACCATGTAAAGCTGATCGTTGGCGCGAATTGGGACCTGGTATTCCAGGCTGCCCAACAGCATGAAGTCGCCGCCGGTCATGAAACCCTTGGAGTTGGGGCCGACGCCGCGGAATTCGAAGCCGCGAATGCTGCGATAACCGCCGGCGAAGAAGCGCTCGAAGACCGGTGCGTTGTCGCCGGCCCAGGAGGCCTGAGCGCGCGCGGCGAGCACGTGCTTGCCGGAGCCGTCGGGCCGCTGGTAGGTCGTGAAGTATCGGCTGCCTTCGACGTTGAAGATCGGGAACGTGAAGTCGCCGAGCACTTGCTCGTACGACGCTTCGACGATGCCGCCTTCGGTCGGCCGCAAGAACGAATCGCGCGTGTCATAGGCAACGCCGACGCGCGGGGCGATGATGACGCTGGTGCCTTTGACCGAAGTGTAATCGACTGGCGCGCCAAAACTGACGCGGCTGACGTTCACATTCTCCAACCGGACGCCGACGTTGCCGCCCCATTCCTTGGTGAACTGGTGGCCCACGGTGACGCGGCCGCCGTAACGCCCTTCGACATATTCGTCATAGAAGCGATCGTAGTAATAGCCGGACAGGCCTAGGCTGTAGGGCCGATCGAACAGGAACGGCTCACGGAAGCTGACCGTGTAGCGTTGGAGTTGCGTGCCGGGCGCGGCTTCCATGCGGAATTCCTGGCCGGCGCCGCGGAACGCTCGCCCTTCGGTGACGTCGGCCCAGCTTGTCGGGAAGCGGAAGATGTCGAAGTTGCGCTCATGCAGCACGATGCTGCCGACGATGCCCGCATCGGAGTTGACGCCGGCGCCGAACAGCAAGCTGCCGGTGTGCGTCTCTTTGACGTTGACCAACAGATCCTTGTATTCGCTGTCGGTGTCTGCCACTATGTCGATCGTCGGGCGAATGCCCAGCTCGGGGTTGATGTCGAAGATGTTGAGCCGCGCCAGATCGCGCTCGGCGATGCGCAGCTCCGGAAAACGCAGCGTCTGGCCCGGATACAGGCCGATGACGCGGCGAATGACGCGGTCCTGCGTGACTTCATTGCCGACGATGAAGACCTGGCCCACCTTGGCCGGCCCTTTTTCCATCACCTCATATTGCACGCGGACCAGGCCCGGCTGATCGGGCACGGGATACCATTTCTTGTCCACGATCGCCTGCTGGCCGCGCCAACCGATGAAGTTCTCCATGTTCTTCACGTCGGCGCTGACGATGTTTTCGTTGTAAAAGTCGCCCGGTTTGAGGCGGGTGACATTCTTGAGCTGGGCGCTATCAAAGGTCTTGGCGCCGTTGATCGTGACGCCGTCCACCTTGTAGCGGGTTCCTTCCTGAATATGGAAGGTGATGTCCACGGAGCGAAAATCGGCACTGAAACTCAGATCGCGCGCCACGCGGACGTTGAGGTAGCCGTTGCCCTTGTAGTATTCTTCGAGCTTCATGACGTCGGCGTCGATCTGGCGCGGATTGAAGACGCCGCCCATCAGACCCAGGAATGACCGGCTCGTATCGACCTGCGTGTTGAGGCGGGCCGAGCTGGCCAGCTCCTGCTGGCCGGCAAAGCGGATGCTGCGCACGCGCACGATCGGGCCTTCGGTGATGTTGTAGACGACGCGCTCGTCGGTCGCCTTGTCGCCTTCCTCGAGCACGACGTTGGCAAAGTAGTAGCCCTTTTCCTTCAGATAATCCTGAATCTTGAAGCAACTGTGCTTGTTCGTCATCGGATCGAGCGGCAGGCCCTTGCGCAGGCCCGTCATGCTTTCCAGATCCTTATCGCTGACGTGTTTCGCGTGGAGGTACAAAATCTCTTTGACCAGGTTTGGATATTCCTGCACGATGAAGACGATGCGGATGCGGCCGTCGGGCAGCGGCTCATCGCGAACGCCGATGTTCTTGAACAGGCGCATGGCGCCGATGCGGGCCACGTCTTCTTGCAACACGGCGCGCGAAAATTCCTTGCCGGGCTGTGAATCGACTTGCCGCAGCACGCGCTGGGCGGCAATGCGGCGATTGCCTTCGACGACGATGTCGCCGATGATCTCGCGGTCGGGATTTTGGGCCCAGCCGGGATGCGCCAGCCAGGCGCCCAGCAACAAGCCCGCCAAGGTCAGGGCCTTGGCCCAGACCGGCGTTCGCACCGCGCTGTTGGCTCCGTCCATCCCGCGCATGGGGAATCCTCGGCATCGAGTTCCTTTTCGAGGCGCATTGCACTCGGAGCGGGGCTGATAGCCGAGACGCGGATGACTGTCAAGCGCAACCTGGCAGAAGGCGCGCGGCGCGGCGTAAGCCCGCCGTGGCGGCGACCGTCTGCACGCCGAAACACGGCGGGCTTACGCCGCGCCGCTCGCCTTTAAGCTGGCGAACTTGACGAGAACTTCACGGTTGTGCGGAACTGCGGCCAACAAATCGACGGCGGTAGAGACAGAATCTCCGTTCGACGCGGCAACTTGCGAACGATACTGAATGACAGAAGCACGGGAGGATTCCATACGACCCGCACTCTCCCTCCTCGGACGGAGCTGAGGAGACTCCAGTGCTCGTGGGCCACGCTTTTCTGCAACATAAGGGAGTTTGAGCATGAAACGGCAACTGCTTGGGGCATTGGGCGCCTTGGCGCTGTGGGCCAGCCAGGCCGCCGCGCAGACCACGATCCTGCCGATCGTCGCGTATGATGACAAAGCGCCGGCCGTCGCCGGAGCGAGCGGCAATGGCTGCAACCACAATTACTGCTGCGGCAACAACGGCGGCGCGTATGGCGGCATCGGCCTGTACTGGATCCAGCCCAACTTCGAAACGAACCCCGCCTTCCGCCTCTTCCAGGGCAACGTCCAGCGCCAGCAAGACTTCACGTACAACATGGATATCGCCCCGACCTTCTGGCTCGGCTGGGCCGATGAACACGGCACCGGCGGCCGCCTCCGCTACTTCGAATACGCCCAGGGCAGCACAATCCAGGGCGTGGTCCCCGCCGGCACTTCGATTCAACCCGCTCAGCCGCTCGGCTTTTTCGCCGGCACGATCCCCGCCGGCAGCTACGGCGTCGCTGAAAGCACCCTCAACGTTTTGACCTGGGACTTGGAATTGACCAAGCAATGGGATTGCGAATGCTGGACCGTCATCGGCGCCGCCGGTCTCCGCTATGCCCACCTGGCCCAGAATTATCACGCTTTCGCCGCCGCCAATACCAGCTTGGGCAGCGAGGTCCTTTCCGGCCACAACTTCAACGGCGCCGGCCCGACCGTCTCCGTCGAAGCCAAACGTCACATCGGCAACCGCGGCGCGGCCGTGTACGCCAACAGCCGCTTGTCGCTCGTCTACGGCACCGGCCAGCAGTCGGTCTTCGGCACCAGCGATGCCGTGGTGTTCGAGCGTCACACTCGCCAGGCGGACGTGCTGCCGATCGGCGAACTGGAAATCGGCGTCGAAGCCAACCGCGACCAAGGCCGCTACAGCGTCATGGTCCAAACCGGCTTCGTCGGCCACGTGTACTGGGGCGCCGGCAACGCCGCCAACAGCGAAGGCGTCTTCACCAACGGCGCCGACAACAGCAGCAACCTCGGCTTCGTCGGCCTGGTGTTTCGCATCGGCGTCGGCTTCTAACGCCCGCAACGCCTGAGCGCTCTTCCAAGCACGGTCCCGTCGGTGGGGCCGTGCTTCTTTCGTTTACCGTTTCGCGCTCGCAGCATCGCTCGGTGCAGTTCCGTCGCACCGCGACGACTCCGACGCCCGCGGCCAATAGCGCCACGCCAGCGCCCCAATGATAATCGCGCCGCCCATCAAGGTCATGAAACCCGGTTTTTCACCGGCCACCAGATACGCCCACACCGGATTGAGCAACGGTTCGAGCAATGTCAAGGTTCCCGCCTCCTGCGGACTCACCACTTGCAGGCCACGCGCCACCAGCCAATACGCCAGCCCCATCTGTCCCGCGCCGAAGAAAAACAGCACGATAAACTGCCGCGACGTCGGCGGCTCCAGCGACACGATCAGCGGCACGAGCACCAGCCCGCCCAGGAGATGATTCCACGCCGTCAGCCACCCCGGCGACAAGGACCGCAACACACGCAGGCAGATCAAGACGCCGGCATAGGTCACGCCGCTCGCCAGGCCGATGCCCATGATGAACAGTTCATCGCTCTGCCAACCCCCGGCAATAATGACCGCGACGCCCAGCATGCCGAAGCAAAGCGTGATCGTGCCGCGCCGGTCCGCCGACTCGCCCAGCCAGAATACTGCGGCGAGGTACATCCAGAGCGGCGCCGAATATTGCAGAAAAATCGCGTTCGCTGCCGTGCCCTGGGCCTGCGCCGACACGAACGTGATGTTCATCAATGTGAAGCTGATCGCCATCACGATCATGAGCGGCCGAAAAGTGATGTCCGCCCGCCGCACCGTCAACGCCAGCACCAGCCCCGCGAACAGCGCGCGGTAGCAGGCGATCTGTACGTCGTACCTCTTCCCTTGCCAATCCAGAGTTTCGAGCGCCGGCTGATCGGCGGCGAAGAAAGTGGGCTGCGTGAGAATTTTCGCAAACGCGCCGCTGGTGCTCCAGATAAGGGCGGCCAGGACGATGCAGAGGCGGCCTTTTGCCAGGGACGGCCAGGGGGCTTGGTTGGATTCGGCCATAAGCGGATAGGCTATCGCTCAAACAATCGCTTGTCGATGGCGACGACGTAGCATCAGTCGCCTTGGGGCGGATGCCAGCCTGCTTGAATCCAATAGCTGCGTACCAGTAACGCAACAGGATCGTCCGCGAGCTGCAAAGCCACTGCGGTCGCTCGACCAATCGGCGTGAGCCCGACAATGCGCAGTCCATCTTCGGACCAACCGAAATGCTCCGACCAACGCTGCTGGCGCGGATTGAACAGCGGCACTTCAGCGCCTGACTCTGGGTCTAGGGCGACAGTTCGATCAGATTTGTGACCGTTGCATATCGAACAGCCCAACCAAAGATTAGCTTCATCATTGGAACCGCCCACAGCGCGTGGAATGATGTGTTCAATCTCCAAAGGTGCAAAGACAAGATGTTGAGGACTGAGGCAATAGCCGCAACGGTGCCGCGCCGTCTCTCGAACGCGGCGGACCAAGTCGGCAGCAAGGAACTCACGCGGCATGATCGTCGAGCCGCGGTCGTAAGCCACGCGCCACAGCTTCCTTGAGCGCCCGTGCCTTCAACAACAAGCCGCGTCGATAGATGTCGAGCAATTCATCGAGCCGACGACGCTCTTCAGACTCAATGTCTCGTTCCCGCTGCTTCTCCAGTAACGAGCTTAGCTCCTTTTGCTCCCAATCGGCCATGGTGAGATCGCAGAACGTCAGGAGTTGATCATTGGGCAGCGAAGCCACTTCTGGCTCGTCCACGGCCCGGCCTATCCAATCCACGATGGCATCCTCGACCTTGCGATTCGTGGCGGCGGCTAGAGCGCGCGCTCGGCGGGCGAGTTCTTCCGGCAGTTCGAGAGTCATCATTTCGATCATAACAGTAATCCTATCACAAACTGCGGCACGTCTACAATCACCCCTTAATCACCCCAATCGGCCGCATGCGCGCCACTTTGCGCGACAAACCCGCCTGGTGCACCACCTCGACCACGTCGTCCACGTTCTTGTAAGCGCTCGGCTGCTCTTCCGCCAAACCCTTGTGGCTCTGAGCGCGCGCGATCACACCCTTCGCCTCCAACTCGCGGTCGATGCGGCGGCCGGCGGCGTGCTTCACCGCGGCAGTCCGGCTCATGGCGCGACCGGCGCCGTGGCAGGTCGTGCCGAACGAACGCTCCATGCTGCCTTGTTGACCCACCAACACCCAGCTCGCCCGGCCCATGTCGCCAGGAATGATCACGGGCTGGCCGATCTTGGCATAGAGGCCCGGAATCTCCGCGTGCCCCGGCGGAAAGGCACGCGTCGCCCCCTTGCGGTGTACCCAGACGCGCTTCTTAACCCCCCCCGCCCCCCCCTTCGCAAGGGGGGGAGTAATAGTGTGTTCCTCGAACTTGGCGATGTTATGGCACACATCGTAAACGAGGTTCATGCGCATCGCTTGCCACGGCTGGCCAAAAACTTCTGCGAACACCTCGCGTGCCTGCCACATCAAGAGCTGGCGATTGCACCAGGCGAAGTTGGCGGCGGCGCGCATGGCGGCGATGTACTTCTGGCCCTCCGGACTGTTCACCGGCGCGCAGGCAAGTTGGCGATCGGGCAGCTCTATGCCGTACTTCTCCGGCGCTTTGCGCAGCATCGCCAGGGCGTCGTCGCACACCTGGTAACCCAGACCGCGCGAACCGGAGTGGATCATCACGCAGACCATGTCCTTTTCGAGGCCAAGCACCTTGCAGGCGTCTTCGTCGTAGACGAGATCGACCACCTGCACTTCGAGGAAGTGGTTGCCCGAGCCGAGCGTGCCGCATTGTTGCGCGCCGCGCTGCTTGGCACGATCGGTGACTTGGTCAGGATCGGCCCCGTCGAGCCGGCCATGCGCTTCGGTGAACTCGATGTCGCCCAGTGTCGCCAAGTCGCGCGTTTGCAGGTACTGCGCCCCCTCCGTCAGTAGCCGGTTCAATTCCTTGCCGCGGAATTCGTAGTGCCCCGAGCGGCCGACGCCGGTGGGGACCTTATTGAACAGCGCATCGATCAGTTGGCGCAGGTGCGGCTTGACGTCGCGGTAGAACAGATTGGAACGCATAAGGCGGACGCCGCAGTTGATGTCGTAGCCGACGCCACCCGGCGAAATGACGCCGCCCTCGTCCGGATCGGTCGCGCAGACGCCGCCGATGCAGAAGCCGTAGCCCCAGTGGATGTCGGGCATGGCGAGGCTGGCCGTCTGGATGCCGGGCAAGAACGCGACGTTGGCGACCTGCTCGGGCGCCTGATCCTTGCGCAGTTGATCCATGAGCCGCTCGTTGGCGAAGATCAGGCCGTCAACGCGCATGCCCGGCTTGTACGATTTGGGAATGCGCCAGCAGCAGGCGTCAACCTGCTCGAGCGTGCCCGTGAAGGTTTCTTTCATGAGTCAGTAGTCCGTAGTCAGTGGTCAGTAGCCAATCGCCGTGCACCTTTGCTACGGACTACTGACTACGGACTACTGACGATTTCAAATATCCACAATCACTTCCGCCATCCATCCGTCGCCGTCCCGTTCCACGCGCAACCCGTGATAGGTGATCGCTTTCACCTCGTGTTCCAGCACATGACGCGCGCGATCCACCGGTTCGCCCCACGCGCTTCCGGTCAACCCATCCTCACGCACGTGTACCTCGAACTTGCCCAACAGCAAATGATCGGCGTCGAAATGGAACAGCAACTCCTTCAGCCAATCGAATAGCAGGAATTCGCGGTCGTCGCCGGTCAGCGCGATCTCGATCTTTTGCAACGGCCGCACGCTCGCCAGGTCCGGGATGATGGTCTCGAACAACGCCTGGGCGGCCTCGACAAACAGCGTGTCGAGATTAGCGGCGCGGATGCACAATCCCAAGTCGGCGGTGTGGTCGAAGGTTTCGTGCATGGCGACCCTCCTAACCTTACCGAGGCACCGGTGCGGCCACACCGTGGACACCAATGAGTGAGTCCACGTTCGCGAAGATGCAGATTAGACTGCTTCGTGCATGGAATCAGAACTTGGATGGTCGAATTGGTAATTCATCGCCGAGGTTTCCAACTCCTCCGGCGTAAGAAGCATCAAAAGACCGATCTGCACAAACACGCTATCCGGAAGTTGACGATGGAGAACATCCCACAAGTCTGCGTCCCGCCGCGTAATATCTTTCTTGCCAAAGCTCATATCGACGACACGAACCCACATTATCTCTGGATCACGCCGATAGGCATGAATCTTTGCCTGCGGGTGAAGCTTGCCGAACTCGCGCTTAAGAACGCTAAGCACAAGTTGGACGTCGCGATCTACCGTGGCACTTCTGGCTGACATGCTAGATACTCCTCTCGACCCACGCGAGGATTTCGCCGCTGCCCGATCGAAAATTCCGCGCCTTGTCTTCGCCGACTTCCCCGGGTTCGTAACGCAACTCGGTGCTCCACCAAATCACTCGGGCCAAATGTGGCGCGACCGCTGTCGGCAGAACGACTTTGCGTTCCACCAAACATCGCCGGAGCCAGTGGAAATCATGCGCCAGTGCGCCGCGAAAGCTCCCGAGTGTCGCAGTGTTCCTTTGCGCAGGTTCACTCGATAATACCAGCGCCTTGAGTGCGCATTCAACAGCATATCCGTCCAAATAGACGGATCCCGTTGTGAACCCCGCCTCAAGCAAAAAGCCGCCTTCTTCGTGGCGCTTCTGTGCCGCCCGAAGGAACCGCCGTGCATCAAGTCGACGTTTGAATCGCGCCATACCTTACCAGCGCATCAGCGCCGTGCCCCACGCCAAACCAGCGCCGAAACCCGACAGCATCACCAGCTCGTCGCGCTTGAGGCGGCCCTCTTGCAACGCTTCATCCAGGGCCAGCGGAATCGAGCCGGCTGACGTGTTGCCGTACTTCTCCAAATTGTTGAACACACGGCTGCGCGGAATCTTGAGCACGTCCACCGAGGCGTTGATGATGCGGATGTTGGCTTGGTGCGGGATGTAGAGGTTCACGTCATCGGCGTGGAGCCGGCAGTATTTGAGCACGTCCACGATGGTGTCGCACAGAATGGCGACCGCCCAGCGAAACACGGCTCGGCCGTCCATGTGCATGAAGTGCAGGCCTTTTTCCAGCAGCTCGGCCGTCGGGAACATGCGGCTGCCGCAGGCGGGTCGGCTCAGCAGGTCGCCGCCGGAACCGTCGGCGCCCAGGCTGTAGCCGAGGATGCCCTGATCCGGTCGCCCGCGCGTCAGCAGCACGGCGCCGGCGCCATCGCCGAACAGCGGATAGGTTTTGATGTCGTTGGGATTGACGACGCGCGAATTGGCGTCGCCGCCGATCACGAGGGCCAAATCGCTGACGCCCGCGGCGATATACGTGAAGCCCGTGATGAGCGCGTACATGAACCCGGCGCAGGCCGCCTGCAAATCGACGGCGGGGCAACAGAGCTTGAGCTGATCCTGCACCAAGCACGCGGTCGAAGGGAACGAAAAGTCGGGCGTGAAGGTGGCCACCAGGCACAAATCGATGTCGCTGGGCTTGACGCCGGCCTGCTCGATACAACGCTTGGCGGCTTCCAGACACAAGTCGCTGGTCGCCTGATGGGGCAAGGCGTGGCGGCGCTCGTAGATGCCGGTCCGCTTGACGATCCAGTCGGAATCAAAACCAAAACGCTGATGGAGATGGTCGTTGGTGACGACCGCGTCCGGGACGTAACTGCCGGTGGCCAATACGCGCACGCCTGTCAGGCTTCGGCAACGGGGGCGCGGCGATGGGGAGCGTTCTTCAGTCATGAGCTCGACCGATTCATTCGGACTCCCGTTCCTACCGGAAGCGAGCCCGACGAAATTGTGGAACAGATAATATACACGCCATGTCGGCGTTTGCCACTAAGGATTCATGCGCGTTTGCTTGCCGTTTAGCGTGCCCAGGAAAGCGCCGCAGCGCATGTTCGCCGTCGCCGACGTGGCGCCGCCCCTCACCCCCGACCCCTCTCCCCAAAGGGGAGAGGGGGGAGAATACACGATCACTCCGCAACATATTTCAAATGCTGCACCAGCGCCGCGATTGCATGTTGCGTGTAATCGATGCGCAGATTGCCATCCTGGTGCGACAGATGGAACCCGCCCACGAGGACGTTTTGCCGATACCAATCCGCGAAATGCTGAGTGTTCGATTCCGCATATTGCAGCGTGGTGACGAAGAGCAAGCAATTCTCGAGCGCCGTGCGATAGCGCTGCAGCCGCTGGGCGTCGCCGGCTGCTCGGGCCACGCGGCAGGCTTCGGCCAGGCTTGCCGCCGCCGCCGCGGAGTGAATGTCCGGCGCCGCCGGCTGCGTTTTGCCGTCGTTGCTGCCTGAAAAGCCGCCGGCCCAGTGCGCCCGTCGCGCGTCCATATTCGCGTATTGCAGGCCGCACAGCCAATCGTTCATTTCGAACACGCACTCGGCGAAACTTGGCTCCTTAGTCGCCAAGAATGCTTCGGCATAAGCGGCGGTGTGTTCGGGAATCATCGGCAGGTTCTTGTTTTGTTTCCACCAGGCGTGGTAGTAGGCGCACGCCTTGCGCAGCGCGTCGAGCTTCCAGGGCGCCGGCTTCTGGGCGTGGCTGCGCATCAGTCCGTGCAGCGCCGCCCCGGTGCAGTGCTGAATGATCTCCGCACGGGCATTCTTGTCCTCCACCGCGCTGGCAAACGACCCGTCGGTTTGCAGATGTGCCCGCAGATAGTTGGTCAGCTCATCGGCGCTTTGCAGCAAGTCGGCGGCGGGATTGGGCAATTCGCAAATGGCCAAGGTGAGCGTCCCGGCCGCGGCCAAGCGATTCAGAAAAGCTTCCGGCGCCGCGGTGAAGCGGGCGGACCTGTCGGTGGTCGTTTCCAGAAGCAACGTCAGAATCGCCTGCTTGGCGATGGCAGCGCCACGCGCATCCTGGAAGAACGCCGCCGCGCGTGCCAGGGCAAACGCCGCCCCGGCTTGATGCAGGTAGTTGTCGCTTTCCAGCGGCGTTCGCAGCGCCGGGATGAAGCCGGACAGGAAGCGGCCGTCGGCTTTGTTGACGCGCTCGAGCCATTCCATGCCGCTCTTGGCGCTGAGATAGAGATGCCGCTGACCCGGCGCCAGCTTGGCCACATCGCGGGCGCCGGCCGATGGCTCCGTGACCGGTTTGATCAGCACCGCCGGCACGACGGACTGCTCTTGGCCCGTCAACCATGATCCGGCAAGCGCTGTGCAGAAAACCACTGCGAGACTGAGAAAGTTGCGTCGCATCGTGTCGGCCTCCTTGCCGTCAGCGCGAACCCGCCCAGCGAGCTGTGTCCACGCGTGTCTTGCGACTGGGTGAAACGAGGTCGCTGCGCGGTTTCGCGCTTGGGTACATCATCCCTTATGTTGTTTCATCATCGCCTCAAAGCGCCGGTTGATCTCGTCCATCGACACATCTTCCGTGTGCGTGCCGATGGTCCATTGATGCCCGAACGGATCTGTCAACGTACCGTTGCGATCGCCGTAGAATTGATCCTGCATCGGCTTGACCACTTTGGCGCCCGCTTCGACGGCTCGGTTGAACAACAGGTCCGCATTGTCGACGTAAAGGTAAATGCCCACCGGCGAACCGCCCAGCGCCAGCGGACCGCGGTAACCCATCTGCGGAAACTCGTCCGCCAGCATGATCGGCGAATCCCCGATCTTGATCTCGCCGTGGGCGATGCAACCGTCTGGGCCCGCCAAGCACAAAAGCTCCGTCGCACCGAATGCCTTCTTGTAAAACTCGATGGCCTTGGCCGCGCCCTGAATGATCAGGTACGGCGTCGCCGTGTGATAGCCCTCGGGAATCGGTTTGGCGGCCATGGTTGTCACCTCAGAGTTGTGTCGTCGACCGAACGCCTGAGCCAGGATTGTAACGACCACGCCTACGCGGAACAACGCGAAACAAGTCGGCGCGGCAACACGGGGAACTTGGATAAGCGAGGCTTGGTGAGGGCCAGGAGCGGTTCGAAATGTGGCCCCGTTCGCGCGCACGGCGCCTCAATCCCGGATTCATTCGGTCATTGAACCGCCACTCGGCATGGTTCAATTCTTGTCATTTCTGGGTGACCGTGTGAACGCTGGGGGGACTACACCAATCTGTCATGTGATGCCGGCATTTTTGTCGGTGTAACATTGGATGGCTCAAGGGGATAGGAAGTTGAGTGCGTGCCAACTGTGTCGGAATGCTGTCGTCTCGAATATCACCTATGCCAGTAACCATTCTTGAACCATGTCCGTCACTCAAAAATCCACTTTCCACAAGTCGGAGCGGTGCAACGAGTTCTGTTTCATCGTGGTTTTCCATCGGCCTTGAAGGTGTGTGCCGAATGCAAACGATTGAATTTGTCCAGCGTCCCAACGGCGACGCGAACCACTCTTGACAGACCTGCCATCCCACCGTATCGTCCCGCCTCCTCTTTTCAGCTTTCGTCGCATTGATCCGCGCCCGCTTCGCCAACAAGCGAAAGCGCGCGGCTCAGGGAGTCTGCCATGTGCCGAGCGATCTGGCTGCCGGGCGTCGCGCTGCTCTTGGGTCTAACGGGTTGCCTCACCCCGCAGACGCGCATGCAATCGGCCGAGGACATCGAGCGCGATAAGGATCTGGAAGCGGTCCGCACCATCGGCGACGTCACCGACGTCGGCAACGCTGCCGGGCTACAGGTAAGCGGCACCGGACTTGTCACGGACCTCGAAGGCACGGGCGGCTCGCCGCGCGGCCAATGGCGCAGCATGCTCGAAAAGGAATTGCGCCAACAAAAGGTCGAGCACGTCAACCAACTCCTCGATTCGCCCAACAACGCCTTGGTTCTGGTCACCGGCTACATCCCCGCCGGTTGCCGCAAGCATGAACTCATCGATCTCCAAGTCAGCCTGCCGGACGGCAGCCCCGTGACCAGTCTGCGCGGCGGCTACCTGCAAGCCTGCGTGCTGCGCAACTACGAAACCACCAAGAACCTCAATCCCGACTACAAAGGCGGCAATCGCTTGCTGCCAGGTCACGCCCTCGCCGTCGGCAAAGGTCCGCTCGTCGTCGGCTTCGGCAATCCCGATGAACCGGCTGAGCTGAAAAAAGGCCGCGTCTGGGAAGGCGCCACCAGCATGATCGAGCGGCCCTTCTTCCTCGTGATGAAGAAAGACGACAAGTCGGCCCGCATCGCCAACGCGGTCGCCACCCGCATCAATCTCAAGTTCCCCGACGACGGCAAGAAGCAGGATTTCGTGCAGAAGCACCGGCAATTGTTCTTGCTCGAAGATGTGACGCAGCAACTCAACGATTCGTTCGAGCCATCGGGTCTGGGTCGGGCCGACGCCGCCAAGGCCATCAGCGGCGATCTGGTCAACGTCCGTGTGCCGTACGCCTATCGCTACAACCCGGAACGCTACTTGCGCGTGGCTCGACTCATTCCGCTCAGCGATGACTCGGTCCAGCAAAGCAAATACCGCCAGCGCCTGCACAAGATGCTGCTCGATCCGCACGATTGCATTCGCGCGGCGTTGCGGCTGGAGGCGCTCGGCAAAGATAGCGTGGCCACGTTGAAGAAAGGCCTCGACAGCCCGGCGCCGCTGGTGCGCTTCGCCGCAGCCGAAGCCCTCGTCTACTTGGGCAGCACGAGCGGCGTGGACGAGTTGACCAACCTCGCCCACACGCAGCACAACGTCCGCGCCTACGCCTTGATCGCCATCGCCGGCCTCAACGAATCGGTGTGCCGCATCAGGCTCAACGAAATGCTGGCGACCGACGACGCCGAGCTGCGTGCCGGCGCTTTTCAGGCGCTGCGGCTGACGTACGCCGAGGAATGCCGCACCGATAAGTTGCGCGACCCGCGCAAGGAGCGCACCGGCGAAACCGATCTCGAGCGCGCCCTGCGGCGCCTGGGCGGCGAAAACTTGCAGGCCTTCTGGCTGCACCAGGTGGCGCCCAATAGCGCCAAGGCCGTCAACTTCGCCGAAACCAAGCGCGCCGAGATTATTCTGTTCGGCAAAGACATCCGCCTGGTCGCTCCCGTGCGCGTCCGCGCCGGCGAAGAGTTCATCGTCACCGCTGGTGTCGGCGACCAACGCTGCTACATCAGCCGCATCTCCGAGCGCGGCGAACAGCGACAATCGTGCTCGCTGCAGCTCGACGACGTGCTCCGCAAGCTCGTCGAGCTGGGCGGTCAGTATCCCGAAGCGGTGGACCTGCTCAGAAGGCTCCACAATCAACAGGGCCTGAATTGCCCGGTCGCCGCCTTGGCGCCGCCGCCCGCCACGCCGCTGGAAGAGTTGCTGGCCGAACACCAGGGCGCGGCCAAGACGCGCTCGCCGGGTGGGGAGTAGAGTTGCAAGGACCACAAGGAAGGGTAGAATGACAATCGTTGAGAATCCTCGAGCAAATGGACGCGACCATGTCAAGATACACCCTGGAAACCGCAATTTGCCAATCGCTGCGGAATCTGACGCAACCTGTCGAAGTGTGCGACCCTACCGGACATGTCGTCGGGAAGTTCTATCCAACGAGACCTGTCGATTTGTCAGAATGGGAACCCGTTGATCCCAACGAACCGGAAGTCACTGACGAGGAGTTGCGTCGTCTCGCCGTGTCAGGCCAACCGCGCTACACAACTGCCGAAGTGATCAAATACCTGGAGAGTCTCTAATGTATATCGGGTTGTGTGGCTGCGCGAGGCCCAAGAGTCGCTGGCGCGCCACTGGATCAATGCTGATGCTGTGCTGCGCAAGTCAATCACAACCGCATGTCACAAAGTCGATCAACGCTTGCAAGCCGATCCTTGGGATCAAAGCGAGTCCCGTTTTGAAAACACACGCGTGCTGCTTGAGCCTCCGATCACCGCTTATTGTGAGATCCACGACCAAGCGAAGACCGTCGTAGTTCTCAAGATGCGCTTGTATCGAAAACGAAAAATGTGAAAGCTGCGCTGCCGCGTCGGAGCGCCATTTTTGCTATGCTAAGGCCATCGTCTCCCCACGGATGACCCTCCCCCAGCCGGAGGCGGCATGCTCAAGCGGCTCGAACTGGTCGGCTTCAAAAGCTTCGCCGACAAGACCACCTTTGATTTCAGCGACGGGCTGACCGCCATCGTCGGGCCCAACGGGTCCGGCAAGAGCAACATCGTCGACGCCGTCCGCTGGATCCTCGGCGAGCAAAGCGCCAAGTCGTTGCGCGGCGGTGAGATGGCAGACGTCATCTTCAACGGCTCCACATCGCGCCGCAGCCTCGGCCTGGCGGAAGTCACGCTGACGTTCGACAATCGCCGCCGCCAACTCGCGCTGGACATGGAAGAGGTGCAGATCACGCGCCGCGTCTACCGCACCGGCGAAGGCGAATACCTCATCAACGGCCAGCTCGGCCGGCTCAAGGACATCAAAGATTTGTTCCTGGGCTCCGGAGCGGGCAATGATGCGTACAGCATCATCGCCCAGGGTCAGGTCGATTTGCTGCTGCAAACTTCGACGAAGGACCGCCGCGCGATCTTCGAGGAAGCCGCCGGCATCAGTCGTTTCAAAGCGAAGAAGATCGAAACGCTTCGCAAACTCGAACGCGTCGATCAAAACCTGGCCCGCGTCAAGGACATCATCGAAGAAGTCGAAAAACAGCTCCGCAGCGTCAAGCTGCAAGCCGGCAAAGCCCAGCGTTGGCAGGAATATTCGACGCGCCTCAAGGAACTCCGACTCACGATCGGATTGGAAGAATATCAACAGCTCACGCAGAAGCTCGACGGCGAGGCCCAAGTGCTCGTCGGGCTGCGGACCGAACTCGACCAACGCGCCGCCCGCGCCGCCGCTTGCGAGGCCGACGCCGAGCGCCTGGAGATTCTTCTCGCGGATCTCGACGACGCTTTGCGCGACCAAGAGAATCGTCTGGCCCAGGCACTGCAAGAGATCAAGACGCAGGAAACAACGCTGACGCACGAAGGCACGCTGACCGCCGACCTGGAAATCGAGCTGGAGCGCACGCGCCGGCGCTGGACCGAGTTGACGACGCGCGTCAGCGCCCTGGCCGACGATACGCAGCGCGCAGCTACAGAACTTGCCGCAGCACACGGCGAGGCCACGCGCCAGCGCGACGCAGCTCAGGCGTTTGAGTCCGTGCTGCAGGACGCCGAGCGGCGCTGGACTGCTTTGCAGCAGCAGATTGCCGCCGACCAGGCCGAGCACCTGGAGCAAATGCGCCGCGCCGCCCACCTGCAGAATGAGGCCGTCGCCAGCAAAGCCCAGGTAGATAACTTGCAGCGCGAGCGCGACCGTTTGCAACACAAGTCGCATCAGGCCGCCGAAAGCCTGGCCAGCATCGACCTCGAACTCCAAGGTCTCGTCGCCGCCGATCAGCAATTGCACCAGCGCTTGCTTGCGACCCGGCAAGCGTCGGCCGAGCAACGCCAAAAGCAAACGGCGCTGCAAACGGCGCGCGATCAAACGGCGGAGCAACTGTCACAACTGCGGCAGGAACGCAGCCGGTTGGGCAGCCTGATCGACGTTCTCGAAGGCCTGATCCGCAATCACGAAGGTCTCGGCACCGGCGTGCGCGAGGTGTTCGCCCTCTTGGAGCAGCCCGACCCCGGACCGTGGCGCACGGTCCTGGGCATTATCGCCGACTTCCTGACCGTGAAGCGCGAATATGCTCATCTCATCGATCTGGCCCTGGGCGACTGGGCGCAGCGTTTCATCATCCGCGACGTACCGCTGTTGGGGGAAGCGCTGGCGCAAAATTCGCAGCCGTTCTCCGGGCGCGTTAGCTTCATGCCGATCGCCCAGACTCACGCCGCCGACGCCCTTGCCGAGCTGAAGACCAATCGCCTCGTCCACGTGTCGCTTTTGAGTCGCGTCAAGCAACCCGATGCCGCAGGGCTGACGCCCGATCATCCCGGCCTGGTCGCGCCGGCGGTGCAAGTCGTCTCGTGCGATCATCCGGAGGTGGCCGATCTGGCGGAGCAGCTCTTGGGCCGCACGCTGATCGTCCGCGACCTGGCGACCGCCCGCACCCTCGCCGCCCACGCTCCGGGCTATCGCCTGGTTACGCTGCACGGCGAACTGCTGGAACCCGACGGCACGCTGACCGTCGGCATCCACCACGCCGACGCCGGCATTCTGTCGCGCAAAAGCGAATTGCGCGAACTCCAAGTCCAATTGGCCGCGGTCGATGCCAAGATCGTCCAAACCGAGCAAGAGCTGCACGGCTTGCGCGACGGCCTGGCCCAGCTCGAACGCGATATGCTCACGCAACAAGACGAAATTGGCGTGCTGGCCGAACAATCCGCCGATCTGCACGGCCGGGTCGAGCGCCACCGCGATCGCCGGCAAGGACTGAACGATGAAGTCGCGGTCAGCCAGGGTGAGATGCAGACGCTCGAGCAGGACATTGCCCATCTTGATGCGGCCTGGCGCGCCGCGCAGTTGCACGCCGCCGTTGCTGAAACCGAAGTTCAGCAGTTGCACGCCCGGCTGCACCAGGCCGACGACGACATCCGCCAGCTCGATCACGAGCGGCAGGAGCGGCAGAACGCGTGCACCCACGCCCAGGTGACGCTGGCAACGATGGATGAGCGCCTGCGGGCCTTGCACAACCAGCATCAGCAGCTCGACCGCGATTGGCGGCAAAGGCAATTGGAACAATCCCACAGCGAACAGAGCCAAACCTCATGTAAGCAGCGGCTGCTCGAAAGCCAGCGGACGATGCTGCAGGCGTCAGCGCTTCAGGCCCAGGCGTATCTCGACAAGGAAGCGACCCAGCGCCAGGTCGCCGACATGATCGCTCAGCGCGACAGCAAACGCCACGAGCGCGCCCGCCTGGTGCAACTTGCCCAGACGGTCCGTCAAGAATGGCGCACCCAGCAGGAGAACTTCCACCAGCGCGAGCTGCAAGTCAACGACCTGCGCCACCAGCGCGACAGCCTGGTGGAGCGCCTGCGCGAGGATTACCAAATCGAATTGGCCGAATTGTATCGCAACCAGTCGAGCCGCGACGGACAGCGAAGCGATGACGTTGACGCCCCGCCGACCGAAACCCCGCCGCTTGACCCGGCTGCGGCCAACGAAGAGATCGCCGAGCTGCGCCGCAAGATTGCGCGCCTGGGCAACGTCAACATGGAGGCGCTCGCGGAGCTGCAAGAGCTCGAAACCCGCAACGCCGACCTGCAAACGCAATACGGCGATCTCGTCTCCGCCAAGAAATCGCTCGAAGAGATCATCCACAAGATCAACCAGGACAGCAAACGCCTGTTCATCGAGACATTTCAGGCGGTGCGCGGGCACTTCCAGGAGTTGTTCCGCAAGCTCTTTGGCGGCGGCATGGCGGATGTCGTCCTCGAAGACGAAAACGACGTCCTCGAATGCGGCATCGAGATCGTCGCACGGCCGCCCGGCAAGGAACTGCGCAGCATCTCGCTTCTCTCCGGCGGCGAGAAAACGCTGACGGCGGTCGCCCTCTTGCTCGCCATCTTCCGCAGCAAGCCCAGCCCGTTCTGCGTGCTCGACGAAGTGGATGCCGCCCTGGACGAAGCGAACATCGGCCGCTTCACCGCGGTGCTGCGCGAGTTTTTGGAACGCTCGCAGTTCATCATCGTCACGCACTCGAAGACGACAATGGCCGCCGCCGATGTGCTCTACGGCATCACGATGCAGGAATCGGGCGTGTCGAAGCAGGTGACAATCCGCTTCGAAGATTGGGTCGAAGACGAGCCACGCTCGGAAGTGGCGTGATCCTGTGGGGCAGGCTTCCAGCCTGCCGACGACTGCGGCAGGCTGGAAGCCTACCCCACGTTTTTTCACAACACCCCATACTTCCGAAACACGTCCGTCGCCTTCATGCCGCCGCGGATCGCGTCGCGCACCTCATTTTCAGCGTGCACCTTGTCCCAGGCGCGGCGCAGCACGGCTTCCTCGGTGGCGCGCGGCACGACCACCACGCCGTCTTCATCCGCGATCACCAAGTCTCCAGGCCAGAAACGAACGCCGTCGATTTCCACCGGTAAATCGATGTCGATCACGCGCTGCCGGTCCTTGCTGTCATAGATGCAGGTGCCGCGGGCGAAGACGGGGAATTGCATCTCACGCATTTTGCTCAAGTCGCGGACCGCGCCGTCCACGATGACGCCGACGCAGCCGCCGTTCCTGGCCGCCGTCGTCAGCAGCTCGCCCCAAATGCCGGAGCGCATCGACCCGCCCGCCGCGGCAATGATCACGTCGTCGGTTCGGCAGCCATCGACTGCCGCCAGCTCCAATTCGTACGGCTTGGGATCGGGATGCGCCATGTCGGCCCAAAGCGTCGTCTTGCATCGGCCCACGAGCACGCCGGTTGTCGTCAACGGCCGCAGCGGCACGCGCGGCGACTGGTGCGGCAAGCCCTCGGCGTCGAGCGCATCACAGACCACGGCGCTGTACAGCGATTGCCGCATCATGGCGAAGGTGATGCCGGCGATGGCGGCGAGCGGTGGGTTCATGGCAAACGTCCGGGAAGTTGGTGGATTGGCCGCGGCGTTGTATTATTATGGCGCTGCCCTTCGGAAGAAAGGAACGATCACCGTGCGCGTCGGCATTGTCGCTTTGCTTCACGAATCGAACACCTTCATCCGCGGCGCCACGACGCTGGCGCACTTCGAGGAAGATCTGCTGGTCGAAGGCGATGAAGTGCGGCGCCGGCTGGCAGATGCGCATCACGAAACGGGTGGCTTTTTTCAGGGTCTGGCCGAAGCGCAAATCGACGCCGTGCCGATCTTCGCCGCGCGGGCGCTGCCCTTTGGTACGATCCAGGCCGACACGTTCGTGCAATTGTTGCGGCGCATGGATGCCGCGCTTGACCGAGCTGGATCGCTCGACGGGCTGCTCGTCGCCCCGCACGGCGCCATGGTCACCGAAGATCATCCCGACGGCGACGGCTATTGGCTGAGCCGGTTGCGCCAGCGCTACGGCCCGGCGTTTCCTATCATCGGTACGCTCGACCTGCACGCCAACCTTTCGCCGTTGATGGTCGCGTCGTGCGACGCCTTGATCGCCTACCGAACCAATCCGCATTTGGATCAACGGCAACGCGGCATCGAGGCGGCGACATTGATGGCTCGAACGTTGCGCGGCGAGGTGCGCCCGACCATGGCTGCCGCATTCCCGCCGCTCGCCGTCAACATCGAGCGGCAACTCACCGCCGCGCCGCCGTGCAAGCCTCTGTACGATCGAGCCGATGCGATGTTGCGCGAGCCGGGCGTCATGTCGAACAGTCTGCTGCTCGGCTTCCCCTATTCCGATGTTGCCGAAATGGGCTCGGCTGCAATCGTGGTGACGAACCATGATCGGCCGAAGGCTCAGCAGCTTGTCAACGCGTTAGCGAAGAGTTGGTGGCAGCGGCGGCACGAGTTTGTCGGCCACATGATCGGCGTCGAGCAAGCGGTCGAGCAGGCGACGCGGCTGGAAGGCCCGATCTGCTTGCTCGACATGGGCGACAACGTCGGCGGCGGCTCGCCTGGCGACGGCACCGAAATCGCCCATGCACTTCGCCGCCGCGCTCTGGGGCCATCCTTCGTTTGTCTCAATGACCCGGACGCGGTTCGGCTGGCGCAAGCAGCCGGAGTTGGCGCCGCGCTGCCCTTACGCATGGGCGGCAAGACAGACAAGCTCCACGGCCAAGCGCTTGCCGACTACGTCATCGTGCGCGGCTTGCACGAGGGCCGATTTGAAGAAACCCAGCCGCGGCACGGCGGCATCACGAAGTTCGATCAGGGCGACACTGCCATCGTCGAGACTCCTACCGGCTTGACCATCATGCTCACGAGCCGCCGGATGGTGCCCTTCAGTCTGCGGCAATTGACGAGCTTCGGACTCGATCCGGCGCGCTTTCGTGTTCTAGTCGCCAAGGGGGTGCATGCGCCGGTCGCGGCTTATGCGCCGGTGTGCAAGCAGTTGATTCGCGTCGATACGCGGGGTGTGACCTGTGCGGACATGACACGGCTGACGTATCATCATCGTCGCCGGCCGATGTTCCCGTTTGAATTGGATGCACCTTGGGGGAATCATGTTTAAGACCGCGCTGCATTCGGTCAGCTACGCCGGCGTCTGGAACGGCCAGGCACGCTTGACGCTGCCCGACTTCCTGGCCAAGGCGAAAGCGCTCGGCTACGACGCTGTCATGCTCATGGCCAAGCGACCCCATTTGTCGGTGCTGGATTTCGATGAAAGCGCCTGCCGTGATTTGCGCAAGCGCATGGACGACCTGGAATTGAAGGTCGCATGCCTGGCCGGTTACACCGACTTCTGCCTCGGCCTGGACCGGCCCGACATCCCCACGCGCGAAATGCAAATCCTGTATGTCCGCGAGTTAAGCCGGCTTGCCCGTGCGCTCGGCTGTGGCTTGATCCGCGTCTTCACCGGCTATGACGATCTCAAGACACCGTTCGATCAACAGTGGTCGATTTGCGTCACGCAATTGCAGGAATGCGCCCAACAAGCGGCGAAGTTCGGGGTCACGCTCGGCATCCAGAACCACCACGACACGGCGGTCCACTTCGAGAGCCTGGCCGATCTACTGGCGGAAATCGACGAACCGAATTGCAAGCTGATGTATGACGCCTGGGCGCCGGCGCTGCACGGCATGGACCCGGCCGCCGGCGTGCGCATGTTGGCCCCGCATATCGTGCACACAACCGTCGCCGACTACGTCCGCCGGCCGCGCTTCCGCTACCAGTCCGCGCTGGTCAACTACACGCGCGAAACCGATGCCATTCGCGCCGTGCCGATGGGCGAGGGATTCATCGACTATCGCCGGTTTTTCGCTGCGTTGAAAGAGACCGGCTATCAGGGTTACGTGGCGTATGAGATGTGCTCGTATCTGCGCGGCGGCGGCAGCGAGGCGAATCTTGACGACTGTGCCCGGCTCTTCTTGGAATGGATGAAACGCCTCGACTCGTGATAGAATGGTGCACGGGCGAAGGAGGAGTTCATGATTATTCAATGCGGCAAAGGTCCGATGATCGAAGGGTCGCGCATCACGGTGTACGACGTGCTTGCCGAGACGCGCGCCGGGGTACCCGTGCAACAGCTCGCGGAAGAGTGGCATTTGCAGGTCGGCCAGATCGAAGAAGCGCTGCGCTATATTGAGGACCATCGCGAAGAAGTCGAACGCGATTGGGCTGCAATCCGCGCCCGCCATGCGCGCGGCAATCCGCCGGAGATTGAGGCGATAGCTGCAGAGGGCAAGAAACGCCTTTATGCGCTTCGCGATGCGTTGGCCGCGGCCCGCGCGCAACGGGAGAACGGCGATGGACGGACTGTTGATGGACAATAACGTCGAAGGCCACGTCCGTATCTTGGAACGAATCCTGGAGAGTCCCTCGTGGCGCGAGCTCTGGCGGCATCTGCAAATCCCGATTGTCAGTTTCGCCGACGCTGGCTTGGACCCAAACAACGTTGATGCGGTCATTTGGCGCCACTGCCAAAGCCGGCAATGGATTCTGATTACCGCGAATCGAAACAAAAAGGACGACGACTCTCTCGAAAGCGTGATCGAAAAAGAAAACAATGCAAAGTGTTTGCCCGTGCTTACCTTGGCAGACGCCGAACAAATCCGCCATAGCAGGACATACGCCGAACGTGTCGTTGAACAGCTGCTGACCTATCTGCATTGGATCGACAACTATCGCGGCACCGGTCGACTCTACTTACCGTGAATCGATCGTCAATCCCCAAAAAGGCTCATCGGCGTCTCCTGCGGCCGGCGGAATGCGGCGGCGCTCAGCTTTGGCTTGCCGGGGAACTTCTCCTTTGCATACGCCAAGTCGAACATCTGCTTCACCATGTCGGCGAAAACGCCCTCGCCTTTCATGCGTTTGCGAAAGTCGGATTCATTGAGCTTGCCGCCGCGAATCGCCCGGACGCGGCCCAGCACTTTCTCCTTGCGATCGGGAAAGTGCTGCTCCAACCATTGCGTGAACAGATCCTTGACGCCGTGCGGCAGCCGAAGCATGCTGAAGCCCGCGGAGACGGCACCCGCTTGCCGCGCCGCCGCAAGGATTGATGGCAGTTCGTGATCGGTCAGGCCGGGGATGACCGGCGCGACCAAGACGCCCGCGGGAATGCCGGCACGCGCCAATGCGGCGATGGCAGCCAGGCGTCCCTCCGGACGAGTGGCACGCGGCTCCATGACCTGGGCCAGCGATGCATCCAGCGTCGTGATGCCCATGAACACGCACGCCGCGTTGTGCCGGGCCAGTTCACCGAGATGATCGACATCGCGCGTCACCAGATGGCCTTTGGTGACGACGGCGACGGGATTGCGAAACTCCGCCAGCACATGCAGGCAGCGACGCGTGATCTGCAAGCGGCGTTCGATGGGCTGATACGCATCCGTAACCCCGCACACGCCGATCGTCTGCGGCTTCCAGCTAGGCGCCGAAAGTTCACGGCGCAGCAGTTTCGGCGCGTCTTCCTTCACGAAGATCTTCGATTCGAAATCGAGCCCCGCGGACAGGCCGAGGTATTCGTGATAGGGCCGGGCGTAGCAGTAGCAGCAACCGTGTTCACAGCCGCGGTAGGGGTTGATGCTGGCGTCGAAGCCGACGTCGGGGCTGTCGTTGGTGGCGATGATGGTGCGCGTTGTGTCTTTGTAGAATTGCGTGCGCGGGGCCGGTCCGTCGCCGCCGAGGTCGTCGCCTTCACCGGCGTAGTGCAAGGGCTCGAAGCGATTGGCCGGATTGGCGCTGGCGCCGCGGCCGTGCAGAGGCAGATTGACGCGTTCCATCGGCGGCTCCTTGTATACATTTGTCAACTTAGAAGAGGCCGCCGTCAAGTGCAAGGCGCATGAAAAACCCCGGGGCGTTCTCCCCGGGTTGTGAAGCATTTCGATCGATCAATGCGGCAAACGGCTGAGGATCACGCACAGCCACACGAGGCCGCCGATGAGTGCCGGCAGGACGATGAAGCCGGTCGGGCAGGCGGTGTCTTCGACGTGGGTCTGCGTGGGCATGCTCATGATGCTGTCCTGGATTCGGCGAGCGCGAAACGGTGAACGATCCGCGGCTGTTCAAGTCTAGCTCACGAATTCTGGTCAGGACGCAACCAAACCTAAATTGTGCATGATCTCTGCACAGCTCGGCACGCGGTTGAGGCAGTAGAAGTGGATGCCGGCGACGCCCTGGTCGAGCAGCCGGCGGCAGATGTCGGTGCAGATGTCGACGCCGAGCTTGCGGACCGACTCGTCGTCGTGGGCATAGGCGTCGAGCTTGGTCAACAATGGCTTGGACAGCTTGGCGCCGCACAAGGCCGTGAAGCGTTTGATCTGCTCGGTGCTCAGGAATGGCAAGACACCGGGGACGATCGGGGCTTTGACGCCGCGCTGGTTGCGCAGGTAGTCCTGCATGTCGAGGAAGTCGCTCCAATCGTAAAAGAGCTGGGAGACAAGGAAGTCGGCGCCGGCTTCAATCTTGGCGGCTGCGCGGTCCCAGTCGTCGTGTTTGTTGGCGGATTCGAGGTGCCCTTCCGGAAAACAAGCGGCGCCGACGCCGAAATGCTGCCGGCCTTTGACGAAGCGGATCAGGTCGATGGCGTAGGTGAAGCCGCCCGCGACCGGTTGGAACGACGATTGGCCCTTGGGCGGGTCGCCGCGCAGGGCGAGGATGTTCTCGATGCCGGCCGCGTGGGCTTCGTCGAGATATTTGCCGAGCATGTCCGCGGTGGAGCCGACGCAAGTGAGGTGCGACATCGCTTCGACGGGGTGTTCGCGGCGAATGCGCTCGACGAGGCGCAGCGTGTTGTCGCGGGTGCTGCCGCCGGCGCCGTAGGTGACCGAGAAGAACGACGGTTTCAGGGCGACGAGCGCGGGGACCGTGTCGCGGAAGAGCGTCTCTTCGGCCTCGGGCGATTTGGGCGGGAAGAACTCGAACGAGATCGTCGGCTCGGGCCGGTCGTACAGGTCACGAATGCGCAACGGAGGGTCCTTTCCACAACAAAGCGTGATACAGTTGCCTTATTGTAAGAAGAAAGGGCGTCCTCATGCCACGGCGATTGGTTGTTCGATCTGGCAAGATAGGAGAATTGGATGGAATGCGGCGAGTCGTTTACGGGTAGACAGCAACGGCCGTTTCATTCA
>Ga0080064_1000657_pt1 | contig 85177 bp, 75 predicted proteins | sample Subgrocontami54m_FD_69260 | JGI IMG/M metagenome (GOLD analysis project Ga0080064, IMG submission 69260) | Subsurface groundwater microbial communities from S. Glens Falls, New York, USA - GMW46 contaminated, 5.4 m (SPADES assembly) (version 2) ... | reverse complement strand
GGGGCCCTTGCTCGGCCCGGCGCGGGGGGGGCGAGACGGGGGCGGGCGGGCCCCCGCCTCGATGTTGAGCGTCACGTCGTCGGTGGCGACCAGACCGCCGAAGTTCTTGACGAGATTGCGCGTCTGCAGGGCAAAGCTCATGGCCGAGCCGCCGCGGACTTGCGCCTTGCCCAGACGGCGGCGAGACGGCGCAGTCCGCCCATGATCCCCTCGCGCGCGAACAGCACGACCAGTACGAGCAGGAGCCCCAGCCAGAATTGCCAGTACTGGGGGTTGATGTCCGCAAGCAGGTAATGGGCGACCATGAACACGATGGTGCCGAGCATGGCGCCGTAGAGGCTGCCGGTGCCGCCCAGCACCAGGATCAGCAGGAGTTCGGCCGAGCGCGGAAAGGAAAACACATCGATCGAGACGAACTGCGTGGTCTGCGTGAGCAGCGCGCCGGCCACACCGGCGTAAGCGGCGCCGATGGTGTAGACGGCAACCAGCCGGCGATTCACCGGGACGCCAAGCGCGGGCATGCGCAGCGCGTTCTGGCGGATGCCGCGCAGCCCCAAGCCGAAGGGCGAATGCACCAGGTGGCGCGCGACCCAGAAGAGGAGAAACAATACGGCGAGGCAGTAGATATAGCTGGTCCGGCCGACCATGTCGAAGCGGAACAGTCCCAGTAGGAGTTTCATCTCCACGCCCTGCAGACCGTCCACGCCCCCGGTGAAATCGGTCAGCTTATTGGCCGCCTCGTAGAGCATCAGCGAAACGCCCAGCGTTACCATGAGCCGGGTCAGGTCGGAGCCGCGCAGGACCAGGATGCTGGAAAGGAAACCTGCGGCGGCAGCCAGCGCCACGGCGGCTGCGAGGCCGAGCAGCGGATCGCCGTAGCCATACTTGGCGAGCAGGCCCGCGGCGTAGGCGCCGAGGCCGAAGAAGGCCGCGTGGCCGAGGGAAACGATACCGGCATAGCCGAGGATCAGGTCGAGCGAGAGCGCGAACAGCGCGGTGATCGCGATCTGGGTCAGGAGCGACAGGTTCTCCGGGAACACGAACCATGCGAGCACCGGCAGCAGCCAGAACGCGAACTCCGCCGGCTGCCAACGCGAGCCGCGCGCAAGCGGGCCCGTATCGACGCGCTGCGCCGCGGGCGCGGCGGCAGGCGCCGTTGTGGCCGGCGGAAGTACGGTCATCTGACGGCCCCGCGGCCGAACAAGCCCTGCGGCCGGAAGATAAGGGTCAGCACCATCACCGCGTCGATGAAAAATGCGCCCGCCTGCGGCAGGTAGTATTTGCCGACGACGTCGGTGATGCCGAGGATCAGCGAGGCGTAGAGCGAGCCCGTGATGTTGCCGCTGCCGCCGACCGCGACCACGACGAGGAAGTAGACGATGTACTTCACCGGGAATTCGGGGTCGAGCCCGAGCGTTTCCACGCCCAGCGCGCCGCCCAGACCGGCAAGCGCCGAGCCGAGCGCGAACGCGAGGCTGAACACCCGGTCGACGTCGATGCCGAGCCCGCGCGCGGCGCGCCGGTTGTCGACCGCGGCGCGCAGTTCGGCGCCGAAATGGGTCCGCGTCAGCATCCACTGCAGTCCCGCGGCGATCGCGAGCCCGACGGCGATCAGGAACAGCCGGTAGATGCCGATGTCCAGGCCCGGAATGTCGAGTTGGCCGCGCAGGAATGCAGGCAGCTGCAGCGGTTGCTGCTGCGACCCAAAGAAAAAATGCGCGGTGGAGATGGCCATGAACACGAGGCCGATGGAGAACAGCACCTGGTCGAGATGCGACGCGCCGTACAGCCGCCGGTACAGCGTGCGCTCGAGCAGCGCGCCCGCGGCAGCGCAGGCGAGGACCACGATCGGCAGCGTGAGCAGGAACGGCACGCCCAGACGCGACAGCAGCAGCACGCAGATGTAGCCGCCGAGCATCGCGAACGCGCCGTGCGCGAGGTTCACGAAATTCATCAGGCCGAGCGTGACGGACAATCCCACGCTGATGAGGAACAGCAGCAGGCCCGACGCAACACCATCGAAAAGAACGGTCATCCGAACCTGCTTTCGGGTGGTTGGCGAAATCGGCGGCGGCCCCTGGCGCCGCCGCCGTGCCGGCTACTGCTTGCCTGGATCCTTGACGTCGGCGATCTGGTCGAATTCCACGTTCTGCAGCTTGCCGCCGACCCTCTCTACCTTGCGGATGTAGACCGTCTGGATGATGTCGCGCGTGGCGGGGTCGATGGTGATTTTTCCGCGCGGGCTGACCCAGCTCATGCCCTTGGCCGCCGCGATGAACTTCTCGCCATCGGTGTCGCCGCCGGTCTTCTTCAGCACTTCGGCGATCAGGTGCATGCCGTCGTAGCCGGCAACCGACATGAAGTTCGGCCGGTCCTTCGGGTACGCCTTCGCGTACGCTTCGGTGTACGCTTTGTTCTCCGGCGATTTGTGAACCTCGCTGTAATGGAACGAATTGTAGACGCCGAGCGCCGCGTCGCCGATCGCGTCGAGAACGTCCTCATCGGTCAGATCGCCGGTGGCGATAATCTGGATTCCCGCCTGCGCGAGCCCGCGGTCGGTGTAGCCTTTCATGAAGGCGATCGATTCGGCGCCGGGCGGCAGGAACAGGAACACCGCTTCCGGCTTGGTGTCCTTGATCTTCTGCAGGTAAGGCGCGAAGTCCGGATTCCTCACCGGCACGCGCACCTCGCCGACGATCTGGCCGCCCGCCGCGGTGAACGTCTTCTTGAACTGATTTTCCGCGTCGTGTCCGGGACCGAAGTCCGCCACCAGCGTGTACACTTTCTTGATATTGTTTTTCGCGGCCCAGGTCGCGATCGGCGCCGTGTCCTGCGGCAGCGTGTGCGAGACACGGACGATGTAGGGGGACTTGGTCGTGATGATCGACGTCGCGGCATTCATGATCACCATCGGCTTCTTCGCCTCGGCCGAAACCGGCGCCACCGCAAGCCCGGCGGGGGTAAGGCCGAAGCCGGCGAGGATATCCACTTTGTCCTTGACCACGAGTTCCTGCGCCAGGCGCTTGCTGATGTCGCCCGAGGTCCCGGGGCTGTCGTCCTTGACGATCAGCTCGACCTTGCGGCCGCCGAAGGTGTCGCCGTTGCGGGCGATGTAGAGCTTCACGCCGTGCTCGATCTGCTTGCCGTATGCGGCAAACGGGCCGGACATCGGCAGCACCAGCCCGATCTTCACCGGATCGGCCGCGACGGCCGGGAATGTGGCGCCTAGTGCCAGTGCGACAATGGCGAGCTTGCTCTTCAGTTGCATGGTTGCCTCCTTCAGTGGGACCCCAGGTCGGGGTTTCGGGTTGTGCGTTGCGGGTGAGTTTGTCTTGGGGTGCCCTCAGGCGATGTCGCGGCCGTAACGGTAAGTTCCTGTTCGCGTTGCGTCAATAGGGGTTTCGCCTTGTTTCCACCGTTGCAGCTTGCCACACCGCCACCATTCGTGCTAATTTCATCATACTGAATGAACGCTCATTCAGTCAAGCGCCGGCCGCTGCCGGGAACAAGGCGCCGCCCGTTCAACGCGGACGCCGCCAACATCGGGGGAGGGGAAGTGAAATTATTCGAACCACTGAAGATTGGCGGCATGTCCATTCCAAACCGGATCATGGTGCCGGCCATGGTGACCCACCTGTGCAAGGAAGACGGCGTGGTCACCCAGGATACGATAGCTCGCTATGTGGCTTACGCCGCCGGCGGCGCGGGTCTGATCGTGGTCGAAGCGATGGCGATTCACCAGGTCAAGTCCGGCCCGCTGCTGCGCATCAGCGATGACAAGTACATCCCCGAGCTGCGCGAACTCACGCATAGGGTTCATGCGACATCGGACTCCAAGATCGTCCCGCAGATCATTCATTTCCTGAAGGTGGCGCGCACCGGCTGGCGCCAGACTGCCGACATGCTGTCGCTCGCCGACATCGACCAGATCGTGGAGCAGTTTGGCGACGCGGTGCGGCGTGCGCGCGAAGCCGGCTTCGATGGCGCGGAACTGCACTCCGCGCATGCCTACACCCTCTCTTCGTTCCTGTCGCGCGCCAATCCACGCACCGACGAATATGGCGGACAGACCCTGGAGGGCCGGCTGCGGCTGATCGGGCGCGTGATCGAAAGCGTGCGGCGCAAAGCCGGCCGCGATTTCCCGCTGGGCGTTCGCTTCAACGCCGAGGAATTCATCAAGGACGGCTACACGGTGATGGATTCGAAGCTGATCGCTATTCGGCTCGCGGAACTCGGCGTCGACTACATCTCGCTTTCGGCGGGGGGGAAGTTCGAGGATGCCGTGCATACCCCGGGGCAGGTCCTGTTTCCCTACAGCGGCTACTCGGGCGATCGCTGCATGCCCGGGGACTGGCTGCCGCGCGCCCTGCACGCGGGCATCGCCGCGGAGGTGAGGGCGCATCTGCGCTCCAAGGGCCATCGGGTTCCAGTAGCCGTTGCCGGCAAGCTCGACGCCCCGCAGGATGCCGAGCGCGTGGTCGCCGAGGGTATGGCCGACATTGTCGGCATAGCGCGCGGCCTGCTCGCCGATCCCGACTGGCCGGTGAAAGTCAGGAACGGCAATACGGATCGTATCGTGCAGTGCGACTACTGCAACGTGTGCAAGGCCCTGGACGGCACGCACAGGGCAGTCATTTGCGCGCTCTGGCCGCAGGGATCCATCCAGGCGCCCAAGGACGACCCGGCGGTGCAGGCACCGCAGTGGACGCAGGCCGGGACCAGCCTCACGGCCATCCCCGGAGCATCCCAGGTTGAACTGAAGTGGTCCAAGGCCCCGGGCGCGGCCACCTACCAGGTGTACCGCGCCGACGCACAGGGCGACCCGCAGATGATCGATGCGGTGAAGGTCACCTTCTGGGCCGACAACGGCGTGCTGGGGGGGCACAGCTACCGCTATTTCGTGCGTCCGTGCGCGGCCACCGGCCGACCCGGGGCGCGTTCCAACACGGTAGCGGTGGAGGTTCCGGCGCCAAGCTACATGGTGTCGGCATAAGACCCTCCTGCCGGCAGGGCATGCGGCAAGCGATCGCGGCAATGAAATCGTCAAGGGTGGGTGTCTAGGTGCTTCCCGGCTGCGTTCCATGGCCGGAGGCATACGCGCGCCGTTATCGCGAGTGCGGTTACTGGCGGGGCATTTCCTTGTTCGAGATGCTGCGCCAGTCGGCGGCGCGTGCGCCTGAGAAAACTGCGCTGATCGACGGCGAACGGCGCCTGTCCTATGCGCAACTGGTCAGCGAGTCTGAACATCTCGCTGCCGGCTTGTACGCGCTGGGCTTGCGGCCCCTGGAGCGGGTGATCTTTCAGTTCAGCAACGGGCTGGAGTTGATGGTCGCGTTGTTTGCGCTGCTGCGCGCAGGCGTGATTCCAGTGATGGCATTGCCGGCCCATCGGCGCAGCGAGATCGGCCACTGGGTCGAACATGCCGGGGCGGTCGCGCATTTCGTTGCGGCGACGACGCCGAAATACGATTACGTCGCCATGGCGCGCAGCGTAGCGGCGGACCACGCCGGGATCCGGTACGTCGTGACCGCAGGTCCCGCAGGGCCCGGCGTCACCGCGCTGGACGAGCTGCGCGGCGAAGGCAGAGAGTCGGGCAGACAGTTGAGAAGCCGCGCAGCGTCAATCGCATTGCCCGAGCCGGCGGCGGACGAAGTGGCGCTGATGTTGCTGTCGGGCGGGACGACGGGAATGCCGAAACTGATTCCGCGGACCCACAATGATTACGTCTACAACGCCACGCAGGCCGGGACCACTGCCGGATTCGGTCCTGACACGGTGTTTCTTGCCGTGCTGCCGATGGCGCACAACTACACGCTCGCCTGCCCGGGGGTGCTCGGTGTGCTGGCCCATGGCGGCACGGCGGTCATCGCGCAGGGCACGGACGCCGAAACGGTGTTTCCGGCCATAGAGCGGGAACGGGTGACCGTTGTCGCCGCAACCGTTCCGCTGGTTGCAAAGTGGCTGGACTCCGACCAGTTCGGCCGCCACGACCTGTCCTCGCTCAAGGTGTTCGTAAACGGCGGAGCCAAACTCGCCCCGGAGCTGAGGCGACGCGTGGAGGAGCGGTTCCGGTGTGAATATCAGGAGAATTTCGGCACCGGCGAGGGGCTGATCAACATGACGCGCATCGGCGATCCGGAAGCGGTGCGTTACCTGAGCTCCGGGCGCCCCATCTCCGCAGCCGACGAGATCAAGGTGATCGACGAGAACGGCAACGAGTTGCCCGGGGGACAGATCGGCGAACTCGCGGTGCGCGGCCCCTACACCATCCGCGGGTATTACAGGGCCGAAGCAGCCAACCGCGAGGCATTCACCGACGACGGCTTCTACCGCATGGGCGACATCGTTCGCGTGGTGGACGGCTACATCTACCTGGAGGGACGAAGAAAGGATCTGATCAATCGCGGCGGGGAGAAAATCAGCTGCGAGGAAGTCGAGAACTACATTCTGGGTCACCCAAAGGTCATGTCAGTCTGCGTGGTGGCGATGCCGGATGCGGCTTTCGGCGAAAAGGCCTGCGCTTTCGCGATATTGCGCGACGGCTGCGTGCTCACGCACGAGGATCTGGTCGCGTTTCTTCAGGAGCAGGATATCGCGCGTTTCAAGTTGCCGGAACGGCTGGAGATCGTGCACGAGTTTCCGATCAGTCCGGCAGGAAAGATCCTCAGGCGGGAACTGCGCGCGCGCATCGCGCGGCAACTGGAATCCGAGGGCCGTTGACGAGATGAGGGCGCGAACCGGATGCGCCGCAATCATGCAGCGCGCCCTCGCTGATCATCTGAGCCGGGACCGTGGCTGGTTCATCGGTCGCCCCACCTGCTCGCGCTGGTCGATCGCGCGCGCGGATATTGAATCGACTGTCTTCGGATGAGGCACGCCGGGGCATGAAGGACTTGCGCTTCGACCAGGTGTTGTGCGCGCGCATCACGCGCAATCTGGCCCTGCGCGTCGCGTCGTCGCTGCCTGAGCGCGGCCTCAAGCGCGCGGCCGTGTGCCTGATTCTCACCGATGACGGCGAAGGCGGCGCGGCGCTGGTGCTGACGCTGCGCGCCAAGCACCTGAGCGCGCATTCCGGGCAGTACGCGCTGCCCGGCGGGCGCGTCGACGCGGACGAGTCCGTCATCGACGCCGCGCTGCGCGAAGCGCGCGAGGAGATCGGACTGGAGATCCCGCCCGAGGCCGTCCTCGGCTGGCTGGACGATTACCCCACGCGCTCGGGCTATCTGATCACTCCGATCGTCGTCTGGGCGCCGGTCGGCGCGCAGATGAGCGCGAATCCGGCGGAAGTGGAGGCGATTTACCGGGTGCGCCTGGCCGAATTCGGCCGCCCCGGCTCGCCCGAATTCGTCGCGATCCCCGAGAGCGATCAACCGGTCATCCGCTACCCTCTACTGGGCACGCTGATCCACGCGCCGACTGCAGCCGTGCTGTACCAGTTCATCGAAGTCGCGGTGCACGGCCGCGCCACCAGCGTGGCGCATCTGGAGCAGCCGGTGTGGGCCTGGCGTTAGCAGGCTGTTGAAAAACAGTTCCCGGGCAGGAAAACGCGTTTCGTCGCGATGCCGCTTCAGTCGACCACGAACAGCATGGCGCCCACGGCGGTGGAGGAGCGATGGGGCTCGGCATTGTCGGCAACCTGATAGCTCATGCCGGGTTGCAGCACGAACTGGCGGCCGTCCTGGAGCTCGGTGTGCAGTTCGCCTTCGAGGCAGAACAGTATGTGGCCTTTTGAACACCAGTGATCGGCAAGATAGCCGGGCGAATATTCGACCAGGCGCACGCGTATGCTGCCGAACTGGCGCGTGCGCCAATAAGCGACGCCGCGTTCGCCTTTGTGTTCGGTTCGCTCGACCGTCGACCAGTCGGTTGTCGCGAACGGAATTCCAGACATCTGCATGAGCGGATTGCGCGACTCTGGCGCCGTACTCAGTGCGGCGGCCGCAGCAGCGATCCGCTCAGCAAATCCTTGGACAGATATTGCTGGCGGTAAGTTTCGAAGGGTACGCTGTCCGCGGCTTCGATTCTTTGCTGCGCCGCGCGCGATTCTTCGGCCATGCGCGCAAAGCGCGCCGCCACTTCTTTCGGCAACGGCAGGTCCTGCAGGGTGCGCTTATGGCGTTTGGACTGGGCCAGGGCGAAGGCCACGTAGGACTTGTCGTCGGTCTGGCCGATTTCCGCAATGACGCGGGCCGAACGCGTTATCGAGGCATCTGCAATGGCGGCGCGGGCAGCCGCCAGGGCATCCCGGTATGCGCTGCCGCCGTGCGCAGCATCCAGGGCCGCAGCGATCGGTTCGCATTCGTGGAGCAGGTCGCGGGCCCATTCGGCCAGGCTGATTTCCTCGCTCCGTCGCAGCAGGCGCAGATTCGGGTCGCGGCCGCGCTCGGCGACGTCGTGCTGATTGCGCGACATCGCGGCGATTTCCTCCGGCGTGTCCGGCGGGCTGTCGTGGAGCAGGCAGTGCAGCAGAAACATATCCAGAAAACGCATCGTGTCCGCGGCGATGCCAATGGGACAAAATGGGTCGTTGTCGAGACAGCGCACTTCGAGATATTCGACGCCGCGCTCGCCCAGCGCGTATAACGGGCGTTCCCCTGAGCGAAAGCGCGGCTTCGGCCGGATGGTGCCGTAGAACTCGTTTTCGATCTGCAGCAGCGTCGTGCCCAGTTGCCGGTAGTTGTCGCCGTCGCGCAGGCCGATGGCCTCGTACGGCGGATACGGTTTGGTCAGCGCGGCATTGAGCGATTCCGCGTAACGGCGAAGGCTGTTGAAGCTCACCGCCAGGGATGCCTGCGCATCGCTTTGGTAGCCCAGCGGCCCCATGCGCAGCGAGGTGGCACCGGGCAGGAACAGCGTGCCGGCATTGAATTCCCGCAGTCCGTGGCTGCGGCCGGCGACGAAGCTGCGGCATACCGTAGGCGAGGCGCCGAACAGATAGAGCAGCAGCCAGGAATGGCGCCTGAAGTTGCGGATCAGGTGGAAATACGCGTCGGTCTGATAGGCGATTACGGAGCCGCCGCGCGCATCGGCCCGCTGCAGCATCGGCCAGGCCGCCTCCGGCATGGAGAAGTTGTAGTGCACGCCCGAAATGGTCTGCATGCGTCTGCCGTAACGATGCGCGAGGCCGTTCCGGTACACGGTCTTGGCCCGGCCCAGATTGGATCTGCCGTATTGTCCGAGCGGAATGTCGTCGTCGGCCGGCAGGCCGCAAGGCATGCTGGTGCACCACAGCAGTTCCTCGCCCACATGCCGGTAGACAACTTGGTGGATCTCGGTGAGTTCGGCGAGACAGGCTTCCACGTCTGCGTGCACGCCGGTGATCAGTTCGAGCTGGGACTCGCTGAAATCGGTGGTGATGTGCGGGTGCGTGAGCGCCGACCCGAGCGCGGACGGATGCGGGGTGTCCGCGAGCATCCCGTCCGGCCTGACGCGCAGGCTTTCCTTTTCAACCCCGCGCCGGATGCCCGTCAGCACCTCGCGCGGAAGTATGCGTAAGCGTTCGTGGATGCGGTTCATGCGCTTTCCCCTGACCTGAATACCCTCTAGGGTAGCAGAACCGCGTTAGCGGTTGCGCCCAGGCGCGCTGCTTTACGTTACCATGCAGGCGCGAAACCCAAAACGCCGGGCGCGTGTAGAGAGGGCGACAAGGACTCGCGACGCGGACATCGGTGAAACCATCATCAAGGACGAACGGGGCGCCGCCTCCGGGGACCAACGTCATGGCGCAGTACGACTACGACCTTTTCACCATCGGCGCCGGTTCCGGCGGGGTGCGCGCGAGCCGCTACGCCGCCAGCCTCGGGGCGCGCGTTGCCGCCGCCGAGGAGCGCTACCTCGGGGGCACCTGCGTCAACGCCGGCTGCATCCCGAAAAAGCTCTTTTCCTATGCGGCGCATTACGGCGAGGATTTCGCGCATGCCGCGGGCTACGGCTGGCGCGCCGCGGCGCCCGCGTTCGATTGGCGCACCCTGGTCGCCAACAAGGATCGCGAGATCGAACGCCTGAATGGGGTGTATGCGAAGCTGCTTGCCGGCGCCGGAGTTACATTGCTGCGCGGCCGCGCGACCCTGGTCGATGCGCATACCGTGGAAGTCGACGGCCGGCGCTTCAGCGCGCGTTACATTCTCGTCGCCACTGGCGGCTGGCCGGTGGTGCCGCCCGTTCCCGGCTCCGACCTCGCGATCAGCTCGAACGAAGCGTTCCATCTGAGCGAACTGCCGCGGCGCGTACTGGTGGTGGGCGGCGGCTATATTGCGGTCGAATTCGCCTCCATTTTTCACGGGCTGGGCGTGGACACGACGCTCGTCTATCGCGGCGAGCGCCTGCTCAGAGAGTTCGATGCCGACCTCGGCGGGTTTCTCGCCCGGCAGATGGAAAACAAGGGCTTGCGCATTCTCTTTCGCAGCAATATCGAGCGCATCGCGCGCAGCGCGGACGGCGGCGCGCTGCGCGCGACGCTGGCCGACGCATCCGTCCTGGAAACCGATTGCGTAATGTACGCAACCGGCCGCGCGCCCAATACCCGCGGCCTGGGCCTCGCGAACGCCGGCGTGAAGCTGGCGGCAAACGGCGCGGTCGTGGTCGACGCAAAGTTTCAGTCGAGCGTTCCCTCGGTCTACGCCGTGGGCGATGTCATCGACCGCGTGCTGCTGACGCCGGTTGCGCTTGCCGAGGGCATGGTCGTGGCCGAGAGCCTGTTCGGCTCGGGTGAGCGCAGCCTGGATTACGCGGGTATTCCGACTGCGATTTTCAGCAACCCCAACGTCGGCACGGTCGGCCTGTCCGAGACGAAGGCGCGCGAGCGCGCGGGCGACATCGACGTGTACCGCACCACGTTCGGCCCGCTGCGCCACCAGTTGACGGGCAGCGGCGAGCAGGTGCTGATGAAGCTGGTGGTGGACAGAAAGTCCGAGCGCGTGCTCGGCGTGCACATGGTGGGCGCCGACGCCGGCGAGATCATCCAGGGATTCGCCGTGGCGCTCAAGTGCGGCGCGACCAAGCGCGAGTTCGACGCGACCATCGGCATCCACCCGACCATCGCCGAGGAGTTCGTGACCATGCGCGAGGCGGTCGCGTGAGCCTCGCCTGCTTGAGCCGGCCTGGGAAAGCCGGGTGCGAATTTTGCGTGCGCCAAATGCCTGCGCCGGGGCGCGCCAAACGCCGGCGCCGGGGCGCGGCGGGCGGCGACGGAGGCGCAGCAAAAAACGGTAAAATCACGCAAGAGCAAGCGGTCAAACCATGAATCCCGGTCGAGCACGCGGGGAAAGGAATTTCAAATGTACCTGACAATAGCCGCCCAAGACGGCGCCCAAAACGGCGCTCAAGGCGCGGCCACGATCGTCCCGGGGCGCAAATGGCGCAAGCGCGCGTGCACTATGGGCCTGCTGTGCGCCGCGGCATACGCCGCCGCAGCCCAAGCCGGCGCAACGCCGGGGGAGACCTGGCCGCAGGTCTGGCTCAACCCCGGCATCTATTCGCACCACTTCGACTCGGACAAGGGGCTGCGCAATAACAACATCGGCTTCGGCGCCGAAGTCATGCTGGCCAACGATCACGTATTGATGGCGGGCAGCTTTATCAACAGCAATCGCGCCAGGACCCGCTTCGCGGCCTACGAGTGGCGTCCCCTGCACTGGCGGTTTTCCGGGGTCGACGTGGGCGCCGGGATCGTGGTCGGTGCATTCGATGGCTATCCGAACTATCGCCAGGGTGCCTGGTTCGTCGCGCCGATGCCGATGCTGTCGATCGAGGGCAAGCGACTGGGCGCCAATATCAGTCTCATCCCGACTGTTGCGAACCGCTTCGACGGCGCTCTGGCGGTGCAGATCAAGCTGCGGGTATGGTGAGATGCAGGCTGTAGCCGCTGTTCCCGGCCGGCCGTGCGCGGGCAGACGGTGTGCCCGCAACGGCCATGGTTCGGCGACAGACGGTGCACAGGACACGCAGCGGTACTAGTTCCTGTTCCGGCCAGCCTGTTTGGGGTACAGTTTCCAGCCTGAACCCGCTGATACTGGCGCAGGCGGGCAGGCTCCCGAATTCGATATATCCGTGATGGATACGAAAACCGATTACCTGAAGACGGTCGATCTTTGCATTGAATGCGATGCGGGGATCCGGCCCGCAGCTATTTTCGTGAAGCACCGGGATTCCCATGCAAATCGGCCCTGAATCGATACGCGCCATCGTCGAACGACCCCTGAGCCAAACCGAAATCGGAGGGCTGCTGTGGGGGCTGGATGAAACCGGGAAGGTGCAGCTGTTTTTCCATATGGCCGAGGTCGTGCGCCGCACTTCGGCGATCGCCGACATCGCCAACCGCGTCTCCGACAGCCTTTCGCTCGACGTGCTGTTCCCGCGCCTGATGGAGGTGGTCAGCACCACGCTGAAGGCCGATCGCAGCTCCCTGTTTCTGTACGATGCCGAAAGCGGGGAACTGTACTCGCGCGTGACCCAAGGCGATGCGATGGAGGAAATCCGCTTTCCCAGCAACCTCGGCATCGCCGGTTCGGTATTCACCACGGGAGAGGCGGAAATCATAACGACGGACGCCTATTCCAACGCCCGCTTCAACCAGGAAATCGACCGGCATACCGGCTACCGCACCAGAAACATCCTGTGCGTGCCGATCCGCAACAAGGGCGGCGAAGTGATCGGCGTCACCCAGGTACTGAACAAGCGCGCCGGGGACTTCGATGCCGAGGATCAGCGATTGCTCGAGGGCATGTCGCAGCAGGCCGCCGCCGCGCTCGAGAACGCGCGCCTGTTCGAAAAAGTCGAGCGCCAGCAGCGCGAGGAGGCAATGCTGCTCGAAGTCGTAAGCTCGATCGTCTCGGAAATCCGCCTTGTGCCGCTGCTCGCGAAAATACTGGCGGCGGCGACGCAGCTTCTCGATTCCGACCGCGGCACCTTGTTTTTGCACGATCCCGAGCGGGATGAGCTGTTTTCGCGCATCGCGGATGGCATCGACAGCACGGAGATCCGCTTTCCCGCGAACGCGGGCATTGCCGGGGAATGCTTCACCTCGGGCAGCGTCATCAATATTCTGGACGCCTACCAGGACGCGCGTTTCAACCCGGAAATTGACCGGCGCACCGGGTATAGGACCAGCAGCATGCTGTGCATGCCCATCGTGGCCAGGGGCGCGCGCGTCATCGGCGTGATGGAGATACTCAATCGCAAGGCTGGCGCGTTCGGCCCCGCCGACGAGCGGCGGCTGCACGCATTTTGCGCGGAAGCGGCGGTGGCTATCCAGAATGCGCAACTGTTCGAGGAGATCAGCGCCGAGCGCAATTACAACGAATCGATCCTGCGCAGCATGAGCAATGCCGTGCTCACGCTCGATGCCGACGGCGTCCTGCGCAAGGTCAACGAAGCCGCGGTGCGCATCCTGCGCCGCGGGAAGGGCGATCTGGTCGGACACCCGCTGGGGGAGCTTTTTGGCGGCCGCAATGCATGGGTGGCCAGGAGCCTGGACAAGGTGCGCGCCGCGGGCAAGACCGACATTACGGTGGATACCGAAGTCTTCGTCGACGGCGCGCAAGCGATTTCGGTCGATCTCACGACCGTGCCGCTGGTGAGCATGAACGACGAGCCGATCGGCTACATGCTGATGATGGAGGACATCACGCGCGAGAAGCGCCTGCGCAGCACCCTGTCGCGCTACATGAGCAAGGCGGTGATGGACCGGCTGCTCGAGAGCGGCGAGGCGGTGCTCGGCGGCGTCAGCCGCGAGGTCAGCGTGCTGTTCTCCGACATCCGCGGCTTCTCCTCGATCTCGGAGCGCCTCGGCGCCCAGGAAACGGTGGCCCTGCTCAACGAGTACTTCACCGACATGGTGGATATCGTTTTCGCCCACCATGGCGTGCTCGACAAATACATGGGCGACATGATCATGGCCGTATTCGGTTCGGTGCTGCGGAATGCAGACGACGCCGACAACGCGGTCAACGTCGGCAACAAGATGATGGGCGGGCTGCGCCTGTTGAACGATCGGCTGATCGCGCGCGGGCGCGATCCGATCCGGATCGGCGTGGGCATCAGCACCGGCCAGGTGGTAGCGGGCAACATCGGCTCACCGAAACGGCTGGAATACACCGTGATCGGCAACCGCGTGAACATTGCCCACCGGCTGGAGGACGCGAACAAATTCTACGGTACTTCGGTGCTGATCTGCAGCCAGACCTACGAGAGCCTGAAGGACCGGTCCCAGGTTCGCGAGATCGACCTGATCCGGGTGCGTGGCATGGAGATGCCGGTCGCCATCTACGAAGTGATCGGACATCACACCGAGGAATCCTTCCCGCAGCGGGAGGTTGCGGTGGCGGCGTTCAACGAAGGCCTTGCGCGCTATCGCAGGCGCGAATGGACGGATGCGGCGCGCTGTTTTCGCGACGCGCTCGCTGCCAATCCGCAGGACAGCCCGTCGCGAATCTACGCCGAACGCTGCGACATTTTTCGCGGCGCGCCTCCGGCGCCGGGCTGGGACGGCGTGTGGACAGTGCAGAGCAGGTATTGAAATGGAGCTAAAGGAAATTCCGGTCGACGAACTGAAGCTCGGCATGTACGTGTCCAAGCTCGATCGGCCGTGGACGGAGACCCCGTTCGTGTTTCAGGGCTTTATCCTGAGGAGCGAGAAGCAGATCGACGTGATGAGGAAGTATTGCCATCACGTATTCGTAGATCCGGAAAAGGAGGATCTGTCCGATCTGGAGCCGCACGCCGGAGGCTCGGTGGCGAGCATCCGCGGCACCACGGTCTACAAGGACAGCGCGAGCCTCGACGTCGAGTTGCCGCGGGCGCGCAGCGCCATCGCGGAGACGACCAGCGTGTTGAGGCAAATCAGCCGCGACGTGCAGGTCGGGGGTGCCGTCGACGGAGCCAAAGTACGGCAGGCGGCATCGGATATAACCGAAAGCGTGGTGCGCAACCCGGATGCCGCGACCCTGCTGGTGCAGTTGCAGGAGAAGAGCGGCGAAACCTTCAACCGCGCGATTCACGTATCGGTGATGATGAGCATCTTCGGCCGCTTTCTGCAGTTATCGCCTGAGAGCGTCGAGCAGCTCGGACTGCTTGGCCTGCTGCAGGACGCGGGCAAGATCAAGCTGCCGACCGCGCTGCTGGAAAAGCGGGAGCCGCTTACCGCGGAAGAGGCCGCGTTGTACCAGACGCATGTAGACCACTCGGTCGAGATCCTGAACAAGACAGCCGGCCTGCCGAATGATCTGCCCGGACTTGCGTCGCTGCACCACGAGCATTTCGACGGTTCCGGCTATCCGCGCGGTTTGCGTGGGGGGGCGATCGCGCTTCCCGGGATGATTGCGGCGATCGCGGATGCGTTCGACACGCTGGTCGCGCCTCCACCACAGGGGAAACACATGTCGCCTTCGAATGCGCTCAACGTCATCTTCAAGGGGCGCGGCAGCCAGTTCCAGCCCGCTCTGGTCGAGCAGTTCATTCAATGTGTCGGCGTATATCCCGTCGGCAGCGCGGTCCAGCTGAACACCGGGGAAGTCGGCATCGTGATCGCCCAAAACCCGTTGCGCCGCCTGCAACCGCGCGTCATGGTGGTCAAGGACGCGAACGGGCACGAAAACCGGCCTTACAGGATGCTCGATCTCGCAAAAGAGCCCAAGGCCACGCCCGACGAGATTTACCGGATCCGCCATACGCTGGAGTACGACGCGATAAAGGTCGATCCAAGGGAACTGTTCCTTTGACCCCGACCGACCCGGCCGGGATGGAGGCGGGGTCCGCCGCGCCACTTCCCGGCGCAGAAATTCCGTTTCTCGAGCGCTTGCGCCGCTGTATCGAACAACGGCAGGCGGACAGGCAGAGCCTGGCTTTGCTACTCGTGGATTGCGCGGTAATCGGCCGGATCGATGCCCTGTGGGGCTATCAGGTCGGCGACGCGGTGCGCGCCCGGATCGTCGCCAGCCTGCGCGCCGAGGTGCTGCGGCCGGACGATTTTGTCGGGGAAATGGGACGCGACGACCTCGCCTGCGTTCTTTCGGTGGTGGAGGGACCACAGCTAGCGCTGCTCGCGGCGGAAAAATCGCTGCGCACAATGAGCGCGCCCCTGTGGCTGGGGGAAGCGGAGATCTATGCGTCGCCGTCGGTCGGGATCGCGCTGTTTCCGGCGACGGCGGACAGCGCCGAGTCGCTGCTGCAGCAGGCGCGGAGTGCCTGCGCCGCGGCCTCCGACCTGCCCAGCCACATTGCGCTTTACGACGAAGGGCAGGTTTCCCGGACGGCGTCGCTGATCGAGGAAGGCCGACTGCGTTCGGCGATTGCAGAAGACGCGCTCGATTTGGTGTTCCAGCCGCAATTCGATTTGCGCTTCGGGCAGATAATGGGCGTGGAAGCCATGCTGCGCTGGCGCGACGGCAGGCGCGACCTGATCTCGATGCGCGACGCAATTGCCGCGGCGGAGGCAGGCGGATTGGTCACCAAGATGATCTCCGCACTATTGAACCGGGCGCTGCGCAATTGTTCCGAGTTCCGGCAACGGGCAGGGCTTGATTTGCGTATCGCCATCAATTTGCCGGCGCGCGGCCTGCTGGAACCGGAGCTTTTCGAGCTGGTCGAACGCGCGTTGCGCACCTGGTCCTTGCGTCCCGGCAGGCTGGTGCTCGAGATCGAGGATATTTCGGTGCTGGAAACGCATGCGCAAGCACGGGTGGCAATCCAGCGCCTGCATGAGATCGGCGTGAAGCTGTCGATCGACGATGCGCGCGCGCAACTGTCGTCCCTGTTTTGGCTTGCGACCATGCCGTTTCAGGAACTGAAGATCGACCTGTCCATCGCGCACGATTGGATCGCGCAAGCGCGCTCAGAAAGCGTGCTGCGATCGCTGATTGAACTGGTCCACCTTCTGAAACTCGATGTCGTCGCCATCGCTGCTGCGGACGAAGCGGCGGCGGCCCGGCTGCTGCAACTGGGCTGCGACTTCATGCAGGCGGATTTCAAGGGTCCGCCGGTCGAAGCGGAAGAGTTTGTCGCCCGTTTCGCCGGTCTATAGCTGATTGCAGGACTGGTCGATAGGGGCGGCAAAGGAAAGATCCCGCTGTTTCCCTGTCCCGGCGCGTTCCGTCGCCGTTGCGCATTCTTCCCGCTTTGTTTCCTTTGATTTAAATCAAATAGCGCGTGCGCCTAGCGCGTAGCTTAACCATTGATACGGCAGGCGCGGCAAACGGGGGCAGCGGCCTATGGCTTGCGTTCCCTCGCAGTCGGGCGCCTTGGCCCGCGGTGCGCCAAGCCGGGAAAGGAACTCGCCCATGCATGAGATGGCGTTGGCCGAAGAGGTGCTGCAAATCGTGCAGGAGGCGGCGCGGCGAGAGGGTTTCCGGCGCGTTCTTGCGCTGTGGCTGGAAATCGGCCAGCTATCCAGCGTCGAGCCCGAAGCGATGCGTTTCTGCTTCGAAGCGGTGGCCCGTGACAGCGTTGCCGCGGGCGCGCGCGTGGAGATCGTTGCGGCCGCGGGCGCCGCCTGGTGCAATGAGTGCGCCGCGCCGGTTGCTCTGGCGGCGCTGGGCGACGCCTGCCCGCTATGCGGCGGGTACCGCTTGCGGGTAACCGGCGGGATGCAGATGCGGGTGCAGCAACTGGAAGCCGTGTAACGCGCCTCAGGGCGGGGCGTACGAGGAGATAGCGATGTGCAGCACGTGCGGATGCGGATCGGCCGGAGTCGGAAGCGGGCGCGAGGCGGATGATCACGCGCGCTTGCACGCCGCAGGCGCGCCGCACAGTCATGAGCACGATCACGCCACTGCGCCTGATTTGTCGCACGAGCATGGACACGCGGCGCACAGCCTTGAATATGAATCCGGGCCGGCGTACGTGCACGCGCCTGGACTGGCGCCAGGGCGCATGCTCCGGATCGAGCAGGACATTCTGGCGAAGAATGACAGCTACGCCGCGCACAACCGCAAGATCCTGGCTGAGCGCGGGATCTTTGCCCTCAATCTCGTATCCGGTCCCGGTGCGGGCAAGACGGCGCTTCTGGTGAAAACGATAGGGGCGCTGGGTGATCGATACCGGATCGGCGTGATCGAAGGCGATCAGCAGACCAGCCATGACGCCGATCGCATCCGTGCAAGCGGCGCGCGCGCGGTGCAGATCAATACCGGCCGTGGCTGCCATCTGGACGCGCATATGGTCGGGCATGCAATCGCGCAGCTGGATCCGCCGCACCACGGCATCCTGATGATAGAGAATGTCGGCAATCTCGTATGTCCGGCCGCATTCGACCTGGGCGAGGCGCACAAGGTGGTGGTGCTGTCGGTGACCGAAGGAGAGGATAAACCGCTCAAGTACCCGGACATGTTCCGGCGCGCCTCCCTCATGCTGCTCAACAAGATCGACTTGCTGCCGCACCTGGAGTTCGACCTCGGGCGTTGCATAGACTACGCGCACCGGACCAATCCGGATCTCGCCATCATCTGCGTGTCCGCGCTTACCGGCGAAGGCATCCCGCAATGGCTGGCGTGGCTCGATCAAGGCGCGGAAAGTGCGCGCGCCGCCCGCCGCGATATTGTGGCCCGGTCCGGCTGCGGGCCGGCGGAGCCGGGGTTGCTGGTCGAACGGGGTCTGCTTGAATGAGCGTTGCGTCGGCCGTGTCTGCGAAGCCCGGCGCGCGGCGTGTGCGCGAGCGCACGCCGGCGCCGCTTCGTCTTGCACACTCCGGACCGCCGGTGCTCGCCCTCGGCGGCTATTTCAAGAACGCGGTTTGCGTCACGCGCGGGGATGAGGCGTTCTTGTCGCAGCAGGTGGGCAGCCTCGACAATCCGCACAGCTGCAGGGCGCTGGACGATGCGGTGGAGCACCTGTTGCGCACGCTTGAAGTCGAGCCGGCGCTGGTGGCGCACGATCTGCATCCGGACTTCTACAGCAGCCGTTTCGCCGCGGCCTTTGCCGCGCGGCGCGGACTGCCTGCACTGGCGGTGCAGCACCATCATGCGCATATCGCTGCCGTCGCGGCCGAACACGGCTTGAGCGCGCCGCTGCTCGGTCTCGCCCTCGATGGCGTGGGCTTGGGCAGCGACGGCGGCATCTGGGGCGGAGAATTGCTGCGCGTGGAAGCGGGCATGGCGCAACGCGTCGCACATCTGCGCGAATTGCGCCTGCCGGGCGGGGATCGCGCCGCACGCGAACCTTGGCGCATGGCCGCATCTGTCCTGTTCGAGCTGGGTCGCGCGAGCGAAATCGAACGGCGTTACGCCGCTCGCGGCGGCGCAATACTGGCGCAGATGCTTGCGCGCGGGCTGAACTCACCGCCGACCAGCAGCGCCGGCCGTTGTTTCGACGCCGCCGCAGGCTTGCTCGGCGCGAGCGATGTTTGCGCGTACGAGGGGCAGGCCGCAATGCTGCTGGAGGAGTTGGCCGGAGAACATGGGCCGGTGGTGCCGCTCGCACGCGGCTACCAGATAGGCGCCGATGGCACGCTCGATCTGCTGCCTTTGCTCGCGCATCTGGCCGGGCAGCAGGACAAGGGCTACGGCGCGGCGGTGTTTCACTCGACCCTCGCAGCCGCGCTCGCCGCCTGGGTGCGCGCGGCCAGCGAGCGCAGCGGGGTACGCAATGTAGCCCTGGGCGGGGGCTGCTTCATGAACCGGATTCTCGCCGCGAACCTGCGCGATCACCTGGAGGCTGCTGGACTGACGGTGTTCGAGGCACGGCAGGCGCCGCCCGGCGACGGCGGGCTCGCGCTGGGGCAAGCGGCGGTGGCCCTTGCCGGTGCGAAACGCTGACCATGTGCCTCGCCATTCCCGCACGCGTGGTCGAGTGGCTGGAAGCGGACGAGGCAATCATCGACGCCGGCGGCATTGAGAAGCGCGTGTCGCTCGCCCTTGTGCCCGAAGCCGCGGTGGGCGACTACGTGATCGTGCACGCCGGGTATGCGATCAGCCGTCTCGATCCGGAGGAAGCGTTACGCACGCTGGCGCTGTTTGCCGAAATGCAGCGCGAGATACCGGAGGTGGCGACATGAGCAGGGAGCAGGGGCCCCGCGCAGCGGGGATGCGACCGGCCGCGAATGCCGCCGGACGCCGACAGTGGTTAGCCGATATTCACGATACAGGTGCGGAGGCGGCGGTATGAAGCACGTGGACGAATATCGCGATCCTGGCCTGGCGCTTTTGCTCGCGGACAAGCTCGCGCGGGCCGCGCATGCGCAGCGCCAGTACCGGCTGATGGAATTCTGCGGCGGCCACACCCATGCGATTGCGCGCTACGGCATCACCGATCTGCTGCCGGCAAACGTGAACATGATCCACGGGCCGGGTTGCCCGGTATGCGTGCTGCCGATCGGGCGCATCGACAACGCGATCGAACTCGCGTTGCGGCAGCCGCTGACCCTGTGCACCTATGCCGACACCCTGCGCGTGCCCGCATCCAACCAGTTGAGCCTGATGCAGGCGAAGGCGCGCGGCGCCGACGTGCGCATGGTGTACTCGATGGCCGACGCGCTCAGGCTGGCGCAGGAAAACCCCGCGCGCGAAACCGTGTTTTTCGCGATCGGATTCGAGACCACTACGCCCTCGACTGCGCTCGCGATCCGCGCGGCCGATAGCCTGCAGATGGCAAACTTCAGCGTGTTTTGCAACCATGTGCTCACCCCGCCGGCGATGGCCGGGATTCTAGGCTCGCCGCAGGCACGCGAGTCGGATACGGCCCCCATCGACGGCATTGTCGGGCCGGGGCATGTCTCCTGCGTCATCGGCAGCCGGCCCTACGAGTTTGTGTCAGAAAAGTACCGGCGGCCGGTGGTGATCGCCGGGTTCGAACCGCTGGACCTGATGCAGGCGGTGTTGATGCTGGTGAACCAGCTAAACGAGGGTCGGCGCGAGGTGGAGAACGAGTACACGCGCGCGGTGACGCGCGGCGGAAACGTCAGGGCGCAGGAGCTCGTCGCCGAAGTGTTCGAACTGCGCCCTTCATTCGAGTGGCGCGGGCTGGGTGAGATCCCCCATAGCGCGCACAAGCTCAAGCCGAAGTATGAACGGTTCGACGCCGAGGCGCGCTATGGCATCGCCTACCGCCAGGCGCCGGAAAACAAGGCCTGCGCATGCGGCGCGATCCTGCGCGGGACGAAGAAGCCGAGCGAGTGCAAGGTATTCGGCACGGTGTGCACGCCGGAGAACCCATTGGGCGCGTGCATGGTATCGAGCGAAGGCGCCTGCGCGGCACACTACAGCTACGGACGCTTTCGCGAATCTGCAACAGCGGGGGCGGCCGCATGAGTGCGGTGAAACCCGGCTACGTCCGGCCCGTGGATTTCAACAACGGCCGCGTGGACATGAGCCACGGCGCCGGCGGCCGCGCCATGGCGCAACTGATCGACGCGTTGTTCGTCGATGCTTTCGATAACGAGTGGCTGCGGCAGATGAACGACCAGGCCTCGTTCGCGGTGCCGGGCGGGCGCATGGTCATGAGCACCGACAGTCATGTCGTGTCGCCGCTGTTTTTTCCCGGTGGGGACATCGGCAGCCTCGCCGTGCACGGCACCGTCAACGATGTGGCAATGGCGGGCGCGCGCCCGCTGTACCTTGCGGCGGGATTCATTCTGGAGGAAGGTTTTCCGCTGGCCGAGCTCAAACGCATCGTCGAATCGATGGCCGGCGCGGCGCAGGAAGCGGGGGTGTGCGTGGTCACCGGGGACACCAAGGTGGTGGAGCGCGGCAAGGGCGACGGCGTGTTTATCACCACAACAGGCGTCGGGGTGGTCCCGCCCGGGGTCGATATTTCCGGCGACCGGGCGCGACCGGGCGACCGGGTGATTGTCTCCGGAACCATGGGCGATCACGGCGTTGCCATCATGTCGTTTCGCGAGAATCTTTCCTTCGGCACCACCATCCGCTCCGACACCGCGGCGCTGCATGGCCTGGTGGCCGATATGGTGCAGGCGGTGCCGGGCATCCATTGCCTGCGCGATCCGACCCGGGGCGGATTGGCGACGACGCTGAACGAATTCGCGCGGCAATCGGGGGTGGGATTTCGCCTCATGGAGTCCGCGATCCCGGTGCGGCCGCAAGTGAGCGCGGCGTGCGAGCTCCTTGGGCTGGATCCGCTTTATGTGGCCAACGAAGGCAAGCTCGTCGCCGTGTGTGCCCCGCAGGATGCCGAGCCGCTGGTCGCCGTGATGCGAGCCCATCCGCTCGGGCGCGATGCGGTGCAGATTGGCGAGGTGATAGCGGATGCGCACCATTTCGTGCAGATGCAGACCGCTTTCGGCGGAGCGCGCCTGGTGGACTGGCTCAGCGGCGAGCAATTGCCCAGGATTTGCTAGGAATGCCATGAATTCCCGCAAAAAGAATCGCCAAATGCAGAGGCCATCATGACTAAAACCGCGGGCCCGGTCGCAGAGGCCGTTGTCGCGGCCGTCGCGCGTTATCGAGCCGATCCGCATTACATCCTGCAAATGCTGCGGGAGATTCAGGAAGCCTGCGACTGGATTTCTCCGGAGGCGATCGATCGACTGCAGGAAGCGCTGCGCCTGCCGCGGACCAAGATCGAAGGCGTCGCCGGCTTCTATGCGTTTCTGTACACCCGGCCGCGCGGCCGCTACCGGGTTTTGTTCAGCGACAACATTACCGATCGCATGCTCGGCAATCTGGAATTGCTCGAATACATGTGCAAGCAGCTTTGGGTCGAGCGCGGCAAGACCTCGGAGGATGCTCTGCTGAGCATCGATACCGCCTCCTGCACCGGCATGTGCGACCAGGGACCGGCGCTGCTGGTGAACAATTACGCGATCACGCGCGTGACCAGGCAACGCGTGGATGAAATTTGCGAACTGATCCGAAACAAGGTCGCGCTCGCCGACTGGCCGGGCGAATACTTCCGTGTCGAGGACCAGATACGGCGCAAGGATGTGCTGCTCGGCAATGCGTTCGCGCCAGGTGCAGCGCTCGCGGCGGCGCTGGCGCGCGGGGCGCAGGGCATGCTCGATGAGATGAAAGCGTCGAAGCTGCGCGGTCGCGGCGGCGCCGGCTTTGCCACCGGCCTGAAATGGGAGGCCTGCCGCAATGCGCAAGGCAGGGCGCACTACGTGGTGTGCAATGCCGACGAAGGTGAACCCGGGACGTTCAAGGATCGCGTGCTGCTCTCGTCGCACGCCGACCTGGTGTTCGAGGGCATGACGCTGTGCGCATTCGTCATCGGCGCGGGGAGGGGCATGCTGTATCTGCGCGCTGAGTACCGCTACCTGCTCGAGCGCCTCAACGCCGTGCTGGAACGCCGCCGCCGTGGAAGGCTGCTCGGCGCGGCCATACTCGGGCGGCAGGGATTCGATTTCGACATCGAAATCCATCTGGGCGCCGGCGCCTACATCTGCGGCGAGGAATCGGCGCTGATCGAATCGCTCGAAGGCAAACGCGGCACGCCGCGCAATCGCCCGCCGTTTCCGGTGACCCACGGCTATCTCGACCAGCCGACGGTGGTGAACAATGTCGAGACCTTCGCCGCGTCCTGCCTGGTTGCGCACGCTGGCGGCGCCTGGTATGCGAATATCGGTACGAGTGCATCGGCCGGTACCAAGATTCTGAGCGTGTCCGGCGATTGCGTCCGGCCGGGATTGTACGAGTACCCCTACGGCGTGAGCGTGAGCGAGGTGCTGCAGGCATGCGGCGCGGACGACGTGCAGGCGGTGCAGGTCAGCGGACCGTCCGGTGTCTGCCTGGCCGCGGCGGAATTCGGCCGCCGCATCGCCTTCGAGGACATTCCGACCGCCGGCGCCTTCATGGTGTTCGACCATAGCCGCGACATGTTCGAGGTGGCGCGAAATTTCGTTCATTTTTTCGCCCATGAGAGCTGCGGCTTCTGCACGCCCTGCCGCGTCGGCACCTCGCTGCTGCGGAACCTGATGGACAAACTCAAGAACGGCCATGGCTCGCCCTACGATTTCGCCGAAATCGAGAAATTGAATCGCATCCTGCAATCGATGAGCCACTGCGGGCTGGGACACACTGCCTGCAATCCGGTGCTCGACACCATCGCCAAATTCCGTCCGGCATACGAGCGGCGGCTGCAGCAGAAGGAGTTCGTACCGGCGTTCGATCTCGATTGGGCGCTGGAGCCGGCGCGGCAAATGACCGGGCGCGACGATGCCGGCGCGCACTTCGATACCGGATCCGCGGAGAGGACATGAGCAGGGAGCAGGGGCCCCGCCACGCGGGGATGCGACCGACCGCGATTGCCATCGGCCGCCGACAACAGCTGCGCTCGGATTGCGACAAAGGAACGGAGGCGGCGACATGAGCCCGAGCTTCACCATCGACGGCAAGGCCGTCGCTTTCACCGAAGGGCAGACGATCATCCAGGCGACGCTGGCCGCGGGCGTCTATATCCCGCACCTGTGCTATCACCCGGAGTTCAAGCCGCACGGCTCGTGCAAGCTATGCACGGTCAAGGTGGGCGGCCGCCAGGGCGCTGCCTGCACCACGCTGGCGCAGGCGGGCCTGGTGGTCGAAAGCGATACGCCGGCGCTGAACGACGAGCGCCGCACGCTGACGCAGATGCTGTTCGTCGAGGGCAATCATTTCTGCCCTTCGTGCGAGAAAAGCGGCGACTGCAAGCTCCAGGCCACCGCCTATGCGCTGGGCATGATGTCGGCCCATTTCGACCACTTTTTCCCCAGCCGTCCGGTCGACGCCTCGCACCCGGACGTGCTGCTCGACTTCAACCGTTGCATTCTGTGCTCGCTGTGCGTGCGCGCGAGCCGCGACGTGGACGGGAAGAATGCGTTCGCGCTATGCGGACGCGGCATCAACACGCATCTCATCGTCAACGCCAGGTCAGGCCGCCTCGCCGACACCGACGTGACGCTGCAGGACAAGGCGGTACACGTATGTCCGGTGGGCGTGTTCCTGCGCAAAGACAAGGGTTTCAACGTTCCGATAGGCAGGCGGGTGTTCGACTTGCAGCCGGTCTCGGCCTATGTCGATGCCTCCGCCGCGATCGAGAAAGAATAGCTATGAATGCCGAAGTGAAGAAGAAGTCCATGAACAACAAGGTCAGGGTGGCCACGACTTCTCTCGCCGGATGCTTTGGCTGCCACATGTCGTTCCTCGACATCGATGAGCGCCTGTTCGATCTGCTCGATCTGATCGAATTCGACCGCTCGCCGCTGACCGACATCAAGGAACTCGGCAAGTGCGACCTCGGCATCGTCGAGGGCGGCCTGTGCAATGCCGAGAATGTGCACGTGCTGCGCGAGTTTCGCCGGCAGTGCAACGTCCTGATTGCAATCGGCGCCTGCGCCATCAACGGCGGCCTGCCAGCACAGCGCAACCACCTGAGCCTGCCACTGATCCTCGAGGAGGTGTATCACACCAGCGTGGGCCTGGCCAACGGGCTGATTCCGAACGACCTCGAGCTGCCCTTGCCTCTCGCCAAGGTGCGGCCACTGCACGAGGTGGTGAACATCGATTACTTTATTCCAGGTTGTCCGCCCTCGGCCGACGCCATCTGGAAGGCGCTCAACGACATCCTCGCCGGGCGCGAGCCTGCACTGGGCCATGGCTTGATTCAATACGACTGAAAGCCGCCGATATGAGCCACCAACTCGAAACCGCCCAACATCCTGCAAGCTTGCGCCGCGTCGCCATCGACACCGTGTCGCGCGTCGAGGGCCACGGCAAAGTGACCATCCTGCTCGACGAGCGCAATCAGGTGCGTCAGGTGCGGCTGCACATCGTCGAGTTCCGCGGCTTCGAGCGCTTCATCCAGGGACGCCCCTACTGGGAAGTGCCTGTGATGGTGCAGCGCCTGTGCGGCATTTGTCCGGTGAGCCATCATCTGGCGGCGTCCAAGGCGCTCGACCAGGTGGTCGGCGCGACACGGCTCACGCCTGCGGCGGAAAAGATACGCCGGCTGATGCACTACGGCCAGATACTGCAGTCGCATGCGCTGCATTTCTTCTACCTTTGCTCGCCGGACCTGCTGTTCGGCTTCGACAGCGAAGTCTCGCGCCGCAACATCGTCGGCATCGCGGCCGCACACCCGGAGATCGCAAAGCGCGGCGTGCTGCTGAGAAAGTTCGGGCAGGAAGTGATACACGTCACCGCCGGAAAAAGGGTGCACGGCACCGGCTCCATCCCCGGCGGCGTGAACAAGGCGGTGACGCTGGGCGAGCGCGCACTGCTGCTCGGCGACATCTACCAGATCGTCGGCTGGTGCCGCGATGCGGTGCATCTGATCAAGCAATTGCACGCGCAGAACCCGGCGCTGTACAAGGAATTCGGCGTGTGCAGGTCGAACACGATGTCGCTGGTCGGTCCGGATGGCGATCTCGACTTTTACCACGGCAGCCTGCGCGCCCGCGACGGCAACGGCGGCATCCTGTTCGACGGCGTCGATTACCGCGACTATGCCGAGCACATCCAGGAAGAGGTCAAGCCCTGGAGCTACATGAAGTTTCCGTTCTTCGCCGCCTTCGGCAAGCGCAACGGCTGGTACAAGGTGGGGCCGCTGGCGCGGGTGCAGAACTGCGATCACATCCCGACGCCGCTGGCCGAGGCCGAGCGGCGCGAATTCGCCGACTATTGCGGCGGGATGCCCACGCACGCGCCGCTGGCCTACCACTGGACGCGCATGATCGAGATGCTGCACGCGGCGGAGACGATCAAGGACCTGTTGCACGACGACGATATCCTGGGCGACGACCTGGTGCGCACGGGGGAGCGGGCGACGGAGGGGGTGGGCGTGATCGAGGCGCCGCGCGGCACGCTGATACACCACTACCGCGTGGACGAGGACGATCTGGTGACCATGTGCAACCTGATCGTGTCCACCACCCACAACAACCAGGCGATGAACGAAGCGATCCGGCAGGTCGCCAGGCGCTACCTCGACGGACGCGAGATTACCGAGGGGCTGCTGAATCACATCGAGGTGGCGATCCGCTGCTTCGACCCCTGCCTGTCGTGCGCGACGCACGCGCTGGGCCAGATGCCGCTCGCGGTCGAACTGGTCGACGCCGGCGGCGCGCTGGTGCATTCCTTGTGCAGGAACGGCGATGGCTCTATCGGCCAGGCGTCCGCGTGATGCAGCCCGGGGTCGTCGTGTTCGCAATCGGCAACCGCAGCCGCGGCGACGATGCCATCGGGCCGCTGCTGCTCGAACGCCTCGGCTCCGCGCTCGCCGCCACGGCGCACAGCGGCGAGTTCGAGCTGATCGAGGACTACCAATTGCAGATCGAGCATGCGCTCGACCTGCAGGGCAGGCGGCTTGCATTGTTTATCGATGCCGGATGCGGCACGCCCGCGCCGCTTGAATTCTATGCCGTCGGCACGGCGCCGGCGCCCGTCGTACGCAACACGCATGAGCTGCCGCCGCAGGGGGTGCTGGACGTGTATCGACAAATCGCGCTCGCGGAACCGCCGCCGGCATTCGTGCTGTGCGTGCGCGGTGAATGCTTCGAACTTGGAGAAGACCTGAGCCAGCCAGCCAAGGCGCATGTGGAGGCGGCCTGGCGGCAACTGGCGCTGCTGTGCGCCCAGCCGGACGCGGCCCTGTGGCGGGCGATGGTTACCGCGAAGAACCCGTTGCAAAATGAAATTTGCGACGGGCCAATACAGGGGGCATGAGGGGAGGTATCCCCTCATGTCGTGATTGGATCGAGGACTGATTAATGTTTCCCGGCCGGCGTTGGGCACGGCATAATTACGGCCTATGAAGAATTCCTCCAGTATTTCCAGCCGGCAGGCACAATCCGGCCGGTTCGTGGTCGGTCTCGCGCTGGGACTGGTTGCCATCGTTTTGCTCGCTGCCGCAGTTTGGTACGCCACGCGGCCGAAACCGGTGGCCGTTGCGGTCGCGCTGGCCGACATCGGCCGCGTCGAAACCACCATAGCCAATACGCGCGCGGGTTCGGTCATGCCTTGCCGGCGCGCCAAGCTCGCGCCGCCCTTGGGTGGTCGCATCGAGCGGCTGAACGTGACCGAAGGCGACCGGGTGCGCCCGGGCCAGGTGCTGCTCACGCTGTGGAGCGACGACCTCAGCGCGCGCGAACGGCTTTCGCGCGAGCAACTGCAGACCGCCAGGGCGCGCGTGCGCGAAGTGTGCGAGCTGGCGAAAGCGTCGGCGCGCGACGCGGCGCGCTCGCGCGACCTCAAGGCGCGCAACTTCATCTCGCAGGAAGCGGCGGAGCGCGCCGCCGCCGATGCGGCGGCGAAACAGGCAAGCTGCGATTCGACTGGGACCCAGGTGGCGGAGGCCGAAGCGCGCATCCAGGCAGCGCGCGCCGATACCGACCGCACGGTGCTGCGCGCGCCGTTTGCGGGCATCGTCGCCGAAGTCAACGGCGAGGTGGGCGAATACCTGACGCCGTCGCCGCCGGGGATTCCGACGCTGCCCGCGGTGGACCTGATCGACGACTCCTGCCTTTATGTTTCCGCGCCGATCGACGAAGTGGACGGCGCGCAGCTCAGGATCGGCATGAGCGGCCGCATCACGCTGGACGCCTATCGCGGCCAGCACTTCGCCGGCAAGGTCCGCCGCATCGCGCCCTATGTGCTGGCGGTGGAGAAACAGGCGCGCACGGTCGAGGTCGAGGTCGAGTTCGACCAAGCCGGCGAGGCAAAACATCTGCTGGTCGGCTACAGCGCAGACATTGAAATCGTGGTCACCGGCCGCGACAACGTGGTGCGCATCCCGACCCCCGCGCTGATGCCGGGCAACCGGCTGCTGGTGCTCGCCGCGGACGGGCTGCTGGAGGAGCGCAAAATCGAAACCGGCCTCGCCAACTGGGAATTCACCGAAGTGAAAGCCGGCCTCGCGCGGGGCGACCGGGTCGTCAGTTCGCTCGAACGCGAGGGCGTCAAGGCCGGCGCCCGCGCCGTGGCGGAGCCAGCCCCGGTCGAGAAGAAGGAGCCCGCCAAGGCCCAAACGCAATGATCCGTCTTGCCGGCATAGCGCGCACTTTCCTGGTGGGCGGCGAGGAGGTACACGCCTTGCGCGAGGTGAACCTTGTGATCACGAAGGGCGAGTACCTGTCCATCATGGGCCCTTCGGGATCGGGCAAATCGACGCTGCTCAACATCATCGGCCTGCTCGACCGCCCCAATGCCGGGGTGTACGAACTCGACGGGGGCAAGGTCACCGCGCTCAGCGACGACGAGCTGGCGCGGGTGCGGCGCGAGAAGATCGGTTTCGTGTTCCAGTTTTTTCACCTGGTGCCGCGGCTGACGGCGCTGCAGAACATCGAACTGCCGATGGTGCTCGCAGGCATCGATCCGGCCGAGCGCCGCCGCAGGCTGGCGCGCCTGCTCGCCGAATACGGCCTGGAGGAACGCGCCGGCCACCGTCCCGACCAGCTCTCCGGCGGCCAATGCCAGCGGGTCGCGATTGCGCGCGCCATGTCCATGGGACCCACCGTCATTCTCGCCGACGAACCCACCGGCAATCTCGACCGCCATACCGGCCAGGAAGTGCTGAGCGTACTGGAGCGGGTGCACCATAACGGCGGAACGGTGGTGATCGTGACCCACGATCCTGAGATCGGCGCGCGCTCGCACCGGCGGCTGCGCATGCTCGACGGCGCCATCGTCGCGGACGAAAAGGACTGAGCATGCGCGTCGGCGATCTGCTCGATTTCGCCTGGCGGGTCCTGCGCGGCTCGCTGCCGCGCACGCTCCTGATCCTGCTCGCCATGGGCATCGGCGTCGCCGCCGTGGTGATGGTGACCGCGCTCGGAGAGGGGGCGCGGCTGTATGTGGCGAACCAGTTCGGCTCGCTCGGCAGCAATCTGATCATCGTCCTGCCCGGCCGCAGCGAAACCGCCGGCGCCATGCCCGGGGTGCTGATCGGCAAAACGCCGCGCGATCTGACCATCGAGGACGCGCTCGCGCTCAAGCGCAGCCATGCCGTCCGGCGTTTCGCTCCGCTGATCATCGGCGCAGGCAGTGTCCGCGCCGGCGCGCGCAGCCGCGACACGCCGGTGCTCGGATCCACGGCGGAACTGTTGGACATCCGCCACATGGAAACGGCACAGGGGCGGTTCCTGCCGGAGGGCGATCCGCGCCACAGCCAGCCGGTTTGCGTCATCGGCTCCAAGGTGGCGAGCGAGCTGTTCGGCACCCGGGCGGCGCTGGGGGAATGGGTGCGCATCGGCGACCGCCGCTTTCGCGTGATCGGCATCATGTCGAAGCAGGGGGAGTCGCTCGGATCCAATACCGACGAAATCGTCATCGTGCCGCTCGCCGCGGCGCAGGCCCTGTTCAATACCGAGGCGCTGTTCCGGATTCTGGTGGAGGCGAAGAGCCGGGAGCAGATCCTGGAGGCCAAAGCCGACGTCGAAGAGATCATCCGCCTGCGCCACGAGGGCGAGCGCGATGTCACCGTGATCACCCAGGACGCCGTGCTCGCGACGTTCGATCGCATCCTCAACGCGCTGACCCTGACCGTGGCAAGCATCGCCGCCATCAGCCTGGCGGTGGCAGGGATTCTGATCATGAACGTGATGCTGATCGCGGTGACGCAGCGGCGGCGCGAGATCGGCCTGCTCAAGGCGCTCGGCGCCACGGGGCAGCAGATTCGGCTGGCGTTTTTTACCGAGGCGATGATGCTCGCCTCGGGCGGCGCCGCGGCCGGCCTTGCCGTGGGCGAACTGGGCCGCAGCATTGTCGCCCAGCTGTATCCGGCGATTCCGTTCCAGGCGCCATGGTGGGCGCTGATAGCGGCGCCCGCGATTGCGCTAGCCACAGCGGTGCTGTTCACGGTGGCGCCGGCGCGGCGTGCCGCCAAGCTGGATCCGGTGCAGGCCTTGTCGCGGAGATAAGAGCCCCATATGCGCTACGCCGATTTCGTCAGCTTCACCTACATTTCGTTGAGGGCGCAGCGGCTGCGTTCCGTGCTAACCGCGCTCGGCATCGCCGTCGGCATCGCCGCGGTCATCCTGCTCACCTCCATCGGCGAGGGACTGCACCGTTTCGTCATCGCGGAATTCACCCAGTTCGGTACCAATATCATCAGCGTCACCCCCGGTCGCGTGCAGACGCACGGCGCGTCGCTCGGCGCGGTGAACACGGTGCGCCCGCTCACCATCGACGACGCCCTGGCGTTGCGCCGCGCACCCTATGTGCAATTGGCCGATCCGGTGGTGCAGGGCAACGCCGAGATCGTGCACGCCGGCAAGAGCCGCCGCGTCACGCTCTACGGCGTCGGCCCCGATTTTGCGCGCGCGCTGCAGATGCGCGTGGCGAGCGGCGAATTCCTGCCGCCGGACGACCCGCACGGCGCGCGCGCGTTGGTGGTGCTCGGCTCGAAGGTGGCGCGCGAGCTGTTCGGCGGCGACAATCCGCTGGGCAGCCGCATCCGTGCCGGCAGCGAGCGCTATCGCGTCGTCGGCGTGATGCAATCGAAGGGCCAGGTGCTCGGCTTCGATCTCGACGATACCGTCTACATACCGGTCGGGCGGGCGCTGGAGATGTTCAACCGCGATAGCCTGCAGGAAGTTCACGTCGTCTACGAGCCGACCGCGCCGCTGGCGGAAGTCGAGGCGGGGATCAAGCGCATCCTGATCGCGCGCCACGGCGCGGAGGATTTCACCGTCACGCCGCAGCAAAAAATGCTGGAGGTGTTCGGCACCGTGCTCGATGCGATCACCTTCGCCGTCGCCGCCATCGGCGGCATCTCGCTGGTGGTCGGCGGCGTCGGCATACTCACCATCCTGACGATCGCCGTAGCCGAACGCACCTCCGAGATCGGACTGCTGCGCGCCGTCGGCGCGACGCGCCAAGGCATTCTGCTGCTGTTTCTGGGCGAAGCCGCGCTGCTGGCGGTGCTGGGCGGCACGGCCGGACTGCTGCTCGGCTGGGGAGCGGCGCTCGCGCTGCACGTCGTGCTGCCGGCGCTGCCCGTGCATACGCCGTGGAGCTACGCCGTGCTGGCGGAACTGGTCGCGCTCGCCGTCGGCCTCGCCGCAGGCGTGCTGCCGGCGCGGCGAGCCGCATATCTGGATCCGCTCGAAGCGCTGCGCAGCGAATAGCTGCCGACTCTGCCTGCGCGCCGTCGCGATTGTTGCCAATTTATCAAGAGGACCACAACAACAATGACAACTTCTTCTCACGCGCTGCTGTCCGTGTTCCGGGACCACGGCATCGACCGGGTGTTCCTGGTTCCGGGCGAAAGCTACCTCGGCATTCTGGATGCGCTGTGCGACTTCCCGGGCATCGACGCCGTCACCTGCCGCCACGAGTCCGGCGCCGGCTTCATGGCCGTGGCCGACGCCAGGCTCTCCGGGCGGCCCGGGATTGCGCTGGTGAGCCGGGGCCCCGGGGCGACCAATGCGGCTATCGCGGTGCACACGGCGCAGCAGGATGCGATTCCCATGATCCTGATCGTGGGACAGGTGCCGCGCGCCGATCTGCGGCGCGAGGCGTTCCAGGAGATCGACTACCGGCGCATGTTCGGTACGATCGCGAAGTGGGTGTTCGAGGCGACCGAACCGGGCCAGCTCGCCGAAGCTGCATTCAAGGCCATCCGCATGGCGTCCTCCGGCACACCGGGACCGGTGGTGCTGGTGATTCCGGAGGACTTGCAGCAGCAGCACGTGGCGCAGCCGCGGTGGATTGCGCGCGAACACGCGCGCACCACACCCGACGCTGCCACCCTGCGCGAATTGCTGCACCGGCTTGAGGCGGCCGAGCGCCCGCTGATCGTCGCGGGCGGCGCGTTCGAGGCGAGCGGCGGGCGCGAGGCGCTCGCCGCCCTGGCCGAGACGTGGCAGATCCCGGTCGCACTGTCGTTCCGGCGCCACGATCTGTTCTCCAATCTGCATCCGCTCTACGTCGGCGAACTGGGGCTGGCGAATCCGAAAGTCCAGATCGACGCCTTTCGCCAAAGCGACCTGATACTGGCGCTGGGCACGCGCTTTGGGGACATCACCAGCCAGGGATACAGTTTTCCCGACCTGCCTTGTCCGGCGCAGACCTTCGTGCATGCCTACGCCGACGATCATATGGTGGGACTGCACTTCGCGCCCGATTTCGGTCTGGTGTGCGATGCGATCGAACTCGCGCGCGCCCTGACTCCGGAAGAGAAACCGGACATTGCCCGGCACCGCGCTGCCTGGACCCGGCGCCTCAAGGAGATTGTGCAAGTCCACGTCGCCTGGCCGCAGCGCAACGCGGAGGACGGCATCGATTTCGCGCAGGTGGTGAAGGCAGTGCGCGCACTGGCGAGCGCCGATGCCGTCGTGTGCGTGGACGCTGGCACCTTTGCCGCTCCGGTCTACCGGCACTTCGGCTTCGTGCCGCCGCAGCGGCTGATGTCGCCGCTGTCGGGCACCATGGGCTACGGCACGCCCGCGGCGATCGCCGCACAGCTGCGCTTTCCCGGACGGCAGGTGATCTGCATGGTGGGCGACGGCGGATTCATGATGACCGGCAACGAGATGATTGCGGCGGTGGAACGCAAGCTGCCTATCCTGTTCATCCTGGCCAACAATGGCAGCTACGCCTCGATCCGGATTCAGCAGGAATTGCATTATCCGGGGCGGGTCCTCGGCACCAGTCTGTTCAATCCGGATTTCACGCAGATCGCACGCGCTTTCGGCATGCGCGCGCAGCGTGTTGTGCGTGAAGAAGAAGTGGCCGGGGCGGTGGCGAGCGGTCTCGCCGCAGGCGCACCCTGTTTCATTGAGGTCATGGCAAGCCTCGCGGTCACGCTGCCGCAGCGGCGTTCCGATTAGGGGCGCGGAATATCGCGCAGCAAACCGACGCTGCCCCAGCGGCATGCAGCGCGTGCGCGGCGACCAGGACTAGACCGAGTCTAGCTCGCACGAGCCGAAATCGGCGGGTCGCGGACCTTCATGCGGTGGCGGCAGCTTGCCCGATTCGCGATTTATTGCGCAGAAATTCACAGCGAGTTTGACCTTAATCAAATCGGCGATATGGAACAGGCTTTACATTGAGCCACCCTTTTGCTGATTTCCTCCCATCCTTCTGGGCAAAAGGGATCTTTCGGGCACTCGATTCTTTGTTTTCGAGTGTCCGTTTTCTTTTCTGGCGCCGCTTTTTCAGCCAGCGCCGCAGCACGGTGTTGAAAAAGGGGGCGACGCCCCCTTTTCCCCCAAGGGGACTTCCTTCGGGGCGTAGATTCCCCAAGTCAGAGCTATTGAAGAACACTTCCCTCTTGGAGAGCGTCACGACGAGGCGCACTTTCGCATCAGGGAAGCGTTTTTCAACAGCCTAGTAGCGGATGGCGGCTTGATTTTCATCAACACCGGCAGTTCGGCTCGGCGCTATGGTGTAATCATGGTGCTGTGACGCGCGAACTGGCCGTTGCGCGCCATCGCGGCTTGCGCCCGGCAGGATCGGCGAATCGAGCGACATGTAACAGCCGCAGCCCGGCGCATCAGTGGCGTCCGGTGCCGGCCATGCAAATGAAAGGAATGCCAATGAGCTACAAGACGATTCTCGTTCAAATCGACACCGGAAAGCGCTGTTCGGTACGCGTCGACGTCGCAATCCGCCTGGCGCAGCAGCACGACGCCCATCTGGTCGCGTTGCACGTGCTGGCGCCGTTCGAGCCGCCCGGCTACGTGATGGCCGAAATGGGACCCGCGATTCTCGACGCCCAGAAGCACGCAGCAGCGGCTGAGATGGTGCACGCCGAGCGCGAATTCAACAATCAGGCAGCGGCGGCTGGTCTCAGGAATGTCGAATGGCGTGCTGCCATCGACGATCCGGTGGACGCGATGACCTTGCATGCGCGCTACGCCGATCTGGTCGTGATCGGCCAGAGCGATCGTTCGGACGGCTCGAACATGGCCGCGGATTTTCCGGAGCGGCTGGTGCTCGCTGCCGCAAGACCGGTGCTGATCCTGCCCAGTGTCGGCAGCTTCGCCACAATAGGCAAACGCATCCTCGTCGCCTGGAATGGCGGCCGCGAGGCGACGCGGGCGGTCACCGATGCGATTCCAATGCTGCGGCTTGCAGACAATGTGAATGTGATGGCGGTCAATCCGAGGCGCGGCGAGCACGGCAACGTGCCAGGCGCCGACATCGGCCTCTATCTCGCGCGCCATGGCGTGCGCGTGGAGGTCAAGACGGACCATGGCGCCGAGATCGACATAGGCAACGAACTGCTGTCGCGTGCGGCGGACCTCGATGCCGATCTCATCGTCATGGGCGGCTACGGCCATTCGCGGCTGAAGGAATGGGTGCTGGGCGGCGCGACCCGCACCATCCTGGAATCGATGACGGCGCCGGTGCTGATGTCCCACTAGTATCAGGGCGCGTTGTCGATCCGCAGGCCGCGGTCCGGTGCCGTCCGGCTGCGCAACTGCCGGCGCACAGGGGGAGGGTCTGGGTGCGCGCCGCTGCCGGCGTCTATCGCGACGGGTTGATCCTGTGCGAAAATCGCGGGGCGCTGGCCTGTGACTCGGTATCGGTCGCTTGCCTGTTTCATGGATAATCCGGGTTCGGCTAATTTCTAGAGGCGTCATCATGACCACAAAGAAGTACATCTACGCGTTCGAAGAGGGGGACGGCAAGAACAAGATTCTGCTGGGCGGCAAGGGCGCCGGCCTGTGCGAGATGACCCAAATCGGGCTGAACGTGCCGCCGGGCTTCACCGTGACCACCGAGGCCTGTCTCGCCTATCTCGAGTCGAACAAGCTGCCGGAGGGCCTGATGGAGGAACTGAAGGCGCATATGGCGGCGCTGGAGAAGAAGACCGGCAAGGGTTTCGGCAGCGGCAACAATCCGCTGCTGATTTCGGTGCGCTCCGGATCGGCGATGTCCATGCCCGGGATGATGGACACCATACTCAACCTCGGCCTCAACGAGTCCTCGCTGCAGGGCCTGATCAAGCAGACCGCGAACTCGCGCTTTGCCTACGATGCCTACCGCCGCTTCATCCAGCTGTTCGGCAAAATCGCGCTGGGCATAGACGACGAGCACTTCGACGGCAAAATGGCGGCGCTCAAGCGCAAACACGGCGCGCGCCTGGACCTGGATCTCTCCGCCGAACACCTGAAGGAGCTTGCCGGGGAATTCCTCGACATCGTCAAGCGCCATACCGGCAAGCCGTTTCCGCAGGACCCTTACGAACAGCTCGAGATCTCCGTGGGTGCGGTATTTCGGTCCTGGATGGGCAAGCGCGCGGTGGATTACCGCAAGCAGTTCAAGATCACCAAGGACAAGGCCAATGGCACCGCGGTCAGCGTCTGCACCATGGTGTTCGGCAACATGGGCAGCGATTCTGGCACCGGGGTGGGCTTCACCCGCAATCCGGGCACCGGCGAGAACGTGATCTACGGCGAATATCTGGTCGATGCACAGGGCGAGGACGTGGTGGCGGGCATCCGCACGCCCAAGCCGATCGCCGAGATGGAACAGGAGATGCCGGAGATCTACCGCCAGCTGGTGGAACTGCACAACCGGCTGGAATCGCATTACCACGAAGTGCAGGATTTCGAGTTCACCATCGAAAAGGGCACGCTCTACTGCCTGCAGACCCGCAACGGCAAGATGAACGCGCGCGGCATGGTGCGCAGCTCGGTGGAGATGTTCCATGAAGGGCTGATTTCCAAGGAGCGCGCATTGCTGCGCATCGAGCCGCCGATGCTGGAGCAGCTGCTGGTGCCGCAGCTGTCGCCGAACTTCCACGGCAAGTCCCTGGCGCAAGGCCTGCCGGCCTCGCCCGGCGCGGCCTCAGGCAAGATCGTGTTCGACGCCAATACGGCCGAAGCGCGCGGCAACGCGGGCGAGAGAGTGATCCTGGTGCGCGAGGAAACCAAGCCGGATGACATCCACGGATTTTTCCGCGCGCAGGGCATCCTCACCAGCCGCGGCGGCAAGACCTCCCATGCTGCGGTGGTGGCGCGCGGCATGGGCAAACCCTGCGTATCCGGTTGCGAGCAGATTGTGATCGACGACAAGGCGCGCAAAGCCGTGATTGGCGAAACCACCCTGCACGAGGGCGACGTGATCACCATTGACGGCGGCACCGGCCACGTCTACGCCGGCGAAGTGCCGACCGTGGAAGCCGAATTTTCGGAGGAAATGGCGACGCTGCTGGCGTGGGCGGACGAGGTGGCGACGCTGAAAGTGATGGCCAATGCCGATACGCCGGAGGATGCGCTGCGCGCGCGCGAATTCGGCGCCATGGGCATAGGCCTGGTGCGCACCGAGCGCATGTTCAACAGCACCGACCGCCTGCCCATCATGCAGGAAATGATCCTGGCCGAGACGGTGGAGGAACGCCAGACGGCGCTCGACCGGCTGCTGCCGATCCAGCGTTCTGATTTCACCGGAATCTTCAGGGCGATGAAAGGGCTGCCGGTGACCATACGCCTGCTCGATCCGCCGATGCACGAATTCCTGCCGACCGCGGCGCAGCTCGAGCTGGAGATCGCCCACCTGCACCATCTGCGCGACACGATCAAGGGCCTGGAGGAGTTGCCGGACACGCTGAAGCTGCTCAATCCCAAGCTGTACCAGCAATATGCCGACGGCCTGACCAAGCTCATGGGCGGGCTGCACACGTTCAAGGAATCGCATCTGGAGGAAGACGCAATCAGCAAGAAGGAAGTGGTCCTGAAGAAGGTGCGCGCTCTGGCGGAAGTCAACCCGATGCTGGGGCACCGTGGTGTGCGGCTGGGCATCTCCTATCCGGAAATCTACACCATGCAGATCAAGGCGATCCTCGAAGCCGCCGCGCTGTGCGCCCGGGAAGGCATCGAAATCTATCCCGAGATCATGGTGCCGCAGGTCGCCACGGTGGAAGAACTCATGCGCATCCACGGCAAGGTGCAGCGCGTCCACAAGGAGGTGCAACTGACTCACGGCATCAGCGTGAAATTCAAGTTCGGATCCATGCTGGAGGTGGTGCGCGGCTGCCTGCGCGCCGGCCGCATGGCGCAGGACGCGGAGTTCTTCTCGTTCGGTACCAACGACCTGACCCAGGCCACGTTCTCGTTCAGCCGCGAGGATGCGGAAAACAAGTTTCTGCCGGCCTACCTCGAGACCGGCATCCTGCAGGACAACCCGTTCGAAGTGCTGGACATCAAGGGTGTGGGGCAGTTGATGAAAATGGCGGTCGAGAGCGGCCGCCAGACCCGGCCGGACCTGAAGGTAGGCATCTGCGGCGAGCACGGCGGCGACCCGGCCTCGATCCATTTTTGCCATAGCATCGCGATCAATTATGTGTCCTGCTCCGGGCCGCGCGTGCCGATCGCGCGCCTGGCGGCGGCACAGGCCAAGTTGATGGAGGGGAGTTACAACGGCCTGAAATGAACGGCCGGGTTCGATAAGCGGGCATGGCCTGGTACGTCTACCTGATCGAATGCAGGGACGGGAGCATCTATACCGGCATCGCGGTGGACGTCGAAGCGCGCTACGCCGTGCATCTGAGCGGCAAGGGTGCGCGCTATACCCGTTCGCATCCGCCGCGGCGCCTGCTCGCGGCGATCGAATATGCGGATCGATCGGCCGCATCCAGGGCGGAGTACCGGATCAAGCGCTTGTCGCCGCACGACAAGCGCGAATTCGGCCGGCGGCACGGGGTTCGGTGACGGCGTACCGGGCACAGTAGCGACCATGCTGCAAATTTCCAATAACGTAACGATTCCGGCGCGGGAGATCGAAATCAGCGCCATTCGCGCCCAGGGAGCCGGGGGTCAGAACGTAAACAAGGTTTCCAGCGCGATACACCTGCGCTTCGACATCGGCGCTTCATCGCTGCCGGATCCTTATAAGGAACGCCTGCTCAGGCTGCACGATCAGCGCATCACCAAGGAAGGCGTGGTCGTGATCAAGGCGCAGCAGCACCGCAGCCAGGAAAAGAACAGGGAAGAGGCGCTCGAGCGGCTGCAGGAACTCATCCGCAGCGTTGCCGTGACCCGGAAAAAACGCAAACCGACCAGGCCGACGCGCGGTTCGCAGAAAAAGCGCCTCGACAGCAAGACCAAGCGCGGCGCGGTCAAGCTGACGCGGGCCAGGGTCGTGGATTGACGCAAGACCCGGCTGCGCCAGCCGGGGTCAGGCGAAACCGAAGGCGGGGTTGTTGGGCGAAAGAGCTTGGCAAGCTCCGGGGTAAATGGTGAAATGTGGCGGTATAGGCTTTGGCGGCAGACGCGGATTGAAGCACTCTCTGGAGCAGGTGGGCGCATGAACATGGAAGAACGCATACATATCCGTGACCTGGATATCTATGCCGTCAGCGACACGGGCGATGAAGAACTGGCGCGAGTTCAACTTTCGCCGGTGAAAATATGATCAGCACACGCGTCGGCATTCTCGCAGCGGCGATCGCGTCGCTCGCATTGGTGTTTTTTGGGCTGCCCGGGGCGCAGGCGTCCGCCGACGCGGAGCGCGGCAAGGGTCTGTACGAAACGCGCTGCAGCGCCTGTCATGCGAGCAGCGTGCACAACCGCGACGCGCGCAAGGCAAAGTCATTCAACGCCTTGCGCGCACAGGTACTGCGCTGGAGCGCGGAAGTGGGCGGCGCCTGGACCGCTGACGAAATCGACGACGTGACGCTGTATCTCAACCAGCGTTACTATCGCTTCCCGTGTCCACAGACAATGTGCCGGGCCGATCAGGCCTCGATCGCGCGCTGATGGCACCCGCCGCCGGCGCGCCCGGCGCCGGCTTCACCGGTGGAAGGCGCGTAAGAGAATAGCGAACATCGGCCTCGCTGCAGACAAACAACCAGGTATCCACATATGGCTCAGATCACCGGCGGCGAGGCGTTCGTGCGCATGCTGCAACTGCATGGCGTGAAGCACATCTTCGGCCTGTGCGGCGACACCTCGCTGCCGTTCTACGACGCGATGTACCGGCTGGACCACGGGATGCAGCACATTCTTACCCGCGACGAACGCTCCGCCGCCTATATGGCCGACGGCTATGCGCGCGTGTCCGGCCGGGTCGGCGTATGCGAAGGGCCGAGCGGCGGCGGCGCGACCTATATCCTCCCCGGCATCGTCGAAGCGAACGAGTCCTCCATCCCGGTGCTGTGCTTCACCTCCGACATCTCGGTGTCCGCGCGCGGCAGGTATGCGCTCACCGAACTCGACCAGCAGGCCTTGTTCAAGCCCCTGACCAAATGGAACGCCGTGCTCGATGCGGGCGCCGACATCCCGCGCGTGCTGCGCAACGCGTTCAAGCAGATGACTACGGGCCGGCCGGGCGCGGCGCACATCGGCCTTCCGTACGACGTGCAAAAGCAAATGGTCGATGAAGCCGATATCTGGGGTGACGCGAGCCTGAATCAATTCCCGTCGCGCCGCGCTTGCGCCGATGCGGCGGCGATCGCGGAGGCAGCTAAACTGCTGGCGAAGGCGCAACGTCCCCTGTTCATCGTCGGCGGCGGGGTGGTGATCTCGGGCGCGGAAGAAGAGCTGATCGCCTGCGCCGAGCACCTGGGCGCGGCGGTCGCAACTACCATCAGCGGGCAGGGCAGTATCGGCGATACGCATGCGCTCGCCCTGGGGGTGGTGGGGTCGAACGGCGGCACGCCGCCCACGCGCGCGGTGGTCCAGGCCGCCGATCTGGTGGTGTTCGTGAGCTGCCGCGCCGGATCGGTCACCACCGAACGCTGGCGCTATCCCGCGCCGGGCAAAGTCAGCGTAATTCAGCTCGATGTCGATGCCGCCGTGATCGGCACCAACTACCCGGTTGCTGTGGGCCTGGCGGGCGACGCCAAGCTCACGCTTGCCGCCTTGCGCGACGAACTGCAACAGACCGGGCCGCGCGCGCGCGGCTGGGGGAGCGCGGCGGTGGCGGCGGCAAAGCGGGAGAAATTTTCCGCCTTTCGCCTGCTCGCCGAATCGAGTGAACGCCCGATCCGGCCGGAGCGCGTGGTGGCCGAACTCAATCGCGTGCTGCCAGGCGATGCCGTCGTGGTCGCCGACCCGGGCACGCCCTGCCCGTATTTTTCCGCGTATTACGAGAACGCGCTCACCGGACGGCATTTCATCAGCAACCGCGCGCACGGCGCGCTGGGCTATTCGATGGCCGCCGCGGCCGGTGCCTATTTCGGCCGGCCGGGCGCGAAAATCGTCTCCGTCATGGGCGACGGCAGTTTCGGCTTCACCGTGGGTGAGCTGGAAACCATCTGCCGCCTGAAAATCCCGCTCGCCATGGTGGTGATTTCCAACTCCGCCTACGGCTGGATCAAGGCCGGCCAGAAATCGGGCTTCGGCGAGCGCTATTTCTCGGTGGATTTTTCGCGCACCGACCACGCCGCGGTGGCGAGCGCCTTCGGCATCAAAAGCTTCAGGGTGGAGGACCCGGACAAGCTGCGCGACACGCTCAAGCTGGCGGTCGAGGCGAACGAACCGGTACTGGTGGATGTGCTGTGCCAGCCGCTGGAGCAGGCGCGGGCGCCGGTGAGCGAGTGGATTGCCTGACGCCCTGCGCGGCCGGCGTCGGTGCAACGCGCGGAAATGCTTGCGGCGAGCCGGCGGCGACGCGATAATCCGGGGCGCGGCAGCTTCCTTCCTAACGCCACCACGGCCACATCATGACCCATATTCCCGCCTCAACCGCGCTCTCGCGCTTTCGCGTCCTCGATTTGTCGCGCGTTCGCGCCGGTCCGACTTGCGTCAAGCAGCTCGCCGATTTCGGCGCCGACGTGATCAAGATCGAATCACCTCCCGGCGTGGACGCCAACGAAGGCATGGGCGGGCCGCGCAGCGGCCCGGATTTCCAGAATCTGCATCGCAACAAGCGCGCGATGACGCTCAATCTCAAGCTGCCCGAGGGCCGCGAGGTTTTCGCGCGCCTGGCGAGGAACGCCGACGTGGTGGTGGAGAACTATCGTCCCGACGTCAAATTCCGCCTCGGCATCGACTACGATGCGCTCAAGGCGATCAACCCGCGCATCATTCTCGCCAGCATCTCCGGTTTCGGCCAGGATGGTCCTTATTTCGAGCGGCCGGGCTTCGACCAGATCGCACAGGGCATGAGCGGCCTGATGTCGGTCACGGGCCATCCGGGCCAGGGGCCGATGCGCACCGGCGCGGCGATCGCCGATGTCAGCGCCGGCCTGTACGCCGCGCTCGGCATCCTCACCGCGCTGCTGGAGCGCGAGGCGTCCGGCCAGGGACAGTGGGTGCAGTCATCGCTCCTGATGTCGGGCATCGCGCTGCTCGATTTCCAGGCGGCGCGTTATCTGATGAATGGCGAAGTGCCGCCGCAGGTGGGCAACGACCATCCGACCAGCATGCCGACTTCGGCGTACACCACCGCCGACGGCTATATCAACATCGGCGCATCGGGGGAAGGCATGTGGGTGCGGCTGTGCAAGGCCATAGCGCGTCCCGAACTGCTGACGCGCGCAGAATTCGAAGGCGGAGCCAACCGTGCCGAGAACCGCGTCGCGCTCAACGCCGAGCTGAATGCGGCGTTGGCCGGGAAAACCAGCGACGAATGGATCGCGATTCTCAATGCGGCGGGTGTGCCCTGCGGGCCGATCTACAACATGGAACAGGTGTTCGCCGACCCTCAGGTACAGCATATTCAGGCTGCAGCGAAGGTCAAGCACCCGATCCTGGGCGAGATCCGCGTGGTCAACCAGGCGGTCGGACTGTCGCGCACGCCGGCCACGATGGCGAGCGCCACCCCCGAGATCGGCCAGCACACGGACGAGGTCCTGACGCAGGCCGGCTACAGCGCCGCGGAGATCGCGAGTTTGCGCAAAAACAAAGTCATCTGAAAAGGGCGCCTAAGGTTACGTTAGGCGCCTGGTTTAGGGGAGCACGAGGGGCAGCGGAAGGGGCGGGACCCTTCCGTTCGCGCTCGGATCCCCTCGTTTTGTAACAGCTTAAGGAGCGTCATGGCTGAACTCATTACACGCAAGGAAAACGCGGTCGGCTGGGTGATTTTCTCCAACCCGGCCAAGTTCAACGCAGTGTCGCAGGACATGTGGCTGGCATTGCCCGGCGCCATCGCCGCGTTCGACGCCGACCCCGAAGTGCGCCTGGTTGTAATCACCGGCGACGGCGACAAGGCGTTCATCTCCGGCGCCGACATCTCGCAGTTCGAAAAGGCGCGCGGCAGCGCGGAAGCGCAGGCGCTCTACAACCAGGCGGTGGTCGACGCCTACGAAGCGCCGGTGCGATGCAGCAAGCCGGTGGTGGCCAAGATCCGCGGCATCTGCATGGGCGGCGGGCTCGGGCTTGCCGCCGCCTGCGATGTGCGCTTCGCCGCGGCGGACGCGGTGTTCCGCATGCCCGCGGGCCGGCTCGGGCTGGGCTACAACTACACCGGCATCAGGCGCTTTACGCAGATCATCGGGGCGGCGGGCACCGCCGACATTTTTTTCTCTGCGCGCAAATTCGACGCCGCCGATGCGCTCGCCATGGGTTTCGTCAACTGCGTGCTGCCGCTGGCCGATTTCGACCGCGAAGTCGCGGCCTATTGTGAAATGGTGGCGGAAAACGCGCCGCTCACCCTGGCCGCGGCCAAATTCGCGATTCGCCAGACCGGGCTGGACCCGGATGCGCGCGATCTGGAGCTAGCCGCGCGCATGATCGAAACCTGCTTCGACAGCGAGGACTACCGCGAAGGCCGGCGCGCTTTCATGGAGAAGCGCAAGCCCAGTTTCAAGGGGAAATAGTCTCTGCCCGCGTGGATTTGCGCGCTGCGCGCGCCAAGCAGAGCGTGGCGGTCTTATCCAAGATCGTCGCTTGTGCGCGGACACGCCTTACCTCCGCGCGCAAGCGACGATCCGCGCGGACGGGCCGCCGTCCGCGCAAGCCCAGGCGCTGCTGTTTGAGCCATTCCCCGCATCCGCCTGTGCCGGGCAGGTTCATTGCGCGCTGCGCGCGCCAACCGTGTTTTCTGCGCGGAGGTAAAGCGTGTCCGCACAGAAAACACGGTTACGGTTAGACCCGGGCAGGCTTTTTCCGGAAGGGCTAGCGGCACACCAGCACCGGAACCTTGCTGTGGATCAGCACCTTGTGTGTTTCGCTGCCGAGCACCAGCGCGGATAGCCCGCGCCGACCATGCGAAGCCATTACGATCAGATCGCATTTCTTCTTTTTCGCGGCGTCGATGATGGCTTGGTAGGGACTGTCGCTGACCGTGTGGAAAATTGCGCAAGGCACTTTCTCCACCTCCGCTTCGACTTCGATCGTGGACAGGTATTTGCGCGCCCGTTTCTGCGTGGCTTCGGCTTGGGTCTCGGGCGAGGCGGTGCGCAGGATATAGCCCTCGCCATAGTAGGTCGAACTGTAATCGGGCGCGGCGTAAAAACCTGTGACTTTGGCTCCCATCGCCTTGGCCAGCTTGATGGCCTGTTTGGCCGCTTTGACCGAAAGCCTGGAGCCGTCGGTCGGAACCAGGATGTGTTTGAACATATTGCCTCCTTTCGCGTGGATCGGCATGCCCTGGCGTTTGCGCAATCGAATCGCCGCGCAGTGCGCGTGAAACGCGCTTCCCTGTCAGCTTAGATCCCCTGCCAGTTTCCGGCTTGATCAATATCAACGCCGGCGGCAATGCGGGGCCAGCGGGATCTCCGGCCTAATCCTCGGTGCTGACGCTGCGGATAGTGACGCCGCCCGATTTCTCGTCGTGCTCGAGCTTGAGCAATTTTCTCGCTTCGGCCTCGTCCAGCAATTTGCCGAACGAGCGAAAACCGTAGAACGCCTCGCTGAAGCCGGGGTTGCGCCGCTTCAGCGCCTGCTTCACCATCGAGCCCCAGATTTTCTCCTCCTCGCCGCGTTCGGCGATGAGCGCCTCTATGGTTTCCATGACAATGTCCAGCGCCTCCTGCTTCTTGTCGTTTTCCTCCTGCGGCAGGGACTTGGCGGGGGCGCCGTGGGTCGATTTGGGCGCGGGCTTCTTGCGCGACTGCTTTTTCGCCTTTTCCCGCGCCAGGTCGTCGTAGTAAATGAATTCGTCGCAGTTGGCGATCAGAAGATCTGAGGTGGAGTTCTTCACGCCCACGCCGATCACGGTCTTGTTGTTCTCGCGCAGCTTGGACACGAGCGGCGAGAAATCGGAGTCGCCGCTGATGATGACGAAGGTGTCGACGTGCGACTTGGTGTAGCACAGGTCCAGCGCGTCGACCACCATGCGGATGTCGGCCGAGTTCTTGCCCGACTGGCGCACATGCGGGATTTCGATCAGCTCGAACGCGGCTTCGTGCATCGGCGCCTTGAACTCGCGGTAGCGCTCCCAGTCGCAGTAGGCCTTCTTGACCACGATGCTGCCTTTGAGCAGCAGGCGCTCCAGCACCTTGTTGATGTCGAACTTGTCGTACTTGGATTCGCGCACCCCGAGCGCGACGTTTTCGAAATCGCAGAACAGGGCCATGTTGATGTCGACTGCTGCGCTCATGGTGATCTCCGTTTTTTGCGCCAGAGGGGATTATAGGCCCGCGCAAGGTATATTCGCTCAGGCGCGCTTGGCATATAATAGGCCGCGCAACGTTCTCAATGCGTTCTTCTGGAGCGACAAACCATGAATTTCAAGCGCAACGCAATTGTTTCCCTGATGGGTCTGACCCTGGCGGTCGCCGCCGGCGCGGCCTGCGCCAAGCAGGCGGTCAAGATCGTGTTCATCGGTCCGCTCACCGGCGGCGTATCCGCCAACGGCATCGGCGGGCGCAATTCCGCCGATCTGGCGGTACGCCTCAGAAACGCGGACCCCAAGGCAAAATACAGCTACGAGCTGGTCAGTTACGACGACGAGTGCAAGCCCAACATCGCCGTGCAGGTGGCGACCAAAGCGGCCGCTGACAACTCGATTATCGCCGGCGTGACGCACTATTGCTCGGTCACGGCGGTGGCGACGGTGGATACCTACCACAGGTTCGGCCTGCCGGTGGTCGTCTGGGGCGCGGTGCTGCCTTCGATTACCTACGGCAACAAGTTTGCCGAAGTCCATCGCGTCAATGGCACCATGATCAATCAGAACGAAGTCGCGGCGAAGTTCATGACCGGCATGAAATACAAGAAATGGGTGGTGATCCATGACACCACGGACTACGGCAAAGGCCATAACCAGTACTTCAGCGAGCATTTGAAGAAAAATGGCGGGCAGATCGTCGGCACCTTCGGCGTCACCGCCGATCAGCAGGACTTCACCACCGAACTCACCAAGGCAAAGGAACTCAAGCCCGATGTGATCTACTTCGGCGGCCTGACGCCGCTGGGCGTGCGCATCCGCTCGCAGATGGAGAAGCTCGGCATCAAGGCGGTATTCGAAGGCACCTCGGGCATCAAGTCGGATGCCTTCATCGAAGGCCTGGGCAAGCAGCTCGCCGAGGGTTCGCTCTCCTTTATCGAGGGTGCGCCGTGGGAGAAACTGCCCGGCGGGCTCTACTTCACCGGCAAATACTCGCTGCAGAAATACAACGAGCCGCCCGAGGCCTATGGCCCGTTCGCCTTCGCCGCGGCCAACCTGATCCTCGACGCGATCGAGAAAGTCGGCCCCAACCGCAAGAAAGTGGCCACCGAACTGCGCAAGACCAAGGATCGGGACTCGATCATCGGCAAGGTCACTTTCGATGACCACGGCCAGAACATCGTGCCGTTGATCACCAAGTATGTGGTGCAGGACGGCAAATGGGCGGTGTGGGAGGATAGCGAGTACGGCTCCGGCAAGCGCAAGCTGATAGGGCAATAAGCCACGAATCGTTTGCGTGGGTGGATCTTGCGCGGCCGGCGGCCCGTCCGCGCGGATCGCCGATTGCGTACGAACGATGAAGCCGTTCGCACGCAATCGGCGATCTCGGATAAACCCCGGACCGTTTTTTATTCATAACCGTGTTTTTCCGATGCGGATACGCCTTTCATCCGTATCGGAAGAACACGGTTGGCGCGCGCAGCGCGCAAGGTTTTTAGATCTTCGCACCTGAATCATTCCCATGACCCTCGGCCTGCTCAGCCAATACGTTTTCAACAGCCTGATGCTGGGCATGATCTACGCCATGGTGGCGGTCGGATTCACGCTGTTCTTCGGCGTGCTCGATGTGATCAAGTTCTCCCACGGCGATGTGCTGATGGTGGGCGCGTTCGCCGGCCTCGCGACTTACATCGGCCTGCAGGCGCTGGGGGTCGATTCGGTCCTGGTGCAGTTGCTGGTGATGACCCTGGTCGCGACCCTGTCGATGGCGCTGCTGGGCGCGCTGATCGCCAAATACCTGGTGCTGCCGCTGCGGCTGGCGCCGCCGCTCAATACCCTGCTGATCACGCTGATGCTGGGCACGGTGCTGCGCGAGGCGGTGCGCCTGTTTTATCCGCAGGGCTCCAACCCGAAGCCGTTTCCGCGCCTGCTGCCCGCGGAGTCCCTGAGCTTCGGCAGTTTCACCCTGCGCGCCGACAGCATGATCCTGCTGCTCGCGGGGCTCGCGGCCATCGTCGCGGTGCATCTCCTGATCAACCGCACCAAGCTCGGTCTGGCGATCCGGGCCGTGGCGCAGGATGCGGAGACGGCGCGCATCATGGGCATCAATTTCGAATTCATCGTGCTGCTCACGTTCGCGCTCGGCTCGGGCATGGCGGCCCTGGGCGGCCTGATGAACGGTCTGTACTACAACGAGATCAATTTCGGCATCGGCCTGTTGCTGGGCGTGATCGGCTTTTCCGCGGCGGTGGTCGGCGGCCTGGGCAACATCTACGGCGCCATCCTCGGCGGATTCCTGTTTTCCGCGCTGCAAAGCGTGGGCGCGGTGACCCTGCCGGCGCTGTTTCCCGGCACCTCCACCGCCTACAAGGACGTATTCGCGTTCGCCGTGGTGATCATATTCATGGCCTGGCGGCCCACCGGCCTGATCGCCGAGAAGAAAAGCGAGCGCGTATGAAGCGCCTGTTCGATTCCGCTTCGGCCGTTCCCGCGCTCGCCAGCATGGCCGGCGTCACCCTGTTCGCCGTGCTGTTCCTGCATGCGGAAACCCAGGAAGAAGTGATGGGCCTGACGCTGGGCGCCGTCGTCGCACTGTTGCTGCTGGCCCGCTTCGGCTGGAACGCGCTTGCGGCCGCCTCGTTCGCCGGCCATAGCCGCACGGGGCAAGCCGCGGTGCTGACCGGGGTGCTGATCGTCGCCGCCGTGTTTTACGACCAGCATTTTCCGCTGTTGATGCTGGCCTCGGTGCTGCTCTACATCGTCGTCTGCCTGGGCCTGAACCTGCAGTTCGGCTATGCCGGGGTGGTCAATTTCGCCGGCGCGGCCTTCTTCGGCATCGGTTGCTACACCGCGGCGGTGCTGACCAGCCATACCGGGCTGCCGCACCTGGCGGTGGTGCTCGTCGGCGGCTTGACGGCGGCGGTAATAGGCTCGCTATTGATCCTGCCGGTGCTGCGCACCTACGGCCACTACGCCGCGCTGGTCACCATCGCCTTCAGTATCCTGTTTCGCGTATTTCTCGAGGTAAACGATACCCTCGGCGGCCCGCAGGGAATGAAAGTGCAGGGGATGGAAATCTTTGGCTGGAAGCTGAACGACGGTCTGCAGTTCGGCGAGGTCGAGATTTCCTTCTACGTCAATTACGTGTTGCTCGCGCTGGCGATGGCCGCGGTCGCGTTCATGCTGGTGCGGCGGCTGGAGCGCTCCTGGATCGGCCTCAACCTGGACGCGGTGCGGCTGGACGAGACCGCCAGCGCCGCGTTCGGCATCGACGTGGCGCGCTGGAAAATCACCGCCTTTACCCTGGGCAATTTCCTCACCGGACTGGCCGGAGCGGTATACGCGATGATGACCGGCTTCGTCGCGCCCAACGCCTTCACCTTCGGCGATTCGCTGATCCTGGTGTCCATCGTGATTCTGGGCGGACTTGGCAATCCCTGGGGACTGACGGTGGCGACGGCGATCGTGCTGATGCTGCCGGAGAAGCTGCAGTTCATCCAGGAATACCGCCTGCTGCTGTACGCGGGGCTGGTGATCCTGATCCTGCTGTTTCGCCCCGGGGGGCTGATGCCGCGCCAGGTGCGCAGCTACCTTCCCGGCTGGAAGCCATGAGCACGACGGGCCGCTCCAAGGGCCGCATCGTTGATATCGCCCTGGCGCGCAGCGCCAAGGCAGTCCAATGAGCACGCTGCTCGCCTGCGACAGCCTGTCCATGCGCTTCGGCGGCGTGGTGGCCTTGAACCAGTTGAGCCTCAGCGTCAACGCGGGCGAGATCCTCGGCCTGATCGGACCGAACGGCTCGGGCAAGACCACTTTTTTCAACGTGATCACCGGCATCTACCAGGCGAGCGAGGGCAAGGTGGACTACCTCGGGCACGATCTGGCGCGGATGCGCGCGCAGGAGATCTACCGCGCCGGGGTGACGCGCACGTTTCAGCGCTCGCGCCTGTGCCTGCCGCTGTCCATTTTCGACAACCTCATGATCGGCAACCATCGCCGGCTCAATCACGGCCTGTGGTTCAACCTGTTCCGGCGCGCGGCCTTTCGCGCGCAGTTCGAGGAGCACCACGCCAAGGCGCGCGCGCTGGTGCGCACCTTCAGCGCCCCCTTGGCCGAGCGGCTGTTCGAGGCGGCGGGCAGCGTCAACATGATAGACCGGCGCCGCATCGAGATCTGCCGTGCCCTGATCAGCGAGCCGACGCTTCTGCTGCTGGACGAACCCTCTGCGGGAATGACGCACGAGGAGACGCGCGAGCTGATGGACGACATCCTGATCGTGCGCGAGCACATGCCCGGCCTGGCGATCATCATCATCGAACACGAGATGAACGTGATCGAGCGCATCACCGAACGCTGCATCGTGCTCAACTACGGGCAGAAGATCTGCGAAGGCCCCTACGCCGAGGTCGCCGCCGATCCGCAGGTGCAGGAAGCCTACCTGGGCACCGAATGACCATGACGACGCTGCTTAGCGTGGAGAACGTCTACGCCGGCTACGACAAGGCCGACGTGCTGCAGGATGTGTCGCTGACGGTCGCCTCGGGCAGCATCACCTGCATCCTCGGCTCCAACGGCTCGGGCAAGACCACGCTGATCCGCGCCATCCTCGGCTTGACCAAGCCGCGCCGCGGCCGCGTCATGTTCGCCGGCGCCGATCTGGCTGGCATGCCCACGCACCGCATCGTCGCCACCGGCATTGCCTGCATACCCGAAGGGCGCAAGGTGTTTCCCAAGCTGTCCGTGGTCGAGAACCTGCGCCTGGGCGCCTACCAGCAAAGCGACGCCGGCAAGATCGCCGGCCGCCTTGAGCAGGTGTTCGAAATTTTTCCGCGCCTGGCGGAGCGCGCGGCGCAGCTCGCCGGCACCATGTCCGGCGGCGAACAGGCGATGCTGTCGATCGGCCGCGGCATGATGGGCGAGCCCAGGCTGCTGCTGATCGACGAGCCCTCGCTCGGCTTGTCGCCACGGCTGGTGAAAGAGAATTTCAACGTCATCCGGCGCATCAACGAGCTCGGCATCACCGTGCTGCTGGTGGAGCAGAACGTGCACCAGACCCTGGCGATCGCGCAGCACGGCTACGTGCTGTCGCAGGGCAGGGTGGTGGCTTCGGGCACGGCAAAGGAACTGGCCGAGAACGCCGAAGTGCGCGCGGCGTACTTCGGTTGACGGTGCAGTGTCATTTCGAGTCCCCCTCCGGGGATAAGCTTCGCGAGAAATCTGCTTTTGATTTTCAGTCCTGAGCACGGATGACCCTATGCAACGTCCGACCGTCATCTTCGACCTGGGCGGCGTCCTCGTCAGCGTCGATTTTCTTCTGGCCAGCGCACGCTTCGCGGTGGACGGGAAAGCGCCGGCTGGAGCTATTCGCGACGCCATCCTCGGCGGCAAGGAAAAAATCGCCTTCGATACCGGCCGCCTGAGCGCGCAGCAATTCGCGGCGCACTTTTGCGGCGCCCTCGGCATGGGCTTGCCCTATTCCGAGTTCGCCGAAATCTGGTGCGACATTTTTACGGAGAAGCGCGAAGTCACCGGCTTGCTGGATGAAATCGGCAAGCATGCGGATCTGATGTTGCTATCCAATACCGATCCCCTGCATCTCGATTACATACGCCACCACTTCGGCTTTCTCGCGAAATTCGGACGGCTGGTGCTGTCCTACGAAGTCGGCCATGCCAAGCCGGCGCCGCAAATCTTCGAGCGCGCCATCAGCCTGTGCGCGCCGGGGAGCAGGATGATCTATTTCGACGACGTGCCCGAGTTCGTTACGGCCGCGCGCGCCTGCGGTTTGCCGGCGGAGCATTTTGTCGATGCGGCCAAGCTCAGGCGCGATCTGAAGCGGTTCGGGGTGCTGTAAGCGCGGTGCTCGGTTTGTGAGCTGTCGCCGATGCCTGGATTCCGCGACAGCATGGACAAATCGGATTGCTGGGGTTAGCCTGTACATTGATATGCATCTTTGTTACCGCGACGGGGACCACGAGTCGCAAGATCAATCACATGCATTGCAAGAGCAGGAGTCGCTTTTGAAATGATATTGCTGTGCTGGAACGCAAACACGAGAATCGTTCACCGCCACGCAAGGTTTCACGGACTGTCAGATCAGGCACTTAGTCGTTTTGAAACCATCTATCACGGCGAGGGCAATCTGCGATGCAAGAGGATCCAATTATTTATATGCTCATTTCGTGCCTTTCCGGAAAACTGAAAGCTGTGCTATCTGGTTTTTCGGAAGATGATTGAAACGTTAGAGGTCATGACAACGCCCATCACAGAATCGCCCATTGAGCTCGGATCGCTTGCGCAGTGGGCGGCCGCAAGCGCAACGTTTCTCGCGGTTCTGGTCGCCCTGTTCAGGGATGAGATTGTGCGGTGGTGGCGGAAGCCCAAGCTAACCGTGTCAATCGCGCTGCAACCTCCAGACTGTCACAAGACAACGCTCGACTACAGGGTGCAAAGGACCACACTGATCATTGGTTCCGCCGAGTGCTATTACCTTCGGCTCTGGGTTCAAAATCTAGGGCAGACGCGCGCCGAGAGCGTTCAGGTGTTTGCGGCGAATCTCTCGCGCCGGAATGCTGATGAAACGTTCAAGCAAATTGAAAGCTTCCTACCCATGAATCTTCGCTGGGCCCACGGACAGCAAAGGTCGGGCGGACCCGAAATCTTTGCCGAAGGCATCTCTCCCGGCATGGGCAAGCATTGCGATCTTGGGCGCGTTATTGATCCAGCACATCACGCAAACCTCGGCGAGGAACTACCAGGCGTAGGGACCGGCAATAGCATTCTTGCCTTAGATTTAGAGGTCCCGCCGAATACCAAGAGTCACTTGGTATCACCAGGCGTATACCAGCTCGAACTGCGCGTCGCGGCCGCAAATTGCATACCCGTAACAAAAGTGATTGAAATTACGATCACTGGGAAATGGTTTGCTGAACAGAGGCAAATGTTCTCGGACGGCTTGGGCATAAAGGTTATCAATAAATGACCTCTAACCCGGCGCCCAACCCGGATGCGCCCCAAGCGCAGTGCCTATGCGTGCCACCGTGTCGCGCGCGCCGGTTGGCTGCACGTTAGCCATCTGGGGACATTGATGAGATTCTCTGAACGTTACGGTTTCAAGAACGTTCGTGAGATCGTTCAAATTGACTCGATTGATGAACCGTTGAGAAATGCTCTTTGGAGTCTCCTGAAGATCTTTGTTTGGGATCAAGTTCAACCTTCAACTGGAATCTATCACAACTACTATCTTTCAAGTCGTGCCAACCATGAGATTCAAACTCTGTGTACGCGCCTCTGGTTTAGCTACTTCAAGAAGCCATTGGATCAACTCGATGATGAATGGAACAAAGTTTATTCACAACTGCGCCGCCATTTCTTTGAATGCGAATGGTACGAGGTCTACGATTTCCTCGAGTTTGTCGCGAACAACTACGAACGCTATGAGTTCAAAGATAGATTCATCGAGGCTTGTAACCGTGCTCTAGAGAAGGAAGTCTCCGCCTATCGCTTCGTAGACAGCCTGATCGCGCGAATCACGGAGCAGCAAGAAGTCGAAGAAATTGAGCAGGCGCTTAACGAGGCCCTTGGCCCTCAACAAACGCACCTGCGTCGGGCGCTGGAATTATTGTCGAGTCGCGAATCACCCGACTATCGAAATTCGATTAAGGAGTCGATCAGTGCGGTCGAAAGTTTGGCCGCAGCAGTGACGGGAGCTGACAAGGGAACACTCGGTCAACTGATAAAGAAGCTCGAAGACAAGGTAGGTCTTCACCCCGCATTGAAGACTGCGTTCAGCAGCCTCTATGGATACACCTCTGATGAAGGCGGCATACGTCATGCGCTTATGGAATCTGAAACGATCCGCTTTGAGGATGCCAAGTTCTTTCTTGTTGTCTGCTCAGCGTTTGTCAATTTCGTCAAGGCGAAGGTGCCAAAAGACGGCTAACCGCCGCATCGAGGCGGATCGTCGCCGGCGTCGCTTCGCGACACTGGCTCCGTCCGCGCATGCGAGACGTTGGGCATGCGAGACCTCAGCGTCGGAGTCGAATGTAGTTTCGGCACTATCCTGCTTGCATCCACTACATACCGAATAGGGTATAATTGTCTATGTCCCGGACGCCCTTTCCGCCGGAGAAGCCGCTGCACTGGATCGGATCGGCCAAGAAGGACTTGCTGGCGTTTCCGGAGGCGGTGGTGGACGACTTCGGTTATGCGCTGGGCGTGGTGCAGTTGGGCGGTGTCCCGCCTTCAGCGAAGCCGTGGAAAGGCGAAGGCGCGGGCGTGTTTGAGCTGGTCGAGGACCATCGCGGCGACACTTGGCGGCTGGCTTACACGGTGCGTTTCGAGAAAGCGGTCTACGTGCTGCATAGCTTTCAGAAGAAATCCCCTTCTGGGGTACGCACTGCCCGGACGGATGTCGAGTTGATACATGAGCGCCTGAAAGCGGCGCGTGCGGACTACGAGGTGCGTTATGCGAAAAATACGTGAAACAGTCGAAACGGGGACGGGCGATGTGTTCGTCGACTTGGGCTTCGCGGATGCGGGCGAGCGCAAGCTGCGGGTGCAGCTCGCGATGCGCTTGAACGATTTGATCGCGGAGCATCGCCTCACGCAGGCAAAGGTAGCGGTGCTGTTCGGCATTCCGCAGCCGCATGTGTCCGAACTCAAGAACTACAAGCTGAGCCGGTTCTCATCCGAGCGCCTGCTGCGCTTCCTGACACTGCTCGACCGTGATGTCGAGATCGTCATCCGGCCGAAGGCCAAGGGGCATGCGTCGGGACTGGTTTCAGTGTCGGTGGCATAAGGAAACCGCTGCCGCCGAGACGTTCCTCAAGCGCCGTTTGTGCGTCGTGTCCGGCATCGCGAAGCAATGCCACCGCGCCTCGAGGAAGATTCTCGTCCAGTTTGAACCGAACGGCCATCCGCTGGGCTATATGGGAATTGGAACGATTCGCTCCCGCGCCAGGTCGGCAGCGTAGCCGATTGCGGCGGGAATAGGGATAGTAAGGGGCATCGCGCCTCCCCCCTCCCAGACCAGCGAACGTACGGGTCACGTATCCGGCGGTTCAGTCCAACGAGGTTTATCCGCCGCCATCGCCGCCGCGGCAGGATTCAACGCTTGTGCGGCGGCGGATAAACGCTATTCCTCGAGGCTGTAGAAAAACCATGATTTCCTGAAATTCACGCGCGCAAGCCAGTAATCTGTAAGATGGCGAAAAATGCAAATACAATTGTTTCTGCGGTCTCGTTCAAGTACTCGATTTGTCAGTATGTGCGACACGCTTTTCTCGTAGCTATCACCACCGTAGCCTGACCAGGGAGTTTCACAAAATGAAAATCAAGACGTCTATCGCAGTTCTGATCGCAGCAGTAGCGAGCGTTGGTTGTTCTACCATTACTCAAAGCGAATCCCAATCTCTCTCTTTGACCGCAACCTACCAAGACAAGCCGGTCGATCCTGAGTGCCACCTCACCAACGACAAGGGAAGCTGGGACACCAAGGCCCCCGCCAATGTTGCCGTCAGAAAGTCTAACGAGGATCTTGAAGTCACGTGCAAGAAAGAGGGGATGCCAAACGGCATCCTGAAGGCGATATCGAGGGCTGCTGGCTCGATGTTCGGGAATATCATTTTCGGCGGTGGCATAGGTGCCATCATTGATCACAGCAAGGGCACGGGTTATGACTATCCGCATCAGTTGCCGGTGAAAATGGGAGAGTCGGTAGTTGTCGATAAGAAGACAGAGGCGCAACCGGCTCAATCGGCGCAAAAGGCCTGCCCAACCGGTCAGTGCTGACACTGCGCTCCAAAGGGGATGCGCCGCAAGCGGCGCGACCCCGAGCTTCGGCGTGCGGCCCACGGAGCGCAAGCCCCGTGGCCGGGATGAGGCCGACGTCGGCGCGGTTGGAGATGCAGCTCCGGTTGACGTGCACGGGCGGTATGCATTGCGCATCGACCCAATCAGCCGAACCGCCGGATACGTGACCCGCACGTCCGGTGGCGTGGGAGGGAGGGGCCGCGAGGCTTCCTCCTGTCCCGGATAGGCCGCAACGGAGTCAGCAGCACATGACTTCGCTTGCATCCGACCTGGGCATCGGAATCGTGGTGTTCGCCTCCACCAACATCGATGATATCTTTTTGCTCGCGGCCTTTTTTGCTGATCCGCGGCTGCGTCATCGCTCGATCGTCTTTGGGCAGTACCTGGGCATCGGCGCGTTGGTGCTCGCAAGCGCTCTGGCCGCACTGCTGGCGCTGGCCCTTCCCGACGGCTGGATTGCGCTCTTGGGCATCGTGCCGCTGCTTCTGGGACTCGGCAAGCTGCCGGCCCTGCGCACGGATGCAGCCGGCGGGGAAGGCGGCAGCGAAGCGCGTCGCATCCAGGACCGGGAGCACAACGCTGAACGTGGGCTGCGCTCCCAGGTACTTGCCGTTGCCAGCGTCACCGTCGCCAACGGCGGCGACAACGTCGGGGTCTATGTCCCGCTATTCGCGACCGCCGTCGAAGCGATCGCCACCTACGTGCTCACGTTCGCTGTCATGACCGGCGTTTGGTGTGCTTTGGGCTACTTGCTTGTGAACAACCAGATTGTGGGTGGTGCGATACGGCGCTACGGTCACGTCGTCTTGCCTGTCGTGCTGATTGCCCTGGGTATCTACATCCTGTCGGGCGCCCTGGTTCTCCTGCGCTGATGCCCGAAAGTGCGCCTAGCACGCGCTCAAGCGACCTCGCCGAAGGCTGAGATTCAAAATGAGACGCCATCTTATGGTCGAGCATGTGGACGCCGATGTGAGCAAGCCCTGGCGCGATCTCGATCAATTTGGGCTACTTTAGCGACCGATGAATACCCTCGAATGCATCGGCCTCGACACCCCCCGGTTCGGGGCCGGCAATCGCGAAGTGGTCGAAGCCGTCGGCGCGGCGCAGCCGCTGCGCTATCTGCAAGCTGTGCCCACGACAAACTGCACGCCGCGGCGCCAGGCGCCTGGGGGCGATCATGGATGCAGGGGCGGGCGCGTCTGTTTGCATCCTGCGCGCCGCGTTTGGGCGATGCGCCTGCTGTCGGGGTTGGTCGCCTTGAGTTTCAGCGCCACCGCCGCCGCCCAGGGTTATCTGGGCAGGCTGCTGGACGATTTCAACGAAGTGAAAGCGCTAAGCCAGCGCAAGCAGCGCTTCGAGTACGAGAACGACGTCTTTTTCAAGACCGACCGCAACTATACCGACGGCGTGCGCTACGGCTACAAGTACCTGGGGCTGAGGCAGTATCGCAAGGACCCGGATGCCGCCGAAGGCTTCCTGCCCGGCTTCAACCTCGATCCGGTAAGCTCGCAGGAGTGCGCGAATGGGAAGCTGTGCTATCACAAGAGCTACACGTTCTATTTGGGCCACAGCATGTATACGCCGAGCAATATCAAGCTGACGCCGGATCAGCTCCCGCCGGGCGAGCGGCCGTACGCGGCGTGGCTGTATTTCGGCTTTTACCGCGAACTGTTCGCCAGCGACGGCCGCTACTGGCGCTACGGCCTGGACCTGGGCTGCATCGGGCCCTGCGCCCAGGGCGAGCGGTTGCAGACGTTCATCCATCGCAACATCACCGGCTCGCCCATTCCGCAGGGCTGGAACGCCCAGGTACGCAACGAGCCCGGCGTGGTGTTCCGCTACGAGTACGTGCCGGGTTCATGGCAGCCGTTGCCTTACCTCGATCTGACGCCGCATTTTCAGTTCGGTGCGGGCAACCTCCAGATCTATGCCGGCAGCGGCGCCACGCTGCGTTTGGGCAAATTCCGCAGCAATTATCTTACGCAATGGCACAGCAATCACCCGCTGGAGGCGTTGGCTGCGGCGGAGGGCGTGAAATCGGATGCCGGCTGGCAGTTGTGGCAGCGCAGTGACGATTTCGATTTGTACTGGTTCGCGCGTTTGCACGGCGACGCGGTCGCATATAACGCCCTGCAGCAGGGCGGCATGTTCAACCGGTCAAGCCCGCATGTGGGGCGCGCGCGGCCGTTCATCGTCGAGGGAGAGAGCGGAGTGGCCGTGCACTACAGCGGCTTCTCCATCAGCTTCAGCCTGGTACGGCGCAATTACACCGATGTGCTGCGCCTGTGGAATCCGCGCAGCGACAAATTCGGGCGCCTGGTGCTGGAGTGGGCATTCTGAGTTTCCGCAGGCGTCCGGCCTGGCGCGCAAGCCTTGCCGCTAGCGGTTTTCCGCAGACGCGTCTTTTCCCTCGACCGGCGCTGCAGCCGGCGCCAGGCGCTTGCTCACGCGCCGGATTTCAGGACCGTGCGCAGAGGATTCGACCGCGAAGCCGAGCGCGCGCATGAAATGCAGCATGGGCACATTGCTGGAAAGGATGTCGCCTGTCATGGTTTCTATCCCGGCCGCTGCGGCGGCGTCCATCAGATTGAGCATCAGCGCGCGGCCGATGCCGCGGTGCTGCCACGCATCGGCCACCGCGAGCGCGAATTCGCACGTTTTGTTGTCGTCGCGCAGCACGTAGCGCGCGACGCCGATCTGCACTTCCCGGTCCTCCAGCATCAGCGTGGCAATCAGGGCCATGTCACGCGCGTAGTCGATGCGCGTGATTTGCCTGAAGCGCTCGGGCGTTGTGCGCGAACCGGCGCTGAACAGGCGGTTGTAGCGCGTCTCGGCCGACCAGCTCTCCACGAATTCGGTCTCGATTTCGAGATCCTCCGGCCGCATCGGCCGGATGCTGATCGCCTGGCCGTAGATCGGCGAATACGAGGACGTCAGCTTCGCCAGGTAGTCGTTTTCCGGCTCGGAGCTCATTTCGAAACGAGGAATGCTTTCCCTCTTATCCTACATGTTCGGATAATTCGGCCCGCCGCCGCCCTCGGGCACGACCCAGTCGATGTTCTGCGTCGGGTCCTTGATGTCGCAGGTCTTGCAGTGCACGCAGTTCGCCGCGTTGATCTGCAGCCGGTCGCTGCCGTCATCGTTCTTGACGAATTCGTACACGCCTGCCGGGCAATAGCGCTGCTCCGGCCCCGCATACAGCGCGAGGTTGACGTTCACCGGGACGGCGGCATCCTTGAGCGTCAGGTGGCAGAGCTGGTTTTCCTCGTGGTTGACGTTGGCAAGGTAGAGGGAGGACAGCTTGTCGAAAGTGAGCTTGCCGTCGGGCTTGGGGTAATCGATCGGCTGGCAGTCCGCGGCTTTTTTCAGCGCGCTGTGGTCATCGTGGTTATGCAGGGTCCAGGGCGCTTTGCCCAGGAACACGAAGGTATCGATCGCGGAGTAGGCCAGCCCCCCCCACAAGCCCCAACGGAACGACGGGCGGATGTTGCGCACCCGGTACAATTCGTCCCAGATCCAGGTATCGCGCACCTTCTTCGCATAGCTCTTCACCTCCTGCGTCCCTTCCTGCGCGAGCGCGTCGTAGACGGCCTCGGCCGCGGTCATGCCCGATTTCATCGCGGTGTGGATGCCCTTGATCTTGGCGTTGTTGAGGAAGCCGGCGGTATCGCCGACGAGCACGCCGCCGGGGAAGCTGAGTTTCGGCAGCGATTGGAATCCGCCCTCGCTGATCGCGCGCGCGCCGTAGGAAATGCGCCGCCCGTCCTCGAAGTAGCCGCGTATCGCCGGGTGGGTCTTGAAGCGCTGGAATTCGTCGAACGGGCTCATCCACGGGTTCTGGTAGTCGAGGCCGACGACGAAGCCGACCGCTACCTGGTTGTTCTCCAGGTGGTAGAGGAAGGAACCGCCGTAGGTCTTGCTGTCCACCGGCCAGCCGGTGGTGTGCACGATCAGGCCGGCCTGGTGGCGCTCCGGCTTCACTTCCCACAGCTCCTTGATGCCGATGCCGTAGGCCTGCGGGTCCGAACTCTCGCGCAAATTGAATTTCTGCATCAGCGTCTTGGTCAGGGACCCGCGGCAGCCTTCGGCGAATATCGTCTGCTTCGCGTGCAACTCCATCCCGACCTGGTAGTTCTCGGTGTGTTTGCCATCCTTGCCTATGCCCAGGTCGCCCGTGGCCACGCCCTTGACCGAGCCGTCCTCGTGGTAGAGCACTTCGGCCGCGGCGAAGCCGGGATAGATCTCCACGCCCAGGCCCTCGGCCTGCTGCCCGAGCCAGCGGCACAGATTGCCCAGGCTGATGATGTAGTTGCCGTGATTGTTCATCGTCGGCGGCGTCGGCAGCCTGATCGCGCGCTTTTCGGTGAGGAACAAAAAGCGGTCTTCGCCGGCGGGCGTGTGCAGCGGCGCGCCCAGCGCTTTCCAGTCAGGCAGAAGCTCGTCCAGCGCGCGCGGTTCAAGCACCGCGCCGGAAAGGATGTGGGCGCCGATCTCGGAGCCTTTTTCGATCAGGCAGACATTGACCTCGCGGCCTTTTTCCGCGGCGAGCTGTTTCAGGCGGATGGCGCAGGCCAGCCCCGAAGGCCCGCCGCCGACGACCACCACATCGTATTCCATCGCTTCGCGTTGCATGTCACTCCCCAAGTTTTTGGTCGCGCCAGCGCGCGTTCAGCGGCGCGGCAAAGCCGCGTCCGCTGCAACAGGCGCATACGGCCGTGCCTATTCGAGCGCAGGGGAATTATAATGCGAGTCCACGTTCCGCGACACCAATACCATGACCGCAGCGAAGCGCAAGCTGGTGCACACCGAAACCATGCCCATCCGCTGGGGCGACATGGATGCCATGGGGCACGTCAACAACACCATCTATTTCCGCTACATGGAGCAGGCGCGCATCTCCTGGTTCGAGGCCATAGGCGCGCGTTCCGGCATCAAGGGGCAGGGGCCGGTGATCGTCAACGCCAGCTGCACCTTCATCAAGCAGCTGGTGTACCCGGGCGACGTCGAGATCAAGACCTATGTCGGCGAGATCGGGCGCAGCAGCCTGCAGACTTACCTGGAACTGCGGCCGAGCTACGACCCGGACAAGATTTACGCGGAAGGCGCGGCCAAGGTGGTCTGGGTGGACTACGCCAGGGAAAAATCGGTGCCTCTGCCCGAGAGCATCCGCCAACTGATCGGACACTGAACCATGACTAACTACGACCAAAGGTCTCGATCCCGCTTTACCGGAAAGGCCCCGTTGGACAAACCGCTGTGGCAACCCAGCCAGGCGCGCATCACTGGCGCCAACGTGACCGCTTTCGCGCGCGCCGCAATCCGCGAGTGGGGGCTGAAATTCAACACCTATCCGGACTTCTACCGCTGGACGGTGGATCAGCCTGAGCAGTTCTGGCAGTCGCTGTGGCAGTACGCGGCGGTGAAGGCCGCCACGCGCGGCGAGCGCGTGCTGGTGCGCGGCGGGCAAATGCCCGGCGCGCGATGGTTTCCCGATGCGCGCCTCAATTTTTCCGAGAACCTGCTGCGCCGGCGCGATCGCGCCGACGCGATGGTGTTCTGGGGCGAGGACAAGGTCGAGCAGCGCCTGTCGCACGCCCAGCTTTATGCCGGCGTGTCGCGCCTGGCGCAGGCGCTGCGCGCCGCCGGCGTGCAGGCCGGCGACCGCGTCGTCGGTTATATGCCGAACCTGCCGCAGACGATGATGGCGATGCTCTCTGCCGCCAGCATCGGCGCCATCTGGTCGTCCTGCTCCCCCGATTTCGGCGTGCAGGGCGTGCTCGACCGCTTCGGCCAGATCGAACCCAAGGTCCTGTTCGTGGCGGATGGCTATTGGTACAACGGCAAGGCCATTGCAGCTCTGGAAAAAGTTGCCGACATCGCGCGCCGCCTGCCGGCGCTGGCGCGCGTGGTGGTGGTGCCGTATCTCGCCGAGAGCGCGGACCTGTCCGGTGTGCCGAATGCCGTGCGCCTGGCCGATTTCATCGCGCCCTATGCCGCGCGCGAAATCGAGTTCGCGCAATTGCCGTTCGACCACCCGCTCTACATCCTGTATTCCTCGGGCACCACCGGCGCGCCCAAGTGCATCGTGCATGGCGCCGGCGGCACGCTGTTGCAGCATCTGAAGGAACACCAGCTGCATGCCGACGTCAAGGCGGGCGACCGGCTGTTCTACTTCACCACCTGCGGCTGGATGATGTGGAACTGGCTCGCTTCGGGCCTGGCCTCGGGTGCGACGCTGCTCTTGTACGACGGCTCGCCTTTCATCAGGCGCGGGTCGATCCTGTTCGATTTCGCCGATGTCGAGGGTATGACTCATTTTGGCACTTCGGCAAAATTCATCGACGCCATCTGCAAGATCAGCCTCAGGCCGCGCAAGACGCATGACCTGGGCAAGCTGCGCGCCATCCTGTCCACCGGCTCGCCGCTGGCGCCGGAGAGCTTCGATTACGTCTATCGCGATATCAAGGCCGACGTGTGCCTGTCGTCCATTTCCGGCGGCACCGACATCATTTCGTGTTTCGTGCTGGGCAGCCCGGTGCTGCCGGTGTATCGCGGCGAGATCCAGTGTCGCGGCCTGGGGATGAAGGTGGAGGTGTATGACGAGCGGGGCGCGCCGGTGTGCGGGCAGAAGGGCGAACTCGTCTGCAGCCGGCCGTTCCCGTCGATGCCGATCGGGTTCTGGAACGATCCCGATGGCAAGCGCTATCACGAGGCGTATTTCGCCAAGTACCCGAATGTCTGGTGCCATGGCGATTACGTCGAGCTGACTGGGCGCGGCGGCATGATCATCTACGGGCGTTCCGACGCAGTGCTCAATCCGGGCGGCGTGCGCATCGGCACCGCCGAGATCTACCGCCAGGTGGAACAGCTGGACGAAGTGCTGGAGTCGCTGGTGATCGGCCAGGACTGGAACAAGGATGTGAGAGTGGTGCTATTCGTCAAACTGCGCGATGGCCTCGCGCTGGACGATGCGCTGATCGAGAAAATCAAGAACCAGATCCGCGCCAATACCACGCCGCGCCATGTGCCGGCCAAGGTGCTGCAGGTGGAAGACATCCCGCGCACCAAGAGCGGCAAGATCGTGGAACTGGCGGTGCGCAACGTGGTGCACGGCGAGGCGGTGAAAAACGCCGAGGCCCTGGCCAACCCGGAAGCGCTGGAGCACTACGCGAATCGGGCGGAGTTGCAGAGCTAAGGCACGGCTGCGGCGACGATGCGCGCGCCGGATGAGTGGGTGCTGTGGCGGGTTTGCGCGGAGGGTATCAGGTCTCCCGTCGTTATTGGCCGGATTGCGCGAAGTTTGAACCCGGCAGCATACGGCCGCCAGGAGCCGCGTCGGCATCTTCGCTTTCACTCAGGCGCGCGAGGGTGAAATAGAACGTCGCACCCTCGGCAACCTTGCTCTCGGCCCAGATCTTGCCGCCGTGACGGTGAACAATGCGTGCGACCGTGGCGAGCCCGATGCCGCTGCCGGGAAACTCCGCTGTCGGATGTAGCCGCTGAAAGGCGGCAAACAGCCTGCCGGCATGAGCCATGTCGAAGCCGGCGCCATTGTCCCGCACAAAATACACCTGGTGGCCTCGCTGCGCGATCGTGCCGAATTCGATGCGCGCCAGTTCGCGCCGGGAGCTGTATTTCCAGGCGTTGCCGAGGAGATTCTGCAGTACCAGCCGCAACAGACCCGCGTCACCCGCGGAGCGCACCCCCGGCGCGATGACCCACTCGATCCGGCGTCCGCTTTCTCCCGCCGCCAGGTCGTCGGCTACTTCCTGCGCCAGCGCGGAGAGATCGACCTGGTCCGCGTTCATCGGCAGTTGCGACAAGTGCGACAGCTTGAGCAGGTCTTCGATCAGTTGTCCCATTTGTTTGCTGCCCGCGCGCACGCGTGCGAGGTAAGCGCCGTACGGTTCCCCCAGTTTCTCCGCGCAGTGCGCCTCGATCAAGCGGCTGTAGCCCTCGATTGCCCGCAGCGGCGCGCGCAGATCATGCGATACGGAATAGGAAAACGACTCCAGTTCGCGGTTCGCCACCGCCAGCGCCTGGGTGCGCTCCTCGACCCGCCGCTCCAGTTCTTCGTGCATGCGGCGCAATTCCTTCTCGTGCTGCTTGCGCTCGGTTATATCCTCTTTGACGCCAATGAAATGCGTGATCCTACCTTTGGCGTCCACTATCGGCGAAATCGAAGCCTGCTCCCAGAACAGGGTGCCGTTCTTGTGGCGATTGTGCAATTCGCCGCGCCAGATGCGCCCGGCGGTGACGGTTTCCCACAGCTCCCGGTAAAACTCGGGCGGCATTTCTCCGGAATTGAGTATGCGCGGATTCCTTCCAATGACCTCGTCTGCTTCGTATCCGGTGATCCGGGTGAACTGCGGGTTCACGTACTCGATGCGGCCGTCCCGATCGGTGATGACGATCGATACCGGGCTCTGCGCGATCGCCTGCGACAGTTGTTTCAGGGTCAACTCGGCCGAGCGGCGTTCGGTAATGTCGTGCCCTACGCCGCGGTAGCCGCTGAAGCGGCCATGCTCATCGAACACCGGCTCGCCGCTGACGCTCAAATGATGCGGCTTGCCGTCGCGACCGACACGCGTGAATTCGAAATCGCGGAACGGCAAGTGCGCTTCCAGCTGGCGGCGGTGCCCGGCCCAGTCCTCATCGTCGACCGGCTCGATCGGCCAGTCCCAGCGCGTCTTTCCCAGGCGCTCCGCGCGGGTGGCACCGGTCCTCCGCAGTAACTCGTCGGATAACCAGGTGAAGCGGAAGTTTTCATCCTGCTCCCAGTACCAGTCCGAGGCCAACTGCGTCAGGCTGCGAAAGCGCGCCTCGCTGTGGCGCAAGGACTGGATCGCCTGTTCCCGTTCCGCGGTGCGCTCGGCGACCCGGTGCTCCAGCGTTTCGTTGGCTTCGCGCAGCGCGATCTCCATGCGCTTGCGCTCGATCGCGTAGCGCAGCGAGCGGGCGAGCATGGCCCTGCCGGCGTCGTCCTTGAGCATGTAGTCCTGTACGCCGTGATGGATCGCTTCGGGCCCGAGGTTCTCATCGTGCGATCCGGTCAATACCACCAGCGGCAGGGCGGGGGCGCGTGCGGCAAGCGCTTGCGCGGTCGCCATACCCGTGCTGTCGGGCAGATCGAGGTCGCACAGAACGGCATCGAAGCGCTGCGTCTGGATCAGCGCCAGCGCGGCGGCGAGCCGGTCGACCCAGACAATCGCAAATTCTTCCGGTGCACGCCCGGCAAGCGCCGTCTGCACCAGAAGCGCATCGTCCGGGTTATCCTCGAGCAAGAGTATACGGATCGGCGTTGCGGTCATGGATGCGATTCGAGCGTATCTGGTTGGGCACCGGGCGCGAGGGCTTGCGCGACGGCCGGCAGCAGTTCCCGGTGCACCGCGTCCTTGGTGATGTAAGCGAATACGCCGGCCGCATGCGCGCGCTCGGCATACACGCGCTCGGAATGCTGGGATACGACGATGACTTCGCACTGCGGCAGCCCGGCCTTGATGCGGGCGGTAAGCTCGATGCCGTTGGCGTCGGGAAGTGCTACGTCCATGAGTACCAGTCGCGGGCGATGGCTCAGGCACAGTTGCATCGCGCGGGCGCCGTCGGCGGCCTCGAGGAACCGGGCGGCGGGATACGCGGATTGCACCAGCTCGCGCAGTGCCGCGCGCATCGCTTGATGATCGTCCACGATTAACAGGTCGAAGTGCCGCAAGTTGCTTGACGTCATCTTGTTTTCCTTCCGCCGCAGCGGCTGTGGAGCGGGCGGAGTCGCCGTCGTCACTGCCCAGAATGCATAATGCCGGACAACCTCAGCGCAATCTGTCGGGAGAGTGGGACAAGCGGGCCGTCAGCCTGTCGGGAGTGTTTGACAAGTTGCCTCGCGCGTCTGCAGCAACGCTCGCGCCGGTTGCCGTGCGGCCGTGTACCACGAACCAGGATGCGTCAGGCGGGCGGAGTGATGCCGTGCAGGATCGCGAATTTGACGAGCGCAGGGACGTCGCTTACGCCCAGCTTTTTCATCAGTCGGCTGCGGTAGGTTTCCACGCTCTTGCGCGAAAGAAAGATGACTTTCGCGATTTCGGCGCTGGACCTGCCTTCGACCACCAGTTGCAGCACCTGGCGCTCGCGCGCGCTCAGGCTGTCGAGCGGGCTCGATCGTTCCGCGTGAGAGCGCGCAGCCGATTCGGCCAAGGTAATGGCGCCAGAGAGGTAACGCTTCCCGGCGTGAACGGCGCGCACTGCCGCCTCCACTTCCGCGCCCGCCGATTCCTTCAGGAGGTAACCCGAAGCGCCCGCCTCGAACGCGCGGAACACGTGCTCCGAGGACGAATGCATGGAGAGCATGACGACACGGGTTTCGTGGCATTTGTCGCGCAACAGACGCGCCGCCTCGATGCCGTTCATGTCGGGCATCGAAATGTCCATGACCACGACGTCCGGCTTGAGCTCGAGCGCGCGTTGCAGCGCCTCGCGCCCATCGCCGGCCGCGCCAACGACGCTGATGCCGGCCGCCTCGAGCAAGCCCTTCAGGCCGTCGCGCATCATCGCGTGATCGTCGACGAGCAGCACGCGTATCGTCATGCCGGCCCCCGTGCCACCTCGATGATGACGCGGGTGCCGCGTCCCGGCGCGGAGTCGAGGCGCAGCACGGCGCCGGCTGCCGTGGCGCGCTCGCGCATGATGGCGAGCCCCCAGCTCGGGCCCGCCGGGTCAGCGGCCGCAGCGTCGAAACCCACGCCGTCGTCGCTGACCGTGAGCGTCACCGTCTCCGCCGTCGCCGCGAGCGTCACTTCGACACGCTTCGCGCGCGCGTGCTTGGCCACGTTGGCGAGCGCCTCCTGCACAATGCGAAACAGGGCCATCTCGACAGCGGGCGGCAGAGGCGGTGAGAGATCGCTGCCGTTCAGAGTGATCGTCGTGTTTGCCCGCGCCATGAAGGACTCGGCGTAGACGCGCAACGCCGCGAACAGGCCGTAATCGTCTAGCGCCGGCGGTTGCAGCTCCGCCATCACGTCGCGCACCTGCGCGGTAGTCGCTTCCAGCAGCTTCTGCATATCATCCATGCGCGCGGTGGCGGCGCCGGGCAAGTCCTTCGGCAGCCCCGAGCGGATGAGTTTCAGATTCAGGTTAAGCACGGACAGGTTCTGGCCGATGCGATCGTGCAGCTCGCGGTTGATGCTGCGCCGCTCGGTTTCCTGCGTCTCCAGAAGCCGTCGCGACATATCCTGCAGCTGCTTGGTGTAGGAGTGCAGCGTCTCGTTGACGCGCTTGCGTTCGGTAATCACTTCGGAAAAAATGATGATGCCGCCGATTTCACCCGCGCCCGTCCGCCAGGGATGCGCTTCCCAGCGCACCCAGTCCACGGACCCGTCGGCGCGCGGAAACGGGTCTTCGTCGCACTTTTCGATGGCCCCGGCCAGGCAGCGCCGGTGAATTTCCTTCCAGCGTTCAGGCAGATCAGGGAAAATGTCGTAGTGGCCGCGGCCGGCAAGCTCCTGCTCTTCCAAGCCGTAGTCGGCGAGCCAGCGACGGCTGAACGCGATGTAACGCATGTCACGGTCGAACATCGCAATCGCCGACGGCGCGTAGTAGATGAACAATCGCAGTTTCTCTTTGTTCTCCCACAGCGCTTCCTCCGCCCGTTTGCGCTCGGTGATATCGAATGTGGTACCGGCCATGTAAGTCGCGCAACCGTTTTCGTCCCAGCGTGCCTGCCCTTTGGTGTTGAACCAGCGATATTCGCCCGATTTGGTGCGCGCGCGGAAATCCAGATCGTAGGGTAGGCGTCGGCTGATATGGTTTTTGATCGCCTGGCGCCAGCGCGGGCGATCGTCCGGATGCATGATCGACTCGAGCACGGCGGGCGTAAATTCACCACCGGGCTCGTCGTACCCCAGTACCCGCCAATGTTCCGAAGGAAACGAAACCTCGTTCGTGAGGAAGTTCCAATCCCAGACGTTGCCGGTCGAAGCGGCGAGCTTGAAGCGCTGTTCGCTATCGCGCAGTGCCTGCTCCGCGCGCTGGCTTTCGGTGATGTCTTCACCTAGGCTGACCGTGCCGAGAATCCGGCCTGCCGCGTTTCGCAGGATAGTATTGTTCCAATGGATCAAACGGCGCTGGCCTGCGCGCGTGAGGATTTCGTTCTCGTAGTGCAGTGGCAGACTGCCGTCGCCGAGCGCTTTTTCGAACAGCACCCGGACCGGGGCGGGGTCGGGGAGTACGGTGTCGAACCAGTTCCGGCCAAGCAGCTCCTCGCGCCGCCAGCCGCTCAGCTCGGACAGGAAATCGTTGCAATAGGTGACGTTGCCTCGCTCGTCCAGCGCCACAGCGAGCAGGTGGACGTCATCCATCGTCTCGCGGAACTGCCGCTCGCTCGCATCCAGCGCGTCGAGCATGGCGTTGAACTGCCCGCCCAGTACGACCGTCTCGCGCGACCCGGCAAGCGGCGCGCGGACGGCGCGATCCCCGGCGGCGACCGCGTCCGCTGTCGCGGCGATGGCGCGCAGCGGACGCTCTATGCGCCGGCCGGCTGCATATGCGCCAGCCACGGCCAGCAAGAGAACTACCAATGTCAGCGCCGCGCTTTGCAGGAACCGGGCGCGGCGCGCGGCATAAACGTCGGTCGCGGGAATCCCCGCGACCGTGTACCAGCCGCTTCCCGGAATCGGCGTGTAGGCGTAAATCCTGGGTATCGCATCCGTGCCGGCGACTTCGATCAGACCCGTCTTCGTGACGAGTGCGGCGGCCCGGACCTGGGACTGCAGGGTGCTGCTGCCGACGGGCCTCCCGGCCTCGCTGGAGCGCGCGATCACTACCCCGGCGTAACTCGCGATTCCGGCCACCGCTCCCCGCGGCAGGGCGGTGGTTGTGGGCAATAGTGGATAGTCTTCGAGATCCACCGACACGGCGACCGCACCGATGAATGCGCCGTGAGCGTCGCGCAGTGGATAGGCGAGCGTCACCACCCAGCGTTTACTGACGAAACCGATTGCCGGCGTGCCGATGGTGAATTGCATGGAGTCGCGCACCGGATTGAACCAGTAGACCGGATCCGGCCGGCCGGGCGTTTCCGGACCCGGCGCGATCGTCGAGCAGACCAGGTCGCCGTGGCGATTGACGGTCAGCGCGTTGCGAAAGCGTGGGTTGAGTCTGGGCACGCTGCCAAGCAAAATGTCGCAAGCCACGGGATCGAGCGCGAGCACGGCGGGGCGCTGCGCGAGGATCTCCAGAATCTGGCGCGCGTCGGCAAGGAAGGATTCGGCGTTCTGCGCGGCGACCTGGGCGAGTTGGAGCGCGGCCGTCCCCAACTCGCGCTTATCGCGTTCGGCGCTGCGATACAGGTTGTAGCCGAGCAGGGCAATCAGCGGCATCGCAATCATCATGCACATGCCGAGCAACTGCACGCGTAGCGGCCAGGCGCGAGCAGTCTCTTGTTTCATTTGTCGTCCTTCGCCGATTCCGGCTGTACCGAATGGCGCACGGGCCGGCCCTGGCGGGTGAGCAGTGCCCCTGCCAACGCCAGGGCCAACAGTTGGGCGCGGATCGGCAAGTTGCGAAGCATGGAGGTTGCGCAATCATCGCTTTGGAAACTGCATTATGCGCCTGAACGGATGTGGCCATCAGGTCAGCCGTAAGTTCGCCCATATACAAGCAGCGTCAGCGGGGCAGGTCTTGCATTGACGCATTTGCCTCAGTGCGAGACCTGACTCCGATGGTCGAGGTCCGGCTCGCCGCAGCGACGTAGGATTTCGGCGCGCGCGGCATCGCGTAGCGCCACCGCGGCGTTCCAGTCGTTGCCTTGAGGCGCGAGCGGCGCGGCGATGGTGACGACGATGGCGCCGCGGCGCGCGAACCAGCTGCCGTCGCGCAGCACCGAGCGCGTGCCACGGATGGTCACCGGCACTAGCGGCACTGCGGTTTGCGCCGCAACCACGAAGGCGCCCATGCGAAACGGCAGCAGGCCCGCGCTGCGGGTGAAAGTGCCTTCGGCGAAGAAGATGGGCGTGCGCCCGGCGCGCACCGCCGCAGCGAGGCGCGACGCGTCGTCCACACTTTGCCTGATGTCGGTGCGCTCGACGAATTCGGTGCCGATGGAGCCGAGAAACAGGCGCGGCACGAGTGATGCGTTCAACTCGCGTTTCGCGGCAAAAGTGTAGCCGCGTTCGCGCAGCGCCGCGACGAGGATCAACCCGTCTATATAGCTGGCATGGTTCACGGCCATCACGAACGGGCCGGTGGCCGGGATGTGTTCCAGCCCCTGCACCACCAGCGGCAGGCGGCACAGGCGCAGGAAGGCATTGGCCATCACGCGGCTGAAACGCCAGCCGCGCGCGGGATTGCGCGGCAGCAGCGCAGCCGCTGCGAGCGTCGGCACGGCGAGCAGCGAAAAGCACAGCCAAACCCAGGCCGAATACGCCAGGCCCGAAAGCGCACGCAACTGCCGCCGCAACTCGGGCAGCAGGCTTGCGCGTGCAACGCGCGCGAGCTGCAGCCACACCGGCGCCGGCCGCGCGCCGGTGCCGCCGCTTTCGTAGTACTCGCGGCTCGCCGCGCGCCGGATCTTGCCGCTGGAAGTTTTCAGCACCGTGTGCGGCGGCGCGAGCACGATGTCGTCTGCCGGCAGGCCGATCAGATCGACGGCGCGTTCGTTGATACTGCGCCGCAGCGCTTCCAGCGCATCGGCGCCGGTTTCACGCGTTTCCGCAAATACGACCACACGCTCGGTGCCGCTGGCGGGATCGATGCTGCCGAACACCGCGACGCAGCCTTTGCGTATGCCGGGCAGCGCGCCCACGGCCTGCTCCAGTTCGTAGGGATAGAGATTGCGCCCGCCGCGGATGATGATGTCCTTGGCGCGGCCGCTGAGATAGAGCTCACCGTCGGCGAGATAGGCGAGATCGCCCGTGTCCAGCCAGGCGCCGGCAAACAGCTTCCTGGTCTGTTCGGGATTGCGATAATAGCCGCTGGTCGCAGACAGCCCCTTGAACTGCAGACGCCCCTCTTGCCGGTCGGCCAGCTCCACGCCGGCCGAGTCGACCACGCGCAGGTGATGCGCCGGTATCACGCGGCCGCAGCAGGGCACCTGGAGCGCACTGGATTCGCCTGCGGCCGCCGGTCGCGCCACACCCTCGTTCTGGAACGCCGCGCGTTCGATGCGGTCGATGCGATAGTGCGTGCCGGGCGCAGGGAAAGCGAGCCCGACCGAAGCCTCGGCCAGGCCGTAGACCGGCTGCAGCGCGTTCGCGGGAAGGCCGTAGCGGGCAAAGCGTTGCTCGAACGCGGCGAGCGTGTCCGGACTCACCGGCTCGGCGCCGTTGAAGGCGTAGCGCCAGCAGGACAGGTCCAGGCCCTCGAGTTCCGCGTCGTCGATGCGCTTCAGGCAAAGTTCGTAGGAAAAATTGGGACCGCCCGAGAGCGTGCCGCGGTGGCGGTGGATCGCCCACAGCCAGCGGCTGGGGTGGGACAGGAACGCGAGCGGCGACATCAGCACCGTGGGAAAACCGTGGTAGAGCGCGGCGAACCAGGCGCCGATCAGGCCCATGTCGTGGTACAGCGGCAGCCAGCTCACGAACACGTCGTTCGCGCTCGCCTGCACCGCCTCGGCCATGCCGCGGATATTGGTGACCAGGTTCGCATGCGTGAGCACCACGCCCTTGGGATTGCCGGTGCTGCCCGAGGTGTATTGCAGGAAAGCGATGTCGCCGGGCTTTGCCGGCAAGGGCGTGAATGCGGCGTCGCCGCCGGCCAGGTCGTCCGGCATCAGCACCTGCTGCAGCGATTGCACCTGGGAGCGCAATAGCAGCGCCACGGTTTTCGCTGCCGGGATGGTGATGAGCATCGCGGCACGGCAATTGCCGAGGATGCCGACGTGGCGCCGCAGGTGGTCTTCGATCTGGGCCGGCCGCGCGGGCGGATACAGCGGCACCGGAATGCCGCCCGCCATGAGAATGCCGAAGAAACTGAACAGGTAGTCGCGGCCGGTGGGCAGCATGATGGCGGCGGTCTGGCCCGGCTGCAGGCCGTGTGCGCAGAGGCGGCTGGCATACGCCGCGGCGCCGCGCTGGATCGCGGCGTAGGAGAGCTCCTCTTCGCCGCTCTCCGTATAGAGGTGGACCTGCAGCCGTTCAGGATGCCGGTCCGCATGCCAGGTGAGCGCATCGAGCAGCGTCTGCGCGTCGCACGCGAGCGCGCCCGGTTCCGCCTGCACCAGGCTGCGGATGCCTTTTTCCGGCTCGGCCCGGCGCACGCCCTGGCTGCCGTGCACCAGGCGCAACAGGTCGCGCGGGGTTTCGGCCGCATACAGCGCATGCTCGGGCAGGTTCACGTCGAAGGCGCGCTCGACCCTGAGCACGAGTTCGACCCGCGCCAGGCTGTCCAGGCCGAGGTCGCGCTCGAGCGAACTGTCGAGCGCCGCGTGCACCACCTGGCCGCGGCGCGTGTCGCGCACCATCTGTTCGATCACGCTGATCAGTTTTTCGGCGCTCGCCGTGGCTTCTGTTTCGGTGGGATTCATCCGCGGGTATCCAATGGGTCGGATGCTATGATAGCCGCTATCAATACAGGCTCGCCATGTGGGATTCGATCTGGATCAACGCGCATCTGGTCACGCTGCGCGAGGGGAAGTACGGCAGCATCAGGCGGGCCGCGCTCGCGCTGGATCAAGGCAGGATCGCCTGGGTCGGCGCGCGCGAGGATCTGCCGGGTGAGCCGGTGCAGCTTGCACGCGAGGTGCACGACTGTGAAGGCCGCTGGATCACACCGGGGCTGATCGACTGCCATACGCATCTCGTCCACGCCGGCAATCGCGCGCGCGAGTTCGAGCTGCGCTTGCACGGCGCGAACGACGCGGAGATCGACAGCGCCGGCGTCGGTATCGCATCCACGCTGCGCGAAACGCGCGATGCTTCTGAAATGGAGCTGATCCGCAGCGCCTCTGCGCGCCTGAAACACCTGCTGGACGAAGGCGTGACTACGGTCGAAATCAAGTCGGGCTACGGGCTGGACGCGGCGACCGAGCTGAAGATGCTGCGCGTGGCGCGTCTGCTGGGCGAATCCGGCGCGGTCACGGTGAAGACCAGCTTTCTCGGCGCGCACGCGCTGCCGCCGGAATATCGGGGCAGGGCGGACGCCTATGTCGATCTGTTATGCGCCGAGCTGCTGCCGGCAGTGGCGGCAGCCGGGCTCGCCGATGCGGTGGACGCAGTCTGCGACAGCGGGGTTTTTTCCGCGCAGCAGACGCGGCGCTTATTCGAGGCCGCGGCGGCCCTGCATCTGCCGGTGAAACTGCACGCGGACCAATTTTCCGACTCCAACGGCGCGGCGCTCGCGGCCGGCTTCGGCGCGCTCTCCGCCGACCACCTGGAGCACGCCAACGAACACGGGGTGCGCGCGATGGCCGCAGCGGGCACGGTCGCGGTGCTCCTGCCCGGGGCTTTCTGCTTCCTGCGCCAGAAACAATCGCCCCCGCTAGGCCTACTGCGCAGCCACGGCGTTCCGATCGCGCTCGCCACCGACTGCAATCCGGGCTCGTCGCCGTCGACCTCGATCCTGCTGATGCTCAACCTGGCCTGCACCCTGTTCGGCCTCACGCCGGAAGAAGCGCTGGCCGGCGTCACCTGCCATGCCGCGCGCGCGCTGGGCCTGGGCGCGACCCAGGGCACGCTGGAAGTGGGCAAGGACGCGGATTTCGCGCTGTGGGATATCGAGGAGCCGGCGGAGCTGGCGTATGCCCTGGGCGACAATAGATGCGCCGGTGTGGTGAAGCGCGGACAGCCGGTGCGGCATATGGAGTGATTGGCCGGCGTAGGGGGCGCAGGGCGCCCTAAGCCTATTGCGCGCTACGCCTGTATCGATGGAATTTCGCATCGAGGGAATTTCGTTGAGTGCCCCTCGCTTTTGCTGTAAAATCCGTCATCCCAGCTCTCGATTCCGAGATGACCAAGTATGTTTTCGTTACCGGCGGTGTAGTTTCCTCTCTTGGGAAGGGGATCGCTGCCGCCTCTCTCGCCGCCATCCTCGAATCGCGCGGCATCAAAGTCACCAACATCAAGCTGGATCCGTACATCAACGTCGATCCAGGGACGATGAGTCCGTTCCAGCACGGCGAGGTGTTCGTCACCGAGGACGGCGCGGAGACCGACCTCGACCTGGGGCACTACGAGCGCTTCAGTTCGACGCGGATGAGAAAGACCAACAATTTCACCACCGGCCAGATCTACGAGTCGGTGATCAAGAAAGAGCGTCGCGGCGAGTATCTGGGCCGCACGGTGCAGGTGATCCCGCATATCACCGACGAGATCAAGGCATTCATCGCCCGCGGCGCGCAGGGCGCGGAGGTCGCGATCGTCGAAATCGGCGGCACGGTGGGCGACATCGAATCCCTGCCCTTCCTCGAAGCCATCCGGCAGATGGGCCTGGAACTGGGGCGCGACAACGTCTGCTACGTGCACCTGACCTTGGTGCCCTACATCGCCTCGGCTGGCGAGATCAAGACCAAGCCGACGCAGCACTCGGTGAAGGAACTGCGCGAAATCGGCATCCAGGCCGACGCGCTGTTGTGCCGCTCGGACCGTCCCATCCCGGACGAGGAGCGCAGGAAAATCGCGCTGTTCACCAATGTGACCGCCAATGCGGTGATTTCGGTCTGGGATGCCGATTCGATTTACAAGATTCCCTATATGCTGCACCAGCAGATGCTGGATGAGATCGTCTGCCACAAGCTGCACCTGCTGGCGCGGCCAGCCGACCTGAGGTCGTGGAAGCGCCTGATCGATGCGCTGGAGCACCCGCTGCACCAGATCACCATCGCCATGGTGGGCAAGTACGTCGATCTCACCGATTCCTATAAGTCGCTCAACGAAGCCCTGTTGCACGCCGGTATCCACACGCGCTCCAAGGTCAAGATCCAGTACGTCGATTCGGAAACGATAGAGGCTGAAGGCACGGGCTGCCTCGCCGGTGTGGACGCCATCCTGGTGCCGGGTGGCTTCGGCGCGCGCGGCGTCGAGGGCAAGATCAAGGCGATCCAGTACGCGCGCGAGAATAAAGTGCCTTACCTCGGCATTTGCCTGGGTATGCAGCTCGCGGTGATCGAGTACGCGCGCCACAAGGCGGGCCTCGCCGAGGCCAACAGCACGGAGTTCGATGCGGACACGCCGCAGCCGGTGGTGGCGCTGATCACCGAGTGGCTGGACCGGGAAGGCAAGGTGGAACGCCGCGACGCCGGCTCCGACCTGGGCGGTACCATGCGCCTGGGCGCGCAACCCGCCGACATTGTTCCCGGCACCCAGGTGCAGCGGATCTACCAGAGCGACGTGGTCAACGAGCGCCACCGCCACCGCTACGAGGTCAACAATTTTTATTTGCCCCGGCTCGAGGCCGCCGGCCTGAAGGTGGCGGCGCGCACCAAGGTCGAAGCCTTGTGCGAGCTGATCGAGTTGCCCACCGAAGGCCCGAATGCGCATCCCTGGTTCATCGGCTGCCAGTTCCACCCGGAGTTCAGTTCCGCACCGCGCACCGGGCATCCGCTGTTCAAGTCCTTCGTCGAAGCCGCGCTCGCGCACCAGGCGGGGAAAGCCGGCGCCGCCCAGGGCGTTCACGTTGCCTCTGTAGCATGAAGCTGTGCGGCTTCGAGGTCGGCCTCGATCAGCCGATATTCCTGATTGCCGGTCCCTGCGTGATCGAATCGAGACAGCTTGCGCTGGATACCGCCGGCAAGCTCAAGGAAATCTGCGCCGAACTGGGCGTGCCGTTCATCTACAAATCTTCCTACGACAAGGCCAACCGCAGCTCGGGCAGGTCCTTTCGCGGTCCGGGAGCGGACGCCGGCCTTAAGATCCTGGCCGAGGTGCGGCAGACGATCGGCGTGCCGGTGCTGACCGATGTGCACGAGATCGGCCAAATCGAGGCGGTGGCCGCGGTGGTGGATGTGCTGCAGACCCCCGCTTTTCTTTGCCGCCAGACCGATTTCATCAATGCAGTGGCCAGCGCCGGCAAGCCGGTGAACATCAAGAAAGGCCAGTTTCTCGCCCCCGCGGATATGAAGAACGTCGTCGCCAAGGCGCGGGCTGCCGCATTGGCCAGCGGGTGGGCTGACAATATCATGGTGTGCGAGCGCGGCGCGAGCTTCGGCTACAACAACCTGGTCTCGGACATGCGCTCGCTCGCGATCATGCGTGAGACCGGCTGCCCGGTGGTGTTCGACGCCACCCATTCGGTGCAACTACCCGGGGGGCAGGGCACGGTGAGCGGCGGCCAGCGCGAATTCGTGCCGGTGCTGGCGCGTGCGGCAGTGGCCGCCGGCGTGTCCGGATTGTTCATGGAGACCCACCCCGATCCGGACCAAGCCCTGTCCGACGGCCCCAACGCCTGGCCGCTGGCGCGGATGAAGGCGTTGCTGGCTACGCTCAAGGCGCTGGACGAGGTCGTCAAGAGAAACGGATTCGCGGAGCAGGCGCTCTGACAGAATTCAAGCGTGGTGGCGGTAGAATATGAAGCCTGAATCTGGCACAAGGACAAGAACATGAGCTCAATAGTCGACGTGGTAGCGAGAGAGATACTGGATTCGCGCGGCAATCCGACGGTGGAAGCCGACGTGCTGCTGGAGTCCGGGGTGATGGGGCGGGCCGCGGTGCCCTCGGGCGCTTCGACCGGAACGCGCGAAGCCAACGAACTGCGCGATGGCGACAAGCTGCGCTATCAGGGCAAGGGCGTGCTGCACGCGGTGGAGCATGTCAATACCGAAATCTCCGAAGCCATCATGGGCCTGGACGCCACCGAGCAGAGTTTCATCGACAGGACCCTGATCGACCTGGACGGCACCGACAACAAGTCGCGCCTGGGCGCCAATGCCCTGCTGGCCGTGTCCATGGCGGTGGCCAAGGCTGCGGCGGACGAGTGCGGCCTGCCTTTGTACCGTTACTTTGGCGGCGCCGGCGCGATGCAAATGCCGGTACCGATGATGAACATTATCAACGGCGGCGCGCACGCCAACAACAGCCTGGACATGCAGGAGTTCATGATCGTTCCCGTAGGCGCGCAAAGTTTCCGCGATGCCCTGCGCTGCGGCGCCGAGGTGTTCCATGCGCTCAAGGGCCTGCTGCAAAAGCGCGGCATGCCCACAACGGTAGGCGACGAGGGCGGCTTTGCCCCCAATCTGCCCAGCCACGAAGCTGCGCTGCAGCTTTGCATGGAGGCGATCGACAAGGCCGGCTACCAGCCCGGTCAGGACGTGCTGCTCGCCCTGGACTGCGCCAGTTCCGAGTTTTACAAGGACGGGCGCTACCTGCTCGAGTCGGAGAACCTGCAGCTGTCCTCGGGCCAATTCACCGATTACCTCGCGGCGCTGGCCGACAAGTACCCGATCATCAGCATCGAGGACGGGATGGCCGAGAACGACTGGGACGGCTGGAAGATCCTCACCGAGCGCCTGGGTAAGAAAATCCAGTTGGTCGGCGACGACATTTTCGTGACCAACACCAGCATCCTGCGCGAGGGCATCGCCGAGGGCGTGGCCAATTCCATCCTGATCAAGGTCAACCAGATCGGTACCCTCACCGAAACCTTCGCCGCCATAGAAATGGCGAAGCGCGCGGGCTATACGGCAGTCATCTCGCACCGCTCCGGCGAGACCGAGGACACCATCATCGCCGACATCGCCGTGGGCGCAAATACGCTGCAGATCAAGACCGGGTCGCTCTCCCGTTCAGACCGCGTGGCCAAGTACAATCAATTGCTGCGTATCGAAGAGGATCTCGGCGACACCGTCGGCTACCCTGGCAGGGACGCGTTCTACCAATTGCGCTAGGCGGCCGAAACCACGAGGCATCGATGCGCACGCTATCCATCGTCTTCGCCACGCTGATCATATTGCTGCAGTACCCGCTGTGGCTGGGCAAGGGCGGCTGGGTGCGCGTGTGGGAGATCGACCGCCAGGTCACGGCGCAGAAGAACGGCAATGCCACAATGCGCGTGCGCAATGCCGCGCTCGATGCCGAGGTGCGCGACCTGAAGCAGGGCTATGACGCGATCGAGGAGCGTGCCCGCTACGAGTTGGGCATGATCCGGCAGGACGAGATTTTCTTCCACATTCTGGAAAAGACGCCGGTCATGCAGGCTCCCGCGCCGGCAGATCGTAGGGCGCGATAGCGCAGCGTATCGCGCCGAATCAACGTAGATCGATCTCAATTGCCGAATACTCCCAAAGGAAGCCCCCGGCGGGACGCTGCGCTGTTGCGCTCTAGCTTCCTTTGCTTTGCGTCGATCGAGTTTTCTATTGGAGCAAAAAAACGATGAACCTGTTTAGCAAACTGCAGCAGCGCCAGGCCGAAGGCAGACCCTTGCGCGTCGGCCTGATCGGCGCCGGAAAATTCGCCGCGATGTACCTCGCTCAAATACCCAAGACGCCGGGCGTGCATCTCGCCGGCATTGCCGACCTCGCTCCCGCTGGCGCGAGAACAAACCTGGAACGCGTGGGCTGGAAGGCCGAGCAGTTCGGCGCTGCGTCACTTGACGATGCACTGGCGAAGGGCAACACCCACCTCGGCGACGACTGGCAGGCGCTGGTTGCGCATCCGAAAATCGACATCATCGTCGAATGCACCGGCAATCCGCCCGCCGCGGTGGAGCATTGCCTGGCTGCGTTCGCCCACGGCAAACATGTGGTCAACGTCACGGTGGAGGCCGACGCTTTCTGCGGCCCGCTGCTGGCGAAGAAGGCGCAGGCGGCCGGCGTGGTCTACAGCCTCGCCTACGGCGATCAGCCGGCGCTGATCTGCGAATTGGTCGACTGGGCGCGGGCAGCGGGCTTTCCCGTGGTTGCCGCCGGGCGCGGCCACAAGTGGCTGCCGCATTTTTCGGAATCCACGCCCGAGACGGTCTGGGCCAATTACGGCCTCACGCCGGAGCAGGCGAAGATCGGCGGCCTCAATCCGAAGATGTTCAATTCCTTCCTCGACGGCTCCAAGCCCTCGATCGAGAGCACCGCGGTGTGCAATGCGACCGGCCTGGTCGCGCCGCCCGACGGCCTGACTTATCCACCCGCCTCGGTGGACGACATTCCGTTCGTCTGCCGGCCGATCGCCGAAGGCGGCGTGCTGCACCAGAAAGGCCAGGTGGAGGTGATTTCCGCGCTGGAGAAGGACGGTCGCGTCATTCCTTACGACATCCGCATGGGCGTGTTCGTGGTGTTCGAGGGCGACACCGAGTACATCCGCAATTGTTTCAAGGAGTACATGGTGCGCACCGACCCCAGCGGCCGCTATGCCTGCCTGTACAAACGCTGGCATCTGATCGGGCTGGAACTGGGCATCTCGGTCGCCGCTGTAGGCTTGCGCGGCGAGTCCACCGGCGCCGCCACCTGCTTCAACGCCGATGTCATCGCGACGGCCAAGCGCGACCTCGAGCCGGGCGAGATGCTGGACGGGGAGGGCGGCTACACCGTGTGGGGCAAGCTGTTCCAGGCGCAGAAATCACTCGCTTACGGCGGCCTGCCGCTGGGACTCGCGCACCAGGTCAAGCTCAAGCGCGCGGTGAAAATGGGGCAGTCGCTAAGCTGGGCCGACGTGGCGATGGACGAGAGCCTGCCCGCGTACAAGGTGCGGCGCGAGATGGAAGCGTTGTTCGCCCAGCCCGCCAAACGCGCCGCCGCCTAAGATCAGCGGCGCAATACGACCGAAGGGAGTCCCCGTGGGACGCTTCGCCCATTGCGCCCTACGTCGCTATCGATGGACGGCGCAATACGACCAAAGGGAGTCCCCGTGGGACGCTTCGCTATTGCGCCCTACACGTCGGTGAGTGCGCAAATTTGCCGCTGCGCTTGTTTGAATTCACTCTCCTGGTCCGCGCCTGGGTGCGGGTTTGCCATACAGCAAGGTGCTCGGGTTCTGCTCCAGTTGCTCGCTGAAGCGCCGCAGCGAGCCGGTTACTTCGCGCAATTCGGAAACGAGCAGGCGCACCTCCGGTACGATCTCGTCGGCCGCCTCGCGCAGGTCGGCGCGGGCGCCGGTTAGCGTGGTACTGACGCTGGCGCCGGCGCGGGCGATATCGCTGCTCATGCGATCGAATCCGTCCGCGCTTTTTTGCATGCGCTCCAGCAGGCGCGGCAGGTCGCCGGAAACGCGGGCGGCATTGTCCAAAGCGCGCGCCGCGCTGCTCAGGCCGGAATCGATCGCGACGGAGCGTGCCGCGAGAGTGTGCGACAGAATGCGCAGGTCGGCCAGGGTTTGCTTGAACTCGCGCCGGTTTTCCTCGTCCAGCAACGCGCTTACGCTTTCGCCGGTGTGGTTCAGGTTGGTCAGCAGCGCGGTGATCGAACTGTCCAGGCGCACCATGAGGGACGGTCCGCTGCGGATTACCGGGTAGGCCTCGCCGGTGCGTGCCTGCAGGGCAAGCGAATCGTTGCTGCCTCCTGTGAGCTCGACGTAGGCGATGCCGGTCAGGCCCTGTACCCGCAGCACCGCCACGGTGTCCTGCTTTACCGGCGTGCCGCGCTCGATGTCCAGCGTCAGCTGCACCTGCTCGACATGCCCCGGCGCCAGTGCCATCCGGCGCACGCGACCGACCTCGACGCCGCGGTACCTGACCGGCGCGTCGCGGCTCAACCCGGATACCGATTCGGTCATGTAGGTCTGATAGCTGTCGTAGGCCCGGCGATGGGCGCCGCCGCTCGACAGCCACAGCACGCCCGCAATCAGGGCGGCACCGAGCGCCAGCACGAACACGCCAACCACGGCGAAATTTACTTTTTCTTCCATGCCTGCTCGCGCGCGGCGCGGCCGCGCGGCCCGTAAAAGTATTCCCGGATCAGCGGGTCGGTTGAGTTCGAGAGCTCGTTCATGCTGCCGGTGCCGAGGATATGTCCCCCGCCCAGCACCGCCACGCGGTCGGCCGCCCGCCACAGCAGGTCGAGATCGTGGGTAACCATCATGATGGTCAGGCCGAGCGCATCGCGCAGTTGGTGCACCAGCACGTCGATGCCGCTGGCGCTCAAGGGGTCGAGTCCGGCGGTCGGTTCGTCCAGCAGCAGCAGTTCGGGGTCCAGCGCCAGGGCGCGCGCCAGCGCTGCGCGCTTGCGCATGCCGCCGGAGAGCTCGCTCGGATACTTGCGGCCGGCGTCGGGCGGCAGGCCGGTGAGGGCGATTTTGAGTGCGGCGATCTCGTCGATCAGGCGCTGGCCCAGCGGTGTGTGCTCGCGCAGCACCATGCCGACGTTTTCTTTCACCGTGAGCGCGCTGAACAGTGCGCCGCGCTCGAACATGACGCCCCAGCGGCGGCGCAGCGGCAGCGCTTCCTCGTCGTTCAATCCGACCACTTCGCGGCCGAACACCCGGATCGAGCCCGAGGCCGGCCGTTGCAGTACCAGGATTTCGCGCAACAGGGTGGACTTGCCGCAGCCGCTGGCGCCGACCAGCGAGAAGATCTCGCCGCGTCGCACCGACAGCTCTACGTTTTCGTGCACGACGGCGGCACCGAAACGCGTGTTCAGACCGCGGATATCGATCACGGCGTTGCCGGCCTGCACCGATGCCATGGCGTCGCTCATATATCCAGCCAGCTGAAAAGTATGGAAAACAGCGCATCGGTCACGATTACCAGGAAAACAGACTGCACCACGCTGAGCGTGGTCTGCCGGCCGACGCTGTCGGCGCTGCCGCCGACCTGGAACCCCTGGTAGCACCCCACCAGCGCGATGATCACGGCGAACACCGGCGCTTTGCCGACGCCGACCAGGAGCGAGTTCAAAGTGACCGCCTCGAGCAGGCGCTCGAAAAAAGCGCCGAAACTCACGTCGAGCTGGGCGCGCGCCATGATCATGCCGCCGAGCACGCCCATGACGTCCGTATAGACGGTAAGCAGCGGCAGCGCCACGATCAGGGCCAGCACCTTGGGCAGGACCAGCAGTTCCAGCGGTCCTACGCCGATGGTGCGCAGCGCGTCGATCTCCTCGGTCACTTTCATGGTGCCGATTTGCGCCGCGTAGGCCGAGCCGGAGCGGCCCGCGACGATGATCGCCGTGAGCATGGGCGAGAGTTCGCGCACCATCGACAGCCCGACCAGGTCCGCGACGTAGATGTTGGCGCCGAATTGGCGCAGTTGCTCCGCCCCCTGGTAGGCAATCACGATACCCATCAGGAAGGAAAGCAGGCCGGTGATCGGCAGCGCTTCGAATCCGGTTGTTTGCAGGTTGTAGGCTATGGCGCGCCAGCGGATGCGTTGCGGCCGCGCGACCGAGCGCATGAGCACGATCGCGTTTTCGCCGAGAAACGACAGCATGCCGAATGCGTTGCTCAGGCTGGACCAGGCGCGGCGCCCGATCCGGGCGAGCCGGCCGGGTGTTGCCTCGAATTGCGCTGCGACGTCCTGCGCGGCGATCAGGCGCAGCAGGGCCTCGAATTCGGGGCGCAATCCGCGCAGCTGCACGCTGCGTCCGTCCCGTTCCAGGGCGCGCAGGGTTCGGTGCAACAGCCAGGCACCGGGGGTGTCCATCGCGCTTACCGCGGACGCGTCTATGCTCAGCCCCCCGCTGCCGGACGAGGGCAGCCTGGCCAGCCTGGGTTCGAGCCCCGAGATCCCGCGCAATACCCATGCCCCGGCGCAACGCAGTTCGTCCGGCGCGCTTCCAACTTGTATATCCGCGCCGGTTTCGGGTCCTGGATCGTGTCTGGCGGTCATGGTTCCGGCTATAAAGGCGCACGTCTGATCCGGCGCGATCGCGCGCCGCACCAAGCGGCTGCGCTGATCCCGATTCCTTCTCTGACAAGCTAGCGCATGCAGCTCGGCGGGGTATTGACATCCGTCAAACCATACCGGGCGCTTTGCGCGCAAGCGCGTCGCCGTACTGATACCATGGCCGCCACGACGACACCGGAACGCGCTGCATGGAGATTGAAATCGCCGGATCGGCGCCGGATGCCGGCCATTGGGACGCCATCGTCATCGGCGCTGGCGCGGCCGGGATGATGTGCGCGGCGCAGATCGGGCAGCGCGGCCGCCGGGTGCTGCTGATCGAACATGCGCGCAAGCTGGCCGAGAAAATCCGCATCTCCGGCGGCGGGCGCTGCAACTTCACCAACCTGCATTGCGGGCCTGCGAATTTCCTCTCGCAAAATCCGCACTTCTGCCGTTCCGCGCTGGCGCGGTACACGCCGCAGGATTTCATCGCGCTCATCGAGCGCTACCGCATCAAATACGAGCAGAGGGCCCTGGGCCAGCTGTTCTGCATCGACAATGCGCAGCAGATCATCGATATGCTGAAACACGAATGCGAACGCGGCGCGGTGCACTGGCGTATGCCCTGCGAAGTGCGCGCCGTAGTGCGCGAAGGAGGGGAGTTCGTGCTCAGCACCGACCAGGGCGCATACCGGGCGCGTTCGCTGGTGGTCGCGACCGGCGGGCTGTCGGTGCCGAAAATCGGCGCCGGCCCGTTCGGCTACCGCATCGCCGAGCAATTCGGGTTGAACATCGTGCCGCCGCGTCCGGCACTGGTGCCGCTCAGCTTCGCGCCCGAAACGCTGGCACGCTACGGCGATTTGTCCGGAATCGCCATGGACGCGGAGGTCTCCTGCAATGGCGGTCGCTTCCGCGAAAACCTGCTGCTGACCCACCGCGGGCTTTCGGGGCCGGCCATCCTGCAGATTTCTTCCTATTGGCGTGCCGGCGATGCGATCGAGATCGATCTGTTGCCGGGGCGCGACGCCGAAGCCTGGCTATTGTCGGAGCAGGCTAGCCGGGTGCAGCTCAACAACCTGCTCGCGCAGGCGCTACCCAAGCGCTTCGCGCAGCAATGGTGCGAGGCACACGCTGCGCTGAAGCCGCTCAACCAGTTCTCTACAGACGCGCTGCGGCTATTGGCGCAGGACCTGCATTGCTGGAAGGTGAAACCCTCCGGCACGCTCGGCTACAATAAGGCCGAAGTGACCCTCGGAGGCGTCGATACCGATGGACTGTCGTCGAAAACCATGGAGGCAAGGTCGGTGCCGGGCCTGTTCTTCGTCGGCGAGGTGGTGGACGTGACCGGCCACCTTGGCGGCTTCAATTTCCAGTGGGCCTGGGCGAGCGGCCACGCTGCGGGGCAGGTGGCGTGAGTGCCGGATCGTATTGCCGGTCGCCGCTGGCGGTGTCGTGGCAATAACGCTGCCGCGGTATCGGCGCTTGGCGCAATAGCAGATGCCCGGCGCCAAGCGTATGATTGATCTTTATCAAACAGCCGGATTGCAGGGCCGTATAAATTTGGAGTGAAGCAGGGAAAAGGCCGTGCGCGGCGTGTTTTTCGAGGTCAATGTTATCTGTTCAGGGTTGCTATGAAAAAAGTGATACCGCAAACGCCTCCCGAGTACGATAGGGCGAGGATTGTCGAGCGCCCCGATGGTTTTTACTGGCAATCCAGGGACAGCGGCAAGGAGTCCGGCCCGTTCCCGACGCTGCTCGAGGCGGTCGAAGACATGCAGTACAGCGCGGACTCGGACTACGAGCCCGGAGAAAGCGTGGAGCAGGCGGAGGCCGAGATCGGCATTGCCGACTGGGTCGACCCGGATACTGGCGAACTGGCCGAAGAGTTCACGCCGCGGATCGAGGACCATTAGATTGCCATACGCGGCGACCTAAATCGCGTCCCCGTTGTTGCGGAATTGCGGTTGCGTGCAGACAAAAATCGTGTGCGCCGGCAACCGGTGTTCGCCGCCCGCTTCCCACTTTCCATCCGCGCCCAGTCGCTGCAACGCGAAGCGCATGCCTTTGACCGCGCCGTAAGGCAATGGGATTTGGACTGAAGCATCGAATCGCGGGATAATGCGCAAAATCCGCAACCGAATTTTCTCCCTAACCTAGGAAGGCCCAAATGGAACTCAGGAACAGCACGTTTATCGTCACCGGCGGTGCATCCGGACTGGGCGCGGCAACCGCGCGCGCCATCGCGCAGGCGGGCGGCAATGTCGTCATCGCCGATGTCAATGCCGATGCCGGCAATGCGCTGGCAAAAGAACTGGGCCAGGCGCGGTTCATCAAAACCGACGTTACCGCGGAAGCCGACGCCAAGGCCGCGGTGGCGCTGGCGTTGAAGGAATTCGGCGGTTTGCACGGCCTCGTCAACTGCGCCGGCATCGCCATCGGCGAGAAGACCGTGGGCAAGGAGGGGCCGCACGCGCTCGCCAGTTTCAGCCGGGTGATCGGCATCAACCTGATCGGCACCTTCAACATGATCCGTCTGGCGGCCGAGGCCATGAGCAAAGGCCAGCCCAACGCCGGCGGCGAGCGCGGCGTGATCATCAACACCGCGTCGGTGGCGGCGTTCGATGGCCAGATCGGCCAGGCCGCCTATTCTGCGTCCAAGGGCGGGATCGTCGGGATGACCCTGCCGATCGCGCGCGACCTGTCGCGCTCGGGCATACGCGTGATGACCATCGCGCCGGGAATTTTCGAAACGCCGATGCTGCTGGGCATGCCCAAGGAAACGCAGGACGCGCTCGGCAAGATGGTGCCGTTCCCGCCGCGCCTGGGTCGTCCGGCCGAGTACGCGGCGCTGGCCATGCACATCATTCAGAACGAGATGCTCAACGGCGAGGTCATCCGCCTCGACGGAGCGATCCGCATGGCGCCGAAATAACAAAGCAACCTGGTTTTCAACCATAACCGTGTTTTCCGCGCGGACACGCTTTATCTCCGCGTGGAAAACACGGTTGGCGCGCGGAGCGCGCAATCGTCGCTCGGCGACCATCGGTGGATACTTCGATCTTTTGCCTTCGAACTTGCGCGGACGGCGGCCCGTCCGCGCGGATCGCCGCTTGCGTGCGGAGGTGAAGCGTGTCCGCGCACAAGCGGCGATCTTGTGGAAAAGCAAGCCCGGGCCGTTGTTGCTTTTATGCATAACCGTGTTTTCCGCGCGGACACGCTTTATCTCCGCGTGGAAAACACGGTTGGCGCGCGGAGCGCGCAATGGTCGCCAGGCGACTACCGTGGATTCCTCGATCTTTTGCCTTCGAACTTGCGCGGACGGCGGCCCGTCCGCGCGGATCCCCCCCTGCGCGGGGGTGGCAAGCACCACCGCCAGCAAACGCCGCGCGCGTGGACAA
>Ga0080064_1000656_pt1 | contig 85221 bp, 75 predicted proteins | sample Subgrocontami54m_FD_69260 | JGI IMG/M metagenome (GOLD analysis project Ga0080064, IMG submission 69260) | Subsurface groundwater microbial communities from S. Glens Falls, New York, USA - GMW46 contaminated, 5.4 m (SPADES assembly) (version 2) ... | reverse complement strand
TGCCCATAGCGCGGACACGGTGTTCGAGTACTACCCGCCGAGCGTCGCGCCCGGCGATGCAGGGACGTTCCTTGCCGTCGGCAACACGTTGTTCGCCCCTAATTTCGCAAACCATGGCGGCACAGCCACGGGCAACCTGGGCGCCTACACCGTGTTCACATCGGTGAGCCAGACGCCGGTCAGCGGCGCGGGAACTCTCGCCAGCCCGTTCCAGGTTACGACTGTCTACGACGCCACGGCTGCCGGCCTGCGAATCACGCAGATCGACACATACGTTGTCGGCGAGGAGGCGTACCGAACCGATCTCACCGTGTCGAACCTGGGCAACAGCGCGCAGAGCGCGATCCTTTATCGCGCGGGTGACTGTTTCCTCGGCGGTTCGGACGTCGGATTCGGCGTAGTAAACGCCGCTGCTGGCGCAGTAGCATGCGCAAAGAACGCCAACAACACGCCCGCCGGACGCATCGAGCAACTTCTCCCGATTACTGGCGGCAACAACTACTCAGAGAACACCTATTCCACCGTCTGGTCGCAAATCGGCACGAAGACCGCGCTGCCAAACACGTGCCTTTGCGCTTCGGCCGTGGACAACGGAATCGGGATAAGCTGGACTGTCTCGATCCCCGCGGGCTCGCAGGTGACTCGCTCCCACCTCACGACGTTCTCCCCCATCGGCAGCCTGCCGCTCACCACGGTCAAGACCGCCGACAGTGCGACGTCGTCCGCGAGCGCACAGAATGGCTACACGATCACGATCTCGAACCCCAACGCGGTCAACGTGTCACTGACCTCGATCGTCGACACCCTGCCCTCGGGCTTCACCTACGTCAACAACTCCACCACCGGCGTGACGACTGCGAACCCAGGCGTCTCAGGGCAGACGCTCACGTGGGCGGGGCCGTTCAACGTGACCGCGGGTGGAACGGTACAGCTTCACTTCAACGTCAATGTGGCCGCTCAATCGGGCGACTACTTCAACAACGCGACGGCGGTCGCCGCCGGCGGGTTCTCAGTGGGTCCCACCGGACCCACCGCGCAGATCACGGTCTCGGGCGGCGTCATGGGTGGACGCGGATTCACCGTCACGACGCGAAGCAATCCCCCACGGGTAGAGTTGACGTGGCAGGGCGGCAGCGCCCAGACAGGCTACACGTTGCTGAAGCTGCCGTTGGGTGGACAGCTCACGCAAATCTCGGTCGCGGGGAACGCCACGTCGTACAGCGATACAGCAGTGGGCACAAATGGATTCACCTGCTACGCGTTGATCCCGCTTGTGGGTCAAGCACAGCAGGGAATGTCCGATGCCCTGTGCGGGTGGCCCGGGTTCGGAACCATCGCGAACCCCAGCGCCCCGAGCGGTTCAAACGCGGATCCCGCGGCACGGATGCGAGAAGCGTTCAGCTCACCGCAGTAATCGAAGCCGCATCATAGTCAGAAGGAGCCGGGCGAGAGATCGCTCGGCTCCTTCTACGTTTCCCGCAGACCCGCGACCTGTGAATGGGCATGGTACGAGCTGCGAACGAGGGGGCCCGCTTCGACGTGTCGGAAGCCGAAGGACCGGGCGATGTCTCGCAGCTCATCGAACTCAGCGGGTGAGTAGTAGCGCACCACGGGCAGGTGCCAGGCTGAGGGCCGCAGGTATTGGCCGAGAGTCAGCACCTGAACTCCTGCACCGGCGAGATCGGCGAACACCGCGGCGAGCTCATCTTCGGACTCGCCGAGGCCCACCATGAGCCCCGACTTGGTCACTGCTCGCGGATCCAACTCTTTGACCCGCCGAAGCAGCTCTACGGAGCGGGCGTACACCGCGCGTGGCCGCACTCGCCCGTAGAGGCGCGGGACGGTTTCCGTGTTGTGGTTGAAGACCTCGGGGCGCGTCTCCACGACCTGACGCAGCGCCTCCCAGTTGCCGCCGAAGTCCGGAACCAGGACCTCAACAGCGCAGCCAGGGGAGAGCTCGCGAATGCGACGGATCGATTCCACAAAGATGCGTGCCCCGCCGTCCGGAAGGTCGTCGCGCGTGACCGACGTCAGAACCGCGTGGCGGAGCCCCAGCGTCTGCACTGTCCTGGCGACTCGCTCGGGCTCCTCGTCGTCCGGCTCGTCCGGACGGCCCGTCTTGACCGCGCAGAAGCCGCACGCCCGGGTACACGTGTCCCCGAGCAGCATGAGCGTCGCGGTCCCCTGACTCCAACATTCGGCCATGTTCGGACAGCGCGCTTCCTCGCACACGGTGTGGAGGCGCTGCTCGCGCATGAGGCGCAACACGCGCAGGTAGTCACCCCCGCTGGGGAGGTGGACCTTGAGCCAATCGGGCTTCCGCTCCCGTGGGGGTGGGGAGCTCTTTCGAGGATACATGGGGAGGGGACTTTTGTCTGGAACCACGCGCCCGTTATACCATCTGCCTCACCAGCAGATTTTCGGCACGCGCAACGTCGAGGAGACATGATGGAGTACGAGTCGCCCGTCCCCGCGTCGACCCGGTCCTTGTTGATGCTTCAGGCCGCCTCGGTGCTCGTCGCCGGACGGGAGAGCCCGTACCAGCAGGCCCGCATCCAGATCCGTCCTCAAGGGCCCGGCGACTGGGAGTACACGCTCTTCGGCAGTGACACGCCAGACGCGATCTGGGCCGTAGCTCGCGGGGAGGCCGACGTCGCGTCCATCAACCCGAGCGGCCCCTTGACGATGGCTTACAGAGGGAAGGGGCCGTTCAAGGAGCCGATCCCCGTTCGCGCCATCACGGTCATTCCGTCCCTCGACTGGCTCGGCTTCGCCGTCAACGAATCCACGGGCCTCACCTCGCTTGCCGACGTCAAATCTCAGAAGTACCCGCTTCGTGTATCCATCCGTGGGCAGGAAGGCCACTCGACCAAGCTCTACATCGACACGGTGCTCGCGGCGTATGGTTTCTCGCTCGAGGACATCGTAAGCTGGGGCGGGATGGTCTCAAATGACGCCGGCATGCCCTACGCCACGAATCGAGCTGGGAGGGTCGCTTCTGGCGAGCTCGATGCGGTCTTCGACGAGGCCCTCACGAGGTTCATCCCTATCGCCACCGACATGAAGATGCGCTTCCTGCCATTGGATGAGCCCGTCCTCCAACACATGGAGGATCTCGGGTTCAGGCGGTCGACGATCCGTCGCGAGATGTTTCCCATGCTCCAGTCCGACATTCCAACCCTGGACTTCAGCGGCTGGCCTGTCTTCACCCGGGCTGACGTGTCGGAGGATTTCATTTACGAGTTCTGCAAGGCGCTCGATGCAAAGAAGGACCAGGTGCCGTATCAGGAGCCAGGCCCGCTCCCACTCCACACGATGTGGAAGGACACCGAGGCGGGTCCGCTCGACGTACCACTCCACCCTGGCGCTGAGCGCTATTGGCGCGAGGCGGGTTACATGAGGTAGCGAAAGGAAATGGGGGGCCCCCGAAGTTCGTGCGCTCGTCGGGTTACGCCCTCACCCTAACCCTCTCCCAGAGGGAGAGGGGACCAGAGATGAGGGGACAGGTACGTGTCGGCGAAGCGCACAAAGTCGGGGGATACCCAAAGGAATGACCGTGATGGACGAGTACAACACGCCGGACTTCCGCGTCGCACGCCAGGGATTCGACAGCGTCGACTTCCAGCCCTCGCTGAGGGTTGGCATGCCAGCGCCGGAATTCGAGCTGGTCGACGTTGAGGGACACACCGTCCGTTTGAGCGAACAGACCGCGAACGCGCACGTCGTACTCATTTTCGGTTGCCTCACCAGCCCCGTCACCTCGACGCATCTGCCCGAGATCAACCGGATGTGGGAGTACTTCCACTGGCGCGGGGTGCAGATCCTGTTCGTGTACACCAGGGAGATCCACCCTGGGGAGCGCTATCCCCACCACATGAGCCAATTCCAGAAGATCGAGGCGGCTCGTGAGTTTCAGCGCATCGAGGAAGTGCGGTTCCCCGTGCTCGTCGACACACTGGACGGCAAAGTTCACAGGGAATACGGGCCCCGGCCGAACCCGTCGTTCGTCGTCAGTCGGGAGGGGCGAATCGTCTACCGGACACCATCGGTGGATCCGCCCACGCTACGGGAGTACCTCACCCACTTGTTGCTCTGGGACGAGGTGAAGGAGCAAAAGATTCCTGCCCACTTCGTCTACATGGAGCAGCTTCGGTTCCAGATACCGGATAGCCAGATGCACCAGAAGGTACTGGAACGCGCGGGTCCAAAGGCCGTTCGGGAGCAAGAGATGGCGCACGGCGGCAACATCGCGGGCTCCGCCATCGACGGGAACACCTCAGAACGTTAGCCGACGGCGCGACGACGCTGCATGTCCTCGTCGGCGCGAACCAGTAACTCATCGGGCGACTCGGGGAGCTCCCTGACGCTTGCGATTCCGAAAGCACACTCGATGGTCTCTGGTAGGCCTCGCTTCCGAGCAAGATCGACCAAGACTCGGCGCACGCGGTTGACGACCACCTGGATCGATTCGGGATTCACGTCGATCAGCAGTACGGCGAATTCGTCGCCGCCGTAGCGCGCGATGAGGTCGGTGCGCCGCGCCGACTCGCTGAGAGCATCGGCAACCGCGCGAAGCACGTCGTCGCCCACCTCGTACCCGAAGTGGTCGTTCAGGGCCCGGAGGTTCACGAGGTCCAACGTCACCAGGGTGGCCTGGCTTCCACGTCGGCGCGCCTGGGCCGCTGTGCGCGCATATTCGTCGAAGAACGCGCGTCGGCTCGAGAGTCCTGTCAGCGGATCTGGGGCATAACGGGCGAGACGACGATCGGTCTCATTGATCCGACCCGCCAGTACCCGCAGCAGCGTGAGGGCGAGGTCGGGCGAGGCCCGCAGCACCTGGGAGAAATCGCCCGCCGGCAAAGCAAGACAGTGCGTTTGTTCGACGGAGACGACGGTTGCCGATCGCGGCCTGTCGATGAGGACCGCCATCTCTCCAAAGATCTCGCCCTGGCCCAACTCCGCAACGACCGTGTCACCACGAGGAGGCTCCTCCGTCTCTTCGAGAACGCGAACACGGCCCGTCAGGATGACGAAGACCTGAGTGCCCGCCTCGTGCTGGCGGATGATCGTGTAGCCCGGCTCGAAGACGCATTCCGAGCCCCGCTGGGCCAGGAGACGGATCTGCTCTGGAGTCAGAGATCGGAAGATCGGCACGTTGGACAGCACGTCCGCGAGCCGGTCGACCCCAGCTTCGTCGGTCGGCCTAGGAATGATGACAGGGGGCCGAGGCGGCTCCGCGGCCACTACGCTGCCAGCAGCATCGAGCCGCTCGACTGGCTCCGTGCTCGCCCGAGCGAGCCACGCTCGCACGCGTGATCTGACCATCGGTGGACTCAGTGGAGCAGCCAGGTAATCGGTGGCGTCCGCACCGAGCTGGTCGATCTGCGTCTCGAGGTCGTCTTCTGTCGCCAGCATGAGCACCGGAAGCGAATCCTTTGCAGACCGTTCCCGCAGATCTCGGACCAGGTCGCGCGATCTCCGCCCTAACGGCGTCGAAACGACGACCAGATCGGGCGACATCGCCTCCACACGCTCCAGCGCCGTCGGCGCATCGGGCGCGTAGAGGAGCGTCAAGTTCTCTTCGCCGAGCTCGGTGCTAAGCGCCTCCCGCGTCGTGTCTTCGAGGCCAACCAACAGAACGCGGCGCCCGTTGATCGAGTATCGGCGGATGGCGGACACGCCGGTTTGGCGCGGGGCCGAGCCCCTCCCGACCACGTCGATGGAGAGTCCCTCAGCAGCGGCAAACACGTCCATCGAGGAGCCACGTCCTTGAATACGATCCCTCGCCATTGCCTCGATCTGTTCCAAGGCCGCGTCGTCACGGGTGGGGTCGTGGTGGAAGAGCGCCAGCGTGCCAACGCCGGCCGCCAGGCACACGTCCGTGGCGTATTCCACCGTGCTGTGGCCCCAGCCGATCTTCTGCGGGTATTCCGCTTCGGTGTACTGGGAGTCGTGGATGACGAGGTCGGCACCCTGGAGGAATCCGATGTGCCGCTGATCCCCTGGATGCCGGAAGTCCGAAGCTCCTGGCTTCCAAAAAGGCTCGTGGTCGGTGGTATACGCGACCGTCGCCCCGTCGGCAGTGAGCCGATATGCCATCGTCGGCGCGGTATGGTTCAGGTGTTGTGTCTCCACCAGCACGTCGCCGACGCGAAAGAAGCCTTCCTCCAGGTCCGTGAAGTGCAGGCGGCTCTGGAGGTCCCTCAGCTTCACGGGGAAGTAGGCATATTGCATTTGGCCCGAAAGCGACTCCTCCAGGCTCCGCTGGAAGGCCGCGGCGGCGTAGATGTTCAGCTCCGAATCGGGGAGAAACGCCGGAACGAAGAACGGAAACCCCTGAATGTGGTCCCAGTGGGTGTGTCCAATGAAGAGGTGCAGGCGGAGCCCGCCGGATTCAGGACGTTGTGACTTCAGGAGGTGCTGCCCGAGATCCCGAGCGCCGCTCCCGCAATCCAAAATGATGTGGGTGCCGTCGTCGGTGAGGACCTCGACGCAGGAGGTGTTGCCACCATACTTCGTTGTCGCGGGTCCCGGAGTCGGGATGGAACCGCGTGTGCCCCAGAAACGTACCCGCAAGAACAATCCATCCGATCACGTCGCAGAAGGAGTGTAAGGGGTCGAGACTGCACATCAAGCCGGATGCGACGAACCTGTAATGTCGCGCAACGCCGGGTGTAGATTACAAGTATTCTAGCATTGGCCACCACGGCTGAAACCATCCTGGCCCTTTTTGGGATTCGTTAAGGCATTACTTGCGCTCACGCCCTCACCCTAACCCTCTCCCAGGGGGAGAGGGGACAAGAGATGAGCCTCTCCCAGGGGGAGAGGGACAGTCCGTAGCGATCGGTTTCAGGAGTAGAGGACGCTCGCATGGCAGATCCCGCAGAGTCAGAGCCCCTCATTGCACCACCTCCGCGCGCGGCTAGCGTCAGCCGGACGAACAGGAACCTGTGGCTGGCGTTTACCGAAGAGGCGAAGGCCAACCGCATGTACCTCGCCTACGCCTTCAAGGCGATGGAGGAGGGCTACCCTGAGGTCGCCGAGGTGTTCCTCGAGGTAAGCGGGGCGGAGACCGCGCACGCGCTGCAGCACCTCCACGTTCTCGGGGAGGTCGACTCTACCTTCGAGAACCTCAAACGGGTGATCGAAGAGGAGATGCGCGAAGCCTCAGTGATGTACCCAAGAATGATTCGCCAGGCCGAGACCGAGGGCCGCGCCGACGCCGCTGGAGCCTTCCGTCTTGCATTCGAGGGCGAATCGCGCCACGCACAGCTCTTCAGCCGTGCCATGGAGCGCATGCGGACGCGTGGCACGACAACTCGTCCGCGCACCGCGCCACAACTAGCCGAGCCTGCAGCCCTGGTACAGGCGACGCCCGCCGCCGCGCCGCGACAAGACGAGTCCGTCAGCTACGAACAGGTTCGCAGCGAGGCGGATCGGGTCGCGGGACTCAGACGGGTGCGCGAGCTCGTCTTCGGCGCCCAGGACGGGCTCATCAGCACGGTCACCGTGGCGGCCACGATCATGGCTGCTACCCAGGACAACGGGACCGCCATCATCGCTGGCATCGGCTCCGCAATGGCAGGAACCATCTCGATGGCTGCGGGAACGTACCTGGGATCTCGCGCTACCTCCCAGATGGAGCAGGGCGAGCTCGAGATGGAGCAGCGCGAAATCGCGCGCCGCCCAGACGAGGAGCACGCGGAGCTCGTCGCCACCTATCGCCACGATGGCTATTCCTACGAGGAAGCGGAGGCGCTGGCCGACCGCCTGATGCTGGACCGCGATCTCACGCTGCAGGTCATGGCAGAACGCGAGCTGGGCATCAGCCCAGAGGTGACCAAGGACGCCCGGAAGGATGCCGCCGTCATGGGCGTTTCCTATATCTTGGGATCCATCGTCCCGTTGACGGCGTTCATCTTCTTCCACAACGCATCAGCGGTGCTGGTGTCGGTGCTCCTGACGCTGATCGCGCTGGCGGGCGTAGGGGTCGCAAAGGCGCGGATCTCCTACCGACCCGTTCTCCCCTCGGTGCTCGAGGTTACGGGCATCGGCGCGGCCTCTGGAACACTCGGCTACCTCCTTGGCGATTGGCTTCCCCGGCTCTTTGGCGCCCTCTAGCGTTCTTCAAAATACCTGCGAAATACCTGCGCAGATCGAGACTCGATGCGCCCGCGAGTGCTATCATGAGGGCTGTCACCCTACCTTTTTTTCTCAAGCACTGGCGCATAGTCTGTGCCCTCGGGAGGCGAGTTCCAAATGGCGCGTCCGCTCCTTCATCGGCTCAGTATCAGTGGGTTGTCCCTCGTCACGGCCCTCTTGTTGGTCTGGCCAACACTCGTCCAGACCGCGACGCCGAGCGAGGCCGCGCAAGATCAGCCGAGCGCCTCGGACTTTCCGCCTTTTTGGGTCATGACCTTCCGTCCGACCACGGCGTGGTCTGGGGCGGGCGCCGACGCGGAGGCCCTGGGCCAGATTCAGCAGTGGCGCTACCTGCAGGTCGATCAGCCACAAGAGGGCGGCCGATTGCCGACCCTCGACCCCCGAACCAACACGCGAGCCTACATCGAGGCGGACGCCGTTGGGCCGGTTGGCCCGCCGCCGGACGATTACTTCGCCGCGGCGCCGACGGACGAATCCGTCGTGGGCCTGCCGGGGCGGATCATCGGCACAACGGAGCTGTTCGAGCGCCCAGAAAACCAGCGGTATTTCGCCCTGGATGAAGTCCGGACGAATACTCCAGTCATGGTCCAGGCGGCCGTGGACGGGCCAAACGACTCTCGCTGGTACCGCGTGGGCGACGATCAGTACGTGCCGGCCAACAACCTGCGGCTTCCCACGCCGCCCGGTCGCACATTCCCGGGTCGGTGGATCGACGCGAACCTCACCGAGCCGGTGATGGTCACGGCCTACGAGGGCGAGACACCCGTGTACTCAGCGCTCGCGGTCAAAGGCCTCGGCGCTTTCCAGACCCCTCAGGGGACCTACCGAATCCAGCGTCGGGTTCAGAACGAGACCATGGACAGCTCGACGATCGGCATCCCCCGGACGTCGCCCCAAGGCTACTACCTGAAGGACGTGCTCTACACCCAGTACTTCACGGGGGACGGCGCGGCGCTGCATTACAACTATTGGCGGAGTAACTGGGGTTACGCGGGAAGCCACGGCTGCCTCGGAATGGACCTTACGGACTCGAGGTTCTTCTGGGACTTCGCGGGCGTCGGGACCGTCGTCTACATCCACTCCTAGCGCGAAGCGCCGCGGTTCGGCGAAACGACGGCGATCATAGACGGCCACCGGGTCCCGGGAGGGTATGCTTCCTCGCGATGGTCGGCTCACCCACCACCCTCATCGTCGCCCAGTCGGGCGGACCCACTGCCGTCGTAAACGCTAGCACCGTTGGGGTACTACGCGCGGCGCGCGCCGACGGGCGCGTAGAACGTGTGCTGGGAGCTCGCTTCGGCGTCGAGGGGATCGTCGCCGACGATTGCGTTGACCTCACCGATCTCACGCCCGAGCAGGTCGCGGCCCTCCGGCGTACACCTGGGGCGGCGCTCGGCTCCTCCCGCCATCGCCCGACGGGCGCGGTGATCGAGGCTGCGGTCGCCGACCTCGTGAAGCGCGGCGTCGGATGGATAGCGCTGGTTGGGGGCAACGATACGGCGGAAACCCTCCACCGATTCCATCTCGCTGCTGACGCAGCGGGAGCTCCTATCTCCTTCGTCGGCATCCCCAAGACGATCGACAACGACTTGCCTGGAATGGACCACGCGCCCGGATACGGGAGCGCGGCGCGGTACATCGCACTTGCCGCGAGAGAGGCGGCGCTCGACACGTCCGCCATGCGACGGACCGACCCCGTGAAGATCGTCGAGCTCATGGGGCGGAACGCGGGCTGGCTCGCCGCGGCTGGCTCCCTGGCGCGAGACAAGCCCAATGATGCCCCACAGCTCATCTTTTTCCCGGAACGTCCCCGTTCGATGGATCAAATGCTCGAGGAGATCCGCGCGGCGCACGCGGCCCACGGGTGGGCGATCGTCATGATCTCCGAGAACCAGATGAATGACAAAGGCTCGCCCCTCGGTGGAGACGAGCCTCTATACATTGATCCGCACGGCCACGCTTACTACGAGAGCGCCGGCACGGCGCTAGCCCGAACGTCGCAGGCGCGGCTGGGCATTCGAACCCGCTACGAGCGGCCCGGGAGCCTCCAGCGAACGTCGTTCTTGACGCTGTCGGACGTGGACGTCGACGAGGCCGAATCCGCGGGCGCCGAGGCCGCGCGGCTCGCCCTCGCGGGGGCGAGCGACGTGATGGTGGCGATCCAGCGGGCCGCGACCGCGGACTATCACGTGCATTACACAGCGGTCCCGCTGGAAACGATCGCCCATCGGGAGCGAACGATGCCCGACGAGTTCATCGCCTCCAGCGGGACCGACGTGACGGACGCTTTCGTGCGCTATGCCCGCCCGCTCATCGGCGGATCCTTGCCGCCGACCTGCGACCTTCTAGACCGCTCGTTGTGAGCGCTCGAAAATCGGACCCGGGCCGTCAGCCTAAACCCCGGAGCCGGTGCCGATGCCCTTGCGAGCCTTGAGCTCTTCCAACTCGCGGTTGACCGTATCCTCCTGCTCGAGAGCACGGAATCGCGTATCCAAGGTGTCGGCGTCGAGGTCGGCGTAGGCCTTCGCCTGCGCCTCTTGCTCCTCGACCTTCTCTTCCATCCGTTCGAATTCCGAGAGCGCCCCACCAGCGTCGACGCCAGCCAGGGTCTTGCGGATGTTGGTCTCCGCCTTGGCTCGGCGGTGCCGCGCGATGAGCAGCTCCTTCTTCGTCTGCGCCTCCGAGATCTTCAGCTCGAGCTGCGCGAGCGCCTCCTTGAGCTGCTCTACCTGGGCTGCCTGCTCGGTCCACTGCTGCTTGAACCCGTCCGCGGTCTCCTGGTAGGTTCGGCGTCGGGTCAGGGCCTCCTTGGCGAGCTCGTCCTGGCCGCGCTCGACGGCGAGCTCCGCCTTGCGCGTCCATTCCTCGGCTCTCGCTTGATTCTCCTGGTGCCGCTTCTCGAGTCGCTTCTCATCCGCAATCGACGCGGCGACCTGGGTCTTGACCTGGATGAGCTGGTTGTTCATGTCTAGGATCAGTTGGCGGATGACCTTCTCGGGGTCCTCGGCACGGCTGATGAGATCGTTGATGTTCGCCCGTATGAGGGTCGAGACGCGGTCGAGCAGTCCCATGATTCGCGAGCCTCCTTCTTGTGTGTCCTCAATCTTGTCGTTGTTCGGCTTGTCGTTGTTCGGATTCAGACGCGGTCGAGCCGCGCGCGGCGACCGCCACGCGGATGGCCTCGATCTCCTGCTCGATCTCGAGTCGGGCCATCCGCGACTCAAGGGTTGCTTCGGACAGAGGCGGCGCGCGCCCAAGGCCGAGGGTTGCAGGCGGGGCCTGCCGCATGCGCTCGATCTCGACGCGCATGTCGTCGGCGCGCGCGAGGAGCAGTCGCTCCATCCGAAGATGCCGCTCCGCCCGAGCCTGAGCGGCAGTCGCCATCTCTTCCAGCCCGCGGCTCTGAGCCATCGACGCGCGAGCGGTCCACAACTCAGCTTCCTGCGCCTCGCGCACCGCTTGACGCCTCAATCGGTGCTCACCGGCCATCGCATCGACTAGCGCAACGTGGCGTTCATCCATCGCTTGTCACCTCCGCGGCTGGCGCTCCGGAGACTCCACGGAATGCCGCTTCTTGCTGGCGCGTCAATGCGCCATCGCTCGAGAGAGACTGCCCAATAGCGAGGAGCACGGCGCGGGGATCGGGAGCGGAGGCGAGCCGAAGCACGGCGTCGTAGACCTCCGGGTCGTCGCGCAGCTCCTCCGCTCGAACCGCCAGCCACTCTGCGAGATTGAATCGAGACGGTTCGGCCATCAGTCCGAGCCCCTCCTGGTACCCATCGGGGTCGTCCACCAGGTAGCCCGGATGCACGTTGAAGAATCGAGCGAGCAACTCTCGCGACCCGCCCGTCAAATGGGGGCGGGTCCCACCCTCGATCTGGGAGAGGTAGGGCAAGCTCAGCCCCTCTCCCAACTCCGCGCGCATGTACCGCACAACCTCCGTCATGGTGAGCGGCCGACCGAGGCCGCGGAGCTCACCTTCCACCATGCGGAGGTGCTGGAGCTTCTCGCCTAACGTCATCGGTTCTCACCACTTTGCAATTTGCAAATATCCTAGCAGACCGGGGCATCGGGCGCAATGGCATAATACGCATGGAGCGCCCCGAAGTTCGTGCGCTTGTTGGGTCACGCCCTCACCCTAACCCTCTCCCAGAGGGAGAGGGGACACGCATAGTCATGAGTCTTGGAGTTTGGCGTGCAGATTCCTGTCGGCGCCCAGGAAGAGGTGGTTCGCGAGGGCGATCTTCTAACCATCAACATGGGGCCCCAACACCCGAGCACTCACGGGGTCTTTCGCATGATCCTCACGCTGGACGGCGAGACGATCGTTTCGTGCCGACCGGTGATGGGATACCTTCACCGCTCCGTCGAGAAGCTCGCGGAGTCGCGAACCTATCTGCAGAACATCATCTTCACCGACCGGCTCGACTACCTCGCGCCGATGACCACGAACTTGCCCTACGCTATGGCCACCGAGCGCCTCGCGAATATCGAAGTGCCCGAGCGTGCTGAGTACATCCGAGTCATCATGTGCGAGCTGCAGCGTTTCGCCAGCCACTGCGTCGCGGTGGGGACTTTCGCCTCGGATACGGGCGCGTTCTTCACGCCGATGATGTACACGTTCCAGGCCCGCGAGCAGATCCTGGACATCTACGATATGGCGTGCGGCGCACGGATGACCGTCAGCTACATCAGGTACGGCGGCATCGCCCGCGACGTGACGGACGAGGCTATCGCCCGGATCCGCAAGTTCGTGGGCGAGATGGATCGAGCGGTCGACGAGGTCGAGTCGATGATGACTGGGAACGAGATCTTCAAGGCTCGGACCCAGGGCATCGGCGTGTTGCCCGCTGACGCGTCGCTGGCCTACAGCATGAGTGGCCCGATGCTGAGGGGAAGCGGCATCCCGTACGACATTCGACGGGCTGACCCCTACTCCGTGTACCCGCGCTTCGACTTCGAGATCCCGACACGCCCCGGTGGCGACTGCTACGACCGCTACATGGTGCGCATCGCGGAGATGCGGCAGACGAAAAAGATCCTCGAGCAGGCGTTGAGAGACCTCCCCGGAGGCCCGGTCATGGGCAAGGTGCCGAAGGTCTTCCGACCCGCAAAGGGTTACGCCTACGCACGGACAGAGAGCCCCAAGGGTGAAATCGGCTTCTACATCGAGAGCGACGGCAAGGTAGAGCCGTATCGCTTCCACATTCGGGCGCCAAGCTTTATCAACCTTGGAGTACTGAGCCAACTCGTGATCGGCCAGAAGGTCGCGGACGCCGTGGTGATTCTTGGAAGTATCGACATCGTCATGGGCGAGGTTGATCGTTAGCGTGAAGCAGGTAGCTCAGAATGTTTGGTAGCGGCATCGCCAAGGGACTAGCAACGACCTTCGGACATCTCTTCAAGCCCAAGGTCACGGACGAATACCCGGAGAAGCGCTCTCCCCTCGCAACGGGTTTCCGCGGACTTCCGCGGCTGGTCTACGACGAGGATCCCGAGGATCTTCGGTGCGTCGCGTGCAGTATTTGCGCCAACGCGTGCCCCGTCGACGTGATCCACATCGAGACCCACCGCGGACCTGATCGCAAGCTGGTGCTAGACCGCTTCGACATCGAGGCGGGGGGCTGTGTCTTTTGCGGATTCTGCGTTGAGGCGTGCCCATTCGAGGCGCTGACCATGATGCACGGCTTCGAGATAGCCGCTTACAACCGCGAGCAGCTCCTCTGGACGAAGGAGATGCTGGCGATCAAGGCAACGCCGAGGACCCTGGCGGACATGGAGCGCATCCACGGTCCGAAGGAAAAAGAAGAGGCGAAGAAGGAAGCGGTTACGGCTCCCGCCAAGACCGCCGCGGCCGCCGTACCGGGCGGCGCCGGCGGCGAAGCGTCAGCGGAGGCTGCAACTGCCACGCCTCCGCCACCTCGCGCCAAAGTCGAGATGCCGCCCGAGGGAACAGGCACGAGCCCCGAGCCTGGCGCGCCGCCCGGCCCAGCCGATTCCCTCTCTCAGGCTCCGGGCCCTGCTCCTTCAGCTACCGCCGTTGGCGAAAGTGGGGGCGGTGCCGCGAACGGTGTAACGCCCTCGGGATCATGAGTGGGCATTGTCGTCCTGAACACAGCGAAGGATCGGTGTCACGATCGCTCAAGCTACGGATCCTTCGCCTGACGGCTCAGGATGACACGTGTGGCCTTCCCAAGGGCTCCCTGGACTCCAGCGCCTGAGCCGCGGAGAGCGCCCACTGAAGGACGGGTTTGTCCAGGTCGTCGGTCCATTGGACCGAGATATTGAGGCTGCCCGAGCGGTAGTGAACGAGGCCCGTCGTCTTCGGATGGTCTGTGCCCGGAAACAGGTCCCACTGGGTGCCGAGCGCCTGTTCTCCGACGGCGCCGTCTAGCGAGGTCACGCCGTAGCCCTTGTCTTGGAGTCCCGCAAGCACGTCCTGGTACTCGCGCATGGCGGCTTCGACCGAATCGCTCACCGCGACCGACAGCAAGATCGACGCATGTTGGTCGGTCGGGATCTCGGGATGATCTCGCGTATAGAGGCGGATGACCCGCGTGATCCCGGTCTCTTCGAGCACTCGGTCGTACTGCCGCTGCTGCTCGAATCCCTCCGGGATCGCGTTCGGTGTGGGGAGATACGCTTCGGCGGCTTCAGCTCGACCGCGGGAGCGATCCTGCGCAAGGGCAGGAGCCGCCACACCGAGGCTCAACAGCAGTGCGAAGAGGAGACAGGTGACTCGCATGACCGACACTCCCTCGGGTCCGAGCCGCGAAGGCAACGCGTTCAGTCGTGGTCGACCGGCCCGGACCGGTAGCAACGTCTCTCTTTCCATTCTATGTCTATGCGGTCGGTCCTGTGTGTGGGGAAAAGGGGAAGTTAGAAGGCCGACCCGGCGCTGACCGGGTCGGCCTCAGTAAATCTGAATTCAGGGGACAGCGGGAGCTACGCGGCGTTCGGTAGCTCTGCGGTGTCCTGGCCTGCGGAAGCGGCGTTCGCATCGGCGACGGCCTGCACTTCACTGGAGGGGAACGAGCGGGCACACATGAAGCATGCGACCCAGCCCCTATCCTCGACGTCTTCGTGCAGATCGCCACCACAGATGGGACACGCGCGCAGGAACCATTTCATTGCAGGAGACCTCCTCTCCTTTCGCTCTGTTACTCAGAGCGGCAGCGGCAACATTGGCGTTGCATAAGTAATATACGCGCGAGCTCTCGAAAAAGTTCCCAGATTTCGTGCGTGAAATTGCGCACATTGCATAGCAATGACGAGTCACGGAAGGGGTGGAAAGCCAAGAGTAACACCTTTGTGATGAGCTGGATGCCTTCCGCAACCTCAGTCGACCGCTTCCCACGTGGGAGATTGAATCGGCATAGCCTGCTATGCTATCTTCCGCGTCGCTGGCAACGAGGCCCGCCCCCACCCGCTCATGGTGAGCCGGTCCAGGCACAGGGAGACCGAATCCCATCCCCTCCCGCGGGCAACGTGACGCGTGGCACCCCTTCTCCGTATCCTTTGTGAGAACATAACGACACAAGCACCCTGCGCCCCGCGACGGCAGTGGTGACGACACCAGGAGGACTGATGGCTCTCGCCTTGAAGACAGAACGCGACATATCCAGCCTGCGAAGCACCATCGAATGGCTGCGGGCGACGAACCAGTTGCTGGAGACGGACGTCGAGGTCAATCCCGATCTCGAGATCACGGGGATCCAGAAGAAGCTGGACGGCAGCTATCCGATCCTGTTCAACAAGGTGAAGGGGTATCCTCACGCCCGAGCCATCACCAACCTGTTTGCCAACACGGACGTGATGAACCAGATGTTCGGATGGGGCAGCGACAAGGAGCGCACCGCCGCGCTCGCCCATGCGCTCACACACCCACTGAAGTGCGCCGAGATCGGTCAGTCTGAAGCGCCGTGCCAGGAAGAAGTCATTACGGACGACCTGGACGTCAACAAGTACATCACCGCCATCCGCCACACACACCTAGAGACCGAGCTGACCATCGGATCGGGAAACAGCGTCGTGGTGGGCGACTACTTCCGCGGCGGGACCCATATTGGCTACAACCGCATGAACTTCCGCTGGGGCAACGTTGGTACCTTTCAGGCGGCGCCCGGCGGCCACATGTGGCAGGTCCAGACCGAGTACTACAACCAGTGCACCTGCAAGCAAGATGCTTGGAAGGAAGGCGTTCCGCCATGTGACGGCGGCATCCCCTTCACCATGTGCTTCGGGCTGCCACCCGCCGCGACGCTGATCGCGGGCGGTGGCTTCGACTACGTCGTTCTGCCCAAGGGCGCCGATGAGCTGGGCGCCGCGGGCGCTGTTCAGGGCTATCCCGTCCGTATCGTGAAGGCTCGGACGATCGATGGGTGGGCAGTGGCTGATTGCGAGTACGTCCTCGAGGGCAAGCTGCACCCCCGCGACAAGCGCTACGAGACGAAAGAGGCCGAGGACGCGAACATCCAGGGCCGCTTCCACTTCCATCCCGAGTGGGCTGGCTACATGGGCAAGGCGTATCGAGCCACGACCTTCCACGTCAGCGCCATCACGATGCGGCGCCGTGAGAGCCGGCCGATCATCTTCCCCCTCGGCGTGCACACATCTGACGATGCGAACATCGATACGACAGTGCGCGAGGCGGCGATCTTCGAGCTGTGCGAGCGGCTGCAGCCGGGCATCATCCAGGACGTCCACATTCCCTACGCAATGACGGACTGGGGCGGCTGCATCATCCAGGTGAAGAAGCGCAACCGCATCGAAGAGGGCTGGCAGCGGAACTTCCTCGGCGCCATCCTCGCCTGTAGCCAGGGCATGCGCCTGGCGATTGCCGTCGACACCGACATCGACATGTACAGCATGGACGACATCATGTGGGCGCTCACGACCCGCGTGAACCCCAGGATGGACATCCTGAACCCGATCCCTGGCGGGATCGGCCAGACGTTCCAGCCGGCAGAGCGGATGACCGCTGGCGACAAGCAGTGGACGGCCTCCAACACCCAGTTCGAGGGTGGCATGGGCATCGACGCGACCGTGCCATTCGGCTACGAGTCAGACTTCATGAGGCCCGTCTATCCGGTCGACCGCGTGAACCTCGAGAGCTGGTTCGACACCGACGCCATCAAGAAGGCCGAGTCGATCATGCATGGATGGGTGCTGAGCCTCCGCGAATCCGGCCGGTAATGGAGCGAGACCGCTACCCCTGGGCACAACCGAGCGCGAAGCCAGCCCTCGCGGGGCTCCGTATCATCGATGCGGGGAACATGGTAGCTGCGCCGTTTTCCACGGTACTTCTGGCCGATTTCGGCGCAGAGGTCATCAAGATCGAGCACCCGCGGCTCCTCGACGGAGAGCGCAAGCTCGCGCCGATCTTGACGCGGCCTGACGGCTCGACCGTGCCGCTCTGGTGGAAGAACGGTGCCCGGAACAAGCGGGCGATCACGCTCGATCTGTCAAAGCCCGACGGCGCCGCCGTGTTCAAGGACCTCGTGAAGACCGCGGACGCGGTGGTGGAGAACTACCGCCCTGGGACGTTCGAGAGGTGGGGCCTTGGCTACAAGGACCTGCGGGCCGTCAACCCACGGATCATCATGCTGCGCATATCTGGTTTCGGCCAGACCGGACCATTGAGCGACCGAGGGGGCTTCGGCCGGGTGGCCGAGGCGATGGGCGGGCTTACGAACCTCATCGGCGAGGCCGACCCGGGCCCTCCGATGACTCCGGGCATTCCACTGGGCGACCTCATCACCGGCACCTTTGGCTCCTGGGCGCTGATGGTGGCCTTGTACCACCGCGACGCGCTAGGGGGTGAGGGGCAGGAGATCGACCTCGGACTGTACGAGTCGATCTTCCGCATCCTCGAGTTCGATCCCATCCAGTACGACAAGATCGAGGACGACCCCGAGACGGGCGTCCGCCGCGTACACAAGCGCGAAGGCAATCAGCTCACGTACGTGGCGCCAAGCGACATGTTCAAGACCAAGGACGGACGCTGGCTGACCCTCGCCGCGAGCACCCAGCCGATCTTCGAGGACCTCTGCCGAGCAATGGGCAACGAGGAGCTCATCGCCGACCCGCGGTTCGCGAGCAACCCCGCCCGCACCATCGTCGAGAACCGCAAAGCCATCAACGGCATCGTTGCCGAGTGGGTCGCACAACGAACGCGGGACGAGATCGCCACCATCTTCGACCCGCGGGGCATCCCCTATGCACCCGTATACGACATGGATGACATCTTCCAGCACCCGCAGTACCTGGCACGCGAGATGCTGGTGCGGGTCGCAGACAAACAGCTCGGCGATGCCATCGTCCAGAACGTCGTTCCGAAGTTCTCCAAGACGCCCGGCGCCATCAACCACCTCGGCCCCGAGCCGGGCGAGCACAACGAAGATGTCCTGGGCGGGGACCTCGGCTACTCAGCCGAGCGCATTCAGCAGCTCAAAGAAGCGGGCGTCATCTAGCCACTCCGCGGTCACGGGTGCCGCGGGCTGACTACCAGCGCTCGATCCGCTCCAGCCCTCGAGATTCAGTCCAGAGCTCGATGACGAGATGGTCGGCCGGGTCGCCGAGGCGAGTGAGCACGATCTCCGCTATTTCCGCGCGAAACAGATGGCTCGGCTCAGAGGATTGCTCCCCAGATTGCTCGCCTCCAGTCGCGGCAGCAACCGCCGCGGCCCGGGCTGGATCGGTAATCTCTTCGACTCGTCCGCTGATCTTGGCGTCGCCCTTCCATGACTCGGGATTGTCGTCACCGGTGGGACTGTGCAATGAGAATCGCGGATCCCGTTGCAGATCGAGGGCCTTTATTCCGCGCCACATGCTGCCGAACCAGAGCTCGCCGTCTACGAACTGTGCCTCGATGCCACTGATGCGCGGGGAGCCGTCCTTCCGCAGAGTGGCCAAGGTCTTGTGTTTCCCGGCGTCGAACCGGTCCTGAACTCGGACGGCAAACTCGGGAGAGGCGGCGACCACGTCTTTCCAGCTAGCCATCGTGAAGCCTCCTGAGGCTTAATGGTACGACGCGGTCGAGCGCCCACGATGGTGGACCTAACGAGGCCGGTTCTACCCCTTCACGTCCCATTCGTGGGCGTTCCAGCCCTGGAGCGAGTCACCGCGCTTCGCACCCACGTTGATGAGCTTGTTGTGCACCAGGACCGGCTCCGCATCGTGGAACAGCGGGACCACCACGAGCTGATCCGTCATGTGCTGGATGATCTGAGCAAGGAGACGGGTCCGATCCTGCTTCGGAATCGTGACCACATACCTGTCCAGCAGCGCGTCCAGGTCAGCGCTCCGGTAGCGGGCGGAGTTGTTCCCGCGATAGTCGTTCTCGGGCAGGGGGACCTGCGTGCTGTGGTAGCGCATCACGTCTGGCGGGTTGAAGCGGAAATCGAAGCTGAGCGAGGTGGACCGGTACTCGCGATCGGCGGCTCGCTGCCTGGGGATCACGATGGAGTCCGTGCCCACGCCCACCTGTTGCCAGTAATCGGCGAAGACGAACACGAGCTTCTCGCGCAGCTCGTGGGCCGTCGTCCGAAGCTCCACAGAGAGCTTCTTCCCGGTCGTCGCATCGACGAACGCGTTGTCCGGGCCGCGTGTGTACCCGACGCTCTGGATGAGCTCGGAAGACATTCTCGGGTCGTAGGGATATCGCGTGACCAGCGGCTGGACCTGTGAGTAGTCCGGGTCGCTGGGACTGATGAAGCTGTCCGCGACCGGGACCAGCCCCCCAAGGAAGACGTCGACGATCTGCTGACGGTCCAAGGCGTGGAGCATCGCCCGACGGAAGCGAACGTCGGCCACGGCAGGCGGATCGGGGTTGATGAACTGAGGCCAAAGGCCCGTCATGGTCTCGAGTGGCACTTCGACGCGGCCCTCGCGCCACTGCTCTCGCGCCAACATCGCCTGCTCGACGCTCAAACCCTCCCCAAGTGTGAAGTCCACGGCGCCGGACAGGACGTTGGCCACGATGACCGTGGTGTCCCAGAGGAACTTCACCTCGATCTCGTCGACCCTGGGCCGACCGAGTACGAACCGGTCGTTGGCTTGTAGCAGCATGTTGCTACCGGGCATCCACGACTTCAGTCGATAGGGTCCTGTGCCGACAAAGTCCTGGCTCCAATAGCTCTGCGAAAGGAAACCGCTGTGGTCATCGGTGTAGCTTTGTTCGAGCAGGTGCCGTGGCATGGGAAGGATCCGGGAGCGATCCGTGCGGGTGAAGAGCGTATCCGCCTCGACGAAGGGCTTCGACCAGCTCACGACGAGGGTCCTCTGGTCCGGCGCCTCGACCTTCTCGATGAACTCGAACGCCGCGTCCTGAGCGATGGTAAGCGTCTTATCCGAACCGACTTTGGAGGTGAAGATCAGATCTGCCGAGGTGAAGGGCGCGCCGTCGTGCCAGACGGCATCGGCTCGGAGCTTCCACGTCGTCTGCATTCGACCATCGGGGTAGACCTGCCACAGACCGTTCTCGACGCTCGGGACGACCTCAGCGATCAGCGGGCGAAGCTTGCCGTCGTGGTCGATGAGACCCAGGCCGGAGTTCGTCAGGAGCTCCAGATCCCGCACACCGGCCACGCGCCCACCGCCGGCCGAGTTGATGGCGTCGGCAATGGTGAACGGGTCACCCCGAATGGCCGTGACGACCCGCTTGGTCTGGGTCGTGCGGGCCGACTCACGGCTCGACGACGTGGACGCCCCAGACGGCGCCGTGGCGCACCCGCTCGCCGCGATAAGGATCATCGCCAGCCCGAACCAAGCCAGCCGCATTGCCCCACCCCCTACGATTCTCGTCCCCGAGTGAGGTCGAGAATCGCAGAGTATTGCTGGGCCGCGTGGGCGTCAAGCGGTCGGCGGCGCATCAAAGCGATCACGGCGCCGAGGCATCGGCTGCCAGAGCCGGTCGGGAAGCTGGTGGAGGAGTTGAATCTGTTCTTGCGCGGATGGGGGAACTACTTTCGGGTGGGGAACTCGACGCGTAAGTTTCAGCAGATCGACTTCTACGTGCGGCAACGGCTGGCGCTCTGGCACAGCAAGAAGACGGGACGGTCCGGGCGCAACTGGGAGCGCCACCCGTTGGCGTATTTCCGTGCGCTCGGAATCCATGAGCTAACGGGAACCGTGAAATGGTACATGGCAGCGCCGATAGCGGTGCGATGAACGATCTCGGAGAGCCGGGTGCGGGAGAATCGCATGCCCGGTTCGATGAGGGGGAGCTGGAAACGGAGCCGGTCTCGGGACCGCAGCGCCTGCAATGAAGTGCGTGGACAGCGCCGGACCACCTGGCCACCGCGCCAGCTCCCTACTCTACTCCTGATCGTCCGCCCGACCCTGCTGCTATGATCAAGTGGCCCCGCCGCTTGTGTTCCCGCGGCGCGACGACACACGGAGATTGTCTGCATGTCCGACACTCACCTCACGGAGAAGCGTCCCGACGACGCCCGCTCGCTCATCCTTCGAAACGCCCATCCAGAGGAGCACGAGGCGGTCGCCCAGGTCATTCGCGCCGCCTACTCCGAATACCTCCCACGGCTCTCGGAGGAGCGACGCGGACGCTACCTGGACAGAACCGCGGACGTTGGGAGCCGCCTGGAGGGCTCCGACCTCATCGTCGCCGAGCTGGACGGACGGATCGTTGGGACCCTGACCTTCTTCGCGAATCAGCCCGACGCTTCAGTTGGGGGCTGGCCCGTGGGGTGGGCAGGACTCCGCGTTCTGGCGGTAGATCCCGAGACACGCGGCTGGGGGATCGGTCGAAAACTCATGGAAGAGAGTATTCATCGCGCTCGCGCGTCGGGCGCCATCGCGGTTGGGCTGCACACCACGGAAATGATGGCCATCGCCCGCGCGATGTACGAGCGGATGGGGTTCGTCCGCGTGCCGGACCTGGACTTCCATCCATCATCGGGAAATCCGGTCATAGCCTATCGCTATGATCTCGCGGAAGGAGAGCAAAAATGACAGCTAACGATTCGAGACTGGCCGGGCGCGTGGCCGTCGTGACGGGTGGCGCTCGGGGCATGGGCCGAGCGTTCGTCAATGGGTTCCTGGCGGCGGGGGCGAGCGTTGTGGCCACCGACCGGTCCTGGGCCGGCGAGGACGCCTTTCGAGCTGAGCTGGAGGGAAGCGGGCGGGCGCTCGTCCTGGACATGGACGTCACCGACGATGCGCAGATCGATCGCGCCTACCAGGGCGCCATCGAGAAGTTCGGAACCGTCCACGTCTTGGTGAACAACGCGGCCCTTCTTCAGATGTTTCTATTTCCACCCACCGGACGGGTTACCACCTTGGAGACCAGCCACGACGATTGGCGGAAGAGCTTCGAGGTCAACGTGTTCGGCGTCCTCGAGGTCACCCGTCGGTTCGTGAAGCCGATGATCGAGCAGCGGGCCGGAAGCATCATCAACATGGTCAGCAGCGGAGTCCTCGCCTATTCGCGTGGCGGCGGCTACCACGCGCTACGCCCGAACTCTCGGGAGATGCCGTACATGTCGTCCAAGGCTGCTCTGGCCACCATGAGCTTCTATCTTGCGGACGAGCTGAGCTCGGACAACGTCGCCGTCAATACCATTATCCCGGGCCACACGCGCGGCTCGTGGTTCGACGACACCGTGCGCGCGCGGCTCGCAACCGGAACCGGGCCGGGGAGACGGCCGGTACGTCCTGAGCACGTCGTTCCACTCGCCGTCAGGCTGGCCTCCCAAAATGCGGATGGGAGCACCGGCACGATGTACGACGTGATGGAATGGAACAAAGAGCACGGCTTCGGCGCATACGAGGATTGGGCGGACATGACCCTCCCCGAGGACCTGGAGAAGGCCTTCGCCGCCTCGGCTGCAGGCCCGCTCCGCTTCACCTAATCCGGCCCCTAGCTCTTCTTCAGCTCCGCGGCTCGTTGTCGCGCACGCTCCAGAATGTCTTCCGGGAGGTTGTAGGGGTCCCAATCCCGCCGAATCTCGCTGCTGATCTGGCGGAAGTCGTGCCGTAGCTCCTCGATCGTGGCACGGCCCCAGAAGTAGTAGCCGTTGTAGATCTTGTAGATCGTGAGATCCGGGTAGAGGACGAAGTCGAACGGCAAGAACGGGTTGTGCCGCGGGTCCGTGGGCTCGAGCATCCCAAGGTCGCTCTGGACCGTTCGCTCGGCGTCCGAGAGGATGGGGAACTTGGCGCCGAGGCCGGCCCTGAAAGCGGCGTTTACCTCAACGGGATCGACGCTGACCGCCGCGACTTTGGCGTATCCAACTGCGAGCTCCTGATCGAGCTGGGTCAACAGGCGCAACTGCACCTGACACTTGCCTCACCACCAGCCCCGATAGAACACCAAGGCGATGGGGTCGGCGCCCCGCGTGAGATCAGAAAGCTTGACGATCTCACCGGTCGTGTCTGGGAGCGCAATGTCGGGGAACTTGCCGCCGACGACGATGTCCGATCGCATGAGCCACCTCCCTTTGAAACACAGTCTCGCGACGCACAGAGTCTCGCTCGGCTGATCATACAATGGCTGAGTCAGTTTGATTGATGAGGCGAGGGGCGGAGTCGATGAAGGCGATTCGTATTCACCAGTACGGCGGTCCGGAAGCAATGCAGTTGGACGAGCTGCCACCTCCGACGCCTGGTCCGTGGGAAGTTCTGATCCGCGTCGAAGCCGCGGGTGTGAATTTCCTCGACATCTATCAGCGAAGTGGCGCGTACAAAAGCGATCTGCCCCTCGTGCTAGGCCAAGAAGGCGCGGGCACAGTCGAGGCCGTTGGCCCTGGTGTGACCGATTTGTCGATAGGCGACCGCGTGGGATGGGTGAACATCATCGGCTCCTACGCGACGCACCTCGTGGCGCCCGCCGAGCGTATCGTCCGGATTCCCGACGGCATCGACACGCAGACAGCCACCGCGGCGATGCTGCAAGGCATGACGGCTCATTACCTTGCCTACTCGATGGTCCAGCTCGGCGCCGATGATGCGTGCCTCGTCCACGCAGCCGCGGGTGGCGTCGGCCAGCTCCTCTGCCAAATGCTGAAGATGCGGGGAAGCCGTGTGATCGGCACCGTCTCGACCGAGGAGAAAGCTCGCGTCGCCCGTGCCGCTGGCGCGGACGAGATCATCTTCTACACTCGAGACGATTTCGAGGCGGAGACAAAGCGTCTCACGAACGGGCGCGGGGTCACCGTGGTCTACGACTCAGTGGGCAAAGACACCTTCGACAAGAGCCTCAATTCGTTGCGACTCCGCGGCTCCCTCGTCCTGTTTGGGCAGTCCAGTGGAGCTGTCGCGCCCGTGGACCCACAGGTCCTGAACGTCAAAGGCTCGCTCTGGCTCACTCGACCGACCCTCGCCCACTACGTCGCGACCAACGAGGAGCTGCGGTCCCGCGCCGACGACGTCCTCGGCTGGATCGCCGCGGGCAAGCTCCGCGTTGCTGTCGACCGCACCTACCCGCTCAACCAGGCGGCCGACGCGCACCGCGCCCTCGCCGGCCGCGAAACGATGGGCAAGGTTCTGCTCATTCCGTAGCGAGAATGGTCTTGAGCTCGGTGATGAGACGCGGCAAGTCGTCCACAACGATTTGCCACACGATGACGTGACCTACTGCCATTCCCACAGGTGGATGTTCGGGTAGGCAGTCGTGTCTGAAATGGGGGCGTGGGGGCCGCGAAGGTCGGAGCTATGGGCTGTCACGTCGTAGCTGTAATAGAGAGGAAGACCTGGCAGTTCCTCGCTAAGGATCTTCATCGTTTGCGTGACGATGGAGCTGGCGCCGTCCCGCTCCATCGTCGCCGCGAAGGCGACGACCAGGCGGTCGAACTCGGGGTTGGACCAGCCGCCGCGATTGATGCCCGTCCAGCGGTTGGCGGGGCTTGCCGCGGCGGATGTGACGAACTTCCCGTAAACGCTGCCCGGATCCACGATGCTGAACGTGGCCGCCATCCCGGGGAACGTGGAGCGCGCCTCCTGGTCTGAAGTCTGCGCTGCTGAGATCGTCGTCTGGCTGGCGTTGATGCCGGCACGCTTCCAGTTGTCGGTCACGATAGTCACTTCTTGGTTCTCCAGGCCCGCCCGGCCGCGCAGATCCGGCTCGAATCGGCCGTCGGCCGCGCTCGCGTACCACCCGTCTCCGCCTTTGGCGATGCCAACCTCCGCCAGGAGTTGTTCGGCCCTGCGGAGATCGAATGGGTATTTCGAAATGGCCCTCTCGAGCCCCGCGTAATAGGGAAGCGTTGGCGGAACGTAGGTGTCCGCCAGCCGACCTTCCCCCTCAGCCACTGCCTCGGCGAGAATCGCATCCGCTAGGGCCTTTCTATCGATGGTGTGAAGCAAGGCCCCTCGAACGCGCGGATCGAGGAGCGCCGTCGGACTTGCGTACTCTCTTCGTAGCTGCGTCTGGAGGTAACGGACTTCGGTTGCGCTCAGCAGGACGCTGCCGCCATTCTTACTTGCCCATTCACGGCGCAGTGTCGGAGTTGAGTCCAGAGTGACGCCGTTATCGACGGCCAAATGCGCTTGGCCAGAAAGGAGGTACGTGACGGCGACGTTGGGGTCGGGCGCCCACATCAACTTGACACGGTCGATCTTCGGACGTCCCAGAGCATAGCCGGCGAAGGCTGTTGCCTCGATGAACGAGCCTGGTTCCCATCGTTCCACGCGATAGGGCCCGAGCTGCATGTAATCCGTGCTCCAGTATGGATGATTCGAAAACGAGACCGGATCGCCCTGGTCGAACGCTTCCTCCAGGAGATGCCGCGGCAGAGGCGCGTAGTTCAGGCTCCCGGCTTCGCGGTAGGGACCTTTCCAGCGGATGACTACCGTGCGCGGGTCCGGCGCGAGGATCTCCTCGATCTCTCGATCTTCCGGCTGAAGGACGAAGAGCCCCGGCATCGGATCGATGACCACGCGACGGGTGAAGACCACGTCCTGGGCGGTGAACGGCGTGCCGTCATGCCAGGTGAGGTTCGGTTTCAGGACATACGTCGTTTCCATCCGCCCGTCGGGCTGGATGAGCCAGCTTGGCATGTTCATCTGGGGAATCGATTCCGCAAGTTGAGGCGTCGGAGACTCGCGCTCGTCGACGTAGCTCAGGCCGGCGTTGAACAACATGCGTTGTCCCCAACGTCCGCCTGCCAACGAGAAGCGGAACGCAAGACTCTTCGGCTCGATCTGGATGACGATGCCCAACGTCTTGTTTGGACGAGCCTCTGGCGCGCCAACCACGCTCCCGGTCCGGGGGGCTGATGAGGATCCAGCGGTACAGCCGAGGGCCAGCAGCATGACGCAACACAGCGCACCGCGGAAGGGCATCAAGCGCGAAATGACGACGCCGGTCGACCCGAGCATGTCGTGCCTCCTCATCCAGGCCGGAGAATGGATGATCATAGCCCGGTGCCGCCGAGAGGGGAAGCAGTTCGTGCCAGCGAATGACCGCGGCAGCGTGAAGCTTGAGCGGTCGGGAGCGCCGAGGCTTGGAGCGCACCGTCCCATCGTACGTTCATGAGAGAAATGGTTCATTGGCAGTAGCACCTCGGCGGAGGGTAGAATCACCCTAGGTGGAAATTAACCCTAGGGTGGAGTTGCCATTGAGCGAGCGCGCAGAAACGTCGGGCCGAGACTCCGCTGTCTCGATCGCACGGGACCCTTCAGGCACGATTGGGCGGAACCTCGAGCCTTATCTCCTATTGGAGCTTCTGCGCGCCCCGTCTTATGGCTACGACCTCATTCGGCGCCTTGCCGACTATGGCTTTCGCCGCGCAACCAACGAGCCCGCGGTCGTGTACAAGGTGCTTCGCTCGCTCGAAGAGGCCGGTTCCATTGCATCGCAGTGGTCGACGGCCGGCTCAGGCCCGGCTCGCCGTTACTACGAGCTTACGGACGAAGGTCGTGCGGCGCTAGCTAGCCGTGTTCGTCAGCTCGGCCGATTCCGCGATCGAATCGAGCGACTCCTTGGGGACTACGAGGAGCTCACAGGCGATGACCCAAGCAGTGAGCTCCTGAACGACGAGGCTGCCCTTGCCGAGCCAGTGGCTGTCCCCTCTCCCTCTGGGAGAGGGTTAGGGTGAGGGCGGCGCCGTGAGAATCGCCCTCCGCATCCTCGCCTACCGAAACAAGTACCTCACCTCGCTCATCGTCGCGTACGTGTGCTTGATTCTGAGCACCGTGGTCGATCTGATCGCGCCCGAGCTGATCAGACGCGTGATCGACTGCAGCCTCCCAACCGATGCCTCGGCGGCGACGACATGCCCGGCCGCTGGCGACCCGATGGATTTGGTGAAGTTTGCGGCTCTGCTGATCGTGGGATTGACCGTGTTCAAAGGCGTATTTCTCTTCGGTCAGCAATATCTCGCCGAATACGGGGCCCAAGCGACCGCATACGACATCCGCAACGAGCTCTATAAGCACCTGCAGCGCCTCTCTTTTAGTTGGCATGACCGAGCGCAGTCCGGCGCGATCATGGCGCGCGCCACGAGCGACGTCGAGCAGCTCCGTTGGTTCACCGGCCGCTCGTTCCTGCAGCTCGCGCAGTTCGTCTGCCTCGGCTTCGGCATAACGCTCGTGCTCTTTCTCACGAACTGGAAGCTTGCCATCGTTTCGATGCTCATGCTCCCGTTCCTCTTCCGAACGGTCATGAGCTACAGCCAGAATGTTCGCCCGATGTTCCAGCAGATCCAGGAAGAGCTCTCCGTCCTCGCGGCCATCGTGCAGGAGAATCTCGCGGGCTCGCGGGTGGTGAAGGCGTTTGCTCGCGAGCCCTACCAGATCGAGAAGTTCGACAAGCAGAACAACTTCTTGCTGAACGAATACCTCCGCGCGGCGAAGGTCCAGTCGTACACGAATCCCTTGATGGACATCGTGGCCAACATCGGAACAGTCATCGTCCTATGGTACGGGGGCTACCTGGTCATCCAGGGAGAGATCACGGTTGGCCAGCTCGTGGCCTTCAATACGTATCTGCTGCTCATCGTGCGGCCCGTGCGACGGCTCGGCTTCTTGATTGCCCAGACGTCCCGTGCGGTCGCAGCCGGCGAGCGGATCTTTGAGATCCTCGACGCACCCGTGAGTGTGGAGGACAAACCGGGCGCCCAGCCCCTGCCGCCCATCAAGGGCCACGTCCAGTTGGACCACGTCGACCTCACCTATTACGGCGGACAGAAGGTGCTGGACGACGTCACGTTCGAGGCGCAGCCTGGGCAGGTCGTCGCAATGCTCGGGTCCACGGGCTCAGGCAAGACGTCGATCATCAACCTCGTCCCGCGGTTCTACGACGTGACGGGCGGTCGCGTGCTGATCGACGGGCATGACGTACGCGACGTGCAGCTTGCATCCTTACGTAAGCAGATCGGCATCGTGCTGCAGGACACGACGCTCTTCACGGGCAACATTCGAGACAACATCGGCTTCGGCATGCCGAACGCCACCGAAGAGCAGATCATCGCGATGGCGAAGGCCGCGCGGGCGCACGACTTCATCGCGAGCCTGCCCGACGGCTACGACACCCGCGTCGGCGAGCGCGGCGTCACGCTCTCCGGTGGCCAGAAGCAGCGCATCGCCATCGCGCGGGCGCTCCTCCTCGATCCGAAGATCCTGATTCTCGACGACTTCACGTCCGCCGTCGATACGGAGACCGAGGCGCTGATCCGTGAGGCTCTCAACGTCCTCATGCGTGGCCGAACGACGCTGATCATCGCTCAGCGCGTGAGCACGGTGCTGAGCGCCGACAAGATCGTCGTGCTGGATCGTGGCAAGGTCGCGGGAATCGGCACGCACGATGAGCTTCTGGAGTCGAACGCCATTTACGCGGAAATCTATCGATTGCAGCTCATGGATGAATCGGTTCACGACCTCCTGTCGGCCGAGCCCGAGCTGGTTGGCGCCCCAGTCGGCGATGCGAGGGGGAGCGGTCCTAATGGCCACGTGTACGGACGAGAGAACGGACACGGCGTGCACGCGAATGGCCAGGCGGAAGGTGTGAACCGATGATCGGTGGAATGAATGGCCCGCTGATCGAGAACTGGGGTCCCGCGGGTCAGCGCGCGCCGCTGGTCGACGGAAGCGTCTTCGACGTCAAGGTCATGAAGCGGTTGTGGGGATACCTGCGCCCATACAAGCGACAGCTCCTGTGGACGTTCTTGCTCGTCCTCATCACTTCGGCGATGCAGCTCATTGGCCCGTACCTGTTGAAGATCGCCATCGACGACTACATCGTCGCGAAGCCCGACATGTTCGGTCTCACGGCGGTCTCCGCCGGGCTTGCGCTCACGCTGCTCGTGACCTATTTCGCCACGGGCAACCAGTCCTACACCATGGCCTATGTCACGCAGCAGGTCCTGAACAAGATGCGGGCCGAGCTGTTCGTGAAGATCAATCGGCTCCCACTCTCCTACCACGACCGACACGAATCCGGCGTAACCATGTCCCGCATCGTGAACGACGTCGCGGTCTTTCAGGAGCTGCTGACCCAGGGTGCGGTCAACGTCGTCGCAGACGTCATCATTCTCATCGGCATCATCACCATCATGTTCGCGATGAGCCCCAAGCTCGCGCTCTACACCCTCGCCGTCATGCCCGTCATGATCCTCGCCACCGCCGTCTTCACCGCTCACGCGCGCAAGGCGTACCTCGCGACGCGCGAGACCATCGGTGAGGTGGCCGCGGGCTTCCAGGAAAACGTGTCCGGCGTTCGTGTCGTCCAGGCCTTCACGCGGGAAAACGCGAACCAGCAACGGTTTGACACGGTGAATCAAGGCAACCTGGACGCGAACCTCTGGGCTATCCGCCTGGCCAGCGCGTTCCCGCCGATCGTCGAGCTCATGGGTATGATCGCGACGGCGGCCGTCCTCTGGGTCGGGACCCAGTCGGTGCTCTCGGGCGAGATCACCATCGGCACCGTCGTCGCCTTTCTCACCTATGTGACCCGCTTCTTCCAGCCGATCCGTGAGCTGGCCCAGGTGTACACGCTCTTCCAGCAGGCGATGGCGGCCGGCGAAAAGATCTTTCAGCTCCTCGACGAGCCGGTAAAGGTGGACGACCGACCCGACGCCAGGCCGATGCCCCCCATCCAGGGGCTGATCGAGTTCAACCACGTCTCCTTCCATTACCGTCCGGAAGTCCCCGTGTTGAGGGACGTGACCCTCCGTGCAGAGCCCGGGCAGACCATTGCGCTGGTCGGTCCGACTGGGGCCGGTAAGACCTCCATCGCGAGTCTGCTCGCGCGGTTCTACGACATCACGGAGGGCGAGATCCTGGTCGACGGCGTTGACATCCGGGACGTGACTATGGCGTCGCTTCGCGGCCAGATGGGTCTGGTCCCCCAGGATCCCTTCCTGTTCAGCGGCACGGTAGCGGAGAACATCCGCTTCGGGCGCCTAGACGCCACCGACGAAGAGATCGTCGACGCGGCAAAGCTCGCCAACGCGCACGAGTTCATCGTGCGGCTGCCGAACGGCTACGATACCGAGGTCAACGAGCGAGGGCAGAACTATTCGCAGGGCCAGCGGCAACTCGTCGCGTTTGCCCGAGCTATCCTCGCGAACCCACGGATCCTGATCCTGGACGAGGCCACCGCGAGTGTGGACACGCGCACCGAGGTCCTGATCCAGGCCGCGCTCGGCCGCCTCCTCACGGGACGCACCTCCGTGGTCATCGCCCATCGTCTTTCGACGATTCGCAACGCCGATCAAGTGCTAGTCGTCAACGATGGCCAGATCGTCCAGCGCGGCACCCACCGTGAGCTCCTCGGCCAAGAAGGGATGTACCGCGACCTCTACCTGATGCAGTACCGACGCGAGACCCGGAAAGCCGATGCCATCCCGGAGGAGCTTGCACCGAGCGCCTAGCGCGTTATCGCGCGCAGCATACAATGGCGGCTGGTGGAGGTTCGACGATGAGCGGAAGCCGTCCGTCAGTGCAGCGCAGCCCGACGATTGCAGGCATGTTCTTTGCGGTTGTCGTTCTCTCGGTCGTCGGGGCGTGTGCGCCGCCATCTCCGACTGGTTCTTCGTCCGGGGCCGCGGTGCCAGCAGGCGCAACAAGCACGCGACCCGCGCGTACCCTCGTCGCCGCTGTTCGCAACGAGCCCTCGACGCTCGCGTCACTTCCGCTGGGTCAGCAGGGCGGTGGCGCGGCGGTCTACTTCAGCAAACGGATGTTCAACGCCGATCTCTCCATCCTGGACGGAGATGGGGTGCCGCGGCCGTATCTGGCCGAGGCGCTTCCCCAGCTCAACACCGCTAGCTGGCAGGTCTTTCCCGACGGAAGAATGGAGACGACCCACCGTCTCAAGGACGGCGTGAGGTGGCACAACGGTAACCCGCTGACCGCCGACGACTTCGTGTTCAGTTGGCGCGTCTACGCGACGCCTGCCTTCGGTCACGCCAATTCGGCGCCGATCAGCCTCATGGAGGACGTGTCGGCCCCAGACCCGCGAACGATCGTCATCAAGTGGAAGGCCCCGTACCCTCAGGCTGACACGCTTCAGAATCTGGGCACGGGCGCGAAGGGTCTGCCGCCTCTGCCACAGGCGGTGCTGGGTCCGACCTTTGAGGGCCAGTCACCCGAAGCGCTCGTCAACAATTCGTTCTGGACGCAGAGCTACATCGGCCTCGGGCCGTACCGCTTGGAGCAGTGGCAGCCCGGTGCTTTCATCGAGGCAACCGCGTTCGAGCAGCCCGCCCTCAAGACGCCCAACATTCTCCGCATTCGGGTGCTCATCATTCCCGACGGAAATACGGTGCTCGCCAACATGGTCTCCGGCGATGTCCAGCTCGCTGCCGACGTCGCGCTCCCGCTCGGCTTCGTGCCAGAGGTGATGCAGGCCTGGGGCCCGGGCAAGGGAACCTCTCTGCTCCACCTCAACCAGTGGCGCACCGCCACTGTGCAGCTTCGTCCCGATATCGTTGGGTCGCAGGCGCTGATCGATCCACGGGTGCGCAGAGCGCTCGCCTACGCGGTGGACAAGGAGGGAACGAACGCTGCTACGTGGGCAGGCCAGGCGATCCCGTCCGACGTCTGGATCGCCCCGAATTCGGAGACGGGCAGGGTGGTGGACGCCGCGGCGACGAAGTACCCGCACGATATCCGCCTCGCGGAACAGCAGATGGCGACCGCCGGTTATCTTCGGACTGGCAGTGGCTACGCCGCCTCGAATGGAGCGCGGGTGGCGTTTGACGTGATGACGAACGCCTCTCCGAACAACGAGTCCGAGATGTCCATCATCGCCGCTGGATGGCGGCAAGCGGGGTTCGACGTGAAGGAGGCGGTTCTCCCATCGGCACTCGGCCAAGACAATGAGGCTCGCTCCACCTTCACGGGTATATTCGTAGCGAGTACGAATGTCGGCGAGCAGACTGCCGTTTCCTACGCCACGGCCTACCTGGCTCGCCCAGAAAATCGTTGGGCTGGTCTGAACCGCGGCGGGTACTCTGAGCCGAGCTACGACGTGCTTGTCGATTCGCTGGGCACGACGCTCGATCGGCAACAACGAGCCCAGCTTCTCGCCCAGATGGGAAAGATCTTTACCGACGACCTGCCGTCGATCCCGGTCTTCTTTCAGCCCCAGCCGTGGGTCTTCGTCAACGAGCTCAAGGGCCTTAGGGTGGCGGCTTCGGAGACGAACATGAGCTGGAATATGCGCGAGTGGGAGTTCAACTGAGTGCGCAAGGGCGGGAATTCTGCCCCAGGCAGGGTACCCCGTTTTGAGCTTCACCACGGACTTGCAAGAGCCAGCGGCTGGATACATCGGCAGATCGGTCCTCCGAAAAGAGGACGCACGCCTGCTCACGGGCCGTGGCCTCTTCGTTGCGGACGTTGGACAGCCTGGGATGGTGCAGGCGGCGATCCTTCGGAGCACGCGCGCTCACGCTCGCGTGCTCCGAGTGGATACGAAAGCCGCGGCGCGCCAGCCGGGCGTGCTGGCCGCGCTGAGCTACGAGGATCTGGGTGACACCCCATCGCTACCCAACCTCGTGCCTCATCGGCTGCTCCACGCAGCGATGCCCTACCCGCTGGCAAAAGACAGGGTGCGCTACGTTGGCGAGCCAGTAGCCGTCGTGGTTGCGGAGAGCCTGTACGCGGCCGAGGACGCCCTCGAGCACATCGAGGTGGAATACGAGGAGCTACCCGTTGTCATGAGTCCGCACGCAGCGCTCGCTCCCGAGGCTCCACGGCTGCACGAAGACGTGGATGGCAACCTCATGGGCGCGCTGTCTCAGACGGTGGGCGACCCGGATGGCGCGTTTTCCCGTGCCGACCTGACGTTGCGGTTGCCATTCCGATTCTCGCGACTCAGCGGTCAGCCGATGGAGACCAGGGGCGCGGTTGCGAGTTACCAGCGCACGAAGCTCGGGGAAAGCTTCACCGTGTGGACGTCCACACAGATGCCGCACAACGCGCGCCGCGTGCTCGCTGACATGTTGGGCGCGCCGCCGCACGCGGTTCGGGTCATCGCGCCGGACGTGGGCGGCGGTTTCGGCGTGAAGCTGTACGTCTACCCCGAGGAGTATCTCGTGGCTCACGTGTCCCGGCTCCTCGGTCGACCGGTGCGATGGATTGAGGATCGCCGTGAGGACTTGCTCTCCACCTACCAGGCTCGCGAGCAGTCCCACGATCTTGAGGTCGCCGCACGCAGCGACGGGAAGATCCTCGGGATCCGGAATCGCTACGTCGTCGACATGGGAGCGTACTGCGCGTGGGGACTCGTCGTCGCTTACAACGCCGCAACCACGCTGCCAGGCGCCTACAAGCTCGAGAACTACCGCTTCGAGATGCAGGCCGTCTACACCAACAAGGCGCCGATGGCGCCCTACCGCGCGGCGGGTCGGCCGCCTCCGGTCTTCGCCATGGAGCACGCGCTCAACCAGGTCGCGCGCGCATTGTCCTTGGATCCCGCCGAGGTCCGCTTCCGAAACTTCGTCCAGCCCGACGACTTTCCCTATCGGCTCGGCCTTATCGACCGGGACGGGACCGAGATCACCTATGACAGCGGCAACTATCCAAGGTGCCTCGTCGACGCCATGGCCCTGATCGACGTCGACGCCTTTCGGCACGAGCAGAAGACGGCGCGCCAGCAGGGGCGTCACCTTGGTATCGGGATCGGGTGCTACGTCGAGTCGACGGGTCGCGGCCCCTTCGAGGGGGCGATGGTGCGAGTGGAGCCCGATGGCAAGGTCGTCGTCGCGACCGGCGTAGCGCCTCAGGGCCAGTCTCACGAGACAACGCTGGCGCAAGTCTGCGCCGATCGTCTCGGGGTGTCGCTCGATGATGTGACGGTCGTGACCGGCGACACGGAGGCCATCGGACTCGGCGTCGGAACGTTCGCCAGCCGTAGCGCGGTCGTAGCGGGCAACGCGGTGAGCCTCGCGGCGACGGAGGTGAAGGAGAAAGCGCTGGACGTCGCGGCGCAACTCCTGGAGGTAGGCGTCGACGACCTGGAGCTTCGTGACGGAATGGTCAGCGTGCGTGGCGTGCCCGATCGATCGCTATCGTTGGCCCAGATTGCCAGGGTCGTTTCCGCTCCACTGCCAGCGTTCACGTTTCCGCCTGGTCTGGAGCCGGGCCTCGAGGCCACGCGCTACTTTCATCCAACGGCCAACACCTACTCGAACGGCGTACATCTGGGCATCGTCGAGGTGGACGTCGAGACCGGGAAGGTCTCCGTGAAGCGATATGCCGTAGTGCACGACTGTGGACGCGTGATCAACCCCGTGGTGGTCGACGGCCAGGTGCGCGGGGGTGTTGCGCAGGGGATTGGCAACGCGCTGTACGAGGAGCTCGTGTACGACGAAGGTGGCCAGCCACTCACCACGAGCTACATGGACTACCACATCCCGACCGCGATGGAGATCCCCGACATTTCAGTGGGTCACCGAGAGACGCTTTCGCCGCTGAATCCCGAAGGAATCAAGGGTACCGGCGAAGGTGGCACGATGCCGGTCCCCGCGGTGATCGCCAACGCGATCGAGGATGCGCTGCGGCCGCTCGACGTAAAGATCGACCGATTGCCCATCAGTCCTCCGCGATTGCTCGCGCTGATCGACGAAGCGCGCGCTATACTGCGACAAAGCGGCAAGTCGGAGACGGGAAGGGAGGCCATACGTGCTGAGTAAAGAAGACAACGAGCTGATGACTCGCGTCGGTCGAGGAACGCCGATGGGTGAGCTTCTCCGTCAGTACTGGATGCCCGTCATGCAGTCCGACGAGCTGGCAGAGCCAGACTGCGCCCCGCTCCGCGTCAAGCTCCTCGGTGAGGATCTCATCATGTTCCGTGACAGCTCTGGACGTGTGGGCCTGCTCGAAGATCACTGCGCGCACCGCGGCGCCTCGCTCTTCTTCGGACGAAACGAGGAGGACGGTCTCCGCTGCGTCTACCACGGCTGGAAGTACGACGTCACCGGCAAGTGCGTTGACATGCCGAACGAGCCGTCCGAGAGCAATTTCAAGGACAAGGTGCGACAGGGCGCCTATCCGTGCGCCGAGTACGGCGGGATGATATGGACCTACATGGGACCCCGATCCACCCCGCCCGCGCTCCCAAAGCTCGAATGGGCGCTCGTGCCACCGAACCAGCGCAGCCTCTCGCCCGTCGTCCGCGAATGCAACTGGGTCCAGGCGCTCGAGGGCGACATCGACACGGCGCACCTGTACTTCCTGCACGCGCGACTGAATGCCGAGGAAGACCGCGGGCCCCAGAATGACAACGGCGTCTACCACGACGACCGACACCCGCGACTCCACCTGACCGACACACCCTACGGCCTCATGTACGGAGCCCAGCGAACCGAGGACGAGGACCACTACTACTGGCGGATCACCCAGTTCATGTTCCCCATCCACTCCCTGTTCCCGCCTGGCGGCTTCGTGGGAGTTCCGGGCCACATCTGGGTGCCTCTGGACGACTACAACACGATGGTGTGGTCGGTGAGCTGGAATCCCCTCGAGCCGTTGGCTCGCCGGCCTCAGCTGCAGGGTCCGAACTGGTCCCAGTTCCTACCCGCCACGAGTGACGGTATGGGCAGGTGGCGGTCGACCATCAACAAGACGAACGACTACATGATCGATCGCGAGGCGCAGCGGACGGCAACGTTTACTGGCATCCCGTCCATCCCGATGCAGGATCAGGCGGTGACGGAGAGCATGGGTCCCATCGCCGACCGGACGAGCGAGCACCTCGGCACGACGGATGCCACGATCATCCAGGTCCGCCGCAAGCTCATCAACGCGGCGAAGGCGCTCCGCGACCACGGCACCATCCCGCCCGGTGTGGACGAGCCGGATCTCTACGCGGTCCGATCCGCGTCGATGATCCTTCCAAAAGATGCGAACTGGATCGAGGCCACTCAGGAGCAACTCAAGGCCTTTACAGGCCTCCCTGTGGCGACTGCCTAGCCAACGAGGTCCTTTTGCCCCTCGAACCGTGTGGCCGTGGCTTCAGCCTCGGTTCACCAGGAATGCAGGGCCACGTTCCAGAAAGTCGATGACCAACCGCGTGAAGGCGTCCGGACGATCACGTCGTATGACGTGGCCCGCCTGGTATACGAGGGCGAAGCTGCAATCCGTCAGTCGCTCCTTGTAGATCCGTCCTGTTTCGGGTGGGACCAAGCGATCCTCGGTGCCGAAGAGCACAAGCGTGGGTGTCTGAATTTCGTGAATTCTCGCGAGGAGCTCCTCCTCGGGAGGATTGCCGCGTGTGAGCTCCCCGATCGCCGTGACGTTCCGCGAACGTGCTTCCTGGCTCGCAAACTGCTCGACTCCTCGGTCAGGCGCGCTTTCGTTCGTCCGAAGGTCAGCCTGTGAGATCTGATCGAGGCGTGTTCCGCCCCGTTGCGGAAAGCTGGCCGGCGACTCCAGCACCAGGCGATCGAGAATTGCCGGCTCCTCGAGCGCGAGCCAGGCCGCCACGCGACCACCGAACGACGAGCCGAGCACATGCGTAGCCTCACCCACCACCTCGCCGATAAATCCAGCGACCACTCGGGCCAGGGCAGGAAGGCTATCGACGCCAGGATCCCGCGTTGACTCTCCGAACCCCGGGAGGGCGGGGACGATCACGCGGAAGCGAGTGGCCAGGATGGCGTGGGCCTCGTCCCAGCTCGGCCCACCGGCTCCGTGCAGGTGCACGAGGGGTCTGCCCACTCCGGCCTCACGGTATCCGATGCGGCATCCCGCAATTGTCGTCCAGTGATCGGCCAGGTGTGTGGTCTCAGACGGCGCGGACATGGGGGACCACCTCCTCCGCGAAGAGCCGCATGCTAGCCGTCACTTGGTCGTCGGTCATGCACCCGATCTTGAAGTTGACCTGGAGCACTCCAGCACCGGTCGCCTTCACGACGGTCTCAATCTGCCGAACGACTGTGTCGGGCGAGCCGCATAGAACGGTATTGCGAGCCACCCGGTCCTGGATCGTCAAATGGCCATGGGCGCCCCGTCGGCGCACGCGGAACTCGCGGGCCTCCTCGGTTGCGTAGTAGCGGGTCCCAGAAAGGACGAGCTCGCCTGCATGTCCCGAAGCTGCCCCGAGCACACGGTAGAAGTAGTCCTCCGCCTCCCCGAGGGCCTTCTGTGCTTCCTCGTCCGTGCGTGCCACGTGGGTGTGGAGGCCCACGAGGACGTCGTCCCGGGCGGGCGTCCACCCGAAGTCTGCCGCGGAGTCGCGATAAAGCTGAATGTTCGCCCTGGCATCTTCGAGGTCTGCCAGTTGCACGATGCCCATCTTGGCGCGTTTCCGAGCCGCGAAGACCGCCGACTCACGCGAGCCACCGGAGATCAGCACGGGCGGATGAGGTTGCTGGAGCGGTCGTGGCCAGACCGAAACCGCTCTGAACTGCCAGTGCTTGCCCTCCCAGGCGAACGGCTCCGGCTCAGTCCAGGCTCGGATGATGAGGTCGTAGGCCTCCGCGAAGCGCTCCCATGACTCATCGGGGTTTGCGGAGTAGGCTATGTACTCATTCGGGATGCCTCGAATGAACCCTGCGATGAGCCGCCCACCGCTCATAACGTCGAGCATCGCGTATTCCTCGGCGACGCGGATGGGGTTGAGCAACGGAATCAAGTTGCCCAGCATTGCCAGACGCGCGCGGCTCGTGCGCTGAGTGAGTGCGCCCCCAATGAGATTCGGATTGCTCATGAGCCCGTACGGCGTGGAATGATGCTCGTTGCAGCCGACCCAATCAAATCCCAGCTCGTCAGCCAGAGCCATCTGGTCGAGGTACTCGCCGAACAAATGGTGTCCGATGGAAGGGTCGAAAAGACGATGTGGGACGGGCCAGCGGTCGATCTCGTCGAGCTCGGCGTAGGGCATCAGGTGGAAGAAGCTGAACTGCACCATACCTGCACGGCCTCCAGGACCTTTCGCCGATTGTACCCCTGCCCGGTTGGCTGCAGCCGCAGTTAACAGACGGCTATTGCTTTCACAGAACGGTGAAAGTCAGCGTCGATCTGGGAAAGTCGATCTTGGCGCTTTCAAATTGGCGCAGAAAGTCAGCTCCTAACACGGCGTCAACAGGAAGGCGGTTGATCAGCGGGCTAACAACGACGTTTGCGTCACGGACTTCGTGTCCGTCGATCGTCAACTCGCGAACCGTGTGGACCTGCTCAGAAATGCGCTCTGCCAGCATGACAGGGCCGAGAAAGTTGATGAGATCCGGGCTTGCGCGAGAACGGCGAAGGAGAGTTAGGGCCGCGAGGAACTTGAATGACCTGCCTGCTTGAAGCTCTACGACCAACCAACCACGGGTCGGGTCTGAGCCTACGCCGACAGTAAATTCAGCGGCGTTACCCGCCATTCGGCAGATGCGCGACGGTGTGCTCAGGTTCCGTGGAGGCCAGCGAAACGAACGAACCGGCGGAAAAGACAAAGTATGGTGCCTCAGGGGTTGCATGCGCGAAAACTTTAGCGAGTCTCTTGTAAACTGTTCTCCTCGCGCCGCTTACGAGCACCTGGCCGGCAAGCGCCTGTCGGCGCTCGCCCATCTTTGTAACCCGCACGAGGACCCATTGACCCGAGTGCCTTCGTTCGATCTCATCGATGGTCAGCGTCTCGATCTCTGATGGACTGCCCGAGCCCACAACCCGTTGCCCAGCCATGAGCTGCGCCCCCCTTCATCTCTGGTTAGTGTAGCCCATCCGTAGGCGCGATTCGTGGATTTGCGTCGGTTCGGCTACCGTCGGCGAGCAACCCCGGGGACCTTAGCAGGTCCACGAGTGGGAGTGGCTATTGAGGCCGATTGCTGCGCCTCGGCCCGCGCAGCGAAGGGAGACCCTCCGCGAGGACCACGACGGCCACAATCCCAGCCTAGCGGGCTCCCGGTCGGCGCACCTCGGCGTCATCTTTGTCGGCTGGGTAGACCCACTCGTCGACGCCGCCGAACCCGTGCTCCTCGTTCCACTTCATCGTGTTCACGACCTGGCCTGTGAAGCCGCTCGCGTCCTGATCCGCAAGGAACAGGGCCAGCGGGACGATGTGCTCGGGACGGACGCGCATGGGCCGCCAGACGGGCACGCCGGGCTTGGCGGCGGCTTCCCGCATCGCCTTGCGTAGCGCTTCTTGCTCGTCGGTTCCCGTCGTCGCAGTGTGCCCGGGCAGCAGCACGTTGGCTGCAATGTTGTTGGGCTTGAGTTCGTCGGCGAGATATAGCGTCATCGTGACGAGCGCCGCTTTCGCCGACTGGTAGGGCATCTCGCGGCTGTTGGCGCGGCTGGCGTCGAAGCCGCCCGAGCTCACGCTGATGATGCTCCCGCGACCCTTCTCGAGCATCGGCTTGGTGAACTCCTTGATGACGCGCAGCGAGCCGAAGACGTGGGTGTCGAACGTCTTCTGCCAGTCGCCCACTTCGGTCTCCAGGGTGGTGACGCTGCCGTGGGGTGGGTAGAGGTCGCGCATGCGAGTGCCGGCGTTGTTGATGATGACGTCGACGGTGCCGAACTTGTCCATCGCCGCCTTGAAGACGCGCTTCACGTGCGAATCGATGCTGATGTCCATGATCTCGGGCAGTACGTTGGGGTTGCCCTCGATCTCCTTCATGAAGTTGAAATCGTCGTTCGAGACGCCCGTGGGCTCCCAGGACAGGTCCGTGGCGACGACCTTCGCGCCCTCCTTCAGGAACCCCCGTACATATTCTCGGCCCATGCCGCGGGCGCCACCGGTGATCAAGACTACCTTGCCAGAGACTGCCATGCTTCACCTCATTTCTCTTACGACCGACTACTGGAGACGACTCGCCACCGCTCGGTGATGGGGTTGGAGTAGCCGCCGTCAGGCGACCTTAGCCGCCACGAAGGCGGCGATGCGCGGACACATCCTGAGCGCGTTTCCGCCGAGGATCTTGAACTTGGCACTTTCGGAAAGCTCCGGGACTTCGGTGATGCGCTGTACTCCCTCTGGGAAGCAGGAGCCTTGATGCGGGTAATCTGTGCCGAGCAGCCAGATGTCTTCGCCGAGGCGCTCTACGGCGTGCGTCGCGTACTCCTCGCCTGGATCGAAGGAGCAGAAAAGCCGACCCTCCGCCAACACCTCCGATGGCTTGCGCCGTAGCTTCGGCGTCATGCCCGAGTTCGGACGGTAAGCATCATCCAGCTTCTCCACTAGCCATGGCATCCAGCCGCCGCCGCTCTCGAACATGCCGACGCGCAGTTTGGGAAAGAGATCGAAGACGCCGCCGCCGATCAGCGCCCCCATTGCGGTCATGCCGCCCCAGGCGTGGTAGACCGCGTTGATGAGGAATCCGGAGTTGTCCAGCTCGAAGGCTCCGGGTGTTGTGGGAGGACGCAAGGTGCCGCCATGAATGTAGAGCGGCAAGTCGAGCTCCTGGGCGCATGCGTAGATCGGGTGAAGGTCGGGATTGTCGAGCAGCCGTCCGTCGGGACACGCCCGTGGGACAAAGAGCCCAGCGAGGTTGTCGTCTCGCTTCGCCCACGACGTCAGCTCCTCAACGGTCGCTCGCGGATCACGCATCGTGGCGTTCGCGACCCAGCGGAGGCGTCCACGTCCGGCGGAGGCATAGTCGCTGACGAAGCGGTGGTAGGCCCGATGGAGAGCGCTTTCGAAGCCCACATCGCGGAGGACGCAGAAGCCATCCGCTTGAGACGGGAACATCACGCTGACGTCGATCGCTGCTCGCTCCATGTCCTTCAAACGGATCGAAGGATCCCAGTTGCAAGCGCGATCGACCTCCACGTCTTGGCCCAGAGCTGACCCCTGAGGCTGCGGCCGATCGATGGGGAAGTTGTCGTGGACGCCAAGGGGCCGTCGAGGCGGGGTCGGTCCAACCACGGCGCGCGAGTTCATGAAGAGCACTTGTTCGCCGGGGAGCTGCTGTCGGCTCGTGATCGCGTTGGCTAACCGTTCGTACGACTCGCGATACGCGGGATCGACGTTCGGGCCGTAGGTTCGTTCGAAGTCCTCATACTCTCGGATGTGTGAGTCCATGTCGATAACTGGATGGCCCTGGTAGCTCATGCCCGCACCTTGCCCTTTCGCGTGATTCTAATCTGGACCGGCCATCGACGCGAACGCCGGTTGGGGTATGCTTCTTGGGCTACACGGCCCCGCTGCGCGACCTAACAAATCCCCTGAGCGGGCGTGGGCGCCGCCGCCCAGGTGTGGGAGTTGCTTCGTGCGTGATGCTGTTGCGGGCTCTACGAACGGCAGTGCAGCGTTCCGCACAACGGGGGTTCCCAACCTCGACCTCATCCTCGGCGGAGGCGTCGCACCTGGGTCCAGCGTGATGCTCATCGGTGCGTACGGGACCGGCAAGACGATCCTCGCCCTTCAGGTCGCGTTCCAGTGGGCGCAGGATGGCCAGAACGTTCTGTACTTCACGGGATACTCCGAGTCGCACGACAAGCTCATCAGCCACAACCGCAGCTTCCCCTTTTTCGTCATGGACCGTGTCGGGCGTGAGGTGCAGTTCGCCAGCCTGACAACCCTTGTCGAAGCTGGACCGGGCCAAACTGAGGAAGCGATCGTCGCCATGGCTCGACGGCAGCAGGTCGGCCTCGTCGTGTTGGATAGCTTCAGCGGCATTCGGGACTTCCTCTCGACAGACGAGTCCGTCGTTCACTTCATTTACTCCTTGACCGGTAAGCTCGCGCTCCTCGGGATCACCACGCTCGTGGCGATCGAGTGTGATTCGAGTGAGGTTGTCCGCTATCCAGAGATCGCCGTCTGCGACCTGATCGTCGCGCTCTCTCGCGAACGGCGGGGAAGTGGTCAACGGAGGCTCCTCGAAGTTACGAAGGCGCGTGGAGCGGCCGAGCTCGCTGGAACGCATCCGTTCGCCATCGGCAACTCGGGCATTCAGGTCTGGCCGCGCCTGGAATCACTCCCTATTGGCGAGTGCGCATGGGATACGGGACGCGCTAGATTCGGCGTTCCGGCGCTGGATACCATGCTCGATGGTGGTCTGACTGTGGGGACCACAAGCCTCATCGCGGGAAGCCCAGGCGTTGGGAAGACACTTCTCGGTTTGCATTTCATCATGGAGGGCGCGCGTCGGGAGGAGCCAGGTCTGTTCCTCGGGTTCCTGGAGAGCGCCGTGCAGCTCCGCGCCAAAGCTCGTGTCTTTGGAATGGACTTGGAGGCCGCCGAGGCTGCGGGCACCGCTCGAGTCCTCGTGCTCCCCGCGCGCGACCTCGAGGCGGACCAGATCGCCGCGCTGATGCGCGACGCCTGTGAGCAGCACGGCGTTCGTCGGATTGTGGTCGATTCGACGGCGGAGCTCGAGCGCTCGGTATCCACCCAAGAGCGAAAGCCTGGATTCTACGCATCCCTGGTGGGGTATCTTCGCAGTATGGGGATCACTTCCTGCGTTACCCACGACATCCCTGTGATCGTGGGATCTGAACTCGATCGGACCGACACCACGCTGTCCATCCTGGCCGAGAACCTGATGCTGCTTCGCCGTGTGGAGTACCTCGGGCAGTTCCGACAGATCTTTTCAGTTCTGAAGATGCGCTTCTCGAACTACGACCGGACGATCCATGAGTACGCAATTACTGCCGGTCGTGGAATGGACGTCCTGGGACCGGCGCCTCGTGGTGCAGGGCTCTTGAGTGGCGTCGCGCTCCCGACCGGGTTGCCATCTACAACCGGGGCGCCAGCCGGGCGAGCCACCGACGTCGGGGAGGGCTGATGATCACGATCATGATCGTCGACGACGAGCCCCCTCTTCGCGAAGTGCTCGCGTTGCTCCTCGAAGATGCCGGCTATCGAACGATCATCGCGGCGCACGGCGCTCAGGCTCTCGAGTTGTGGGAGCGCGAGGCGGTCGATCTGGTGATCACCGACCTCATGATGCCCGTGATGGGCGGACGCGAGCTCTGCACACGTCTGCGGGATCGTGGCGACGTGCCGATCATTCTGATGAGCGCGGGTGGCGCCGAGGCAGCCAAGGAGGTGCCGGCGGATGCCTTCTTGGCCAAGCCGTTCGACCTGGGCGTCGCGGAGGATCTGGTCCAGGAGATGCTCAAGCGGCCGACCCCAGCCGCCTGAGCCCTCACGCTGCCGCCTAAAAGATTAGGTGCGGCCCTTCCGATCGAGCAGGTCGAGGATGCGCTCGGCGCTCATCGGCAAGTGCATCACCGGCACGCCAATGGCGTCGGCGACCGCGTTTGCGATCGCTGCTGGGGTCGGTACCACGCCCGTCTCACCGATCGCCTGGGCGTTGAAGGGTCCTTCACCCGTCGACCCAACGTTGATCGACGTTAGCGGCGGCACGTCGGCGATCGTCGGCATCTTGTAGTCGCCAAGGTGCCCCGTGAGCACTCGCCCCTCGGCGATAGCCAGCTCTTCGGTCAGGGCATAGCCGAAACCTTGAACCGCGCAGCCGTCGATCTGCCCTTGGTGCGCGGTCTCGTTGATGATCGTGCTGACGGATTGAGCCGTCGACATGCGCAGCACGCGAACCTGGCCCGTCTCGGGGTCGACTTCGACTTCGGCGGCTTGGACGGTTCGCTCGGGCTCTTTGCCCGCGGGCACGTTCATCTCGACCCTCGCGTGGGCGAGCGGATCGCCCGGCTTGATCATCTCGCCGGCCAGGTCCTTGAAGGAGACCCAACTCCCGTCGGGCGCTTCGAAGCCGCCGCGGGCCCAGGATGCGGTCTCCGAGCCGAGCATCGCCGCTGCCAACGGGGCAAGCTGCTCCTTCACCTGGTTGCAGGCGGCGATGGCCACGTGGCCGACGATGTTTGTCATGCGGCTCGCCCCGGCCTCCGCGTCGTTCTGGAAGTCATCTGTGTCGGTGCGGACGAGGCGCACGTCGTCCATCGTGATGCCCCAGCATTCGGCAACCACGGCCGCCACGACGGTCGTGGTTCCAGTTCCGACGTCTGGCGCAGCCGTCACGGCGGTCACGGTTCCGTCTGGGTTGACGGTGATGTCCGAGGTACCGATGCCGCCCCCCATGGTGCGGCTGGCAATTGCGATCCCACGCCCGACCAGGGGCGGCTTCGTCTTGCCCCAATCGACGGCCTCTGCCGCCGCGTGGAAGAGCTGCGGAACGATGGTTGGGCTGCCATCCTTGTTGCGCGGCGCGTTCTTGAGCCGAAACTCCAGTGGGTCCATGTCGATGGCTCGAGCGAGGATGTCCATGTGCGCCTCGGCCGCGAACACTGCCTGAGGCTGGCCCGGAGAGCGCATGTACGCCCGGGGCATCTCGTTCGTGTAGACCATTCGGCCTTCGATGTGCACGTTCGGGATGTCGTAGTGGCCGGCCGCCTGATTCGCTCCAGGCAGCATTCCGTCCAACACGGGCGGGCGGAACCCACCATATGCGCCACTGTTGAAGATGACGCTCACGTCTCGGGCCACGATCGTTCCGTCCTTCATGACGCCGGACTTGATCGTGATGACCGCGGGGTGGCGTGGTGTGCCAACGGACAGCTCTTCCGGGCTCGTCACGATGAACTTGATCGGCCGGCCCGTCATCTTGGCGAGGTAGTAGCCGGCAGGCGCGTCACCCGGTGCCCCCTTGCCGCCGAAGTCGCCGCCGATGCTGATGACGTGGAAACGCACCTGTTCGGGCGAGAGGTCCAGGATCTGGGAGATCTCATCTTTCGTGCGGAACATCGCCTTGTTCGTATGCCAGAACTCGACGCGACCTGCCTCGTTGATCGAGACGACGGTTGCGTGGGGCTCCAGGAAGCCTTGGTGCATCGTCCCGGTGGTGAAGGTGTGCTCCATCACCACGTCCGATTTCGCGAAGCCCTCCGCCAGATCGCCACGGTTCATCTCGAATCGGGCGCAGACGTTGCGGAGCTCCGCCGGCACGTACTCTGGGAAGCCGACGTACGAGCGGAGGTCGGGGTGGAGCAGCGGCGCGTCGGGCAGCATCGCGAGCAGAGGATCGAAGACGGCGGGGAGCTCCTCATATTCGACGTCCACCAGTAGGGCGCCCTCTTCGGCGGCCTCACGGCTGTCCGCCGCGACCACGGCGACTCGCTCGCCGACGAAGAGCACCCGGTCCTTCGCGAGGACGGGGTAGTCCTTGAGACGTCGGCCGATCCGTTTGAACGGGATGTCCGCGGCAGTCAGCACCGCCCGAACGCCGGGCGCCTTGAGCGCACGCGACGTATCGATCGACACGATTCGTGCGTGGGGCAGCGGACTCAACGTGTTCTTTGCCCACAAACTGTTCGGCGGGACGATGTCGGCGGTGTAGTGGGCGCGGCCGGTGACTTTGTCCGGGCCCTCGACCCGTTGGATCGGGCGGCCAATGACCGTGAACGTCGGCGCTGCTGCCATGTGGACCTCCTGGATGGTGCCCAATAATACTCGCCTCGCTCCGGGAACGGTCGATCCCTTGTCTCTCGGTACCTAGTAGAATCCACCCTTGGCATGCAGCCCAAAGACTCAGACTTAGCGAACGCAGGCTCGCGCGATTCGCTCTCCACTCTTTTCAGGAACCGAAACTTCGGGTTCTACGTTGGCGTCCGCGTCGCCACCATGCTAGGGCAAACGATCCAGGGCGCGGCCGTCATGTGGCAGGTCTACGAGCTGTCCGGCTCGGCCATGGCGCTGGCCCTGGTGGGCATCTGCCGCTTCGCTCCCCAGCTCGCCATCAGCTTCGTCGCTGGAGCAATAGTCGATACGCGCGACCGGCGCGCCATCCTCGCGCTCTCCCAGATTGCGCCGCTTGGCTCTTCCGCGCTGTTATGCGCGCTCACCGCGACGGGCGCCGTAACGCTCATGCCGATCTACATCGCGGTCGCGCTGGTCGGACTGACCTCGGCCTTCGAAGCGCCCGCTCGCCAAAGCATCCTTCCTCTCGTGGTTCCCCACGAGAGCTTCCAGCGGGCGGTGTCCGTCGGCACGATCGCGCAGCAGCTCGCCAGCGTGATCGGGCCCGCATTCGCCGGGCTCGCGATCGCCCAGTCTGGCGTCGCCCCTGCGTACGCCTTCCACGTCGCCCTGCTCCTGGGAGGACTCGTGTGCCTGGCGCTGATTCGCGTAAGCGCGGACGACAGCGTCGGGGGAACGGTCAGCCTTGCCATGATCAAGGAAGGGCTCGTCTACATCTGGGCTAACCCGCCCGTTCTGGGAGCGATGGCCCTCGACATGTTCGCGGTGATCTTCGCGGGAGCGGATGCGCTGCTTCCGATCTATGCGAACGACATCCTTGGCGTCGGCCCGTTCGGCTACGGATTGCTCACGTCGGCGAAGGCTGTCGGGTCGCTCCTGACCGCCCTTGCGATGGCGCTGTTGCCGCCCGTGGTCCACACAGGTCGGGCACTCGTCGTCACTGTCGCCCTCTACGGCCTTGCGACGATGGCATTTGCTCTATCGACTTGGTTCCCGCTGTCGCTGGTGCTTTACGGACTGACCGCCGCGTTCGACCAGGTGAGCGTGGTGATGCGCCAGAGCATCATCCAGCTCTCTACCCCGAACGAGCTACGCGGTCGCGTGAGCTCGGTGAACGGCGTCTTCGTCGGAGCCTCGAACCAGCTCGGCGGGGCGAGAGCCGGGTTCGTGGCATCGGTTACCGGCAGCGCCGTGTTTGCGGTTGCCATTGGCGGCGTCGGCTGCTTGGCGGCCGTGGGGGCCATCGCCTTCTTCATTCCAAGTCTCTGGCGTCACCGCTTCGACGACAAGCCTACGGTTCGCGCTGCAGCTTCTTAATCCTCACTCGAGAACGGACGCGAGTCGCGCAAGGGTGTGGTAGGATGGCCCCGGAATGCACCGACGCTTACCAATTGTCCGTTCGTAAGATTCGGCGCCAAGAGGAAGGAGCAGGCACATGATCGAGGATCAGCGACCTGGAACTGTGTATTGGATCGATCACTACGTGGTCGGGAGCCACGACCTGGACCGCTGGGCGGATTTTCAGACAAAGGTAGTGGGCGCAAGGCCCCAGCCGGCGATCCCTGGCCAGGGACGGTTCATCGTATTTCAGGACATCACCGATTGCTGTCATCACGGAGCGATGTTCTCCAGCGAGCCGCTCGCTGATACCGGTGGACTGGGCAAGGGCCTACCTCGACACGGGCTCTTCATCCGCCAGGAAGACATCGACGAGCATCTCCGACGTCTCGACAAGTACGACGTTCCGCACCTGGACCCGATCCGAACCTCCGCTGAGGGCGACGATGGAATCTCGATCGCCTGGGAGGACATCGACGGGAACCAGATGGAGTTCTGGGCGCCAGACCGAATGCCCGAAGGCGCAATGGCCGGAGCCGGTCCCCTGAAGATCGGTCGCATCAGCCACGGCGTGTACCAGTCCCGCGATCTGCAGCGCACGGCCGACTTCTTCGATCGCTACTGCGCGCTCTCCCCACTGAAGAGCGCGGACATTCCGGACGATACGCTGGTGCTGCCCACGGTTTGCGGTGCGCGCATCGTCTACAAGAAGTCCGAGACGATCGGCCGTCGCACTGGAGGTTGGGGCAAGCTCAGCGCCTGTCACGCGGCGCTGCTCGTCCGTGACGAGGACTTCTTCCCCAACTACGAGCGCATGTGGACCGAGATTCCCGACTGGGACTGGGACCGCGAAACTGGCAGGTTCATCGGTGGAAGCGCAGACCTTCCGGCGCGAACCTCCCGCCACGGCAGCCCTGCTGGTAGGGTCTGGTACGAGATCCGTGGGAAGGGCGACGACTGGTATGACTGGGACACCAACTCGTTCCATTTCATGAGCGGCTCGCCGAAGGACCCCGCTTTTGCCGAATACGAAGAGCACCTGATGGACTGGCATCTCCCCCGTTACATGGAGGAGAGGGGCCTGCCCGTCCCGACTGCTCCCGCTCGATAGGACAGAGCGATGACCGCGCCCGGGCGGACGCCCGGGCGCGGTTATGCATTGGGGGGTGCGAACCATGCTGGGTCACGTTCGCCACGTTGGCTCTCTTCTGCCAATGGTCTTGCTCGTCGCGTGTACCGCGCCCGCCCCGCCCGCCGCCTCTGGTACACAGGGCGGCGAGAGGCCCAGCCTATCCATGGTCGCGCCGATCACGCGAACGTTGGTCATGGCCGGTCGCTCTGAAACGCCGAGCCTGGGATCGCGGCCGCTGCGTCAGTTCGGCCTCACGAGCACGACAGTGTCGCGCCTCTTCAATGCCGGTCTTGGGATTCGCGATGGTGAGGGAAACTTCCGGCCGTATCTTGCGGAAGCGCTGCCCCGCTTGAACACCGATAGCTGGAAAGTCCTGCCCGATGGCCGCATGGAGACGACGTATCGGCTCAAGGCAAACCTTGTGTGGCACGACGGCACGCCAATGACGGCAGACGACTTCGTGTTCGCCCATGCCGTGTACAAAGAGCCCGACATCGGCCAGGCAGCCACCCCGCCCATCGCGATGATGGAGGAGGTGCTGGCTCCGGACGCACGCACCGTCGTCATCAAATGGCGCCAAGCCTTCTCGGACGCCGGCAACCTCGAGGCAGGTGCGGGCGGCATCTCGAATCCCACCGGTTTTCCGCCACTTCCTCGGCATCTGCTGGAGGCGCACTTCCGCCCAGGGAACTACGATGCGTTCATCGCGCATCCCCTCTGGAGCACGGAGTACGTCGGTCTCGGTCCCTACAAGCTGGCGAGCTGGGAGCCGGGATCGCACTTCGAGGGAGTAGCCTTCGATAAACACATCCTCGGCCGTCCGAAGATCGAGCGCGTTCGGATGCGATTCATTCCGGACTTCAACACTTCGCTGGCAAATATGCTTGCAGGCGAAGCCCACATCGACGTCGACGATTCCATCCGCTTCGAACAGGCGATGGTGCTGAAACGCGAGTGGGAGCCCCGAAACGGCGGCACGATCCTGATCTATCCAGCACTGTGGCGCCACACGTATTGGCAACAGCGCGCAGAGCTCGCCCACCCCATGGCGTTCTTGGACGCTCGTATTCGCAAGGCGATGCTGTACTCGATCGACAAGCAGGCGCTGAGCGATGCCCTGTTCCAGGGTCAGGGCATCCTCACAGACACGCCTATCCCGCCTACGTCGCACGCCTTCGCCGAGGTGGATAGGGTTGCCACGAAGTACCTGTATGACGTTCGGCGGACCGACCAGCTCATGACTGAAGCGGGGTACTCCAGGGGGCCGGACGGCGTGTGGACGCATCCGGCGACAGGACGATTCGCCTTCGAGTTCAGCACGTTCCAGTCGCCACAGAACGAGAACGAGATGCACATCATGGCCGACACCTGGCGCCAGGCGGGCTACGATGTCTCGGAAAACGTGCTTGCCGCGGGTCTCGCCACGGACGCGGAGCTGAGGGACACACGCCCGGGGCTCGTCGCGGCGAGCGCTAACCCGGGGGATCTGACGCTGGCCGAGCACGCTTCGGCGACGACACCTTCGGCGGCAAACCGCTGGACTGGGGTAAACCGCGGCGGGTGGACGAACGTCGAGTTCGACCGGCTGGTCGTGCAGTTCAACTCGAAGCTGGATCGGGACGAGCGCGCCGCGGTCCTCGTCCAGATGGCGAGGGTCTTCGCCGACGACGCCGCGGTGATCTCGCTCTACTTCAATCCTACGATCACCGCCTTCGTGTCCAGCCTCAAGGGTCCGAAGCCGGCGACGCCCGAGGGCACGACATCTTGGGACATCTACGATTGGGAGTGGACCTCGTGAGGTCACGCCGGGCAGAGAGGTTGCGCCATGGAATCTAAGCAGTATTACCCCGACGAGTTCCCGCGCAATCAGTGGTATGTCGCCGCGAGGACCGCGGAGATCGGGCAGGAGCTCTTCCCGCGCTGGCTTCTCGGCGAGCCGGTGGTGCTCTATCGGACCGAAGACGGTCAGCCCGTGGCGCTTGCCGATCGCTGTCCCCATCGCCAGTACCCGCTGTCGAGAGGGCTGCGGGTTGGCGACGAGATCGAGTGTGGGTACCACGGCCTCGTCTTCAACGCCGAGGGCCGATGCGTGAGCGTGCCCCAGCAGGACCACATCCCAGACCATTTGCGGGCGAGAGCCTACCCATTGCGCGAGCGTGCCGGATTGATCTGGATCTGGATGGGCGACCCTGCGCGCGCCGACGACTCGCTGATCCCCGACCACAGCTTCATGGCGAGCGAAGGCTGGGTTACCGTCAGCGGCACCCTGCACATGAAGGCCCGCGCTCAGTTGATGAACGAAAATCTGCTCGACCTATCGCATCTGACGTACCTGCACCCCACGACATTGGGTACTCGGCAAGTTGCCTACGTTCCGGCCGAGGCGACCTGGGACGAGCGGAGAGTGTGCGTCGAGCGGGTGATGAAGAACATCGAGCCGCCCGGCTTCTTCGTGCGCGCGATGGGGCTCGAGGGCCAGATCGACCGAACGCAGCTCGCGGAGTTCATCGCCCCTGGCTTTCACATCACCCACGTGTCGGCAAAGCCAGCAGGCGACGACGACGACTCGCGGCTCTCTCAACACAAGGTTGTCCACGGCATCACGCCGGAGACGCGCACCACGACGTTCTATTTCTGGGCGATGGCGCGCGACTACCGGATCGACGATCCGGAGATCACGAGCTTCGCGCAAGACGCGCAGGCGCGCGTGTTCTCGGACGACGTCGAGGCATGCGAGGCAATCGAGCGAGTCCTCGCGGCCTACGAGCCCGGAGCCCCGACCCAGACCAACATCAAGGTCGACGCGGGCCCGCTCCAGTCGCGCCGAATCATCGAGCGAATGTTGGCCGACGAGAGACAAGGGACGGCGGAGCCGACCCGCCAAGGCGCCGTCGCCTCGGTTTCCTAGAGCCCATGCTGGTCTCGCCTCCATCTTGAGTGGTGCTGCGTATAGCCCTGGTTTCGTGCGCGGACTGCTTGACGCGCGCCCCCGGAACCAGAAGAATGGGCGGAACGGCAACGGCTCTATGGAGGAGCGACAAAATGGCAGCCGCGACTGAGCGAAACGTCAAAGTGGATGGTCTCAACGTTCGGTACCTTGAGGAAGGGAGAGGCAAGCCGGTCATCTTGCTCCACGGAGCCGCGCTCGGCTCCTCTTCCGATGTCTGGCAGCGACACCTCAGTCCATTGGCGTCGACCGGCCTTCGGGCGCTGGCCTACGACCGCCCCGGCTATGGCCGCACCGACGACGCGCCCAACGATTCCGCGGGATATCAACAGCAGTTCGTGCTCAGGTTCATGGACGCGTTGGGGATCGATAGCGCGGGCCTCGTCGGCCATTCCGCGACGGGAAACTACGCCGTGCAACTGGGTCTGGACCACCCAGACCGGGTCAGCAAACTGATGATCATTGGAACGGGTGGCCTCATGCCCCCGCTGGAGGGGCAGTCCTTGGGCCCGCCGGCTGGCGACGCCGTCTACGGCCGGGAGCCAACTCGCGAAGAGGTTCGCGAGGTCCTGGAATCGCAGCTCTACGACCACTCGATCATCACGCCGGAGATCCTCGAGACGCGATACCAGATGAGCCTCGGACACGTGAAGGCGGGTCCGCCCGTCGCTCCCGCTACTGGTGGCGCACCTCGAACACCTCTGTGGCAGCGCCTTGGCGAGCTCAGGATGCCGATCATGCTCCTGTATGGCAAGGATGACCGAGGATCGGTCCGTGAGCGCGAGCCCCTCTTCCGCCAGCGTTATCCCAACATCGACCTCCGCATGATCGACAACTGCAAGCATCTGCTTCAGCTCGATGCAGAGGCTGAGTTCCTCGCGGCGGCCAAGGAATTCTTCGCCTGATCCGCGGCCCGTTGGGAGGATGACGTGCAGCACGTTGGTCGATCGCTTGTCTTGGTGTCGGCTCTGCTCGCGGTTGCGTGTGCATCGCCTACGTCGCCGAGGTCGAGCTCGCCGAGCAGTGGGCAACCCGTAGCTTCGGCTCCGGAGCCGATCCAAACCCTGGTGACGGCCGTGAGGTACGAGCCGGTAAGCCTCGCGTCCAAACCCCTCCGTGCGACCGGCTCAACGGCCGATTTCACGGTGCGGCTGTTCAACGCGGAGCTCGTGCTCCGAGACGCCCGAAACACGCCGCTTCCGTATCTGGCCGAGAGCCTCCCCAAGCTGAACACAGAGAGCTGGCGGGTGTTTCCCGACGGCAAGATGGAGACGACGTATCGCCTCAAGCCGGACCTGACGTGGCACGATGGAACGGCGCTGACGGCGGACGACTTCGTGTTCGCCTGGAGCGTCTACACGTGGGCGGATCTCGGCCTCTCAGGCGCCAAGCCGCAGAATCTGATGGAAGAGGTGAGCAACCCCGACTCGCGCACGGTCGTGATTCGTTGGCGTGGCCCGTACCCCGAGGCGGGCGATCTTGCCTACTCGCTCTTCCAACCCCTCCCGCGCCAGATCCTGGACACCGTCTTTCGTCAGGGCGATCCAGAGGGGTTCGTCAACCACCCGTATTGGGGCGTCCAGTACGTGGGAGCGGGTCCGTATCGGCTCGACCGGTGGGAGCCGGGATCCCTGATCGAGGCGAGCGCGTTCGCAGGCCACACCTTGGGCAAACCGAAGATCGGCCGCATGATCGTGCGTTTCTTCACCGATGAGAACACTGCCCTCACCAACGTTCTCTCGGAGCAGGTTCACCTCGCAATGGATCGCGCGCTGCGATACGAGCACACGGGCACGCTGAAGCAGGAGTGGACGGCTTCCCGGAAGGGAACGGTCGTCCTCACGCCAACCCAGTGGCGGTACGTGAACGTGCAGATGCGCCCGACCGTCGTCGACCCACGAGCACTCCTCGATGTACGGACGCGTCAGGCGCTCGCCCACACGATCGACAAGGATGGACTGAACGCCCTCTTCAGTGGCGAGGGTGCAATGGCCGACACGCTGCTCCCGCGCAACGTGCCGTACTTCGCCGAGCTCGATCGTGCCGTTATCAAGTATCCGCATGACCCCGCGCGGAGCCAGCAGCTCATGGCCGAGGTGGGCTACACCAAGGGTTCGGACGGCATCTACGCGAACAGCGCGGGCGAGCGGTTCACCTTCGAGTTTCGCGGCGACTCCGGGTCCCAGTTCGAGAAGGACCTCGCGGTAGTAGGCGACGGGTGGCACCGAACCGGCTTCGATCCACAGCAGCTCGTCATTCCAGCGGCGCAGTTCCGGGATGCCGAGTATCGAGTCGGCTTCAAGGGGGTCTACTCCACGACGACGGGCTCCGCTCAGGACACGCGGCTGGAGAATTTCTCCGTCAACGCGATTCCGACGGCCGAGACCCGTTGGCTAGGTACGAACTACGGCTCGTGGTCGAACGCGGAGTTCAATCGGCTGTGGATGGAGTTCTCGACGACGCTAGATCGAACCGAGCGCGATCGCCAGGTGATCCAGATGCTCCGGCTCGTCAGCGAGGACGTGGCGATCATGCCGCTATTTCACAACTTCGAGGTCGCCGCCCACTACGCCACGCTCACCGGGCCCGACCCGAATCCCGTCTACTTCGGCCTCATCGAATGGAACGTGCACGAGTGGCAGATGCGCTGAACGCGCTGCGGAAAGGGCCTCAGAAATGACCGTAATCGACGCTGACGGACACATCGAAGAATCGACGGCGATGTTCAGCCGCTTGGAGCCGGAGTATCGCGAGCGCCGGCCCCTCGCGCTGCAGTTCGATGAGGACACGGCCTACGGAAGGTACAACGCCGTCTGGATGATCGACGGCGAGGTCTACCCGAAGGTGATCGGCAAGGGAGGGTTCATTCTGGGAACCCCCACTCTGATGGAGCGGGCCCGAATGAAGCCTGTCTCGATCCCCGCGCAGGAGCTGACCGACGTCCAGGCCCGTCTTCGTGATCTGGACGCCGCGGGCATCGATCAGCAGGTCGTATTCCCGACGCTCTTCCTCACCACCACCACCGACGACGTGAAGCTCGAGTCCGCACTCTTCCGCGCCTACAACGACTTCCTCGGAGACGTGCGGAAGGAATCCGCCGGCCGCGTGAACTTTGCGGCGCAGGTTCCGATCCGCGACGTCGCCGGCTCGATCGCGGAGCTGCGGCGGGCAAAGGAGCTGGGCGCCTGTGCCGTCATGCTCCTGGGAGTTGCCTGGGACGTGTCCCTGGACGACGAAGAGCTTTGTCCCTTCTACGAGGAAGCTGAACGGCTCGACGTGCCCGTCTGCATCCACTTCGGTTGGGGCTCGCCCGCGATCACGTCGGCGTTCCGTGCGGGTCAGAGCTTCAACAGCGCCACCCTGCCCGTTCTCATGGGCGCGCGGAGCGTGCTCTCGTCGAACCTCTTCGAGGAGTTCCCCAAGCTGCGCTTCGCCTTCCTCGAGACCGGATCGCAGTGGCTGCCCTGGATGCTTCACCAGCTCAAGCGCAGCGGCAAAGAGGGCCGTGAGCGCTACTTTCGCGAGGGCCGCGCCTTCGTGGCATGTGAGGCAGACGAGGACATCAACTACATCACGGAGGTGGTGGGCGAGGACTGCTTCGTCGTCGCGTCGGACTATCCGCACGGCGACCCGTCCCACGAGGACAACCTGAGCGCCGCGATCATGGCGCGTGAGGACGTCCCACTCCGGGTTCGGGAAAAGATCCTCTCGACCAACGCTCAGCGCCTGTATGGGCTCTAGCTCGAAGGACGCGTGAATGCGCCCTGGGAGTGTTGAGATACACTGACACCATCAGGCCGTGGGGGCTCGCATGGCGCTTGTCGAGTCGAAACTGCCCATCCTCGAATCCGGGGACCATCTGACCCGCGTCGAATTTCACAGGCGCTACTGCGCCCGTCCGGATATTCGCAAGGCTGAGCTCGTCGAGGGAGTGGTGTTCGTGGCTTCTCCCGTTTCGAGGAGGCACAGTGCTCCCCATGCGCTTGTTATGGCTTGGCTCAGTGCCTACTGGCAACGCCACCCGGAGCTCCATCTGGATGACAATGCGACGGTTCAGCTTGATGGCGACAACGAGGTGCAACCGGATGCGTGCCTGTGGCGCGAGGAATTGGGCGGACCGCGAGAAACCGAGGAGCAGTACATCGAGGGCGCTCCCCAGCTCGTAGTCGAGGTCGCTGCCAGTTCCGCATCCTACGATCTGCACGAGAAGATGCGGGCCTATCGCCGCAATGGCGTGCTCGAGTACGTCGTGTGGCGCGTCCTCGACGAAAATCTCGACTGGTTCCGGCTCATCGACGGCGAGTACGTCCGGATCGAGCCGGACGATAAGGGGATGATCGAAAGCACGGTGTTCCCAGGTCTGCGGCTCTCCGTACCGCGACTGCTGGCCGAAGATCCCGCGGGCTTGCGCGATGCTTTGGAGGAGGCCTGATCCGGGTGACCACGCCATGCTGACGTACCACCAGGTACCGAGAGACGAGTTCGATGGGGAAGCGGCGGAATACCTCCCCGTCGACTACGAGCGCGAAGGGTTTATCCACACGACCAAGACGCCGTGGCGTGTCGCCGAGATCGCCAATAAGCACCGGAAGAGTGATCCGAGGCCGTTCGTTCTCCTAGCCGTCGATCTCGATCGGGTGACGGCGCCCTGGCGCTATGACGCCGCGGGGGAGGACTTTCCCCACATCTATGGTCCGATCAACCGGGAGGCTATCGTCAAAGTTGAGCCGTTTCCACGAGCGGCCGACGGTACCTTTCTGCCACTGGAACACGACGGCTCCTAAAGCTGTACTCTTAGGCCAACAGGCGAATATGGCGCGTCCAGCGCCACAGATCTCGGAGGTGAGAGATGCCGGCACCTGGGATGAAAGGCCTCGAGCACTTCGCGATCATCACGAGCGACCTCCCACGCTCACGACGCTTCTACGTCGACGTCCTTGGGGCGGAGGTCAACCAGCGGGGAGGTCCGCCCGGCGTCGTGTTGGCTGGGCTGACGATCGATCTGTTTCCGGCCGATGAGGTGGGTGACGGGCCGATGCCCGGGCCTGAGATCCAGCACCATGCTTTCGGCATCAGTCGCGAGGATGCGGACGCCTGGATCGAGCACCTGCGGAGCCAGGGCGTGAGGTTCCGCATCGAGAACTTCGGCGTCCGCCGCGGCGCTCTTCTCTTCGAGGACCCCGACGGCTACCACTTGGAGCTGGCGATGCATTTCCAGACTCCGGAGGAGCAGCAAGAGACCCTGGGCAAGCACGGCTGGGTGCCCTCCGGCCGAGACTGAGTCCTCGCGAAACCTGATAGCACCGCGGAGCAGTGATGGGTCTTCGAACGGGAAAGCAGTATCTCGATGCGCTGCGCGACGGCCGGCAGGTGTGGCAGGGCGGGCGTCGCATCGAGGACGTCCCGAGCCACCCGGGCTTCGCTGGAGCGGCGGCCACGCTCGCGGGCCTCTACGATCTACAGCACGACCCCGAGTACGCCGAGACGATGACCACGCTGTGGAACGGCGAGCGCATCTCGTATAGCTACCTGCCGCCGACGTCCGGCGAGGAGCTACTGGCCAAGCGCAGGAACGTCGAGGTGTGGGCCGAGCGGACCTTCGGGTGTATGGGCCGCTTCCCTGACTTCTGCGCCGAGCTGGTGGCGGGACTCGTCGACGCGTCCGACTGGCTCGGCGAGGTGGACTCGCGGTTCTGCGAGAACGCGCGGAGCTACCATCGATACTGCGCCGAGCGCGACCTCTGCCTCACTCACGCGCTAAACGACCAGTTCTACGATCGCTCCAAGCGCGTCTCCGACCAGAGCGACCCGGACCTCATCCTTCGTGTCGTGCGCGAGACTTCCGAGGGAATCATCGTGCGCGGCCTGCGCAATTTGGCGACCCTCGCGCCGCTGTCGGACGAGGCGCTCGTCTACCCCAATCGCCCACGCGATGCGGACGAGCAGGACTACGCCGTGGCCTTCTCGATCCCCATGAACGCGCCTGGCCTTACCGTGCTTTGCCGCGACCTGTACGCCGAGCATGCGGACCCCGAGCGGCTGCCGCTGACGGCGCGCTTCGACGAGGTCGATGCGAGCCTAGTCTTCGACGACGTGCTCGTGCCGTGGAACCGCATCTTCGTCTATCGGAACCCCGCGATGGTCGCCCAGTTCCACGCCAGGATCAGCCTCTGGGCGGGCTACTCGACGATGACCCGGCTGCTCATCAAGCTCGAGAACTTTATCGGCGTCGCCGAGCTTCTCATGGACTGGTCGGGCCACACCCGGGACCGGACCACACTCGCCCGTGTCGGCCAGCTCGTGGCGGATATCGAGGTGCTCCGCTCCTGTCTGAGGTCGGCCGAGATCGATGCGACCCGCACCCGCGCAGGGTACATCGCGCCGAAGACGAGCGTAGCGCACCGGCTCCACGGTATTCAGGCGTCCGACCGCGCCGAGCGGATGCTCGAGGACTTATTGACGAGCTCGCTGGTGCTCACTGCCGGAGCATCAGACTTGTCGAGCGGCGAGATCGGGCCGTACGTTGAGCGGTTCTTCCGGAACAAGGCGCCGAGCACTCGCCAGCACCTGCGTCTCCTGGCGGTTGCCGCGGATCTCGTGCAGACTGCTTTTGGAAATCGAAACCAGCTCTACGAGCGACTGCAGAGTGGCGAGCCGGACACAATGCGCCAGCGCCTCGCCACCTCCTTTGATAAGTCAGCTACCACGGACCGCTTGCTGCGGTTCATCAACCAAGACTGAGGCGAACGATGCGACGGACCCTGCCCCTACTGATGCTGCTTGTCCTCCTGGCGACGGCCTGTGGCGGATCCACAAGCTCGCGGCCGTCGTCGAGCGCATCCGCGCCCGATGCGCCGGGCGCACCGAAGCGGATCAAGTCCGCGCTCATGGGCGACCCTCCCGTGCTGAACCTGAAGCTGCAGTCCACGAACGTCGCTGGAACCGACATCTTGGAAGAGCTCACGAACTCCGGGCTCGCGACCCCTGACGATCGCGGCCAGCTCCAGGCGCAATTCGCGGAGGCGGTGCCAACGATCGACAACGGCCTCTGGAAGCTGCTTCCCGAGGGCAAGATGGAGACGACGTGGCACATCCGCCCGAACGCCGTGTGGCACGATGGCGCGCCGTTCACGTCGGACGATCTGCTCTTCACCATGGATGTCGTGCGCGATCGCCAGCTCCCGCAGTTCAACAACCCCGCGTACAACGCCGTCGAGAGCATCGAGGCGCCGGACCAGCGGACGATCGTCGTTCGATGGCGCCAGCCGTACATCTACGCCGACACGCTCTTCACACGCGTCCTCAGCATGCCCCTGCCGAGACACCTGCTCGAGAAGCCATACACGGAAGAGAGGGCGACCTTCACCCAACTTCCGTACTGGGCCGAGGAGTTCGTTGGTATTGGACCGTTCAAGATCCGTGAGTGGGTCCGCGGCAGCTACATCATCCTGGATGCCAACGAGGCCTACGTTCTCGGGCGGCCGAAGATCGATGGGATCGACCTCAGGCTGATTCCGGATTCCAGCACGCTGGCATCGAACGTGCTCGCGGGTGAGGTGGAGCTGACGGTCGGTCGCAACCTCTCGCTCGAGCAGGCGATGCAGACCGGCGCCCTCTGGCAAGCGGGGAAGATGCAGTTCGGTCTTCGCGGCTGGCTCGTGATGTTCCCGCAGTTCCTCACGCCGGACCCAGCCGTCGTTGCGAACGCGCGATTCCGCGCGGCGCTTCTCCATGGCACCGACCGTGTGCAGCTCGCCGAGAGCCTCCAGGCAGGACTCGTGTCTGCCGCGGACGGCTTCCTCAATCCGAACGAGCCCGACTATCCCGCCGTTCAGTCCAACGTCGCGAAGTACGCGTACGACCCGCGCCGCGGGGCCGAGATCTTGGAAGAGCTCGGCTACGTGAAGGGTGGAGACGGGTTCTACGCTGACTCCTCTGGGCAACGGCTAGCGGTCGAGATTCGCAGCACGGCCGACAACGACATCCACCACAAGTCGCTCTTCGCCGTCGCGGACGACTGGCAGCGGCTGGGTGTGACGACGGAGCCGATGCTCATCCCGATCCAGCGGGCGAACGACCGCGAGTGGCGGGCGATGATGCCCGGCTTCGGTCTCCAGCAGCAGCCCAACGACCTGGGTATCGTGCCGCGTCTGCTCCACAGCACCTCGGCCGCGGTTGCCGACACCAACTATGCGGGCAGTGGGACGGCGTACTCGCGGTACATGAACCCCGAGTACGATGCGCTCCTCGACCGATACGCGACCACTATTCCTAAGCCCGACCGGGTGCGCGTTCTCGGTGACATCTTGAAGTATCAGACGGAAAACGTGCTGCTGATGGGCATGTTCTATCTGGCGCAGCCGTCCCTCGTCGGCAACCGGCTGCGAAACGTGAGCCCCGGCGGCGGCACTGCCACGCAGGCGTTCAATGCCTACCTGTGGGACGTAGGTCCCCCGACCCGTTAGACTTTAGAAGGCCGCCCCATCCCGCCCGAACTCGTACGAGTCGGAGCGCGGCATGCTTCCCGAGCATGTCCCTGAGCCCCGTCGTGGGCTTGGCTCGAGCGGCCTGCCCGACTCGGCATGAGGGACCACGTTGGCGAGACCCGAGCGCGCGTCCACCTCGGATGCGCTTGCGCAGATCGAGCCCGCGACAGATCGGCGCGCGGGTAATGGTGGCGCCGTAATCGATCGGACGCTTGCGCCGTACCAAACGATGCCCCGGGCACAGCTCTACGCTACCATGGCGGGGCTACTCGTGGCGCTGCTGCTCGCGGCTCTCGACCAGACGATCGTCAGCACCGCCATGCCGCGCATCGTGGCGGACCTCCTGGGCTTCGAGCACTACGCATGGGCGACGACGGCATACCTGCTGACGAGTACGGCGGTCGTCCCCATCGTGGGCAAGCTGTCAGACATGTATGGAAGCAGGCGCTTCCTGCTCGGTGGCTCGGCGTTCTTCGTGTTCGCGTCGATCCTCTGCGGCCTCTCGCAGGATATGACCCAGCTCGCGGTGTTTCGCGGCCTGCAGGGCATCGGCGGTGGCATGATCTTCGCCATTACGATGGTCGTGGCCTCCGCCCTGTTCCCGCCAACCGAGCGGGCGAAGGTGCAGGGCATCTTCAGCTCCACGTTCGGCATCGCCAGCGTCGCGGGGCCACTTCTCGGCGGGTATCTAACCGACACTGTTGGTTGGCGGTACGTCTTCTATGTGAACGTCCCGGTCGGGCTGTTCGCCGTGGCCGTGTTGTGGTTCGCGTACAAGGACTTCAACGTCCAGGCTCGCCGCCGCCACGCCTTGGACTACCTGGGCTCGGTTCTGCTCATCGTCGGCGTTGTGTCGCTTCTTCTTGGTCTCACGTGGGGCGGTCACGATTACGCGTGGACCTCTCCTGTGATCATCGGCCTCTTCGCGACGTTCCTTCTATGCTTCGCATCGTTCCTCGCGGTGGAACGGCGAGCGCCCGAGCCGATCGTGCCGCTCGAGCTTTTCAGGATCCATGAGGTCACGATGGTCTCCATCCTGGGGGCGCTGTCGATGGCGGGCAACTTCGGCGCAGCGATCTTCGTGCCGCTCTTTATCCAGGCGGTGATCGGCGCGTCTGCCGCGCAGAGCGGCACGGTCCTAGCGCCGATGATGCTCGCGATGGTCCTGGCAAGCATCGTGGGTGGCCAGGTCATCGGACGGATGGGGCGATACAAGATGATCTGCGTTGGCGGTCTGGTCACATCGACGATCGCGATGTATCTGCTCGCCTTCATGGACGTAAACACGGACTATTGGACCGTGATCGTGAACATGGTCATCCTGGGCCTCGGCATGGGTTCGACGTTCCCATGCTTCAACCTCGCAGCACAGAACGCGGTGGAGCTGCGGCAGATCGGCGTGGCGACCGCGCTCGTGCAGTTCATCCGATCGATCGGCGCGACGGTGTTCGCGGCCGTCCTCGGCAGCATGCTTGCCCATAACTACGCGCCCGCGCTGATGGAGGCGCTGCCACCGCAGGTGCGAGCAATCCTCCCGGCAGAGGAAATGCGGTTGCTGAGCAACCCGCAGGCCCTGCTCAATCCGGACGCGGCCGATGCGATCCGTGCAACGCTCGCACAGCTTGGCCCGGTTGGCGCGCAGAACGCCGACGCGGTGCTCACCGCGATCCGTGTCGCGCTGGCGTCGTCGCTGCACACGGTGTTCCTCGCCAGCGCCGTGATCATGACGATCTCCACGGTGCTCTCGCTGTTCATGAGGGACGTGCCGCTGCGGAAGACCTTCGCCCGCGACGAAGACGTTCTCGAGAAGAAGCTCATCCCCCAACCCGTCCGCGAGTAGCCAGCGCTCAGGGTGAGCTTGTCGAACCATTGGTGCGCGCCCGTCGACAAGCTCAGAGACGCGTTCGTAGGAGCTTGATCTGCATGCCGTGGGGCTGCGGTGGAAGCACTTCGGTCTCCACCGCCAGCCCGGCCTGCTGGGCCATCTCGGGGAAGAGCCCGGCTTGGATTCGCCCGGGATCAGCGACCCACGCCTCGGCGTCGGATCGCAAGTTGCTCGCGATGAACGCGGCCACGGCCGGGACGTTGCGCCGCTCGTAGAGCACGTCCGCCGCGAGTATGAGGTCGAAGGGATCGAAGCGCGGTGGCTGCCGCCAATCGCCGACGACCAGCTCGTAGGTCGCCGCGCTGGTTCCCTGTTGGCGCGCGCTCGCGGCTACGATGTCGAGCGCGCGCGGCTCCCAGTCGAAGAACGTTACGTGTGCTCCCAGGCATAGCGCCGCGAAGCCACAGGCGCCGAGTCCGCAACCGAGGTCGAGCACGCGTGCGCCATCGAGCCGAGGTCCCATCAGAAGGCGCGCGACGAGCGACTCTGCTGACGCCCAGATCATGCCGAAGTAGGGCATGCGCTCGTCGTCGCGATCGAAGTCGGCCTGTGTCAAGAGGTCGAGCGGTGCGTCCGGATCGTCGAGGACCCAGAGCCCAAAGTGATGTCGAGCCTCAGGCGTGGAGTCAACGGACAGGCTCGCCGTTCCTGATGCCGGAGCGCTGAACACCTGCCACCTGAGCGTCAGCCCCGCGATCGTTGGGCGATCGCCCCGTCTTACAGCTCCAGGGTCCGTCGTAGCGGTCAGCCTGCCGCGATGTTGGGATCTCGCTGCTCTTGGGGGCGGGCGGAGGCGACTGCTGCCGCGAGGTACTTGTTGAGCAGCACCAAGGCATCGCCTGAGGGAAGTTGGGCCACATCCTGAATGGAGCCATGAGCAAGGTCGTCGCGGGCCTGGTTGATCTTCTCGAAGATCTGGATGTCGTAGTCCACGTCGGTCGGAAAGAGGCCAAGGGCCACGACCGCGAACTTGTACTGCAAGGTTCCTCGGTCCTGGCGAAGCATCAGCGCCGTGTGGGCGCGCTGGACGGCGGGAGAACCGGCGGGGCTGTGAGGCGTCCCGAGGCTCTCCACCACACGGGCGTAGTAGCGTGGCGCGAGCTCGTGGGTCAGGACCTCGATGCCCATGAAGCACCAGAGGAACCGCTTCATAGGGTCGGTCTCGACCACGGCTTCGGCGTACCAGCGCTGTGCTAGCCGCAGCCTCGAAGCGCTCGGCCGCCGAAGCGTTGACCGCAGCCGCTCTGCAACGCCGCTGAGGTTCGCCACCATGCCGCCATTGCTGGTCGAGACCGCCATCGGACGAGCAGGCTGACGAGGCATGCCGTACGTCTCACGGCCCGGCGCAGAGAAGAAGAGCTGCTCGCTCAGCAGGTTCTTGAGGTAGGCCGGACCCAGGGACGCTGACATGTGCACCACGATCTCGTCGAAGACGGGCTGGCAGTACGCCAGGTATTCCCTGTCGAGGTGAACGCGCAGCGCCGCGTCGAGCCAACGCAGCCGCCTGGGCAGAATCATCGACTCGTCGACTTCAACGTCGCGCTCGATGGTGATCGTCGTGCGCCAGCCCGATCCCTGGGGTCGGGGGGCGGCGTCCTGGGCGGCGATCTGGTGGATCTCCTCGCCAGGCGCGGTCGTCGCACGTACGTCGCCAAGGAGAAACGTGACCTTCTGGGCCCGTTCAAGCCAATCAGGCGTCTTACCGAGATCGATTCGAACGCGCTCGCCCGGTCGCGGCGTCGACTCGAGGAGGATTGGGCCGCGAGCAGACTCCCCCGTGGACGCGCCACCGCCAGGGACGGCCGATCCGTACGATCTGACCGCGAGGAGTCTGATCTGTGCCAAGGGGCCGCTCCCTCGAGCTTACTCTTCGCGCATGACTAGCTCGCCGCGCCGATGGCGCGGAATGTCGCCCAGTCCAGGTTGCCCCGATCATACAGGGGAACGGCGTAATGGTGTATCGTGCCTTGGTTTCGGCCTAAGGGGTTACCCACCACTTTCGGATCAGGGGGCACAGATGGCGATCGGTGGCACACGGGTGGTCGCGCTCGAAGAGCACTATTGGGACCCAGAGGTCATGAAGCACTACAAGGGGACAGACTCACGGCCCGCGCTTCGCGATCGCCTGCTCGATCTGGGTCAGCTTCGCTTGAAGGAGATGGACGAGGCGGGCATTGACCTGCAGGTGCTCTCTCACGCCAATCCCGGAACGCAACGTATGGACGCTGCGACGGCGGTGCCCCTGGCACGGCAAGCGAACGATGCGCTCTTCGAGATCATCTCCGCTCGCCCTGATAGATTTGCCGCGTTCGCGACCCTGCCGACGCCAGATCCCCAAGCGGCAGCGGATGAGCTCGAGCGGACCGTCGGGGAGCTCGGCTTCAAGGGCGCCATGGTGAATGGTCCCACCAACGGCGTGTTCTTCGACGACAAGCGGTTCTGGCCCATCTGCGAGCGTGCCCAGAAGCTCGACGTCCCGATCTACCTTCATCCCTCGGTCCCACACCCGGCTGTGGTCGAGGCGTACTATCGTGATTATCTCGACGACTTTCCCGCGCTGCAGGCCGCCGCGTGGGGCTTTACCGTGGAGACCGCGACCGAGGGTGTGCGGCTCATCCTGAGCGGCATGTTCGACGCCTATCCCGACCTGAAGATCATCCTCGGCCACATGGGCGAGGCGCTGCCCTTCATGCTCTGGCGCATCGACAACAGCCTCTCGCGACCGGGCAACAAGCGCGTCAACTTCCGCGAGAAGTTCTGCCGCAACTTCTACGTCACGACGAGCGGCTTCTTCTCCACCCCTGCCCTACTCTGCTGCATGATGGAGATGGGCATCGACCGAGTGCTCTTCTCGGTGGACTACCCGTATGAAGAGAACGTGCCCGGCGCCGACTGGTTCGAGAAGGTTCCGTTGAGCGGCGAGGACAAGGAGAAGATCCTCAATGGGAACGCGGTTCAACTGCTCCACCTCGACTGAACAACGCGCGGGTCTAGCTCCTCGCTCGTTGGGAGAAGGGCCCCCCTCCTCCCAACGAGGGAGATGGCGAATCAACATTGTGGAGGAGCCTGTGTCCTGGGATCCCACGCAATACCTGAAGTTCATCGATCATCGGCTGCGGCCGGCGATCGATCTCTTGAGCCGCATCGCCCTCGACGACCCGGGCGACGTGTACGACCTTGGCGCCGGGGCAGGAAACGTCACGCGTCACCTTCAGGCGCGGTGGCCGAAGGCGCGCATCACCGGTGTCGACGACTCGGAGGCTATGCTGGCGAAAGCGGCCGCGGATTCGAGCGGTATCAACTGGGAGCGAGGAGATCTCGCCACCTGGCGTCCGTCACGCCCCGCGGACTTGATCTACTCGAACGCCGCGCTGCATTGGGTCGGCCACCACGAGCGGCTCTTCCCGGAGCTGCTCGCGGCGTTGGCGCCCGGTGGGGTGCTCGCCGTGCAGATCCCGCGTAACTTCTTGGCGCCGTCTCACGCTCTGGTCGACGAAGCGGCGCGCCGCGGCCCATGGCGTGCGACTCTGGAGCCGATGCTGCGACCACCCCCAACCCAGGAGCCAGGCTTCTACTACGACGTGCTCGCGCCGTTGGCCGCGGACGTCGACATCTGGGAGACGGAGTACCTCCACGTCCTCGAAGGCGAAGATCCCGTCAAGGAGTGGATCAAGGGCTCCTGGCTCCGCCAATTCCTGGACGCGCTCGAAGAGCCCCAGGCCTCCGAGTTCGAGCGCTGCTACGCCGATCTAGTGGCGCAGGCGTACCCGCGCCGCCCAGACGGCCGCACGCTGCTGCCGTTCCGCCGCCTGTTCATGGTCGTCCGAGCCCGAAGCTAGCCCCCTCTCCAAGCTAGCCCGTGCGCCCCCTCTCCCTCTGGGAGAGGGGTGGGGCGAGGGCGCCGAAGCATGTTGCGCGCTTCGACTGCCTCAGCGATATCAGCGCCCCTAGTCTTCCTTGTAGCTCCACTGGTAGTTCGGAATGCGGTACGCCTCGTCAGGCATGATCGAGCTGATGCCCCGCTTGCCCAGCTCGCTCTCGAAGCGCTGGCGGACCGACTCGTCTTCCTGGTGGTACTCGATCTGGTCGCGCGCGAGGTCCTCGACCTTCTCGCTGTACGGGAAGATGTCGCTCGGGGAGTGGAAGGCGAAGTAGCGCGCCGCGTCCGCTCCGACGTTGAAGTGCTGGTGGAACCACTTGTTCGGCGGCACGAAGACGCTTCCCTCGTGCCACGGGATGACCATCTTTTCTTTGCCCTCTTCCCACATGATCGAGTACCCCTCGCCCGCAGGGATGATGATCACGACGCCGGGGCCGTGTCGGTGCGCCTTCTTGTACGAGCGGGCAGGGAAGACGGACATGTGTGCGCTGATCGGAGCCCGTGGGAACTCGATGAAGACCGCGTGGCCGCCGGCGCCGCGCGCCTTGTACGGCACGAGGCGGTCCCAGGCGCGCATGTCGGGGAAGAAGTTTCCTGACCAGAAGGGATGTCCGGTCATGTCCGGACCAACCCCGACCTTCGCTTCGGAGTAGAGCTGGCCGCCATCGGAACCAAGCACCGTTGGGTCGACGAAGGCGTTGTCGAAGAAGAAGTCGGCCGTCGGCATGAGGGACATACTGACCGGCAGGTAGTTGTAGTGAAGCAGGCGCGCCGGCGTCGTGCCCTGGGTGCTCGAGAGCTGGCACGCGTACGTGCGCGGGATGACGAAAACGCTGTGGTCTTGCCATTCGAAGGTGATCTTCGGGTCACCATCGTGGCCCCAAAGGGTCGTGAGGCCGCGGCCCTGCGCTACGTAGACGATTTCGTCGAGGGCCAGGCGGACCGGAGGCAAGGTCTTGCCAGGGGCGATCTCCGTCACGCGCGCTTCGGAGATTCCTTCCTGACCGGCCAGCATGAGAAACGCCGCTTTGCACTCGCGCTCGGGCCACTCGCCGAGCTCCAACGTCCGAACGTCCTCCACAAAATAGCCGCGATGGACCGGCACGCCGGTCGACGCGACCCATTTCTCGTACGGGGAGAGCCTCGTCTCAGGAGCCGTGCTCGTCCGTTCGATCTTCGTGTCGACTGCCATTTCACTTGCCTCCTGACGTCGGTGCGACCAGTCTGAGAGCGACCGATCCTGTCCGAACCATGATACTCCGTTGCGGCGGCACGGGCGGTCGAGTTCCACACCGAATTCTTACGCACGATGCGATAAGATGCGGAGACTGAACGCAGCGGGAGAAACGCCGATGGTTGTCGAAGCGCGGGCCATCCAGGGCCTGGTGGACAAGGAACGCGGGATCGTCAGCCGCGAGATCTTCCTCAACGAGGAGATCTACCAACAAGAGCTGGAACAGATCTTTGCTCGCTCGTGGCTCTTCGTTGGGCACGAGACCCAGATCCCGAATCCGGGCGACTACGTCCTGTCGCGCATGGGCGAGGAGGGCGTGATCGTCGTCCGCGACCAGAACCGCAAGGTCCACGTCTTCCTCAACTCATGTCGCCATCGGGGCAATCGCGTGTGCCGGTACGATGAAGGCAACACCGGCGTCTTCACCTGCACATTTCACGGCTGGACCTACAACTTGGAGGGCCAGGTCACCGCGCTCCCGTTTCACGACGGCGGCTACAACAACATGCCGAAGGAACAGTGGGGGTTGCACGAGGCGCGGAGCACGGTCTTCGATGGGTCGATCTGGGCCTGCTGGGACGAGTCAGCGCCCTCGTTCGTCGACTATCTCGGCGGTTGCGAGCTCTACCTGAGCGGGTTCCTCGCCTCGATCGACGGGACGCCGGGTGGCGCCGAAGTGCTCGTCGGCGTGCAGAAATGGCGGCTCCCCGCGAACTGGAAGGTGCCCTGCCCCGACACCGATCGCACGCACGGGTGGATGACCCACAAGTCCGTCATGGAGGTGCGCATCGGCCCGAGTGGCGAGGGGCGGCGCGACACCTCTGACCGCGGCAAGATGTACACGGTGAACTTCCCCCACGGTCACACCATGAGCATGAGCCTCCCACGGCTGGAAGCCGAGCCTTACAAGAACTCGTGGGCGCAGACGCCGATCGTCGCGGAGTACCTGGAGCACGCCTACCAGGAGCGAAAGAAACGCATGGGAGCGATGGCGAGCGTCGACTCGTCTCCCGCGATCTTTCCCAACATGGGCACGCAGTACTACCAGCCCTGGGTTATCCGGATCATGCACCCGCAGGGTCCCACGATGACCGAGATCTGGACCTACTTCTTCATGGACAAGGAAGCCCCGCAGGAAGTGCGCGAGATCATCCGCGATTACTACGGTCGCTACACGGGTCCCGCCGGCATGACCCAGCAGGACGACATGGAGAACTGGCACTGGTCGACGGCGGCGAGCAAGGGCACGATCGCTCGCCGCTTGCCCTACAACTACCAGCTCTTCGTGGACGAGCAGGCTCAGCACGGCCCATCGGCCTTCGGGCTGCCGGGCAACTTCTGCAACATCATGAGCGACGAGAACCATCGCGTGTACTACCAGCGGTGGGCGGAGTTCATGACGGCGCGAAGCTGGGACGAGCTCGCGCGCCCAGCGGTGAAGTAGCGATGCCGGAGGTAATGGTGATGGCGACGACCGCGCTCACTCCGCGGGAGCTCCGCGACCTGCGGCTGGAGATCGAGGACTTCCTCTATTACGAGGCGGATCTGCTCGACGACCGCCGTTTCGACGAGTGGCTCGACCTGCTCACCGAGGACATTCGCTACTTCATGCCGATCCGACGCAACGTGCCCTCCGGCCAGCAGGACCGCGAGAACACGCTGCCTCGCAGCCAGATGTCGTGGTTCGACGAGGGCAAGGCCACGCTGACGCAGCGGGTAAAGCAGATCAACACGGGCTCCCACTGGTGTGAGGAGCCGTTCTCACGCGCTACCCACATGGTCTCGAACGTTCGGCTGGTCGATGTGGGCGAGACCGAAGTTCGGGTGCAGTGTCGCTTCCTGGTCTACCGCAATCGCCTGGAGGACGAGGAGAGCTTCCTGATCGGGCGGCGCCTCGATACACTGAGGCGAGTGGACGGCGCCTGGAAGATCGCGAACCGCGAGATCACCCTCGACCAGAACGTGCTTCTGGCGAAAAACCTTACGACGTTCTTCTAACGGCGGTCTCAGTCGGCGCGGAACACCGCTAGGCCACCCGACTCCGTCCCAGCGGCAACGAGCTCGTCGTTCGCGGACCATCCTAGGCACGTTGCCGCCGCGTCGAGCTTGGCTACGGCCAGGCGCTCATATGGGGCCAGGCGCCAGAGGATAAGCCGCCCCTCGCCGCCCGCCGATGCAAGGACGTCGCCCTTCCCCTGGAACGCAAGGGCGCGCACTCCTGGTTTGTGCCAGCGGCAAACGAGGGGCTTCTTGTCCGCGGGGCCGGTGCCCGAGCAATCCCACACCACGATCGATGGGCCGCCGCCCGTCGCAAGCAGGTTGCTCGAGCGATCCCACGCGAGCTCTTTCAACTTGGTCCAGTAGGAGTCGAACTCTGTCTCCTCCACCGTGCGCATGAGCCATAGGTGCAGGACCCCATCCTCCCCTCCCGCGGCGAGGAACGATCCGTCGGGGCTCCAGGAGAGCGCGACTGTGTTGGACGGCCATTCCATGATGTAGACGGGCTCGTCTTTGTCCGGGTTGAAGAGTGCGATTTTGCCGCGGACTGCGACCGTCAGCGACCGCGATTCGGGCTCCCACGTGAGGGCGGAAACCGTTGTGGACTGCGGTTCGTACTCGCGGACGAGGTTCCCCTCGGCGTCCCAGACGCGAAGGAATTTCCCCGCCGCTGTGGCAAGTAGCTCGCCGTCGGAGCTCCAGGCTAGGTGCTCGACCCACTGTGCTCCGGCCTTCAGCGACGCCAGCTCGGATCCCGATTTTGGGTCCCAGAGCCTGACGGCCCCGTCCTGTCCGGCGGTCGCCAACCGAGTGCCATCCGGCCGCCAATGGAGCGCGGATGTCCCGAGCCGGTGGCCGATGAGCTCGTGCTTGACCTCACCTGTGGTGCCCTCGAACAGCGTTACAGGCCCGTCCAGTGCCGCCGCTGCCAGCAGATCGCCTCGCGGCTGCCAGCCAAGGGCGATCGTGCAGTCCGAGAGCGTGGTCTTCCACTCGGCACGGAGGCTGCGCGGCTTCGCCCGGGTCGCTGTCAGGCGCGACATTGGTTGAACCCCTCGGTGAGCTCGGCGCGGTCGAGGTTCCGGCCGATGAACACGAGGGTGTTCTGACGCTGGTCGTCGCCCCACGGGCGAGACGGCCGCGCCTCGAAACGCATGTGTACTCCCTGAAATGCCCAGCGGCGCTCGTCATCCGAGAGGCTCAGGATTCCCTTTGCCCGGAAGATGTCGGCGCCTTTGCTGGCGAGCAGCTCGCGGAACCATGCGGTCGTTCGATCGGGATCGAGATCGCCCGTGGCAGTGAGCGCGACCGAGGACACTTCGTCGTCGTGCTCGTGCTCTTCCGCCCAGCCCTCTTCGAGGAACTCCGCGTCGAGCTCCAGCGCTCGATCGAGGTTGAATCCACCTCGATCCAGGATGGTGCTGACGTCCGCCTCGGCGCCGCTCGTACGGTAAAGGGTGGCCAGCATGTTGGCCGAGGTCAGCCGATCGGCGACGCGATCCGCTTCCTCAGGGGTAACAAGGTCGATCTTGTTGAGGAGGAGTACGTCGGCGAAAGCGATCTGGCGGCGCGCCTCCTCGCTGTCACCCAGGTGCTGGTCGATGTGCTCGGCGTCGACAACGGTCACGACGCCGTCCAGCCGGAAATGGTTTCGAAGATCCTCTTCGACAAAGAACGTCTGGGCGACCGGCCCCGGATCGGCCAGTCCCGTCGTCTCCACGAGGACGAGGTCGAATCCCGACTTTCGCTTGGCCAGGGTCCCGAGGATGCGAACGAGGTCCCCGCGGACCGTGCAGCAGAGGCAGCCGCTATTGGTGACGAGCACTTCTTCCTCGGCGCCGATCACGAACTCGTGGTCGACGCCAACGTCGCCGAACTCGTTCTCGATGATGGCCACCCGTTTGCCAGGGAGCTGTGCGAGGATGTTGTTGAGGAGGCTCGTCTTCCCCGCGCCCAGATAACCGGTTAGAACCGTCACCGGTGTTCGGCTGTCGATCTCCGCTGTCTGCGTCATGCTGCTCCTTCGAGGTGAGAAAAGGATCGAAATATCTGGATACTTCGATGCATTATAGGGGAGCCGCCGTCCAGAGGTGGCTGAACTGAGTCGCAACGACTTCTTCGTAGGGCGCGGACCGGGACAGCAAACCCGCCTTCTGCGCGAATCGATTGACTCCGTCCACGGCCTCGTGCGAGATCATCGCCTGGTAGAACTCGGCATCCCGAGCGATCAAGGTTTCGATGAGCGCGGCCTCTTCCGGAGGGAAGAGCTTGGCGCCAACCTTGGCCGCGAGGGACGGATCTGCACGCAGCGCCTGCTGCGTCTTCACGATGGCCCGCACGGCGCCGGCCGCCGCCTCCGGATGCTCTTCGATGACCCGATCGGAGGTCATAAAGGCCGGGAAGGTGTAGTGACGCGCTGCGCGTGGGCCGTCGCCCCGCCTCAGGTCGAGCAGGACCGTGGCGATGCCTTTTCGCGCCGCGTACTCGGCCCGCATGGCGTTGCCCCAGAAGCCATCGGCAATGCCCTCTTCGATGGCTTGCGCGCCGATCTGGGCCAGGTTGCCCGTCGGGTCGTGGGACGCGGGTGGTGGAACGATACGGACGTTGTCCCGCTCCATCTCGATGCCGGCGTCCACGAGGAGCTGCTTCAGGAGGAGGCCAGGCTGGGGCGTCGCGCTGATCCGAAGGCCCTTGACCGCGTCGACGTCGCCCTTCTTGGCGCCGAGATCAGACCGAAGGCAGAGGAACCAGTAGCTGTGTTGCGACAGAGCACATAGGAGCTTGCCCCCTCGCCACTCGGGGAAGGCAAGAGGACCGCTGTAGGCGGAAGTCCCGACGAAGTCCAGACGACCCTCACGCAGCGCCGCCGGCCGGTCGGCGGGTGGGAAGACGAACTCGGCGTCGACACCCTCAGCTTCGAAGAAGCCCAGCTCGACCGCGGCCGTGGCCACGAAGTAAGACGGGGAGACGACGTCGGCAACGGTGACCTTCACGGCGCACCTCCTTGGCGCAGCATTCTACGATGGCCGCCGCGGCGGGGAGCGATACAATGGGCGCGTCCTGAGCCCCACGACGATGAGGAGGATCCTGATGGCAGAGAAGGTCACGACGCGATTCCGCCAGCGCTTGAGCCGCCCCGAGATGTTCGTCATGCCCGGCGGCTTCAGTCCGCTCTTCGCGAAGATGGCGGAGGAGGTCGGTTTCGAGGCCTACTTCATCGCCGGCTCGCAGACGTCCTCCTTCCTCTATGGCGTGCCGGACGTCGGCATCATCGGGCTCCGAGACATGGTGGACCACGCGCGCCACGTGGCGGCGAGGTGCACCATCCCAATCCAGGTCGACGCCGACACGGGATACGGCAACGCCGTCAGCGTCTACTACGCCGTGCAGGAGTTCGTGCGCGCGGGCGTGGCCGCGCTCAACATCGAGGACCAGGAGGCCCCCAAGAAGTCTGGAACGGTTGCCGGCCGACGCTGCATCTCGAAGGCGGAGTCCATCGGCAAGATCCAAGCGGCGGTCGCCGCGAAGAACGAGCTCGACCCGGACTTCGTGATCTGCGCACGATGCGACGTCATGGGCTCCGAGGGTGGCACGTTCCCCGAGGCGCTCGACCGCTCGATCGCCTACATCACCGAGGGCGGCGCCGATTACATCTGGCTCAACAACGTGACCACTCGCGAGGAGCTGCGCGAGGCGTGCGAGAAGATCCCCGCGCCCGTGCTCCCCCTCTGGGGTGGCAAGCAGCCCGGGCCGAACACCGAGGAGCTGCGGCAGCTTGGCGCTCGCGTCGCCCTCTATCCCACCATCGCGGCGAGCGTGGCCGTCCAGGCGGCCTGGCAGATCCTCAACGACCTGAAGGAGCGCGGCTCGCCCGCGATCGAGGATTGGGCCAAGCAGTTCCGCGCGAGCAAGTGGGGCGCCGCTTCAGCTTCGGATCTGGTGAACGCTGGCCTCGTCCGCTCCCTCGAAGAGAAGTACATTCCCGACGAGCTACAGCGCGACTACGAGACCACCTTTGGCCACTCGCCCTCCCTCGAAGGAAAGAAGAGCTAAATCGCGTGATATGAAACGGGAGCCACCGACGCCAAGTCGTGGCCATGACTTGATCAACGCTTTTTCGGTATCAGAGATGGTTGCACCTGGAGGACGCGCGTAGCGTCTGCCAGTCTTCGAACTCCTGCTCAACGCCTTTCGGCATCAGAGATGGTTGCACTGGTGCCTCCAGAACCACCACTGGGAAGCGTGGTCCCTGCTCAACGCCTTTCGGCATCAGAGATGGTTGCACTGACAGCTCGTGACATCGGAGCGCAGAACCAGGAGAACTGCTCAACGCCTTTCGGCATCAGAGATGGTTGCACATCATAGCTCCGTGGTCATCTTTACCCAGACATTGCCTGCTCAACGCCTTTCGGCATCAGAGATGGTTGCACCCATACCACGCTGGTCTGCGTGGGCCTGATTGGGACCTGCTCAACGCCTTTCGGCATCAGAGATGGTTGCACCCCGTCTTCTCGCCCCCGCCTATCTGCGCCGGCTACTGCTCAACGCCTTTCGGCATCAGAGATGGTTGCACCCATGCGCACCTCGACCGGGTTGAAGCCGAGGGCCTTCTGCTCAACGCCTTTCGGCATCAGAGATGGTTGCACTCGTAGCTATTGGACTCGGATTCTTCGCTGCCGCCCTGCTCCACGCCTTTCGGCATCAGAGATGGTTGCACACAACGAGACGCGCGTCATCTTTGGCTCTGCGACCCTGCTCAACGCCTTTCGGCATCAGAGATGGTTGCACCCGCTCGCGCTCGCGTTTCCGTCGGCAGTCCGGGTCTGCTCAACGCCTTTCGGCATCAGAGATGGTTGCACTAATGAGCGCGAGCTCCTCTTCGGTGATTGGGTCAGGCTGCTCAACGCCTTTCGGCATCAGAGATGGTTGCACAGCAAGCTTGATTTCGTGCCTGTTTTTTGGTCCCTTTTCGCGCACCCCCTCTACGGCCACTCGCCAACCTGCTCCGTCACGCCTGGCATGCCTGCCTACTGATCCGCCACGCGGGGATGCTTGAATTCACGGCGGTTCACACAATCGCATACGTTGGTGGGTCCTCGGGCCAATCCGTCACGCCGTTACGGCGCATCAATCGCCGCACGCAGACGTTGCAGACCGGGACGATCAGCCACGAGTCTTCCTTCGCCACCAGTCGCGTCAGCTCCCAATGTAGCCGCGCCTCCTCCCGCGACGTCAGCCGGCAGCGGAACACGCTGTACTGTAGTCGCTCGCCCCAGCCCTCCAGGAGACGCGCAACTTGCCGAAGCCGCCGGTCGTCGCGGACGTCGTAGCACACGAGGTGCCAGGTGCGCGCACTCATGCCCTAACCTCCTAGCGAATTCGCGCGCGCGCAAACAACCCAGGCTCCCCGGTCCACTCCTTCTCGAGCAAACGTGCTTCGAGCTCAATCGTGCGAGCGTACGAGAGTGAGTAATCGGTGATCGGGTGCTTCCATGAGTCGGCCAACCGCGTCTCGTAAAGCCCAATTGCCTTGCGTCGCCCGGCCTCGGAAAGCCATACGTGGTCGCGCGCCACCGTAAAGTCCTCGTGGACGTCCCACTGGCGACGGTTCACTGAACCAACGAGCGTGATGTCCCACACAGGCACACGGAACAGCTCCATGACGTCCAGCACCAGCGGGTGCGCCGCCGAGCGCGGGGTGTGGAAAAAGCCAAGCGCCGGTTCGAGTCCCACCGCCAGCAACGCATCGTGCACAGAACGGTACAGCAGCGCGTAGCCAAAGCTCAGTGCCGCGTTGAAGCGGTCACGCGGCGGCCGGCGGTTGCGCCCATCGGGCTGCATCTCGGCGAGCGCCGCCGGGCCAAGAAGCTTTGGCAGCAGATCGAAGTAGGCGCGGGCTGCGGCGCCCTCGTGTCCCCGCACAGTGTCCACGCCCTCGGCGCGCGCCATCGCCCGCAACTGCTCGCGCATGATGTCGATTCCGCGCTGCAGCTCCACGCTGCGGGGCGAAGCGCGGGTGGCGCGCAACACGAAGCCGATCTGACCTGCAACCCGCGCCTGCGCCAGCCGCCGGGCCAGGCGCAGCCTCATGCCTGGGTTGCTCAGCGCCTCGTACTGGCGGAGTCGTCTCTGCACCATGCCCGTGCCGATGCCGAGCCCCGCCAGATAGCGGCCGCCTCCCGATATCCAGTGGACCGGCACCTCGGACGCCGCGCAGAGGTGGATCGCCTGCGTCGTCACCTGCGCGTTTCCGTGCACCACAACCGCTGTCACTTCGTGGATCGGGAAGCGCCGCCGGACGCCCTCCGCGTCGGTGATCTGCAGCGCCTCCCCGGATCGCCCCACGCGTGCCTTTGGCGAGAGCACGTGCAGCACTTGCCCTTCGGTCTGCGGTGGGAAGAGGCGAACGGGCTCCCAAGCCGGGTCGCGGGCGAGCCGCTCCTCTTCCGGCAAGCACACCGGCGCCAGCGAGCAGCTAATGCACAGGTTGGGGTTGCTCGCGACTGGCGGCCGCTCGACCGAAGCGCGTAGCTCGCGTGCTCGGCCGATCGCCCTCGCCAGCTCAGCGCGGGCTTCCGCATCAATCGGCACACGTACCGTCACGTTCTCCGCGTGGTAACGAACACGGCCCTCGGGCACTGGCTGGGCCATTTCCTCCTCGAGTAGCGCCGCGTACGCCGTCACTTGAAGGCGATCCGATGCCCAGGCCTCGGCGCCACCGTCGGACCCGCGCATCGGCCGCCCACGCTTGTGCTCGTACGGCACCCATGACCCGTCGCGCTGCCTCACCACGTCCGCCTGCCCCACGAGCCCCAGCCGCTCGCTTTCCAGCCGAAAGCTCCGCCACTCGGTGCCGCTCGGATCCGGGGCGGTCACGTCCTCGTGCAGCGTCCGCCCCGCGAAGACCGCCTCATCGGCGACACGGATCTCCTCTACCTCTTCGAGGTAGAACAGGCGCTCGCAGTAAGCGAGCGCGTGAATCGCCATCACCCGGACCGGCGGCTGTGCCTCTTCTATCTCGCTTCGTCTGCCTCTCGAAACTCCGCCGTAAGCCCGGCGGTAGGCGGATCAGGCCCCAGGCGGCCGAATCGCGGTCCATGCATTGGCGGGTGGCTCGATCTGCGGCAGCGTTTCCCGCTCGTACAGTCGCGATTCAGTGCGACTCATCTCGGCTCGATCGATCCACACCTGAAGCCGCGCCGCCTCGCCGCGCACCTCGGGCGAGCGATCGGCGAGGATGAACCAGTACGCTGGTCGTGGCGCATCGTCCTCAGCCAGATCGCTGAGCAAGAGACTGTTGTCCCCCAGGAACGGAAGGCCGTATCGTCGCCGCCCATCTGGCGCGAAGCTCGCGCCCGCGTTCAGCCCATCCCGAACCCGTTCCGCCAGCCAGTCGTTGCCATCAAGGCAGATGTAACCGTCAACGTCGACGAGGATCTCCCGATGCACCGGCTGAATGTTGTATTTATTGCCCTTTGTCGCGTCTGCATGCCCCCTCCCGCTTTCGCCGACCGGGTAGTTATGGAGCTGCTGCAGCAGTACGGCGCGCTGCGGGATAACGATTGCGCCCAGGGCGAGCTGGCAGCTCGGCAGGTCGCTCGCGGTGACCGTCATCGCAGAGGAGCCATCATCTCGCCGCATCTCAATCGCCGCGACGTTGAGCAGCAGCCCATATGCCGCCGAGGGTGTGATGAAGGGCGTCGTGGGGCGGTAGGAGCCGGCTACGAATCCGCGGAACGCGGCGAACGGAGCCCGCACATGCAGCCGCAGCATCAGTCAGCGTCCGCGCCGCCGCCGGTCGCCTGATTCGATGCCGCGTTGAGGGCATCCGCCGCCATCCGATGCAGCCGAACCCCCCTCTCCTTCAAGCCGTCCAGGGTCGCCGCGTCGAGCCTTTCCTTCACGATCCGTCCTCCGAGAATGAACTCATTGCCCGGGTAGTCACCGTGCAGGATTCCGTCCACCACCTCCGGCAGAGAGCCGTCGTCGACGAAGGCGTAGATGTCGTACTGGGGCGTCAGACGGTCAGTGAGGCGCAACACGACACTGGCGGGCGCCATCGGGAAGTAGCTGCGCGCGTGGTTGCCTGCGACCCCATCCAGCTCCGCAATCGCGCGGAGCGTGGATCGGAGCCAGTCAGCGTGCTGGGCCCCGCGGTTCGCATACGGCTCGCCGTTCGGGGCCTTCGCCCCATCTACGGTTGGCTCCTCCTCACCAAGCGCCCAGTCGTCGAGGTTGAGCGCGAAGGGATACTGGAAGGCAGTCACCGAAGTCTCCCGGTGCAGCAGCGCCGAGGTCGACGCATTTTGCCAGGGCGAGTCTTTGGTCAGTGGCGACTGGGTGAACAGCGCATCGTGCCGGTACGGCTCGAGGGCCTGAGCCAGGTTCATGCGGAGGATGGTGTCGCGCTTGAACTGGAGATTCCGCTGCTTCACCACATCGGCCGGTACCTTGGCGCGATCCGCCACCATATAGCCAAACACGAAATCGTCGACGAATCGCTCTGGGTGTGGGTAGTCGGCGAATTTGACGGCGAGCTGGTCCTCATTGTGGAGTCGCTCGCGGTTGCTGGGGAGCCCATACGCGCGCAGCATCTCGCGGAGCGCATTGCGCATCGCCTCCGGCGAGATCACCGCGTACTCGAACCGCCCGCGCGCCACGCGCTGAATCACAGACCGGTTCTGTTCGTTTTCGCCTCGGTAGTTGGCCGACGGAGCCGTGTAGGTCAACACCGTGCCAAAGAGATTCATTGAGCGTTCCTCCTTTCGGGCAGGCGGGCGAGCCCGGAGAGAGCCAGCATAGACAATGCCTTGACTTCCTCCCAACCGTCGGCTGCAAGCAACGCCCCTGCCAGCCCGTGATAGTCGCCTTGTGGGAGGTACTGAGGTACCGAGCAGATGGTGCCGGTGAAGTACTCTACGAAGTCCTGGCGGCTGCGCCGCGAGCGGAGCGCGAGGAATGCGTCGGCGCACACCTTCTCGCGAGCGTCGCGGTAATTGGCACGGCGAGGATCGTTGTCCGATAGCTTGGTGTAGTCCTCCCACCTCATCGCGCTGCGCGCTTCGGTCCGTCGCAGCACGTAGGCGCGCACCATGTCGTTGACCCGCGTGCTCAGGTCAAAGCCTCCATGGCCAGCCTCAGTCATCGCTCTCCCTCCCACCGCTTTGCGCGGCCAGGCGCCGCCGTGCGTCGCCAGCGAATTGGCCGCGGAGGAACATCCGCCAATCGTGGTGACTAAAATCGCGCTCGAAGCCGGCGTACCAGGGTTCGTCGTGCAACAGGTTGAGAATCGTGCGACGGCGGAAAAGCGGGGACCGCGCCATCTCGCGGATCCGCTCGTAGCCCTGCGCCAACTTTGGACTCGCCACCACCCGCCCAACTCCCAGAAGGTGCACGCTGTTGCCATCGCGCCGAAGGTGGTAAGCCTCGACGCCGCTCACACTAAATTTGACCTGTCCGGCGATTCCCCGCGCGCTTGCGAGCGCCCAGAGGTAATGCAGATACTCAAGGGCGCTTTCTTGGGGGAGCGCGACCACTCCGGCGGCAGGGCGATACCCATGCGGCCGCGGGTCCAACTGGCCTGCGGCGCGCTCAAAATCCTCGACGAACCACTCGATGTCAGATACGTCCGGAACGGCGAGCACAAAGCCGTCCCCCTCCTCCGTCTCCTGGCCATCCTTGAATTGGAGGCGGCGCGCCTCAGCTACCCCCATCACAACCGGCCAGAAGTGGAGGAGCAGGTTCAGATCCGGACTGCCTCTGAACGGTACCCTTTCGGCGTTGGCCGACTGGGCACCAATGAACAGGCTGCTGGCCACCTCTGCGGGGGCCACGCGCCCGTGTTCCCGCGCGCGGCGCCAGCGCCCTAGCTCTGTCCACAGGGCATGCGCTTCACCTACCGCGGCGCCCTCGGCACGCTGCTCAAAGGGGATTCGGGTTTTGGGGATTCCACGCAGGGTGCTCCAGACGGCCTCGCGCCACAGCTTGAGCCAGATGTCTGGTACGTCCAGAGCGGCCAAGAACGGTGCTCCCGGTACCACTTGCGGGTAGATATATACGGTCCTCTCCTTGGTCCTGCCCTTGGCGTCCGTCTCGCTGCGCGTCTCGGTACGCAACGGCTCGACGACTTGCTTTTCCTCACCTTTCCTTCCCTTCTTGCGAAGGGCCTTTGCTTGGATCTCCTCGGCAGTGGCCTCATACAGGTGGTTCAGCGTCGCCTGGAGCGCCTCCGGCGTGAGTCGCACCCGCACTTCGCCGGGCTCCGCGTGTACCACTTCCGGCAGGGGACCCAATCCACGGCGTTCCATGCCCCTTAGGTGTACGAGAAAGCCGGCCAGCCCGGCCCGATGTTGGGCCGTCGGCAGGCTGTATAGGTCGTAGTCGAGCACCAATGGCTCACTCATCGCGAAACCCCCAGTCAGTGCTGTAAAGGCGGGCAGGCACCACCCGCAGATAGGTGCCTGGCACCGCCCCTAGCGCGGCGCGGCGCGGCGCTGGCACGACGAGACCGTCGGCCGCCGCATCACGCCTCTTACGTGCCGTCAGATAGGCGTCCACGTCGGTGTCCAGCACGCAGTCCACGGTGAAATCGTCATCCTCGCGGAATCGATCTTCGGCCGCGAGCGCATGCCAGCCGCTGTCAAGGAAACCGACCAGCCCTCCGGGCAGGAACGGGTCAACCACCGCCATCTGCTGCAGGTAATCCGCCAGTTCCTCCTGCGAGACCAAGTCGCGCTCGCTCAGGGATCGGCCGAACTCGCGGCCCTCCTCGAGCTCGTGCTTCTCGTACGGATGGTGGCCAGGTGGCTCGTACAGGTGGACCGCACCCGGCCGGCCTGGCGGCGGCGTCGGCTTGCGGCAACAGCGACCCATCCGCTGGATAAGGGAAGGCACCGGCGCCAGCTCACTGATCAGAACGTCGGCGTCGAGGTCGAGGCTCATCTCGCATACCTGCGTCGTCACCAGGAGCAGGGCCTCGTCCCGAAAGCGGGCGATCACGTCTTCGTGACGCTCCCTTCGGTCCACCAGCCGGAAGCGGCTGTGATAGCAGAGAATCGCCAGGTCCGGCCGTCGGTTCGCAATCGCGCGGCCGATTGTCTGACAACGTTTCACGGTGTTCACCACCCACAGAACCCGCTTCCCTTGCTCCACGGCCCGCACCGCAAGCTCGCTGGCGGCCGCTTCGTCCGTCCAGCCGACCTTATAGCGCGGAGCGGCGTATTGGGAGTGCAGATCGACGAAGCCGGCGGGATTTCGCGGGAAGACTTCGAGCCCGCACTCGTCGCGAAGCACATGGAGCCGGTCCTCGGGAAGCGAGGCCGTCATGCACAGCACAGGCACATCGAAGAACTTGAGAAAGCCCTCGAGCGCAGTCATCATCCGTCGATCGAAGCTATGCACCTCATCGACAACCACAATGCTGTCAGCGAGCAGCGGCAGCAGGCAGAGCGACGCGTAGCGGTGGGCCATGAATGCGAGGAAACTGTCCACCGTGGCACTGAACACGCGGCGGTGCCAATAGCCGAGCGCGAATAGCCGCTCCGGCGCAGCGTAGTCACCGCCGTGCCTCGGGTCGCCCGGGTTGTCGAACATGCCCTCCAGGTCGAACGGCGCGGTGCCCGAGAGCAGCGCCGCATCTTCTGATCCCGCCCAGGACACATAGTCGCGGAAGCCCTCGGTCGCGGTAGCGCGCGTCGGATAGAGAAAAAGCACGCGGCGCGCAGGTCGTGCCCGAAGCTGGGCGCCGATCCATAACCAGGCGGCCAAGGTCTTGCCACTACCACAGCCGGCCAAAAGCAACGCCCGTGGCCCGAGCTCGCCGGCGGCAAGCTGAAAGTCATGGAACTCGGTCCAGCGACCCTGCGCCCGCAATTCCTCGATCCTTGGACGGATCACCATTTGCTGAATGTCGGCGTCGGTGAGCGGCGCGCTGGCGAACGCCGATTGCACCCATGCTTCGAGGCGCTCATCCAGCCGTGTGACGGCCGAGCCGGCCGCATCCGCCGCGAGCACCGCAGCCTTCACCGCGAGTAGCAGTCGCTTCCGCGGCTCGTCGCGCGGCAGCATGCGCTGAAAGCGCGTCATCGAATACAGGAAGTCCGCGGCGCGCCCGTCGATGACCCGTTCGAAGTCCCAGATGCCACTCTCGCCCCGCGCATCCGGTGGAGGGACGCCGAACGGCCCTGCGGCTAACTCCGCGACCGCGGCAATGTCCGCGCTATCGAGATACACCTCAACGGTTGGGCGGTCGCGATCCGTGAGCCGTTGGGCAAAATCTGTCTGGCTGCCCCCGGCCTTCAGATGGTGGCAGACGACGGCCGACGTCACGATCTCTGGATCGACCCCGGAATCGCGGAGGGCGTCGAGCCAAGTGGCGAACCCGCCTAGCCGCAGGATCAGACCAGAGAGGTGTTCATGCCGAATGTATTGGTCTCCGTGGCCACGCACCGCGCGCTGGAAACCATCGCTTCCCTTACCCAAATCATGAAAAGCTGCCGCAAGGTGGGCGTTTTTCACGAAGCGCGCCGCCAGGTTCGGGTCCAAACGGAAGAATCGCAGCCACGATGTGGTAAGCGGTGTGGGCGCATCGGGCGTGCCGAAAAGCGCCCTCGACGCCTCAACTACCGCACTCACATGCTCGGCCAGCGTTACCTCGCGTCCGCCGACGGGGCTCTTCGCGAGGAGACTGGCACGCACCCCTGACTACCCGCGCGCCGGGACGAAGATGCCGCAACCGAAGCGTCGGCGCCCGCCAAGACCGTGCTCCTGGAGATGAAGCGACTCGTCGGCTGTGAGCTGGCCCACGTGAACCGCGTAGCCCACAATGTCCCGCCCGCGGATCCGCAGCGTCCGGCGCAGGCGCGGATCGCGACTGCCAGCCCCGCCGTCGATAGGGCCCTCGTGCTGCCGATCGAGCAGCGCGGGCTCGCCCTGCACGCCAATCTCCCCGAGTTGACGGCGAACCGCGTCCAGAAATGGCTCAGGTTCCATGAAGCCGCTGATCGTCACGAGCCGGCTCCAGAGCGCTGGACGGAGCACAAGCGGCGCGATGGTTGGTGCGCCGAGGCTCAGCGCGCTGCCATCGAGGTCTAGGTCCACGCCGATCAGCGCCACCGCCTCGGTGATGAGCGCCGCCGGGAGACGCAGCGTGAGGCGGCTCGCGGGCGTCAGCGCAAGGCGACGAGCTCCCGCGGGCCTTCCACCGATTGGGTGAACGCCCACGCGCCGGTTCTCGTGCAGTGTAGGGACGCGGCGCGCAATTGCGCTGTAGACAGCGTAGCCGTGGTCTGCGGGAATAGGACCGCCAGTGACGCGAAATGCAAGGTCGACAATCTCCGTATCCGCCACTCCGCCCTCTCCAAACCGTCCAAGCTCTGCACTCGACGGCAGAGCGCGAGGCCGCTATCCGGGATCAGCCCTCGTCCAAAATTAGGCTCCTACCCAGCGGCACCGCCATGGTCACGCGGTACGAGCGTTGCCGATCATAGCCGCGGCGCCATCCACCGTCCACGGCAATCCGCAAACACGCAAACAGGCGAAGGCCTTGAGAGCGCCACCCGACTACCCACTACGACAGATCGTACCTTTGTTATCCGGTGCCGTCGTTGCATTTTCCTAGCATCCGAGAATGCGAATAACGTCACCCTCAGGTTGGCGGTTCGCCCAATCTTCCGTCCGATCAATGCCGGCCTTGGTCAACCTGGATGTATCGGTCTGCACGATATATACTGAGAAGTGAACCGGACGGATAACTGAAGTCGTCCGGCGAGGCGACCATCGGGCCGACAGCCCGACCAGTTGAAGCGAGGAGGTACGGCATGAGAATCCTGCTCGACCGCTTCGGGGAAACGCGTGCTGGCACACTCGACCCTCGGTGATCGTCCGAGGGTCTTCGCAGACCCGTGCTCCACTGGTACGTGAACGTCGGCCACAGCGCCGAACCGGGAGCTACTAGGGGTTACCAGCCAGTAACGGGGCGCGCAAACTACTAATCTGACGATCTAAGGGCCCCATCCGGATTCCGGATGGGGCCCTTCCTCATTCCCAGCGATTATTCAAACGGTTGGCCCCACCGCTCGCGGTGCGCGATCTCGCCGAGGGGCTTTCGCTGCTTCTTGCCAGCCCCAACCTTGTCGGCAGGGTACCCAAACGGAATGATGCCCACAATATCGACGTTTTCGGGCATGCCGAGGAGCTCTTTCACCTCTTCGTGTCCCCCGAAGCCGACCCAGTTCGACCCCACTCCTTCTTCCCAGGCCGCCAGCATCATCGATTGGATCGCGCGGCTCGCGTCGGCGACCGCGATTGGGGTTCGGTTCGCGGCAACCACGATGGCCAGTGGCGCCTTGTCCACGTAGCGACCCGTCTCCGCGATCTCGCTGATGCGCTTCAGCGAGTCGCGATTCTCGACCACGACGAAGTGCCACGGCTGCCGATTTCTCGCGCTGCCCGTGAGGCGACCAGCTTCCAGGATGCGGCGGATCACGTCTTGCGGCACGGCACGGTCCTGGTAGCGCCGAATGGCCAGCATCGTTCGGATGCCTTCGAAGATCTCCATCGTTAGGGGCCTCCCACTCAGGACGCGGTGAGCCTGGTGTGCTTCCTCAGCGCGTCTGGCCAGGAAGTTTACCTTCCTGTACATTGGCGGCAGCTTCGAGTGGGGAGGTTGCGCCGTGACGAACAAGGGGAGCATTCTGGTCGGAACGATCGGTCAGGGTGTGATGATGAGTCCGGACGACGGCGAGTCGTGGCGGCGCGTCGGTGTTGGCCAGGGCCTCCACTCGGACTGTCTTGTGCGTGCGCTCGTGGCGGATCCAAAGAATCCGTCTGTCATTTACGCGGGGACCGATTTGGGCCTCTATCGGACGGATGACGGTGGAGCCAGATGGGCCCTGCTCCACAATCCGTTCAAGGGTTCTATGATTTGGAGCATCGCAATCGACCCCGTGGATCCGTCGACGCTCTTCGTGGGGGTGGGCACGCCCAGCAAGCCGGGTATCTACCGAACCACGGACGGCGGATCGAGTTGGCGGCTGCTCCCGATGGAGATCGCGGAGTCGTGCCCGGCGGTCGGGATTCCGAGGCCCACGGCCATCGCCATCGATCCAACGAATCACCACAGCGTGTGGGTCGGGTTCGAAGTCGATGGCGTCCGACACAGCACGGACGGCGGCGATAGCTGGGTTCGCCTCGATGACCAGATCGCCAACCCAGATGTCCACAATCTCTCGGTAGCTGGCGGTGCACCGAGTACCGTGTTCACCGTCGTGAACGACGACGTCTGGCGGAGCGCGGATGATGGCGAGACCTGGGAGCCCGCGCATGCGCGGGACACGTTTCCCTGGCACTACGTCCGCGGGATCGCAGTGAAGCCGAACGATCCAAAAACGGTCTTCCTCGCCGTCGGCGACGCCACACCGGGCCGGACTGGCGTCCTCATGCGCTCCAGGGATACGGGAGCTACTTGGGAGAGCCTCGGTCTGCCGGTCCAGCCGAACTCCGCCATGTGGACCGTGAGCATCCCGCCGTCGGCGCCCGAGACGATGTACGCTGCCAGCCGCTACGGCTACCTCTATCGCAGCGACGACGGCGGCGACTCGTGGCGTAAGCTATGGCGCGAGTTCAGCGAGGTCTCATCGATCCTCTGGGTGCCCAACTAGCGCCCGTTGCGATCTGGTCGCGTAGCTCGGTCTCCGCGCTCATCTTGCTACGGCACCTGGATCTCGATGAACGTGGTCGCGCGTGTGCGCTCCAGGGTCGACGAGCCGCCCATCGCGATTCGCTTGAAGGGAGCCAGGTAGGATCGTGCTTGCGCGGCTTCGCTTGGTGAAACGTATGGAGAGGATGCGCTCAGAATCATGTCGGTCAGCCGCGTGATGTCCACGTAGATGATCGACTGCGACGGATTTGGCAAGAGCGCCCGAACCGACGAGAAGCCAGAATCGCCCGCTAACCCCTGGTCAGCGCCACCCGCGGCCCTCGCGGCGAGTCCGGTGACCAGGCTCGCGTCGTCCGCCGCGATCACCCAGGCGCCGAGTTGGGTCGGCAGGAGCCAGGGGGCGGTGTCCGCGCGCAGGAAGACCTCCGGCATCATCAGGTCCAGCGTCACGAACGCGCCGAGGAGGCCGGCGAGGATCGTGCCGCTCGCGAGCGTCACGCCCTGGACGTCGGCCATGTGAGCGCCCAGCCCGACCAGGCAGAGGAGGACGATCATGCCGAGCGCGGCGAGCAGCGCGCGCGCGGCCGGGTTCTCGGGGAAGGCGAGCACGGCCAGGCGCGACGTCCGGTGGAAGAAGCCCTCCTCGGCCGCCGAAGGCTCCTCGGCGGGGATCGGGGGGGGCATGGGGGCGGCGACGGGCTCCAGGTCGGTCTGCAT
>Ga0080064_1000654_pt1 | contig 85379 bp, 80 predicted proteins | sample Subgrocontami54m_FD_69260 | JGI IMG/M metagenome (GOLD analysis project Ga0080064, IMG submission 69260) | Subsurface groundwater microbial communities from S. Glens Falls, New York, USA - GMW46 contaminated, 5.4 m (SPADES assembly) (version 2) ... | reverse complement strand
GAAGCAAAGGGGACCTAGCAAGTCTATGATTCTAGTGCCGCTTATCGATTTGAAGTTCCTGAACGAGATTGCGGCAAGTGGTGCAGGAACTTCAAATCGGCGGCACTAGCGAGCCAGCATGACCGAACCCATTGCCCGACGATCGCCCCCGCTGCCCGGCCGCGCCAACCCGTTGTTGGCGGAATGGGCCGCGAGCGGGGTGCCGCCGTTCGAGGAGATCCAGCCGGAACATTTCCGGCCGGCTTTCGAGCAGGCCTTTGCCGATCACAATGCCGAGATCGAGGCCATCGCGGCGCGGCAGGACGCGGCCAATTTTGACAATACCGTGGCGGCGATGGAGCGCGGCGGCCGGCAACTCGATCGCCTGTGCAGCGTGTTCTATGCGCTGACCGGCGCCCATACCAACGAAGCCTTGCTTGAACTCGAACGCGCAAGCGCGCCGCGCATCGCCGCCCACTACAACAGCCTTCTGCAAAACGAGCGCATCTACCGGCGCGTCGACGCGCTGTACCGGCAGCGCGATACACTCGGTCTCGACCCCGAGCAGGCGCGCGTCTTGGAGCGCTATCACGTGTTCTTCCGCCAGGCCGGCGCGCATCTCGAGGGGCCGGCCAAAGATCGGTTGGCCGAGATCACCGAGCGGCTGGCGGCGCTCGACACCGCGTTCAGCCAGAACGTGCTGGCGGACGAACAGGCCTATGCGCTGGCGCTCGATGGCGAGGAAGACCTCGCCGGGCTACCCGATTTCGTCCGTGCCGCAGCCGCCGCCGCTGCAGCCGAGCGCGGGCAGGCCGGCAAGCATGTCGTCACGCTGTCGCGCTCCAGCATCGAGCCGTTCCTGCAATTTTCCGCGCGCCGCGACCTGCGCGAACAAGCGTTCCGCGCCTGGATCGCCCGCGGCGATGGCGGCGGCAAGACCGACAACAAGGCGATCATCGCCGAGATGGTGGCGCTGCGCGCGGAGCAGGCACGCCTTCTCGGCTTCGACAATTTTGCCCGCTATCGGCTGGACGATTCCATGGCCAAGACCCCGGAAGCGGCGCGCGGCCTGCTCGACCAAGTCTGGGCGCCGGCGCGGCGGCGCGCACTCTCCGACCGCGACGCCTTGCAGGCGCTGGTGCAGGAGGAGGGCGGCAATTTCCAGCTCGCGCCCTGGGACTGGCGCTACTACGCCGAGAAGCTGCGGCAACGGCAATGCGCCATCGACGAGACCACGATCAAGCCATATTTCCAGCTTGAGCGCATGATCGAGGCCGCCTTTGACACCGCGCACCGGCTGTTTGGGTTGTCCTTCACACAGCGCAACGACGTGCCGGTCTGGCATCCGGACGTGCGCGTCTGGGAGGTGCAAGGCCGCGACGGCCGCCATGTCGGGCTGTTCTTCGGCGACTATTTCGCGCGGCCGTCCAAACGCAGCGGTGCCTGGATGATGGGGCTGCGCAATCAGGAAAAGCTGTTGGGCAGTATCCGGCCGCTGATCGTCAACGTGATGAATTTCTCCAAGGCGGTCGACGGGGCGCCGACGCTGCTCAGCTTCGACGATGCCCGCACGCTGTTCCACGAATTCGGCCATGCGCTGCACGGCCTCCTCTCGGACGTGACCTATCCGGTGGTGTCGGGCACCAGCGTGCTGCGCGACTTCGTCGAACTGCCGTCGCAGCTCTACGAGCACTGGCTCGAACGCCCGGAAGTGCTCGGCCGCTTTGCCGTGCATCATCGCACCGGCGAGCCGATACCGGCGGACTTGCTGCGCCGGCTGCTCGCCGCACGGAATTTCAACCAGGGTCTTGCCACCGTCGAGTTCGTCTCCTCGGCGCTGTTCGATCTCGACGTGCATCTGCAGCCGCGCCCCGACAATTTCGACGTCACGGCGTTCGAGCAGGCGGAACTGGCGCGCATCGGCATGCCGGCCGAGATCGTCATGCGGCACCGGCCGCCGCATTTCGCGCACATCTTTTCTGGCGGCTATGCGGCCGCCTATTACAGCTACATGTGGTCGGAGGTGCTGGATGCCGATGCCTTCGCCGCCTTCGAAGAGACCGGCGATATTTTCGACCCGCCGACCGCGCAACGGCTGCATGACCACATCTACTCCGCCGGCGGATCGCGCGATCCCGAGGCCTTGTACACAGCCTTCCGCGGCCGGCTGCCGACCCCCGACGCGCTGCTGCGCCGGCGTGGGCTGACGGAACCCGCGCCCGCAGTGTAAGACCACCCCCCATGGACCTTCATACCGCCGGCCACCGCCGCGGCGTTGCCTGCGCGCCGCATTCCTCCGCCGTCGAAGCCGGGCGCGCCGTGCTGGCCGATGGCGGCAACGCGCTGGAGGCGATGGTCGCCATGGCCGCCGCCATAGCGGTGGTCTATCCGCATATGAACCATCTGGGCGGCGACGGTTTCTGGGTGGTGCGCGAGCCGTCCGGCCGCGTGCGCGCCGTCATGGCTGCCGGCCGCGCGGGCGCGCGGGCGACGCCGCAGCTCTATCGCGAGGCCGGGCTCGACATGATTCCCGGGCGCGGGCCGCTGGCGGCGCTGACCGTCCCGGGCGCGGTCAGCGGCTGGATGCTGGCGCTCGATGCGGCGAAAGGGCGTGGCGGCAAGGCTCCGCTCGATGTGCTGTTGTCGTTCGCCATCAAGCTGGCGCGCGAGGGCTCTCCGGCGACGCGCGGCCAGGCGGCGGGCGCCGCCAATCCCGAGCTGAAGGACGTGCCCGGCTTTGCGCAGACCTTCCTGATCGACGGCAAGCCGCCGGCGGTCGGCGCCATCCTCAAGCAGCCGGCGCTGGCGGCGACGCTCGATCAACTGGTCAATGCCGGGCTTGAGGATTTTTATCGCGGCGACGTCGGGCGCGAGATCGCCGCCGATCTCGAACGCATCGACAGCCCGGTCACCCGCGCCGATCTGGAACGCCATCGCGCCACTATCGCCGAGCCGCTGGCGCTGACCTTGCAATCGGGCACGGTCTACAACACGCCGCCGCCCACCCAGGGGTTGGCCTCGCTCGTCATCCTCGGCCTTTTCGAGCGGCTGCGCGTCACCGAGCCCGAGGGCTTCGACTATCTGCACGGACTGATCGAAATCACCAAGCGCGCCTTCCGCCTGCGCGACCGCTACGTCACCGATCCCGACCGGCTGCCGCATCCGCCCGACCGCTATCTCGCGCCGGACTTCCTCGACGCCGAGGCAAAGCAGATCGACCGTCGCAAGGCGGCGCCCTGGGGCGGCGGCGCGGACGCCGACACGATCTGGATGGGCAGCGCCGACAGCAGGGGCCTGGTCGTGTCCTACATCCAGTCGCTCTACTGGGAATACGGCTCCGGCGTGGTGCTGCCGCGCACCGGCGTGCTGATGCAGAATCGCGGCACCAGTTTTTCGCTCAAGCGCGATGCGGTGAACCCGCTGGAGCCCGGGCGGCTGCCATTCCATACCCTCAATCCCGGCCTCGCCGCGCTTAAGGATGGCCGCGTGATGGCCTATGGCACGCGCGGCGGCGATGGCCAGCCGCAGACGCTGGCGGCCGTCTACACGCGCCATGTGCTCTACCGCCAGCCGCTGCCCGAGGCGATCGACCGGCCGCGTTGGGTGCTGGGGCGCACCTGGGGCTCGGAGCGCGACGACCTGCGGCTCGAACCGCGCTTTGATGGCAATGTGATCGATCGCCTGGCGTCCGCCGGCCATGCGCTCGAGCTTCTGCCCGAGCCGTATTCCGGCACGGTCGGCCATGCCGGAGCTGCCGTGCTGCATCCGGATGGCACGCTGGAAGCCGCGCATGATCCGCGCAGCGACGGCGGCGCGGCCGGCGTGTAATGTTATTCGCCGCCATTCCGCCGCACTCCATGGTAATGTGCCTTAACGATTTTGCGGCACCAGGATGCCGGGACAACCGATGATCAAGACACTGCTTCGCACACTGCTTTTTGCCCTGATGCTACTGCCGCTGGCGTCGCCGGCGTCGGCGCATCCGCACGTCTGGGTGACGGCCAAGAGCGAGATCGTCTACGCTCCCGACGGCTCGATCACCGCCATCCGCCACGCCTGGACCTTCGACGACATGTATTCGGCCTTCGCCATTCAGGGCATCGAACAGAAGACCAAGGGGCAATTCACCCGCGAGGAGCTGGCGGAGCTTGCCGAGATCAACGTCACCTCGCTCAAGGAATTCGATTTCTTTAGCTTCGCCAAGCTGGACGACAAGAAGGCCGAGTTCGGCGATCCGAAGGACTACCATCTCGACTACAAGAACGAAGCTCTCACGCTCAATTTCACGCTGCCGCTGAAGACGCCCGTCAAAGCGAAGAGCCTCGAACTCGAAATGTACGACCCGTCCTATTACGTCGACTTCAGCTTCTCCGAGAAGGATTCAATCGCGCTCATTGGTGCGCCGGCCGCCTGCAAGTCCACGCTGGCGCGCCCACAGGAGATGACCGTCCAGCAAGGGCAGCGGCTCGGCGAGTCGTTCTTCAATCAGCTCAACTCGTCGCAGAACTGGGGCGCGCAGTTCGCCAATAAGATCGCGGTGAAATGCCCGTGACCATCGTGGCCGGGGGACGCACGACCGTTCTTCTTTTGACAATTGCAATCGGCGTGATGGCAATCCTGTTGTCGGTGGGTGCGATCGATGCCGCATTCGCGCAGGGTTCGCCGTTTGGCGGGCCGCGCGCCCCGGCGCCGCCCGCGCAACCCGCCGACGGGGTCACAGGCTGGCTCCTGGCCAAGCAGGCGGAGTTCTATCGCGCCCTGTCCGGCACGGTGCGGGCGGCAAAAACCGACGGCACGGCGGTCTGGGGCCTGTTAGCGCTGTCGTTCCTTTATGGGGTGTTTCACGCCGCCGGGCCGGGCCACGGCAAGGCGGTGATCTCATCCTATGTGGTAGCCAATCAAGAGACCTGGCGGCGCGGCGTCGTCCTCTCCTTCGCCTCGGCGCTGCTGCAGGCGCTGGTGGCGGTCGCCGTCGTCGGCGTCGCGGCGGTGCTGTTGCGGGCCACTGCCAGCACCATGAACAATGCGGTGCGCTGGATCGAGATCGTCAGCTATGCGCTGGTTGCGCTGATTGGCGCGCGACTGCTGTGGACCAAGGGACGCGCGCTTGTGTCCGCGATTCAGGAGGCGCGGCGGCCGGCGGCTGAAGTCGGTGCAGCGGTGACCCACCATCATCACGATCATCATCATGCTCATGACGACGCCCACGCCCACGGACATGCGCATGACCATCACGGCCATGACCATGGAGATGCCTCCGCCTGGGGTCACGCCCATGCGCCGGAACCGCAGCAGCTTGCCGGGCCCGGAGGCTGGCAGCGCGGCCTCGCCGCGATCGTCGCGGTTGGTTTGCGGCCGTGCTCGGGCGCCATCCTGGTGCTGGTCTTCGCTCTGGCGCAGGGAATTTTGTGGGCCGGTGTCGCCGCCACCTTCGTCATGGCGCTCGGCACGGCGATCACCGTGGCCGCCATGGCCACGCTTGCGGTCAGCGCCAAGGCCTGGGCCAAGCGGTTGGCCGGCGCGCGCTCCGGCCGCGGCACGGTGCTGATGCGGACTATCGAGGTCGCCGCTGCGGTGGTGATCCTCGCCTTCGGCGTCCTCTTGCTCAGCGGCTATATGGCGAACGAGCGGCTGATCGGCGTTTGACGCCACCGCGCCCCGCGCGCGGCAAGTCCGTCAACGTCCAAAATCTTCCGGCTTGAGCTCGAGCGGCTTGCCGTGCGGCGTGCGGTCGGCGGCGTGATCCCAGGCGTCGCGATAGCGATCGAGCGTGTCGCCGGTGGCGATGCCCTTCTCCTTGACCAGCCGTTCCAGCGTCGCCAGCCAGTGCCGGTAATAGGTCTCGCCGCTATCGGGATCGCCCGCGGCTTGCGCGCGCTTGATCTCGTCGGCGAGCGACGCCGCCCATTCAGTCCAGGTGAACAGGCCGCGCTCATGCAGCGCCAGCGCCATCGCGAAAGCCTGTGCTTCCCACGGTTCGCGAAACACCGGCTCGTCGCCTCGGCGCGGAATGCCCGGCAAGGCGTCGGCCGCGCGGCGCGCGGCGGCGGGATCGATGGCGGTCATGTCAGGCCGGATCGAGATAGGGCTCGAAGGCCTCGATCGAAACCTTCAGCTTGGGATCGGCGCTGTCGCCCCACAATTCGCGGCTCTCGAACACCAGCGTATAGAGCCATTGCGGGTTCTCGCCTTGGCCGATCGCCACCGTATCGGGAAACACATGGCAGCCCCGCACGCATTCGATGACGCCGGTCTTGTCGCGCGCATAGCGCGGCAGGCGTGTGTGGGTCGTGGGATGGATGTTCTTGGTGCGCACCTTGTCGCCGGCCTTGAAGCGCGCCGGCGCGGCCGGCGCCCGGGAGAACGAGGCGCGCGACAATCCCTTTTTCACGTCTTCCGTCGTAAGCTTGCGCGCCAGCGGCTTGCCCGGTCGCAGCGAGCGGCCGGCCGCGATCTCGTCCTCGCCGACCAGCCCGTGCGTGAGCAACAGCTGTTGCAGCCGCAAGGTCCATTTCTCGTAATAGGAACTCCCGAGATAGACCGTGGGCGGCAGGTTCTCGATCACCGCGCGGGATTCGTCGATCACCCACAGTTTGGCGTAACCGAGCGCGCGGTTCATCGCCAGACAGCGCGCCTCCCAGACCGAATGGAACACCGGCTCGTTCGGCTCCGGCTGCACCGGCCCGAAGCCGTGCATGCCGCCCATGTCGTGCACGCCGTTCATCAGGCGGCCTCTGGCGTCTGGTTCAGAGGAGTCTTGGCGAGCCCGGTGCCGATCATGCAATCGCGGGTGACCAGCGCGGCGAGTTTTTCCTCGCTCCAGCCCTCGGTGCCGGCCGGCCGCAGCGGCAGCACGATGTAGCGCGTCTCGGCGGTGGAATCCCACACCCGGATTTCGGTCGTGGGCGACAACGTGACGCCGAAATCCGCCAGCACGCCGCGCGGATCGATCACCGTGCGCGAGCGATAGGGCGCCGATTTGTACCAGGTCGGCGGCAGGCCCATGACTTCCCACGGATAGCAGGAGCACAGCGTGCACACGATCATGTTGTGGACGCGTTCGGTGTTCTCGACCGCGATCAGGTGATCGCCGACGCGACTGACAAAGCCAAGCGAGCCGACCGCGGCGCTCGCGTCATTGAGCAGCGCTTGCTTGAATGCGGGGTCGGCCCAGGCCTTGGCGATGGCGCGGGCGCCATTGTGCGGGCCGATCTTGGTCTCATAGGCCTCGATGATGCTGTCGAGCGTGGCGGGATCGACGTAGCCCTTCTCGATCAGGATGCTCTCCAGCGCCCGCACGCGCAGCTGGGTTTCCGACAGGTCCGAGCCGTGCTGGTCGTCGTGATGATGATGGTCGTGATGGTGGTCGTGATCGTGTGCCATGAGATCAGTTTAGAGCAAATCGCCACGGCGCTCGACAAGGGGGTGCGAGTCGGGAGCGCAGCTTGCCGCCGCCGTGGCTAGTGTGGCGGTTCAGAAGTTCCCCATTTCTTGCGGCCGGGTCGGGAGGGAACTTCTGAACCAAAGCCACACTAGCAAGCGTTATGATTTCTAGTGTCCCTTTGAATCCGAAGTTCGCAACAGTGTTCGCAGCAGGCGTGTGCGAACTTCGGATTCGGGACACTAAAGCATGATCCCGAAAAGTGGACACCGGTTTTCGGAAAAGATCATGCTCAAACAAGAAGCTAGAGCGTGATGGCGATTCAATCTGAAGCCATCACGCTCTAGTTTGTCGCGCGCGATTGCGCGCGCGGCTAGAGCACTTTCTTGAGCGACGGCAGGCAGACGACGGTGCTGCCGCCGACCGCGAGATCCTGGGTTCCGAATTGATGCTGCACCCGCACCTTCTTGCCCGCGTTGGCGGCCGGGACCTGATAGCAGGTGAGATGGGTCCGCTCGTCTTTGACCGGCTGGCCGTTCTTTGACACCGGGGCGCATATCGACGTCACCGGCCCGAGCACCAGGCCGCGGCTGGTGAATTGGTCCTTCAGCGTCAGCTTCTTGGGCTGCAGCCGTGTGATGGCGGAAACCCGGTAGCATTGATAATGCGTTGGATTGACGCCGGGCGGATTGGCGTCCGGCGCCGGTGCCGGCGCCGCCGGCGTGGCCGCTCCCGGGCCGGGCGCCGCCGGTGTGGGTGCCGTTGTGGGCGCCTGAGCGAACGCCGCCGCACTGAATGCAAGAGCAGTCGCAAGGACTGCGCCGCGAACGATGATCCTGATGGTCATGACAAGTCTCCTGTGTGCGTGATGCAGGGGCTGAAACTCGAGACGGGTCCGTGGCGAGCCGCCAGCCCCACGACCTACGATAGCACAGAAGTACGACAATGCCGAAAAATTGCAGGCCGGACCCGCGTCGCGCTGGCCGGATCGCTGACCTAAACCCGTCCGCTCTCAGCCGTCGGCCGCTGAGAACAAAGGCCTGTCGCGCTCGGCGTTCAGCAGGCGCCGGTGCTGCCACTGGTCGTGCAAAATCATGCCGACCGCCATGGCAATGACAAAGACGATGACCTGCGGCGACAGGGTCGCGAGGTTCTCGATTGCCGGTCCGGGGCACAGCCCGACCAGGCCCCAACCGATGCCGAACGACACCGAGCCGACAACCAGCGGCCGGTCGATGTCCTTGCGGTCGGGCCACAGGCTGCGCTCGGCGAATAGCGGGCGCGGACGGCGCTTGGCGAAGGCGTAGCCGAGGCTGGAAACGGCGAGCGCCGCCGCCATCACCACCGCCAGGCTCGGATCCCAGGCGCCGAAAATATCGAGAAAGGCGAGCACTTTGCCCGGCTGCATCATGCCGGAGATCAGCAATCCCCAGCCGAAAACAAAACCGCAGAACAGACAAGCGACCATCAGCATGGCTCAGCCTCCGAACACATGACGGGTGAGAAAGACGACCAGGATCGCGGTTGCCATGAAGATCCCAGTGGCGACGATCGAGCGCGGCGACAGGCGGGCGACGCCGCACACGCCGTGGCCGGAGGTGCAGCCGCCACCGAGCCGGGTGCCGAAACCGACCAGCAATCCAGCGACGACGATCACTGCCCAATTCGCCGGCATGTCCGGATAGGACACCGGATAGCCGACGAGACCGGCGCCGAGCGGCGCCAGGATCAATCCGGCAATGAAGGCAAAGCGCCACGCCTTGTCGCCGCCGGTAAAAGCGAGTGCGCCGGCCATGATGCCGCTGATGCCGGCAATGCGCCCGGTGAACCACATCAGCAGCACGGCAGCGAGCCCGATCAGGGCGCCGCCGATGGCGGCGGACAGCGGTGTGAAATTGGCCATGGGTCCACCTCGTCTCGTTCAGCCGGATATTGCGTTCAAACCGGCCCGTCGTGCAAATCGCTGCGCAGCGGTTTTTCCTCGATCATGAAAAGGGCAATAAAGGCGATGATCAGGCATCCCGCCGTGGCAAAGAACACACGCTCGAAGGCTTCCGGCGCATAGAGAGCGCGCGCCTGAACATCCGGCAATGCCGAGCCGCTCAGGACCAGCACACCGAACATGGAAACGAGCATAGTGCTCAAGAGATTTCTGGAAAAGTTCATGGTCGCGACCGAAATGCCGAGCTGATGGCGCGGTACGGCGTTTTGCAGCGTCACCGACGTGACCGACGGCAATTGGCCGAAGCCCAGCCCGATCAGGATCAACAGCAACTCGAACCATAGGATACCGATATGCTCCACCCGCCCGGCCAGGGTGAGCACGGCCCCGATGGCGACGAGCAGCATCACGAGGGGAATGATCTTATAGCGCTGCACGCGCCCGACGATAAAGCTGCCGACGCCCGCACTGAGATTGAGCGCCACCATCATGACGATGAGACTCGCGCCGGCATAAGTCGGCGACAGGCCCATGGCGCTTTGCAGATACATCGGCAGAAATATATTGAGCCCGATAATCGAGCCCCAGCCGAATGCATTGGCGATCACGGTCCAGCACACCACCGGATTGCGCAGAATGGCGATCGGAATGAGCGGTTCCGGCGCGGTCAGCAACCGCAGCACAAAAGCGGTGCCCATGATCAGTGCCACTGAAAACAGCCCGATCACCGGCAGCGATGCCCACGGATAGCGCACGCCGCCGAGCGTGAGTCCGAGCATGAAAGACAGGCTCGCGAGCACGATCAACAATGCGCCAATCACATCGAGCCGATGCGGGCGTTCGTGGCGCGGCAGTTTGCGCAGCAGGGTCTCGGTCACCACGAAGGCCAGCAGCGCCAGCGGGATATTGAGCCAGAAAATCGCCGACCAGTGGACCTGTTCGGCGAGAAATCCGCCCAAGACCGGACCGGTTGCACCGGCCGTCGTATAGGTAGCGGAGAAATAGGCATAGTAGCGTGCGCGCTCCTTGGGAGCGGCGATGTCGCCCAGGATGACAACGGATAGAGCGGTCAATCCTCCACCGCCAAGTACCTGCAAGGCGCGCCCGAAGATCAGCGTGAGCATGGACGGCGCCAGCAGGCATATCAGCGAGCCGATCAGATAGCCGGCGATCGCGATGCGCAAACTGAAGCGGCGACCGCGGATATCGGCAAGTTTGCCGTAGAGGGGAATGACGGCGGTCGAAGCCAGCAGGTAGGCGGTGACCAGCCACGGCAGGTTTGCGGCCTCACCCAGATCGCGACCGATGCTCGGCAGCGCGCTTGCCAGGATGGTCTGGTCGATCGAGCCCATGAACACCGGCAGCAGCACGCCGAGAACGATCAGCCGCGTTTCCTTGTGGGTCAGCGGCGCGGCTGGGCGCGGATCGGTCGAGACATCCATCGGCAGTTTGCGGATCGAGGGTGTCGGCGGTCAGGGAGGAGGGTTGTAGGGTCGCCGGCCGCGCTCCACCAGTCACAGTGCAGCATCGGACCGATACCGGCCGCGCATGCGGTGGCGCTGCTGAAAAGGGGACTGTCATTGGCACCGGCGTCCTATAGAATCATCCTGGCCTGGAAGCGCAAGCGGTCGAGGGACCTTGGTGCTGCAAACCTGGAATAAGACTCGCCCCCGCATTTCCCTGCGCGGCTATCTGATCCTGCTGGTGTTTTCGGCGCTGCTTCCGGTCGTTGTGTTCGCCGGTCTGGTGTTTGCCCGCTTTTACGATTCCGAACTGGCGCGCATCGAGCAGGACCTGCAGAGCGACGCGCGCAAGTTGGCGCTGACCATCGACCGCGAGCTGACCGGCCAGTTGTTCATCCTGCAAACGCTGACCACTTCGCGCCGCCTCGCCGAGCGCGATTACGAAGGCTTCTATCGCCAGGCCTCGCAGGTCAAGGAGTTCTCCGGCGTCAACATCCTGCTGCGCGATCTCGACGGCCAGCATCTGGTCAACACTCGCGTGCCGTGGGGGGCGGCGCTTCTCCGCAACCCGGTGGAGGGCGACCAGGAGGTGATCGCGACCAAGAAGCCCTACATCACCGGTGTCATCATTGGCACGGTGGTGCGGCGGCCGATCTACACGATGACGGCGCCGGTGATCGAAGGCGACCGCGTCGTGCTGTTTCTCAATCTCAGCCTCGAAGCGCACGACCTCGTCGATCTCCTCAAGGAGAATATCGAGCCGGCGCGTACCGCGGGCGTCTTCGACAGAAACGACGTTTATCTGGCGCGCACCGTGCTGTTCGACGAGCTGCTCGGCAAGTTGGCGCCGTCGAGCTTCAGGGAGCAGGCTGTCGGCCTTGAAGGGGGGTGGCGCGGGACCGACGGTCAAGGCCTACAAGTGCGCGCCGCCTATGCCCGCTCCAAACTCGCGGGCTGGTCAGTCTGGGTCAGCATTCCCGAACAGGTCATTCAAAGCTCGCTGCTCAATACCTTGTGGACGCTCGCCGCGCTGGGTGCGCTTTTGATGTTCGCCGCGCTGCTCATCGCCTACGGCGTCGGCGGACGCATGGCGAGTTCGATCCGCACGCTTGCGGGCCAGGCCGCCACGCTCGGCCGCGGCGAACCCCTCGCAGCTCATCGCTTGCCGGTGTGGGAGTTCAATGAGGTCGGCCGCGAGCTCGCCGCGGCATCGGAAAAATTGCGCGAGCGCGAGCGGCAATTGCGCGACCTGTCCACCTCCCTGGAGAAACGCGTGGCGGAGCGCACCGCGGAACTGGTCAGCGAGATGCAGCGCCGTACCGAAACCGAGGAAACCCTGCGTCAAGTGCAGAAGATAGAAGCGATCGGCCATCTCACCGGCGGCATCGCGCACGACTTCAACAACATGCTGGCCATCATCATGGGCAGTCTCGACCTTGCGCTGCGCCGGCTGGAGCGCGGCGACACCAAAATCGAAAAGCACTTGATCAATGCGCAGGACGGCTCGCGGCGGGCGGCGGCGCTCACCCAGCGCCTGCTGGCCTTCGCCCGGCAGCAGCCGTTGGCGCCGAAACCGACCGATGCCAATAGGCTGGTCGCCGGCATGTCGGATCTGCTGCGCCGCAGCCTGGGCGAGACCGTCCTATTGGAAACCGTGCTGGGCGGCGGGTTGTGGTGGATCAATGTCGACGGCAATCAATTGGAAAGCGCGCTGCTCAATCTGGCGGTCAATGCCCGCGACGCCATGCCGGAGGGCGGCAGGCTGACCATCGAGACCGCCAATGCCCATCTCGACGACGGCTATTCATTGCGCGAGGGCGTGCCGGCCGGGCAGTACGTGATGATTGCCTTGACCGACACCGGTGTCGGCATGGCGCCGAACGTCATCGACAAGGTGTTCGATCCGTTTTTTACCACCAAGAAGACCGGCTCCGGCACCGGGCTTGGGCTGAGCCAGGTCTATGGCTTCGTAAAACAGTCGGGCGGACACGTGAAGATCTACAGCGAGCCGGACGACGGCACGACGGTGAAAATCTATCTGCCGCGCCTGTTCGGTGCCGCCGTTGACAACGCGAAATTGGCCGAGCCGGAACAATCCGCGATGCCGGTCGGCGACGGCAGCACGACCGTGCTTGTGGTGGAGGATGAGGCTGGCGTGCGCAACCACGCGGTCGAGGCGCTGCGGGAACTCGGCTACAAAGTGCTGGAGGCCGGGAATGGCGCTGCCGGGCTGCGATTGATCGACGAACATCCCGACATCAGCCTGCTATTCACCGATGTGGTGATGCCGGAGATGAACGGCCGGAAACTGGCCGAGGAAGCCGCCAAGCGCCGCCCCGCGCTGAAAATCCTGTTCACCACCGGCTATACCCGCAACGCCATCGTGCATAACGGCATGCTCGATCCCGGCGTCAACCTGCTGAGCAAGCCGTTCACCCTTGAACAGCTGGCGCGCAAGCTGGCGGAAACGCTGAAATCCTGAGCGGACCTTTGCCAAGCAGAATTTGACCGGCCGCCCCAAAAATGTCAGCATTGCTGACAAATCAATCAAGCCCGCTCGAATTACTGCGCACCGCTAGCCTCTGGCGGCTGCGGCGTCATGAGGGCAAACTGCCCGCGGAGGCCCGCGCGAAATGGCGCTGCGACCCGTCACGCTGGACGACAAGTACGACCTGAGCAAGGACCGGATCTTTGTCACCGGCTTCCAGGCGCTTGTGCGTTTGTGCCTGATGCAGAAGGAGCGCGACCGCCGCGCCGGGCTCAATACCGCGGGCTATGTCACCGGCTATCGCGGCTCCCCGCTCGGCGGCCTCGACAACCAGTTCCTGCGCGCCAGCCGGGCGCTGCAAAGCTCCGACATTTTGTTCCAGGCGGGGATCAACGAAGACCTCGCCGCCACCGCCTTGTGGGGCTCGCAACAGGCCGAGTTGCGCGGCGAAGGCAAGTTCGATGGCGTGTTCGGGCTGTGGTACGGCAAGGGCCCCGGCGTCGATCGCACCGGCGATGTCTTCCGCCACGCCAATTTCGCCGGCACCTCCAAACACGGCGGCGTGCTGGCGCTGATGGGTGACGACCACACCGCGGAATCCTCCACCACCGCGCATCAGTCCGAATATCACTTCATCGACGTGATGGTGCCGATCCTCAATCCCGCCGGCGTGCAGGAGATTCTGGATTACGGGCTGTACGGCTGGGCGATGTCGCGCTTCACCGGCACCTGGGTGGCACTCAAGTCCATGCACGAGACGGTGGAATCGACGGCGGTGATCGACGGCAGTCTCGACCGGGTCAACATCATCATCCCGACCGATTTTCAGGCGCCGCCCGGCGGTCTCAACATCCGGCTGGGCGACAGCGTGCTCGGGCAGGAGGCGCGGCTGCACGACTACAAGCGCGACGCCATGCTGGCCTTCATACGCGCCAACAAGCTCAACAAGATCATCACCTCGGGCGGACGCAATCCCAAGATCGGCGTCATCACCGTCGGCAAGAGCTATCTCGACGTGCGCCAGGCGCTCGACGAGCTCGGCCTCGACGAGGTCAAGTGCAACGATCTGGGGCTGCGGCTCTACAAGATCGCCTGCCCGTGGCCGATCGGCCGCCAGGATCTAATGGAATTCGCCGCCGGTCTCGATCTCATCATCGTGGTGGAGGAGAAGCGGTCGCTGATCGAGGTGCAGGTGCGCGAGGAGCTGTACGGCACCGCCAATCAGCCGATCTGCATCGGCAAGAAGGACGAGCGGGGCAACTGGCTGTTCCCTTCCAAGGGTGCGCTCGATGTCAACGAGGTCGCCATCTGCATCGGCGAGCGGCTGTTGAAATACGGCCGCAACGAGGACGTTGCCGAGCGGGTCGCGCGGCTGAAAGAAGCGCAGCGCACGCTCGACGAGATGCCGGACATCGCCCTGCGCGTTCCTTATTTCTGCTCCGGCTGCCCGCACAACAGCTCGACGGTGGTGCCGGAGGGCATGCGCGCCTATGCCGGCATCGGCTGTCACTACATGGTGCAGTGGATGGACCGCTCGACCCAGGGTTACACCCATATGGGCGGCGAGGGCGCCAACTGGATCGGCGAGGCGCCGTTCTCCACGCTGCCGCACGTCTTCCAGAACATCGGCGACGGGACCTACAATCACTCCGGCACCATGGCGATCCGCGCCGCGATCGCGTCGGGCGTCAATATCACCTTCAAGATCCTCTACAACGACGCCGTCGCCATGACCGGCGGGCAGAAGAACGATGGCGATCTCAGCGTGCCGCAGGTGGCGCGCCAAGTCGCGGCCGAAGGCGCCAAGCGCGTGGTCGTGGTCACCGATGAGCCGGACAAATACGATAAGAACGAAGACTGGCCGCGCGGACTGACCATTCATCACCGCGACGATTTGAATAAGGTGCAGATCGAGCTGGCGGGGGTGCCCGGCACCACCGTGCTGATCTACGACCAGACCTGCGCCGCCGAGAAGCGCCGGCGGCGCAAGCGCGGCCTGTATCCCGATCCCGACAAGCGCGTGATCATCAACGACCTGGTCTGCGAAGGCTGCGGCGATTGCGGTGTGCAGTCCAATTGCGTCTCGATCCAGCCGCTGGAGACCGAATGGGGCCGCAAGCGCACCATCGACCAGTCGAGCTGCAATAAGGACTTCTCCTGTGTGAAGGGTTTTTGCCCTTCGTTCGTCACCGTGCATGGCGCCAAGCCGAAGACGTCCGCTGCGGCGATCAAACCCGCCGCGCTGCCGGCGCTGCGCGATCCAAAACTGCCGGCGATCGGACACACCTACGGCATCATCGTCACCGGCGTCGGCGGCACCGGCATCGTCACCGTCGGCGCCATCATCGGCATGGCGGCGCATCTCGACGGCAGGGGCGTCGGCGTGATCGACATGGCCGGCCTCGCGCAGAAGGGCGGCGCGGTCTACAGCCATATCCGTATTGCCGAAAAGCCCGAGCAGATTCATGCTATCCGGCTCGCCGCGCATGCGGCCGATCTGGTGCTGGGCGGCGACATCGTCGTGGCCGGCAATAAGAAGGTGCTGGCTTCGGTGGAGCCCGGCATGACCACCATGGTGGTCAACCGCGCGGAGGTACTGCCCGGCGAGTTCACCCGCAATGCCGACTTCGCGCTACCGACCGAGCGGCTCAAGCGCGCCATCGCCAAGGCTACCGGCGGTGAGGCGTTCCATTTCCTCGATGCCTCGCGCATCGCCAATGCGGTGGCCGGGCAGTCGATCGCCGCCAACATGGTGATGCTGGGCTATGCCTATCAGATCGGCGCGCTGCCGCTGACGGTAGAGGCGATCGAGCGCGCCATCGAACTGAACGGCGAAGCCGCCGAGATGAACAAGACTGCGTTCCGCTGGGGCCGCCACGCCGCCGCCGATCCCAATGCGGTGGAGAAACTGATCGCGCCGGCGCCGGAGACGGTGACCCAATCGCACCGCCTGGCGCGCTCGTTCGAGGAGACGGTGGCACGGCGGGTCGCCTATCTCACCGACTATCAGGACGCGGCCTATGCGGAGCGCTACCGCGATTGGGTGGAGAAGGCGCGCGTGGCGGAAGCCGCCAAGGCGCCGCGCAAATGCGGGCTGGCCGAATCGGTCGCGCGCAATCTGTTCAAGCTGATGGCCTACAAGGACGAATACGAGGTGGCGCGGCTCTACAGCAATGGCGAGTTCTTGCGCCAAGTCGCGACCGAGTTCGGCGGCGACAAACTCAAGTTTGAATTTCATCTCGCGCCGCCGCTTCTGGCGCGGCGCGATCCGGCGACCGGCGCGCCGCGCAAGATCAGCTTCGGGCCGTGGATGCTGAGCGTGTTCACGCTGCTGGCGCGCCTGAAGTTCCTGCGTGGCGGCGCATTCGATCCATTCGGCTATGCGAAAGAACGGCGTATCGAGCGCAGGCTCATAGCCGATTACCAGGCGACGCTCGCGGAGGTGTTGGAAAATCTCACCGCGCATAACCACCATCTGGCGGTCGGTATCGCGGGAATTCCGGAAAAAATCCGCGGCTTCGGCCATGTCAAGCAGCGGCATCTGGTAACCGCCAAGGCCGACGAGGCCGCTTTGCTCGATCAATTCCGCGCCGGCTCGACGCACTATCTGAAAGCGGCGGAGTAGCGGCGAATATTCTTCGTCATCTCACTTTAGGACGACGCGCCGCTCGACGCCGGTGCTCAGGGTGCCGAGCTTGCGCGCATAGGCCATCACCTCGTTGACCAGCAGCGGCGAGTCGGTATCCGGCAACAGGCGCGGCGCATCGCGGAACATGCTGTAGTCGTCGCCGCCACGGCTGTTGAAATCGTTGATCGCCACCCGATAGGTCTTGTTGTCGTCGAGCGGGGCGCCGCCGACATTGATCGCGGTGGTCCGGTTGCCGGCGGGGCGTTGGGGATCGGCTTCCATGGTCAGTCCGGACACCTGCAGAAAGCGCCCGCTGGCGTTAGGCAGCATTGACAGCCCATTCTCCATCGCCCGCCTCAGGTCGCGGCCACTCAGCTCGATGGTCACCACGCGGTTGCCGAACGGCAATTCCGCCAGCACATCGCGGCGGGTCAGCGCCGTGCCGGGCGGATAGACTTTTCCCGCGCGGATGCCGCCGCCATTCATCAGCGCTACATCCGCCTTGGCCGAGGCGCGCATGGCGTCGGCGATCAGGTTGCCGATGGCGGCCTCGCCCGTGCGCACGGTGGCGCTGCGGCTATCAAGCGCGACCGCAGTGGTGGCGAGCGGGAAGTCCAGTTCCTTGGCCAGTTCCTGCTCGAATTTTGCCACCGCCGCGGCGACCTCCGGATCTGGCGTCACCGTGGCGGTGTCGATCACCCGGAACTGCGGCCACCACGTCGTCACGCGCTTGCCGTCCTCGACCTTAACGTCGATTGAGACATCCACGGCGGTGACGTAATGGGCGTCCTGGCTCGATTCGACCGCAGCGTTGCGGCCGTCGAAACTGATGAACAGGTCATGGTCGTGGCCGCTCAGCACGAGATCGACGGCGCGCGTTGCCATCAGCTCTTCGTCTTGCTTGCGGCTGGCATGCACCACCGCCACCGTGAAATCGGCGCCTTCGCTGCGAAGAAGTTCCGCCTGCGCGCGCGCGGTGGCGACCGTCGGCAGGAATCCGAGATCCTCGGACATCGACGTGCTCGGCGTGCGGTCGTAGCCGGCGCCGGTCAGCCCGATGCGCACGCCGTCGAAGCTCGCGATCGAGCGATCCTGGAAGCTGGGCAGCGGCTGTCCGTCGGGGCCGCGCAGGTTGGCGGCATAGAGCGGGAATTTGGCTTCCGCCATGCGCTGTAGAAAGACCGCCTTGCCGAAGTCGAATTCGTGATTGCCCGGCACGAAAATATCCGGGCGGATCAGATTGGTGAGCGCGATGATATGGGCGCCGCGGTCGAGCCCGGACATCAGCGAGGGAGACAGCGTGTCGCCGGCATGGGCGAAGATCACATGGCCGCCCTTGGCGCGTTCGGCCTTGACCACGGCCGCCAGCCGGGCGAAGCCGCCGCGGTGCCGGCCATCCGGCATCGCCTGCTCTGCCATCAAATAGATGTCGTTGACCAGGATGAAAGTGATTCGCGTCGACTGGGCGGCGGCGGACGCGACCACCAGGACCAGGATCAGCAGGGCAGCGGCAAAGCGGCGAATGGCGGGCATGGACATAATCTGTAAAGAAGGGGCGCCGGTGTTTAGCATGCATGCAAGTCGCGCCGCTATCGCGTATGCTCGGCCGGTTAACAGTGTAGGACCATGAATCAAGCCGCGCCCATCGTGCCTGAGGCGGCCACCGAGCTGCCGGCCGAGCAGCCCACGTCTTCGCCGTCATCGGCGCCCACGCCGGCGCCGGTGCGCACCGGCGTGCTGCTGGTCAATCTCGGCACGCCGGATGAAGCGACGCCTGCCGCAATTCGTCGTTACCTCAAGGAATTCCTCTCCGACCCGCGGGTGATCGAGGACCAGGGTCTGCTCTGGCAGTTCGTGCTCAACGGCATCATCCTGCCGCTGCGGCCGCGCCGCAAAGCGCGCGACTACCGCAAGATCTGGAACAACGAGCGCAACGAATCCCCGCTCAAGACCATCACGCGCTCGCAGGCGGAAATGCTCGGCTCGACGCTGGAGCCGATCGGCAAGCACCTGCATGTCGATTGGGCAATGCGCTACGGCAACCCCTCGATCGCCGCGCGGCTGGGCGATCTGCTCGAGCGCGGCTGCGAGCGCATCCTGGTGATTCCGCTCTATCCGCAATATTCGGCGGCCACCACCGCGACCGTCTGCGACGAAGTGTTTCGCCTGCTCAGCGGTGTGCGGCGGCAGCCGGCGCTGCGCATCGCCGCGCCTTACTATGACGATCAGGTCTATATCGAGGCGCTGGCCTCCTCGACCAGTGTCGCGCTCAGTCAGCTCGACTTTCAGCCCGACGTCATCCTCGCCTCGTATCACGGCATGCCGCAGGCTTATGTCGACAACGGCGATCCTTATGCCGAGCATTGCGCGAAGACGACCCAGCTCCTGCGCGAACAGCTTCGGCTCGACGATAGCAAGCTGCGGATGACCTTCCAGTCGCGTTTCGGCCGCGCCAAATGGCTGCGGCCCTACACCGACCAGACCATCAAGAGCCTGGCCAAGAGTGGGGTGAAGAACCTCGCCGTAATCACGCCGGGCTTCGCCGCCGATTGCCTCGAAACCCTGGAGGAGATCGCCATCGAGAACGCTCACATCTTCCGCCGCTATGGCGGCCAGAACTTCGCCGCCATTCCATGCCTCAACGACAGCGCGCCCGGCATGCTGGTGCTGTGGCAGCTGGCGCTGCGCGAGCTCAAGGGCTGGATCTGAAAATCGCGGGCGGGGCACTGGCAGTCAGGCGGCGCAATCCATAAATTGGGTCCCGGCTGGGATTTGGGAGGGGTTACCCATGTCTGTTTTTTTTGGCTTCGACATTTTCGCCATCGTCATCGTCGTGCTGGCGATCCTGACGCTGTTCGCCGGCGTCAAGACCGTCACCCAGGGTTATAACTGGACGGTCGAACGGTTCGGCCGCTACACCCGCACGCTGCCGCCCGGCCTCAACCTGATCGTGCCGTTCTTCGATCGCGTCGGGCGCAAGATAAACATGATGGAGCAGGTGATCGACATCCCGCAGCAGGAGGTCATCACCAAGGACAACGCCACCGTCACCGTCGACGGCGTCGCTTTCTTCCAGATCTTCGACGCTGCCAAGGCGAGCTACGAGGTTTCCAACCTGCATCAGGCGATCATCACCCTCAACATGACCAATATCCGCTCGGTCATGGGCTCCATGGACCTCGACCAGGTGCTGTCGCATCGCGACGAGATCAACGAGAAGCTGTTGCGCGTGGTCGATGCCGCGGTGGCGCCGTGGGGCGTCAAGGTCAACCGAATCGAGATCAGGGACATCGTGCCGCCGGCCGACCTGGTCGCCGCCATGGGACGGCAGATGAAGGCCGAACGCGAGAAGCGCGCCGTGGTGCTCGAAGCGGAGGGCCAGCGCCAGTCGGCGATCCTGAAGGCCGAAGGCCAGAAGCAGTCGCAGATTCTCGAGGCCGAAGGCCGCAAGGAAGCCGCCTTCCGCGATGCCGAAGCGCGCGAGCGAACGGCGGAAGCCGAGGCCAAGGCGACGACCATGGTGAGCGAGGCGGTCGCGTCCGGCGATATCGCGGCGCTCAACTACTTCATCGCCGAGAAATATCTCAAGGCATTCTCGCTGCTGGCGGAATCGCCCAACATGAAAACGCTGATCCTGCCGATGGAATCGACCGGCGTGCTCGGCTCGCTCGCCGGCATCGCCGAGATCGCCAAAGCCTCATTCGGCGATCCGAGAGGCGGCGACGGCAAGGGGTCGACACCGCCGACCCCGCCGGCGCGGCGGCCGACCGGCCCCGGCGCGCATTTCACGCCCGCGTGACGAGACAGCGATGCAAAGCCCTCTGATCTCCTGGATCGTTTCGCTCGGCGGCTGGAACTGGTTCATCCTGGCGGCGGTGCTGTTCGTGATCGAGACGCTGGCGCCGGGCGCCTTCATGATGTGGCTCGGACTTGCGGCGATTCTGGTCGGTGTCATTTCACTCGCCATCGACTGGTCGTGGCAGGCGCAGCTCATCGCGTTTGCGGTGTTTTCGGTGGCGGCGGTCCCGCTCTGGCGGCGTTATGCGCGCAACGTCCAGCAGCCGGCCGAGCAGCCGTTTCTCAATCGCCGCGCCGAGGGCTTTGTCGGCCGCAGCTTCACCCTCGACAAGCCGATCGTGGGCGGTGTCGGCGCGATCCGAATCGACGATACGGTGTGGCGAGTGCTGGGACCGGATTGTCCGGCCGGCAGTCGCATCCGGGTGGCGCGCATCGACGGCGCCAATCTGGTGGTTGAGGCGTCGTAGGCGCTGACAGTTTCTACCTCCCCCTTTCAGGGGGAGGGAGTTCAACGTCTCGTTAACCATATCCGTTCTAATTTCATTAACCAAAGCTCCGTGGAGCGCGTCCCGGCTCGCGCGGGGGCGCCCGCGGTATTTGACAACGTCTTGATCCGGAACGGCTTTCTCGACACGCGCGACGGGCGTCAGGGGCGGGAGCGCACAGGCCGGGAGCGGGGGTTTTAAGGTGCTGCGCCTTCGCCGACCGCCGCTGGCTCATGCGCTCCGCATCGGCGCGCTGATCGTGGCATTCGCCGCGGCCTCGGCGGCGCAAGCGCAAAGCCTCAACGACCCGCGCATGATGCGCCCGGCGCTCGACGGCGATCCCCTCAATCCGCCGCGGTTCCGCGCGACGGGAAGCGCGGCGCAAAATTCGGGCGCGGGAGCGCTGTTCGAAGCCCGGCCGGCCTTCGGGGCCGGCTCGACCGGTTTCGATTCCAGCAATATGAGCCGCCGCAAGAAGGCGCAGAAGGCCAAGGCCGCCGCCAAGGCGAAGACGCAAGCACAACCGGCGGCACAAGCTCCGGCAGCTCAGGCCGCAGCGACGCCGCAAAACGAGCAGCGGCGCGGCACATCGTTGTCGGATGCAGCCCCCGTCACGACGGCTTCGACTATGGCGCCATCTATTCCGCCGCGCCGCCGCCGTCCGGTTGACGACAAGCCGTTCGATCCGGTCGGCATCACCGCCGGCTCATTCCTGCTCTATCCGGCGATTGAATTCACCGGCGGCTACGACAGCAATCCGGCGCGCTCCACGACGGGTTCGGGCTCCTGGTTCACCAGCGTGGCTCCGGAGCTGCGGGCGCAATCGAATTGGCGGCGTCATGAGCTCACCGCCAATCTGCGCGGCAATTACACGGCCTATGAGTCCGCATCCGATCTGAACCGCCCCAATGCTGATGCCAAGGTCAACGGCCGCGTCGATATCTTCAGCACCACGCGCCTCGACCTCGAAGGCCGTTTCCTGGTTTCGACCGACAATCCGGGCAGCCCCAATCTGCAGGCCGGTCTGGCCAAGCTGCCGATCAACACGACGCTTGGCGGCAGCGCCGGCATGGTGCAGCGTTTCAACCGGTTTGAGCTTGGGCTCAAAGGCAGCGTCGATCGCACGCTCTACCAGCCTTCGACCTTCACCGACGGATCGACCGGCAGCAACGACGACCGCAACTTCAATCAATACGGCACGCAGCTGCGCGGCAGTTATGAACTGACGCCGGGCGCCAAGCCGTTCGCGGAGGTGGGCGCCGACCGGCGCGTGCACGACATCCCGGTCGACACGTTCGGCCTGCGGCGGGATTCCGACGGCTGGTATGGCAAGGTCGGCACCACGTTCGAATATTCGCAAAAGCTCACCGGCGAGATCGCGGCCGGCTATCTCACGCGCCGCTACCAGGACCCCACGCTGCAGCCGCTCGGCGGCGTCACCTTCGACGCCGCGCTGACCTGGATCGCGAGCGCGCTGACCACCGTCAAGCTCACCGCCAAGACCAGCGTCGATGAATCGCGGGTGGCCGGCGTCTCCGGCGTGTTCACGCGCGAGGTGACACTGCAGGTCGATCACGCCTTCCGCCGCTGGCTGATCGGTACCGGCAAGCTCACGCGCGCGCTCGACACCTACCAGGGCTCGGGACGCGAGGACGAGCGTTATGTGGCGTCGGCGGCGGTCACCTACATGCTGACGCGCGAGCTGCAGCTCAAGGGCGAGTATCGCCGCGCATGGATGCAGTCCAACGCGCCGGACAACGGCTACAAGGCCGACGTGGTGCTGTTGGGCGTGCGGCTGCAGCGCTGAGCAGGCCGTCGTGCGTCAGCTTTCGCCGAGCAGGCGCTTGAGCTCCGCGCGCATCGCCGGCGCGATGTCGTCGCGCGCCAGCGCGTAGCAGACATTGGCGGTGAGGAAGCCGACCTTGGAGCCGCAGTCGAAGCTTTGTCCCTCGAATTTCAAACCGTAAAACGGCTGCTTGCTCGCCAGCTCGATCATGGCGTCGGTGAGCTGGATCTCGTCGCCGGCGCCGGGCCGCTCAGACGCCAGCACCTCGAAAATCTCCGGCTGCAAAATGTAGCGGCCGGTGAGGGTCAAATTCGACGGCGCCTTGTCGGCGGGCGGCTTCTCCACCATCTCCGTGATCGAAAACAGCCTGCCCTTGCGCTCGCCGATGCCGACGACGCCGTACATGTGGATGCGCTCGCGCGGCGTTTCCTCGACGGCGACGATATTGGCGTTCTCGGGCAGTTCGCGCGCCGCATCGATCATCTGCGCGAGGCAGCCGCGCGGATGCTGCACCAGCACGTCGGGCAACAGCAGCGCGAACGGCTCGCGTCCGACCAGTTCGCGCGCGCACCACACCGCGTGGCCGAGCCCGAGCGGAACCTGTTGCCGGGTGAAGCTTGTGGTGCCGGGCGTGGGCAGATCCTGCGACAGCAGTTCCAGGTCTGCCAGTTTCTTGCGCTCGCGCAGGGTCATTTCGAGCTCGAATTGACGGTCGAAATGGTCCTCGATCACGCTCTTGTTGCGGCCGGTGACGAAGATGAAATGCTCGATGCCGGCCTGCCGCGCCTCGTCCACCACATGCTGGATCAGCGGCCGGTCGACTACCGGCAGCATTTCCTTCGGCATGGCTTTGGTGGCCGGCAGGAAGCGGGTGCCGAGACCCGCGACGGGAAAGACGGCCTTGCGAATCGGTTTCATGGCGCCGGAAATTGCAGGCTGAAATTTATCAACGGGCCCCGGAACGGCCGCAAAGCGCACGGCATTAACGGTCCCGCAACCATATATGTTCCCCATAGGAAAGCGAGCGATAACCCAAGCGGCACGGTGTCGAAGGCAGATAAAATGGCGCGATATTTTCGACCGATTGAATGGCTCGGCGCCACCGCTTTGCTGGCGGGGGCCTTGGGCGGTCCGGTTCTCGGTCAATCGAACAACACCGGGTTTCTTTTCAATCCGTTCGCGCCGGCCATCGGCTCGGTCACGCCGCCGGCGCCGGCTGTTCCGGCCTCACCGCCGCTCTGGAGCGGCGAATCCGGCGCGTCCGGCCATCCGCTGATGACGTCCGCCGCCATTCGCGCCGCCGCCGCAAATTTCGGCAATTGCATCCAGGAACTGTGGCCGCTGGCGCAGCGCCGCGGCGTGTCGCGCGCGGCATTCGACGCCTATACTGCGGGACTGACGCCCGATCTGCGGATCATGGACCTGCTCGACAGCCAGCCTGAATTCACCAAGTCGTTCTGGGAATATCTCGACATCCTGGTGAACGACGCGCGCATCGAGAACGGCCGCGCGATCCTGGCCAAGCATCGCCCGGTGTTTGACGCCGTCGAGAAAGCCTACGGCGTCGACCGGCATATCATCGCCGCCATCTGGGGCGTGGAATCGAACTACGGCACCCAGGTCGGCGAGCGCTCGGTGATCCGCTCCACCGCCACGCTCGCCTGCGTCGGCCGCCGGCAGAATTATTTTCGCGATGAGTTCCTATCCGCGATCGAGATTCTTGCGCGCGGCGACGTCAAGGCGGAGCACTTGAAGGGCTCATGGGCGGGCGCCTTCGGCCCGACCCAGTTCATGCCGACTTCGTTCAAGCGCTTTGCCGTGGATCATGACGGCGACGGCCGCCGCGACGTGGTGGAATCGGTGCCGGACCTGGTTGCCTCCACCGCCAACAATCTGAAGAAGGATGGTTGGGTCAGCGGCCAGACCTGGGGCTATGAGGTCGTGCTGCCGCAGGGCTTCAACTATCTGCTGGCCGACCGCTCGCGCACCATGACCATGGGCGAATGGGAGCGCGCCGGCATCCGGCGGCCCGGCGGCAAGGCGTTTGCGCGCGCCGGCGACCGCGCCTATCTGTTGGTGCCGGCGGGCGCGCAGGGCCCCGGCTTTCTGATGCTGCAAAACTTCCGCGCCATCATGAAATACAATCCGTCCGAGGCCTATGCGCTCGCCATCGGACATTTGGCCGACCGGCTGCGCGGCGGCGAGCCGTTCGCGCAGGCTTGGCCGCGCCATGAGCGCATCCTGTCGCGCACCGAGCGCTATGAATTGCAGCAGCTGCTGGCGCAGCGTGGCTACGACGTCGGCGAGCCGGACGGCCGGCTCGGCCCCAAGACCCGCATTGCGATCCGCCAGTTCCAGACCGCGATCGGGACGGTTCCCGACGGCTTCGCCTCGGCGACGGTGCTGGAGCGGCTGCGCTCCCGTTGAGTTTCCCGGGTAACCACCGGGCCATCTTCAAGTTGACATTTTTGTCGTAGTATTGGCCGATGGCGTGGCTGGCGGCTGCTTGGCGCCCCGGCTTTCATGAATCCCGGTCGATGGTTGCGATGCGCGCACAGGCAAAGTCCCGACGGCAGGTTGCGCAAGCGATGTTGCGCCGAGCGGCGCGGCCGATCGCGACCGGTATAGTGACGCTGGCCTTGCTCATTCCAGCCGACGCGCAGCTTTTCGACTTCTTCAGCAGCCGCCCGCGCCAACCGCAGCAGCAGCGGCAACAGCCCGACTTCAATCCGTTCTCGCCGTTCTTCTCGCCGACTCCGCGCGAGCAGCAGAAGGCGCAGCCGGTCGACAATTCGCGCGCGCCCGCGCCGGAGAAGCGCAAGGCCGACAGCGCGCCGGCGACGCCGGTGGTCGTGCTCGGCGATTCGATGGCGGATTGGCTGGCCTACGGCCTGGAAGACGCGTTTTCCGAGCAGTCTGATATCGGCATCGTGCGCAAGCACCGCACTGTGACCGGGCTCATTCGCTACGATTCGCGCCGCGAGGTGGAATGGCCGCAGGTGGTGCGCGAAACCATCGCCGCCGACAAACCGAAATTCCTGGTGATGATGATCGGCCTGCACGATCGCCAGGCGATCCGGGAACGCGCGCCGGTCCGTCCCGCCGCGGCGCGCCCCGGCGCGCCGCCGCAATCGCCGGCCGAGGCGAGTGAGGAACCGGCGCCTGCGCAGCAGGAGGACAATCCCGATCAGCCGTCGATCATCGCTCCCGAGCCAGGACGCACCTCCGCCACCGGACCGTTCGAATTCCGCAGCGAGCGCTGGGAAGCCGCTTACATCCGCCGCATCGACGCCACCATGGCGGCGTTGAAGACCGCGGGTGTGCCGGTGTTCTGGGTCGGCCTGCCGTCGCAGCGCGGTCCGCGCGCCAGCACCGAGGTCAGCTATCTCAACGATCTCTATCGCAGCCGCGCCGAACGGGCGGGGATCGTCTACATCGACATCTGGGACGGCTTTGTCGACGAGGCCGGCCGCTTTGCGCTGCAAGGGCCGGACTTCGAGGGCCAGATCCGCCGCCTGCGCTCCGGCGACGGCGTGCATTTCACCAAGGCCGGCGCGCGCAAGCTGGCGCACTTTGTCGAGCGCGAAATTCAGCGCAACATCGCCAACCGTGCGCTGCCGATGGCGCTGCCCTCGATCCTGGATCCCGGCCAGCAGGGGCCGGGCGCGCGGCCGGGCGGTCCGGCGCCGCGTCCGCTGGCCGGCCCGGTGGTGCCGCTGACGATCCCGACCGCGGGCCAGACCGAGCTTCTGGGCGGCGGCGTGCAGCGGCCGGCGCTGCTCGATCCGGTCGCCATCCGCGTGCTCAACCGTGGCGAGCCGATCAATGCCGCGCCCGGGCGGGCGGATGATTTCAGCTGGCCGCGCGGCACTACGGCGATTGCCGATCCGGCTCCGGCCGCGCCGGCGACTGCGACCTCCGCCGCCCCGGACACCGCACCCGCGAATGCCGGGCAAGCCGCACCCGCGCAGCAGCGCAAGGCGCCGGCGATCCGGCAGCAGCCGCGCGCCAATACCGGCGAGGGCGCGCCGCCGCGTCCGCCGCGGGCCTTGAGCCCGTCGGCAGCGGCCCCGCAAGGCACGCTGCGCTGAGGAAAGTCGTGGCCGCGCCGCGCGATCAGCGCGGCAGGGTGGTCGCGCCCATCAGGAATTTGTCGACTGAATGCGCGGCCTGGCGGCCCTCGCGGATCGCCCAGACCACCAGCGACTGGCCGCGCCGCATGTCGCCGCAGGCGAACACTTTCGCATTGGAGCTCTGATAGGCGAAAGTGTCGGCTTTGATATTGCCGCGCGTATCGAGCGCGAGCTTCAGCTGTGCGACCATGCCCTCGTGCACCGGATGCACGAAGCCCATGGCGAGCAGCACGAGATCGGCGTCAAGCTCGAACTCGGTGCCCGGCACCGGTTTGAACTTGCCGTCGACGCGCAGGCAATGCAGCTTCTTCACCGCGCCGTTATCGCCGGCGAATTTTGCCGTCATCACGGCGAATTCCCGCTCGGCGCCTTCCTCGTGGCTTGATGAGGTGCGCATTTTCAGCGGCCAGTCGGGCCAGGTCAGCAGCTTGTTTTCCTTCTCCGGCGGCTCCGGCATGATCTCGAAATTGGTCACCGACAGCGCGCCCTGGCGGATCGAGGTGCCGATGCAGTCGGAGCCGGTGTCGCCGCCGCCGATCACCACCACATGCTTGCCGGTGGCCAGGATCGGCTCGCCCGTGTCCTGCGGCTCGCCGCTCACGCGCCGGTTCTGCTGCGGCAGGAAATCCATGGCAAAATGAATGCCCTTGAGCTCGCGCCCGGGGATCGGCAGGTCGCGCGCCTTTTCGGCGCCGCCGGCGAGCACGACCGCGTCGTAGTCCGTGAGCAGCGTCTCCGCCGGCAGGTTGACGCCGACATGGGCGCCATAATGGAAGGTGACGCCCTCGGCCTCCATCTGCACGACACGCCGGTCGACGTGGTGTTTTTCCATCTTGAAGTCGGGGATGCCGTAGCGCAGCAGTCCGCCGGCCTTGGCGAACTTCTCGAACACATGCACGTCGTGGCCGGCGCGCGCCAATTGCTGGGCGCAGGCCATGCCGGCCGGTCCGGAGCCGACGATGGCGATGCGCTTGCCGGTCTTGACCGCGGGCGGCTCGGGCTTCGCCCAGCCTTGCTCGATGGCGCGATCGGCGATGGCGCATTCGATGGTCTTGATGGTGACCGGATTGTCGTCGAGGTTGAGCGTGCAGGAGGCTTCGCATGGCGCCGGGCAGACGCGGCCGGTGACTTCCGGGAAATTGTTGGTGGAATGCAGGTTGCGCGCGGCTTCCTGCCAGTTGCCGCGATAGATCAGGTCGTTCCAGTCCGGGATCTGGTTGTTGACCGGGCAGCCGGTGTGACAGTAGGGCACGCCGCAATCCATGCAGCGCGCCGCCTGTTTCTTGTTCTCCTCCTCGGGCAGCGGCAGGACGAATTCCCGCCAATGCTTAATGCGCTCCTCGACCGGCTCGTAGTCGCGGTCGTTGCGTTCGTATTCGAGGAAACCGGTAATCTTGCCCATCGCGCCGCTTATGCCTTGCCGATGCAGCGACACAAAACACGATCCTCATCCTGAGGAGCCGCGCGCATGCGCGGCGTCTCGAAGGATGGCGACACGCACCGAGCCTGCGGCCATCCTTCGAGACGGCCCGCCAAACGGCGGGCCTCCTCAGGATGAGGTCCGAAGTTGATGGCGCGCGCCGGCTTCATTCCGCAGCCTGCATGGTGGCAGCCTTCGCCATCTCGGCGAGCGCGCGGCGGTATTCGACCGGCATCACCTTGCGGAACATCGGGCAATATCGTTTCCAATCGGCCAGGATTTCCGCCGCCCGCCGGGAGCCGGCGAGCCGCGCGTGCCGGCTGATCAGCAGGTGCAGACGCTCGGCGTCATAGCGCGTCAAGTCTTCCAGCACCTCGACCCGGCCCGAAGTTTCCAGGTCGTGGATGTGATGATAGGCGCGCTCGGCGACCTCTTCTTCCGCCGGCACCGGTTCGAGCTCCACCATCGACATGTTGCAGCGCTGCTCGAAAGTGCCGTCTTCGTCCAGCACATAGGCGATGCCGCCCGACATGCCGGCGGCAAAGTTGCGGCCGGTATTGCCCAGCACCACCACGATGCCGCCGGTCATGTATTCGCAGCAATGGTCGCCGGCGCCCTCGACGACGGCGATGGCGCCCGAATTGCGCACCGCGAAGCGCTCGCCGGCGACGCCGCGGAAATAGCATTCGCCCTCGATGGCGCCGTACAGCACGGTATTGCCGACGATGATCGACTGTTCGGGTACGATGCCGGCATCGGCGGCCGGGCGCACGATGATGCGGCCGCCCGAAAGACCCTTGCCGACATAGTCGTTGGCGTCGCCTTCCAGCTCGAAGGTCACGCCGCGCGCCAGCCAGGCGCCAAAACTCTGCCCCGCGGTGCCGGTGAGCTTGACATGGATGGTGCCGGCCGGCAGCCCTTCGTGGCCGTAACGCTTGGCGATTTCGCCCGACAGCATGGCGCCGGCGGTGCGGTCGGTATTCTTGATGGTGGTCACGATGCGCACCGGAGCGCCGCGATCGAGCGCGGCCCGCGCGTCGGCGATCAGCCGGCGGTCGAGGATCTTGTGGATCTTGTGATCCTGCGGCTCGCATTTGTGGATGTTGACGCCGGGGCCGGCCTGCGGCTTGAAGAACAGCTTGGAGAAATCGAGGCCCTTGGCCTTCCAGTGCTCGACCACCTGGTATTTGTCGAGCATCTGCATCTGCCCGATCATCTCGTCGAAGGTGCGAAAGCCCATCGCCGCCATCAGCTCGCGCACCTCTTCGGCGACGAAGAAGAAGAAATTGATCACGTGCTCGGGCTGGCCGACGAAACGCTTGCGCAGTACCGGGTCCTGGGTGGCGACGCCGACCGGGCAGGTGTTGAGATGGCACTTGCGCATCATGATGCAGCCGGCCGCGATCAGCGGCGCGGTTGAGAAGCCGAACTCGTCGGCGCCAAGCAGCGCGCCGACCACCACGTCGCGCCCGGTGCGGATGCCGCCGTCGACCTGCACCGCAATGCGCCCGCGCAAGCGGTTGGCCACCAGCGTCTGATGGGTTTCGGCCAGGCCGATCTCCCAAGGCGAGCCGGCGTGCTTGATCGAGGTCAGCGGCGAGGCGCCGGTGCCGCCTTCGAAGCCGGCGATGGTGACATGGTCGGCGCGCGCCTTGGATACGCCGGCGGCGACCGTGCCGACGCCCACTTCGGAGACGAGCTTCACCGAGACAAGACCGTCGGGATTGACGTTCTTGAGATCGAAGATGAGCTGCGCCAGGTCCTCGATCGAATAGATGTCGTGATGCGGCGGCGGCGAGATCAATCCGACGCCGGGCGTCGAATGGCGCACGCGGGCGATGGTCTTGTCGACCTTGTGCCCGGGCAATTGGCCGCCTTCGCCGGGCTTGGCGCCCTGCGCCATCTTGATCTGCATCATGTCGGAATTGACCAGATATTCCGTGGTCACGCCGAAGCGGCCGGACGCCACCTGCTTGATCGCCGAGCGCATGCTGTCGCCGTTCGGCAGCGGCTTGAAGCGGTCTGTTTCCTCGCCGCCTTCGCCGGTGTTCGACTTGCCGCCGATCCGGTTCATGGCGATGGCGAGCGTGGTATGCGCCTCGCGTGAGATCGAGCCGAACGACATGGCGCCGGTCGAAAAGCGTTTCACGATGCTCTGTGCCGGCTCGACCTCCTCGAGCAGCACGGCCTGGCGGCCGTCGTCCAGCGCGTCCTTGAGACGGAACAGGCCGCGGATGGTGAGCAGCCGCTCGGATTGCTCGTTGCTGACCTTGGCATAGGCCCGGTATTGGTCGGGCAGGTTGCCGCGCACGGCGTGTTGCAGCGCCGACACCGTCTGCGCGTTCCACACATGGTCCTCGCCGCGCACGCGGAGCTGATACTCGCCGCCGACATCGAGCGCGGTCTTGTAGATCGGCGCGTCGCCGAAGGCGTCGCGGTGCCGCTGCACGGTTTCCTCGGCGATCTGCGGGAGGCCGACGCCCTCGATGCGGGTGGCGGTACCGGTGAAATACTCCGCCACGAAATCCGACTTCAGGCCGACCGCGTCGAAAATCTGCGCGCCGCAATAGGACTGGTAGGTGGAGATGCCCATCTTGGACATCACCTTCAGCAGGCCTTTGTCGATCGACTTGATGTAGCGTTTGAGGATTTCCTTGTTGTCGAGCTTCTGCGGCAGCTCGTCCTTGATGGCGGTGAGCGTCTCGAAGGCGAGATAGGGATTGATCGCCTCGGCACCGTAGCCGGCCAGACATGCAAAGTGATGTACCTCGCGCGGCTCGCCGGACTCGACCACCAGCCCGACCGAGGTGCGCAGGCCCTGGCGGATCAGGTGGTGATGCACCGCGGCGCAGGCGAGCAGCGACGGGATGGCGATGTTCTCGGCGCTGGCGCGGCGGTCCGACAGGATGATGATGTTGATGCCTTCGCGCACGGCGGTCTCGGCGCGCGCGCACAGCCGGTCGAGCGCATCCTTCAGCCCTTCGGCGCCGTGTTCGGCCGGCCAGGTGATGTCGAGGGTACGCGATTTGAAATGCCCGTCACCGACCTCGGAAATGGTGCGGATCTTTTCCAGGTCGCCGTTGGTCAGGATCGGCTGGCGCACTTCCAACCGCTTTGAGTGCGACAGCCCTTCGAGATCGAACAGGTTCGGCCGCGGCCCGATGATCGAGACCAGGCTCATCACCAGCTCTTCGCGGATCGGGTCGATCGGCGGATTGGTGACCTGGGCGAAGTTCTGCTTGAAATAGGTGAACAGCAGCTTCGGCCGGTCGGACAGCGCGGAAATGGGCGTGTCGTTGCCCATGGAGCCGACCGCTTCCTCGCCGGTGGTCGCCATCGGCGACATCAGGATGCGCAGGTCTTCCTGGGTGTAGCCGAAGGCCTGCTGGCGATCGAGCAGCGCCAGGTTCGACAGGCTCGCCTCTCCGGACGCCGTCGGCAGATCCTCCAGCACCAGCTGGGTGCGATCGAGCCACTTCCTATAGGGGTGGCTGCTGGCCAGCGTCGCCTTCAACTCGTCGTCGGGAATGAGCCGGCCCTGATCCAGATCGACCAGCAGCATCTTGCCCGGCTGCAGCCGCCATTTGGTGACGATGTCCTTCTCGGGGATCGGCAGCACGCCCATCTCGGACGCCATGATGATGCGGTCGTCGCGGGTGACGAAGTAGCGGGCCGGGCGCAGGCCGTTCCTATCGAGCGTGGCGCCGATCTGCCGGCCATTGGTGAAGGCGATGGCGGCGGGGCCGTCCCACGGCTCCATCAGCGCGGCGTTATATTCGTAAAAGGCGCGCCGCTCCTCGTCCATGAGCGGATTGCCCGCCCAAGCTTCGGGGATCATCATCATCACCGCATGCGCGAGCGGATAGCCGCCCTGCACCAGGAATTCGAGCGCATTGTCGAAACAGGCGGTGTCGGACTGGCCCTCGTAGGAAATCGGCCACAGCTTGCTGATGTCCTCGCCGAACAATTCCGACGACACCGAGGCCTGCCGCGCCGCCATCCAGTTGAGGTTGCCGCGCAGCGTGTTGATCTCGCCGTTGTGGGCGATCATCCGGTAGGGGTGCGCGAGCGACCAGGTCGGGAAAGTGTTGGTGGAAAAGCGCTGGTGCACCAGCGCCAGCGCGCTCTCGAATTCCGGATCGTGCAGGTCGGGATAATAGGTGCAGAGTTGGTCGGCCAGGAACATTCCCTTGTAGACGACGGTGCGGCAGGAGATCGACACCGGGTAATAGCCCGACAGCCTTCGCTCGCGCCGCGAATAGATCGCGTTGGAGATCGACTTGCGCAGGATGTAGAGCCGGCGCTCGAAATCGTCCTCGTTCTTGATCTTTTTGCCGCGGCCGATGAACACCTGCTGGTGCACCGGCTCGGTCGGCTTCACCGAGACGCCCAGCGTCGAATTGTCGGACGGCACGTCGCGCCAGCCGATCAGCGTCAGGCCCTCGCGCTTGATCATCTGCGCGTAGATATCGCGGATCACCTGCCGCCAGTCCGGGTCCTGCGGCATGAACAGCACGCCGACGGCATATTCGCCGGGCTTCGGCAGGCCAAAGCCAAGTCGCTTGGCCTCCTTGGCGAAGAACTTGTGCGGGATCTGCACCAGGATGCCGGCGCCGTCGCCGGCGCGCGGATCGGCGCCGACCGCGCCGCGATGTTCGAGATTGCACAGGATGGAGAGCGCATCGTCGACGATCTTGTGCGACGCCTTGCCCTTGATGTCGGCGATGAAGCCGACGCCGCAGGAATCCTTGTCGAGCGCGGGATCGTAGAGGCCCTGTGCGGGCGGCAGTCCGGGATCGGCGCTGTCGGCAAAGGCAAGCCGGCTCGCTTCGTTGACGCTCGCGTCACGCGAAGCGGTGCGTCCGACGTGCTCGCTGTCGAACCGGGCCGCGTCCATCGCCTTCCTCATCCTCATCGCTCGTCGGCGCACCCGCCCCGTTCCGCAGCGCCGATCGGCGCCACGGCTGGAGCGAACCGCATTGTCATGGGCGGCCTTGTCGCCCGCCGTTCGCCGGCTGGGCGCGTGGCCGCTCGTGTTGGGCTTCGCCGGCGACGCGCCCCCGGCGCACCGCCCGCCACCGCCCATCGGCTGGCCGATCAGCCCTTGCTCGCCTAGGGCAGACCCGCCAACTGGGACAGCATTACTGTCCTAAATCACCATGCCAAATTTTAGCCACGGAGACAAGAGTTCGCCTAACTCTAAATTGGTCCCGTGCGCTGCTTCCCACCAGCTGGGGCCGGGCTTGGCAAGACCGCCGGGAAAACTCGCGAGTGCCGCCCCGGGTTTCACGGGACGGCGGTGAATCACGAGGCCGCCAACTATAATTCGGCGTGTCCATCGCCGATTCGCCGGGTCGGCCAGAAAAGGTGCTTCAATGACCGCCTTCGCAACGCGTCCGCCGGCCGCTTCGCAGTCCACGATCGCACTGATCGTCGCCAAGCTGGTCGCGCTATGTGCGGTGATCCCTTACGCGCTGGTGGCGGTCGGCCTGCGCTTTGTCATGGCGCGGACTTTTTTCGTTTCGGGTCAAAGCAAGATCGAGGGTCCGGTGGTGCAGAGCCCGATCCCGGGCGTGGATTTTTCGTTCGTGCTGCCGGCCGGCATCAAGGACAGCACCTTTCAACTGTTCCAGACGCAATATGCGGCGCTGCCGATGCCGCCGACACTCGCCGCCTATCTCTTCACCTATGCCGAGTTCGTACTGCCGGTCTGCCTGCTGCTCGGTTTCGCGACGCGCTTCTCCGCCTTGGGTCTCCTGATCATGACGGTGCTGATCCAGGTCTATGTCCTGCCCACGGCGTTCTGGACTACGCACGTCTACTGGATTGCGATCCTGATGGTGCTGCTGTCCGTGGGTCCGGGCTCGATCTCGGTGGACCGACTGATCCGTTACGTCTACGAGAAGTGAGCGCCCGCAACTGCATTGCGGCGCTCCTGTGTCAGGGCTTGCCCGATTTTCGTCGCTACGCCTTCCTAGGCTGACCTTCGTCTGGACGAGGGAGAGGTGTCTTGAAAAAACTATTCGCGATCTGCATCGGTCTCGTGGTGCTCGGCGTCGGCGGCGTGCAAACCGCGCCGGCGCAGCCGATCTATGTCCGCCCGGACATCGGCAGCCCCGGCATGCCATCCTATGAAGTCATTGCCATTGTGCGCTCGGCCGGCTTGACGCCGCTGACGCGGCCGCTGCGGCGCGGACCGACCTATGTGCTGCTCGCCGCCGACCGGCGCGGCCGCGACGTGCGGGTGGTGGTCGATGCCTATGCCGGCGATATCGTCAGCGTGCGCCCGGTCTATGCCTCACGCTTCCAAGGCGGGCCATACGGTCCGCCCGCGCGGATGATGCCGCCCGAGCCGGTCTACGGTCCCGGCGCCCACATCGCGCCGCCCTTGCGCGACGATGACGGCGGCCCGCGGGTGATCTACGGACCGCGCGGCAATACCGAGCGCAATATTTCTCCACCGCGCAACGTACCGAATACCCGCACCGCCAGCGCCCCGCCGGTTGCCCAGCCTGCGCCCACGCCGCTGCCGCGCCCGCGCCCGAGCATTGCGGCGACGCAAGCTCCGGCCGAGCCCGCTCCGGCGTCACCCGCCCCACAGGCGGTTCCGGCTGCCACACCGGCTGCGCCCGAAACCGCCCCGCCGGCCGCCACAGAAACCGGCCCGGCCCGGCCGACAACCCCGCAGGCCGATCCACCCAAGCGGTGAGTTGTTTTCACACAAAATAAAAGCGCCCCGGCAATCCGGGGCGCTCGCTTATGATTCGAAGGATCGGATCGGGTCCGCTTAGGCGGCCTTGGTCTCGACCTGCCTGGGTGAGCCGTTGCCGGTGCCGATGCGAATCTGGCGCGGCTTCATCGCCTCCGGAACCTCGCGCACGAGATCGACGTGCAGGAGACCGTTTTCGAGATGGGCGCCCTTGACTTCGACATGGTCGGCCAGCTGGAACACGCGCTCGAAGGTGCGCGCGGCGATGCCCTGGTAGAGCGTCTCGCTCTCGGGCGCTTCTGCCTTGGCCTGCTTCTCGCCGCGCACGGTCAGGGTGTTCTCCTTGGTGACGATCGACAGATCGGCCTCCGAGAAGCCCGCGACGGCGATACTGATGCGATAGGCGTTCTCGCCGGTCCGCTCGATATTGTAGGGCGGGTAACCCGGCGTGCCGTCGTTACCGGCCAGGTCGTTGAAGATGGAAAACAGCCGGTCGAAGCCGACGGTGGACCGGTAGAGGGGAGCAAGATCGAAAGTTCGCATGGCATATCCTCCAAGTTGAGCGAAATGCGGGTGGTCCGCCGAATGGCCGGACCGAGTCCTGCGCAGCCTTTTGGGAGCCTGCGCGGACTTCCATGTGGGAGGGGAAAATCGGCCGCGCAAGGGGGTCGATCTTGCCCTGGCCGGCGGCAAGCGGACCCCCGCAAAGCCGCTCAGGTCAGTCGAAATCCGCCGTTCACGAGCCTTTCATTGAGCCTGGCCGGGCGGCTGCTATAAGGCCCCCAACCCGCCCACATCCCTGGCCATGACCCTCGTCTCCATCCCTGCCAATCCGGTGCCTGAAGACGTGGTCACAGGCACGCTGAAGACGCCTGACGGGGTGTCGCTGCGCTTTGCCCGCTGGGCGCCGCCGCCCGGCCGCAAGGGCACCGTCTGCCTGTTCCAGGGCCGCGCCGAATTCATCGAGAAATATTTCGAGACGGTGCGCGATCTGCGCGCGCGCGGCTTTGCGGTCGCCACATTGGATTGGCGCGGGCAGGGCCTGTCGCAGCGCGAGCTGCGCAATTCGCATAAGGGCCATGTGCGAAATTTTTCCCAATATCACACCGATCTCGAGACCTTCATCCATCAGATCGTGCTGCCGGATTGCCCGCCGCCGATCTATGCGCTGGCGCATTCCATGGGCGCATCGGTGCTGCTGCGCGCCGCGCATCAGGGACATCGCTGGTTCGATCGCATGGTGCTGCTGGCGCCGTTGATCTCGCTGCCGGGTTTGCGCCGCTCGGCCCCGACGCGCATCGCGGTCAAGGCGATGCGTCTGCTCGGTCTCGGCGGCGCCTATGTGCCGGGTGGCGACGCATCGGTGATCATGCAGCGTCCGTTCATCGGCAATCTGCTGACCTCCGATCCGGTGCGTTACGCCCGCAACATCGCGGTGCTCGATGCCGAGCCGCAATTGGCGGTCGCCTGGCCCACGGTGGCCTGGGCCGACGCGGCCTTCAAAATGATGAGCCAGCTGTCGGAGCCGAGCTATCCGGTAAAAATCCGCCAGCCGATCCTGGTCGTGGCGGCGGGGCAGGACCGCATTGTTTCGACGCCGGCGATCGATGCCTTTGCCGTGCGGCTGCGCGCCGGTTCGCATCTCATCGTGCCGGGCGCGCGGCACGAACTGCTGATGGAGCAGGACCGCTTTCGCATGCAGGTGCTGGCGGCGTTCGACGCCTTCGTGCCGGGAACGCCGATGTTTGCGTGAACGGCGGCCGCGCTCGCGCTGCAGCGCGTTCGCGACAAGATCAGCCTTTCAGCAGCTCCATCGCCGCCGCGTGCACGCGCGCGTCGCCGGCTGCGATGATGCGGCCGCCGGCATGCGGCGGTCCGTTGTCCCAGCTGGTGATGATGCCGCCCGCGCCGGCGATGATCGGAACCAGCGGCAGCACGTCGTAGGGTTTCAGCTCGGTCTCGATGACCAGGTCGACGTGGCCGGCCGCCAGCATGCAATAGGCGTAGCAGTCGCCGCCGTAGCGCGAGAGTCGTGTCGCGTCCTCGACCCGGCCGAAGGCCGCGCGATCGGCGCTGTTCATCAGCCGCGGACTGGTGGTGAACAACACGGCCTCCGCCAGCGTCGCGCAGGGACGCACGCGCAATTCGCGCTCGCCGGCCGGGCCGCTATAACGCGCCGCGCCGCCGTCGCCGCTGAAGCGCTCGCCGGTGAACGGCTGGTTCATCACGCCGAACACCGGTTCGCCGAACCGCATCAGCGCGATCAGCGTGCCCCAGGCCGGCATGCCGCACATGAAGGACTTGGTGCCGTCGATCGGGTCGAGCACCCAGACATATTCCGCGTCGGCGCGCTCGTCGCCGTACTCCTCGCCGACGATGCCGTGATCGGGAAAGGTGCCGCGAATCAGCGCCCGCATCGCCGCCTCTGCGGCATGGTCGGCGGCGGTCACCGGATCGAAAGCGCCGGTCTTGCCCTTGTCCTCGATGCTCAATGCAGTGCGGAAAAACGGCAGAATGGTCTCGCCGGATACCCCGGCCAGCCGGTCGACGAAGGCGGAAAAATCAACAGCCGTCATGACTTACCTTGGCCTCAGCCGGCTGTGGGGAAGGACCCGGCCATGCGCCTCGCGCATGGCCCGCCGCCTTGGAGCCCTTGCTTTTGGTGCGGCGCGGTGTCAAATTATTGCAGTGCGGTAACGCGAGCGATCGTTGTTACCGCTGCCCTCCTTGGGCGTTTCCTCCCTAGACTTGGGCCGCTTGCATCGCAAGCGGCCCTTTTTTCTTGTCTTTGCAACGTGCGTCGCGCCGGCAACGCTTCTCGACCGCCGTTACTCAGCGGCGGCACGATAAGGCCGCAGCTCCTGGATCGGGATTTCGGCGAGGCGGTCCGCCAGCAATTCCAGGTCGGCCGCCAGGCTGCTGAACGATGCCGACCGTTCATAGCGGCGCTCGTCCATGTACAACGCGCGGTTAATCTCAAGCTGGATTGCATGCAGTCCGACGGAGGGGTTGCCGTAGTGCTCGGTGATGAAGCCGCCGGCATAGGGCTTGTTGCGGCTGACCACATAGCCGCGGGCGCGCAGCGTCGTCTCGATCGTCTCCGACACCACGGCGACGCAGCTCGTTCCGTAACGGTCGCCGAGCACCACATCGGCGCGCGGACGTTCGTCCTTGGCGCCGGCGGTGGACGGCATCGAATGACAGTCGATCAGCACCGCCGCGCCGAAATCCCGGTGCACGCGGGTGAACAGGCGCCGCAGTGCGCGATGGTAAGGCTTGTAGAGCCCCTCGATGCGGCGGATGGCGTCGTTCACCGGAATGCGCTGGCCGTAGATTTCCTGGGCATCGCCGACCACGCGCGCCACCGTGCCGAGACCACCGGCAACCCGCATGGAGCGGGTATTGGCGAAGGAGGGCAGGCGGCCCTCGAACATGCGCGGATCGAGCTCATAGGGCTCGCGATTGACGTCCACATAGCAGCGCGGGAAGTGCGCCCGCATCAACGGATGGCCGCGGCGCACGACACCCACGATCAGTTCGTCGACGAACGAATCCTCCGACCGCCGCAGCGTCGCCACGTCGAGCCGCGAGGCGGTCAGGAAGGCGGGTGGATAGACGGTGCCGCTGTGCGGCGAGTTGAAGATGACCGATCCACGCCAGTCGTCGGGCTCAAGGATCTCGAACGGCGGGTCAAGCTCGTCTTTGGCTTCGCGCATGGGGAGGGGTCACCTTGCCCTGACAGCAGTAAACCATGATTGCGGATGCCGCTCTTTGCCCGCCCCGATCCGGCTAAACACTGTATTGTCCATCGGTGCCAAGCCGATGCCAAGAACTTAGTTCCGGTTCACCCGTTGTTTACCGGGTATCCGGCTTATGACACCAGGGACCCAGGGGGGCGGCCGTTCAGGCTGACCGAGACAAGCCGAAAATGCCGAAAATTCTCCTCGCCGAAGATGATACGGATATGCGGCGTTTTCTGGTCAAAGCGTTGCAGAACGCCGGCTATGAGGTGATCTCCTACGACAACGGACTGTCGGCCTATCAACGGCTGCGCGAGGAACCCTTCGAGCTCCTGCTCACCGACATCGTGATGCCGGAAATGGACGGCATCGAGCTGGCGCGGCGCGCCTCCGAGCTCGATCCCGACATCAAGATCATGTTCATCACAGGCTTCGCCGCGGTGGCGCTCAACTCGGATTCGGCTGCGCCGAAAAACGCCAAGGTGCTGTCCAAGCCGGTGCATCTGCGCGAACTGGTCAGCGAAGTGCAGAAAATGCTGGCGGCGTGATCCCGGCCGGCCGGCGCCCGGCGCTTGCCTGATACTTGTCCAACCGATATGACGAATGACCCGCAACTCACGGGCCCGGGCGCGTAGCTCAGCGGAAGAGCACTACCTTGACATGGTAGGGGTCACAGGTTCGATCCCTGTCGCGCCCACCATCATCCTGCGCCACAGACGGGCAGCAGATCCTCGATGGACGGCGGCGGTTACATCCTGGTCAGCGGACGGTGGGACAACACGGTCGCCATCGTCGACCTGAAACAGGCGCCGCTGCCGGCCAATGACGGCACGCCAAACGCCATCGTCAGCCGCGTGCGCGTCACCCCCGATATCAACATCGACGGCGAACGAATGCCGGCGAGCGGTCAGCCGGTGAACCTGGCCGTGCCGCGCGCCGGGCGCTTCGCCTACGTGGTCAATCATTCCGGGCGCGCGACGCCGGCGGCGGCTGCGGCGTTCCAGCATGGTCATCCCGGCCTTATCGCGGTGCTCGATCTCGCGGCAGCGCTCGACCCCGCCAACGACGGCACTTTGAATGCGATTGCCGATTTCATCCCGACCGGAATGGCCGGGCCGGTCGGCATTGCACTGACTCCCGACGAACGTTTCGTGCTGGTGACGTCGGCTGAAGCCGCCGAGCGCGAAGACGGCGGTCGCGAGATTGCGGTGATCGACACTGCGGCGCGCACCGTGGTGCGGAAGATTCCACTAGGCGTGCGAGGAAACGGCGCAAGCGATCCGCAACCGAGCCCGCATGCCGGCCCGCATCCGAGCTTCGGCCATTTTCCCGATCCGAATGGCATTGCCGTCAGCAAGCAGGGTTATGTCTTCACCGCCAATGGCGGCACCGGCGACGTCTCGGTGATCGATCTCAAGCGGGCACTGGCCGGCGAGCCGCGCGCGGAGATCGCGCGCGTGCCGGTCGAGACCGGCCCGTTCGGACTTGCGGTCAGCCCAGACGGCAAGCTGCTGGCGGCAGCGAGCCGCGAAAGCGCGCGTAGCGGCGTTGAAGGGCGCACCATATCGCTGATCGACATCGGCCGCGCAGCCACGGGCGCGGCCGATGCGGAACGCGCACGCGTCGCGGTAGGAAGCGACGATCCACGGGTCGCCACCCGGCCGTTCGCGGTTGCTTTCACCCGTGACGGCAAGCATGTCGTTGCAACATGCTTCCGCAGCAACACCGTATCGCTCATCGATGTCGTCGCCGCACTCGCCGGCCACCCCGCCGAGATCGCGCGACTGGCGCTGAGCGCGCCCGACGGAAAACCATCGCGTCCGCGCGGCGTGGTCATCACACCGGACGGCCGTTATGCCGCCATCACCGGCGGCGCCAAGAGCGGTCCCGGCAGCAGCGTGCTGTTCCTGGTCGATGTCGCGACATTCAAGCCCGCGGGTTGCGTCACCGGCCTGGGCAACGAGTCCTATTTTCTCGATGTCCTACCCAGCACGGCACTGGCCACATTCAAGCTGCCGGCCAAAGATTGACAGTCCGGGGCTCGCTGCCTATGAAACGTTCACGTTTTTGGCCATTGATCGGCCGCGCCCATTAATCAGCGCGCCTTGGCGCAGCCTGTACGGAACGAGTGTCATGAAAGTTCGCAATTCGCTGAAATCCCTGCGCGGGCGCCACCGCAACAACCGTCTGGTGCGTCGCAAGGGCCGGGTCTATGTGATCAACAAGACCCAGCCCCGGTTCAAGGCGCGCCAAGGCTGAGCGCCAAGGCTGAGCGCCTCGCCAGCCGACATCTTCACGCCGCTTTGACCAAATCTGATCTTTGCCCGGGTGCGGCAGAGCGATAAATTACGCCCCATGGGCCAGCGATTCCACGCCATCGTCCTGTCAGCGATGCTCACCGCGGCGACCGCTGCTGCCGCTCCCACATTCGGCCAGACCGTCAATCCGGAGCCGCTCAGGCCGGTCGAGCCGCCGCGCGAGCTTCCGCGCCTGCAGCGCGGGCAAAACCTCGACAAGCTGTTCGAGGCACTCAAAGTCGCGCCCGACGAGGCCAGCGCCAAATATGTCGAGAATCGCATCTGGGCTGCGTGGCACGCCTCCAACAGCGATACCGCCACGCTCTTGATGTCGCGGGTCAAGATTGCAGTCGATGCCAAGGAGATCGATCTGGCGATTAGGCTCCTGACCTCGATCGTCGCGATCAAGCCCGACTATGTCGAGGCGTGGAACCAGCGCGCCACGCTCTACTACATGAAAAAGGACTTCGGCCGCTCTCTCGCCGACATTCACAACGTGCTGGCGCGCGAGCCACGTCATTTCGGGGCGCTGTCCGGGCTGGGAATGATCATGCAGGAATTCGGCGATGAGAAAGGCGCGCTGGAAGCCTTCCGGCGCGCGCTTGCCCTGCATCCGCATCTCGAGCGGATTCCCGATCTGGTCAAAAAGCTGACTGAAAAGGTCGAAGGGCGCGCGATCTGATTGCGTGCCGTTCGATCATGCTCGAGTAAAACTAAATCTCGTCCGCCGCGTCCGAGCCCACAAACGCGATCCGCAACATGTTGGTGGCGCCCGGCGTGCCGAGCGGAACGCCGGCCACGATGATGATGCGCTGTCCGGCCCTGGAAAATCCGTCCTTGAAGGCGAGGCGGCCGGCGCGCTCCACCATGTCGTCCTGATCGTGGGCGTCCTCGGCCACGATGCAATGGACGCCCCAGACCAGCGACAGCCGGCGGCCGGTCGACAATTTCGGCGAGATGGCGACGATCGGCGGTTTCGGTCGCTCGCGCGCCACCCGCATGCCGGTCGATCCCGAACTGGTCCAGCAGACGATGGCGGAGAGCTCCAGCGTCTCGGCGATCTGCCGGGCCGCCGCCGCTATGGCGTCGGAACCCGTCGCCTCCGGTTCGCTGCGCTGGGAATCGATGATGGTGCGGTAGATCGGATCGCTCTCAACCTCCTCGGCGATGCGGTTCATGGTGGCGACCGCCGCGACCGGATATTGCCCGGCCGCCGACTCGGCCGACAGCATCACTGCATCGGCGCCCTCGAAGATCGCGGTGGCGACGTCGGACACTTCCGCGCGGGTCGGGATCGGGCTTGTGATCATGGATTCCAGCATCTGGGTCGCGACCACCACCGGCTTGCCCTCGCGGCGCGCGGTGCGCGTCATGAATTTCTGGATGCCAGGGACCTTTTCGAGCGGCATTTCAACGCCGAGATCGCCGCGCGCCACCATCAGCGCGTCGGCCAGGTCGAGAATTTCGGCGAGATGGGCGACCGCTTGCGGCTTTTCGATCTTCGCCATCAGGGCAGCGCGGCCGCGGGTGATCTTCTTAGCTTCCGCGATGTCGTCTGGCCGTTGGATGAAAGACAGCGCCACCCAGTCGATGCCGGTCTCCAGCGCGGCTTCCAGATCGGAGCGGTCCTTGGGGACCAGCGCGGAGAACGGAATCAGCGTATCCGGCAGGCTCACGCCCTTGCGGTCCGAAAGCGCGCCTCCGATATCGACGCGCGTCACGATGCGGGTCTTGTCGGCTTCGAGCGCGGTCAGCTGCACCTTGCCGTCGTTGAGCAGTAGCCGGTGGCCCGGCTGCATGGCGGAAAGAATTTCCGGATGCGGCAGATGCACGCGGTTGCCGTCGCCGGGCGTGTCGCTGGAATCGACCGTGAACCTATCGCCCTTGGCAAGCGTGATCGAACCGGACCCGAACCGGCCGATGCGTAGCTTCGGGCCCTGCAGATCGACCAGGATTCCGATCGGCCGGCCGTGTTCCTCCTCGATCGAACGGATCGCGGCCACGAGCTCACGCATGCGCTCGTGGCTCGTGTGACTCATGTTGATGCGAAAAACGTCGGCGCCCGCCTGAAACAGGCGGGCGATCACATCGCGTTCGGACGAAGATGGTCCGAGGGTGGCGACGATCTTGGTTCGGCGCAGGCGGCGCATCAGTTCTTGCTTCGTGGTCGGGGCGCCGGCGCCGCACCGGGCGCGCCGCTGCCCGGCGGCGTCTGGATCAGCGGAACGCGCGATTGCAGCGGCTGCTGCGGCGCTTGATCGGCCGATTCGGTGAGCTGCACCGTCCATGACGGCTGTTCGCCGGTGTCGACCTCGAAGAAGCCGGTGCGGTCAAAACCGCGCGCCAGGCAGTCCTCGGTCCCGCGGATGGTGAATTCCTTGTCGCGCGTGCACATGAAGGCTTGGCCGGACCATTCGCCGCCGCGATCGTAGTCGACGGCATAGACGTAATAGAAGCGCGCCACCAGCGCCCCGCGCAACAGGGTTTCGCAGCTGCGCGCCGAAAGATTCCACCAGCCCTCCGTGGTCCAGCTTTCCGCTTCCTTGTAACCGACCGCGATGCCGACCCGGTTGCCGGTATTGTTGCAGAGCCGGAAGTCGGCGGCCGCCGGCGTGGACGAGAACGCAAGCATGATCGGAAGCAGAGCGCCGCCGATCACCGCGCCCGGCCAAGTCACACGGGAAAGGAGCGACATCGGCGAATTCCAACAGTCATCGATCGGCATCTCGTTGCTGAATGGCGGCGAGCGGCGACGCGCCGTCGGCCGGTGTCCTCGCGCGATATCGCGTGAACCCTCAAGGCCTGTCAACGAGAATGGCGCGGAAGTCGTTGACGTTGGTGCAGGTCGGGCCGGGCATCAGGAGATCGCCGAGCTTGGAGAAGAATTCGGTCGAATTGTTGTCGGCAAGAAAAGCGGCCGGATCGAGGCCAAGCCCGCGGGCGCGGGCCAATGTGGTGCTGTCGACAAAGGCGCCGGCGGGATCGTCCGGCTTGCCGCCACCGCCGTCGGTGCCGTCGGTGTCGGCGGCGATCACGGCGATCGCCGGCGTATCGGCAAGCGCCAGCGCGAGCGCCAGCGCATATTCCTGATTGGGCCCGCCGCGACCGCGACCTTGCAAGGTCACCGTCAACTCGCCGCCGGAGAGAACGACCGCGCGGCGGCCTTGTGCTCGCAGGTCGCGCACCAATTGCGCATGCTCGGCTGCGACCTCACGCGCCTCTCCCTCGACGTCGCTGCCGAGAAAGATACAGTCATAGCCGGCGGCGCGCACGACAGGCTCCACCCGGTGGAAAATCGTGGCGGGCCGCATCGCAAGCTCGAAGCTTGTGTTGGCGAACAATGTGTCGCCCGGCTTCGGCGTCTCGTTGGTGGGATCGCCAAGTGCGCGGGTCACCGCTTCCGGGACTTGCACACGATAACGCGCAAGGATCGCACGCGCGTCCGCGAGCGTGGTGGGGTCGGGCACCGTCGGCCCCGATCCGATCGCCGCGGGATCGTCATTGGGGACGTCGGAGATAGCGAGCGTGATCAGCCGCGCCGGCCAGACGCGCTCGGCCAGTCGTCCGCCTTTGATGCGGGACAGATGTTTGCGCACTGTGTTGATTTCGACAATCGTGGCGCCGGAGGCGAGCAGCGCCCGCGTCAGCGCCTGTTGCTCGGTGAGCGACAATCCTGCGGTCGGCGCCACCCAATTCGCCGAAGCGCCGCCCGAGATCAGCACCAACACCAGATCGTCCGGCCCGGCCGCATCGGCGAGCGCCAGCGTCTCGAATGTCGCGGCAAGTCCTGCGGCATCGGGAATCGGATGGCCGGCCTCGATGGTCGGCAACAGACGGGTGGGCCGGGCATAGCCGAGCCGCGTGACTGCGAGGCCACCGATGCGGCTTGCCGGGACGCCGAGTTCGTCGAGATAGCGGCGCTCGGCCACTTCGACCATGGAGCCTGCCGCCTTGCCGGCGGCCAGGATCAGGAGCCTGCCCGTTGCGGGCGGCGGGGGCAGGTACGGGGATAAGAAGCTTGCCGGATGCGCGGCCGCGACCGCCGTGGTGAACAGGCCTTGGAGAAAGTTGCGCGGCGTTGCCGTCACAGGTCTACCTCGTGTCGTTTGTATTTTGCGACCTGTGGTAATGTTCACTCCGTCAACAGCCTTGTCATTAATTTTCGAAACTACAGCGAGATAAGGCGTGAATCGTGTGGACTCGCGCCGTATTGGCTAGTCACTACTCGGACAGGCTCCAAGAGCGTGATGGCTTCAGATTGAATCGCCATCACGCTCTAGCTTCTTGTTTGAGCATGATCTTTTCCGAAAACCGGTGTCCACTTTTCGGGATCATGCTTTAGTGTGGCGGTTCAGAAGCTCTCCATTCCTTGCAGCGGATCATAGCGGATCTGTGCGAACTTCGGGTTCGGGACACTGGGTGCCGAGAGCGCCCTGGAATCGGAGCCATCTCTTTACTACCTTATCGTCCATCCCCAGGTCTGATGACCTTCGGCTTTGAAAAGGCGACGACCATGCCCGTAGACGACAAGACTCGCACGGAACTCGAAGCGGCTGCGTTCCGGCGTCTGCTCGAGCATCTGCGCTCGCGCACCGACGTGCAGAACATCGATATGATGAATCTCGCCGGCTTCTGCCGCAATTGCCTGTCGAATTGGATGAAGGACGCGGCCGACGGTCAGGGCGTGCCGATGACCAAGGACGAGAGTCGCGAGGCGGTCTATGGCATGCCGTTCGCTGAATGGAAGACAAAATACCAGAAGGAAGCCTCCGTCGAGCAGAAGGCGGCTTTTGACAAAGCAAGCCCCAAGCACTGAAGTTCCACAGCGCCTGTGCACGACTGTGCAGGACTGTGGATGAATGCCGGGCGCACTTGACCCGGAGCCGCCCGGCTTCGAAACCTCTTCATCCAGTCCCGCGCGTGAGGAGGAATCATCGATGGCGACCGCCGCCGCTGCCGCAGAGCAACCCGCGACCCGCTTTGCCAAGGATCACCTGAAAGCCTTTGTCGAGCGCATCGAGCGGCTTGAGGAGGAAAAGAAGGCCCTCGCCGACGACATCCGGGACGTCTACGCAGAAGCCAAGGGCTCCGGCTTCGACGCCAAGGCGCTGCGCACCATCGTGCGTCTGCGCAAGATGGATGTCGACCAGCGCAAGGAGCAGGAGGCGATCCTGGAAACCTATATGCATGCGCTCGGCATGCTGAATTGACCGCCCGCCTGCGCCGGCGCGCCGATGGCTGCGATGCTTGCGGAGATCAACGCAGCGCGGCGGTGCGGCCCTGGAACGTCACGGTCGAGACAAAGATCACCGCAGCGCCGCTGAACTTCTCCTCGGTCATGCCGAGATACGGATCGTCCGAGAAGGTCATCATGACCGATTGGTGCGGCTTGCGCAGATAGGGGCTGAGATTGCGGAAGTCGGGCGCGCCGAGCAGCGACGTGCTCATGAAATCCTGCGCGCTCGGGCTCACGATCATGGCGCGTATCCACGGATCGTCGCGCTGCTGCAGGACCTTGGCGGGTTGCGCGCGCTGCACGGGAACGGCGGCGGGCGCACCTGAGTGGACTGAGGGCTGGTTACCACTGCGCTTGAGCGCGACGGTGGTATCGGTCGGCGCGGCCGGTGCGGCGGCGCGCATAGTGCCGGAGCCCATCGGCGCAGCGCGTGCCGGGGTGGTCGTCGGTTCGGCCGCCGGCGCATACGCCAGCGCACGGCCGGTCGGGCCGCGTTCGCTACGGTCGGGCAAAGGCCAGGGCGCCAGGCTGCCGGTGGTAACCGGGTCCGCGCTGGCGACCACGACATCCGCGGTACGCTGTAGGGGGATCGGTGCGGGCGGGCGCGGCGGCGCTTCGGCCTGTTCCGGCAGGCCTTGCCAATAGCCGCGGTCGTTGATGACGTCGTTGGCCGACACGGTGCCCGTGGTCCGCCCCATCAGGCTGGCTGCCTGCGCCGGCCTTGCCGGCGTGGACGAGGCCGATGCCAGCTCAAAGGACGCGCCCTGGCTCGGTCGGGAACGCGGCAGCGGCGCGGCCGGCGTGGCCGCCGCGACCACGACGCGCGCAGCCTCGGGACGCGGCGCGGGCGTTGGTATGCGGGTTGGAGCGGGCGCAGCCGCGATCTTGGCTTCGATCTTGGCGTCCTCGTCCTCCTCGGCGTCCCGGGCCGGGGTGAACATCTTGGCGAGGAGCATACTGGGCTGTCTGCGGACCACGGCGTTTTCCGTCGTACCGGGACGGTCGGTTGCTTTCGCCGACGCGAGCTGCACCTGGCGGGCGGTCGACATCACGCGCGCGAGCTGCGCTTCCGGGAGCCGCGGCCAGTGCCGCACGCGGCCGGTATCCATATGCACGAAGGCGGAGCCGGATGAGGGGTAGAAGCCGACGCCGCCGCGCTGCAGCCGCAGGCCGGCATTGCGCAGATCTTCCAGCGACACGTCGGGAATGAAGAAATCCATCGCCTTACCGCTCATGTGCAGGCTGTGGCGGGCGACGCCGCTACTGCGCTGGCGCAACATCGCGTTGGTGCCGGGCGCGCGGTAGCCGCCGATGACGTGAATGGGGCCTTTACTGCCGACCTCGCGATGCACCTCCCAAACCACGTCGATCAGGTGCGGGTCCATCTTGGTCGGCTCACCGCTGCGCCAATCGCGCAGCGCCATGTTGATTTTCTTCAGCGCCTCTTCGTCATAGCGACCATTGCGCTTGTAGGTGACGGTGGTGTCTTCCTTGAGATGGATGTGGTGGAGCGAGATGGTGCGCGTCTCGCCGTCGGCGGTCGCGTTTTGCAGGCCATCGCAGCCGATGATGAGAAGCAGTGTTGCCAGACTGCAGCAATAGCTGACGCGCGCCGGAGCAGAGCTCACAGGAAGAAGGCGCGCGACACTGACCGGCACTGGCGATCTCGCGTGTAAGTTGCACAAATCAAAATTCACCACAGCAAGGCGCCGCGGCGAATATGGCTAACGCAGTCTTATAGGGAAGAGTTAATGCGCTGTTAGCGCGCGCCCCGTCCCCCCGAACCCGTCCTGGGTACAGGGGGACTATGGCGAAAAATGGCCACGCTGGGCCGGTCGGTTACCTTGTTGGTTAATTCAGGTTGGTCCGGGCCCGGTTGACCCGGGTTTGCCGGGGGGCCGGGGCGGGCTGGCCGCCGCCGAATAGGCGCTCGAAGAACGACGCTCCGCTGTTGCCGGTGCCTTCAAACGCAACGCCACCCGGCAGCCGCGCGGCAGGGCGGCTGTAATTGGGCTGCGGCCGGTCGATCGCGATATCGGCCACCCGGCGGTCCTCGCCCTTCAGCGCCACCAGCACCCGGCTGTCGCGCCCATAGATGTCGTCACGGATCACCAGCTGTCCACCATCGTCGACAAAGGCGGTCTGATAGGTGATGTGTACCGGGATATGGGTCGGCAGATTGATGTTCTGCTCCGACGGCCCGTACATCCGGCGCAGCTTCTCGATCGTGTAGTTCTCCTTCGGCAGCACCAGGCCGAGCAGCACTTCGGCATATTTCAGCGGGTCTTCCACCCGCATGCAGCCGTGGCTGTAGGCGCGCTTGTCATGCTTGAACAGGTTCTTGTCCGGCGTGTCGTGCTGGTAGACCAGGAACTTGTTGGGGAAGTTGAAGCGGATGCGGCCGAGCGCGTTGTTGTCGCCGGGCGGCTGGTACATGTGCAGGCTGCCGTCGCGATTCTGCACCACCTTGATGCCGATGCGGCTCAGCGCTGAGGGATCCTGCTGCAGCGCCGGCAGATATTCGTTGTAGACGATCGACGGCGGCACGTTCCAGGTCGGATTGACGGTGATGAATTTCATCGTCTCGGTGAGGATCGGTGTCGGCGTCGCCGGCTTTCCGACCACGACCTTGGTTTGCCACACCACCGCGCCGTCATTGTAGACGCGCAGCGTATAGTCGGGGATGTTCAGCACCACGTGAATCTTGCCGAGGTCGCGCGGCATCCAGCGCCAGCGCTCCATATTGGCAAGGATGACGTCGACCTGGTTGCCGCCACGGCGCGGTCCACCGTTGAGCGCGCGCACGGTGCCGGCGCCCAGCAATCCGTCGGCCGACAGGCCGGCATTGCGCTGGAAGCTCTTCACCGCGTCCGCCAAAGCGGAGTCGTATTTGGTGTTGCTCTGGTCTCCGGAGACCTTGAGGCGCTCACGCAGAGCGGGAACGCGCGCATCGTCCATGCCGGGCCGCAGCGTCGGGCCGTCGGCGATGCGCACGACTTCGACTTCTTGATGGGTGCCTTTGCGGGCGGCGGCGAGCTTCGCCTTCAGCGCCTTATAGGCCGGCTGCGGCGGATTGTAGGAGTCGAGCGCCGCGGCGACGTCGGTCGCGGCGACGAGCTTGCCGAGCACGTCTTTCGGCAGCGGCGGTTCCTGATTGTAGAGAATGTCGGCGCTGACGCGGGAGAAATGCACGCGCCCGTTTTCCGCGTGGCGGGCATAGGCCAGCACGGTCGAGGTCATCTTGATTTCGGCTTCGGCGAGCGCAAGCGGATCGCCGGCCGCCGCCTTGAAATCGGGCGCGCGATAGTCCTCCGGATCGAGACCGTCGGCATCGACGGTCTGCAGGTATTTCACGGCGGCTGCGGTGCGCGCGGCCTCCACGCCCTTGTCGGACCACAAGGGCGCAAAATTGCGATCGCGATAGAATGCTTCGATGCCGTCGCGCTCGGCCTTGCGGCTGATCAGGCGGCCGAGGCGGTTGGAGAGAATATCGCGCAGCTTCTCGGCGATCGGGCGGTCGGCCGCATCGAGCGACGCCAGCGGATCGACCGGCGCTTCGACCGCTGCCGGCGTGTTGGCGGTTTCCGCCGGGGCGGGCGCGGCTGTGGTCGCTGCCGGAGCCGTCGTGGTGGCGGCTGGAGCGGTCGCGGTAGCGGCTGGAGCGGTCGCGGTAGCGGCTGGAGCGTCGGCAGGTGCGGTGCTCGGGGCCTCTGCCGCGGGAGCGGTGGTGACGCCGCTCTCCGGCTTGGCCGGATCGGTCCCGACGCCCTGGGTCGCGGCTGGCGCGCGGGCCGGCTCGGAGGCCTGGATCTCCGGCTTGGCCGGATCGGATGCGTCAGTCGACGCCGAAGTGTTGCCGGGCAAAGCCAGCACCAGAGCCAAAGCCGTACCAGCCAGGATGCGGTCGTAACGAAGGCCGCTCATTTGCCCATTCTCCACTTCGCGGATCGTCCTTGATCGGACACCGCAGTTCTCAATCCACCTGCGCCCGGGGAAGTTCCGAAAAGACGGCAATTCGGCCGCTAAAGCAACCGGAAACCCCCGCTACGCACGCGATTTTGCCGGGCTGTTACCCGCGTACAACGGAGCCGGTTTTCGCGTCAGTTTCGCCGGAAACATCGAGGCCCAAGGTCTCCAGCTTGCGATAAAGCGTCGAGCGCCCGATCTGCAACCGCCGCGCGACCTCGGACATTTGGCCGCGATAGTGGGCGATGGCGAAGCGGATGACCTCGGTTTCCAGCTCCTGCAGGGAGCGTACGTCGCCCCCGCCGTCGAGCAGCGGCAGCCCGAGCGCGGGCGCAATGGAAGGCTGGATCTCGCGGCCGGAGACCGGTCGCGGCGCGGCCGCCGGCACATCGTCACCCGGCCGGACGTCGGTGGGAGCAATGTCGGGAGAGGACTCCGAGGGTAGCGCAATTGAAGGCCCGGCCTGGGCTGCGATCTGCGGAAATTCGGCAACCCCGATCTCGTCGCCTTCGGCCAGCACGACCGCGCGAAACGCCGCATTCTCGAGCTGGCGGACATTGCCCGGCCAGCGGTGGGCGGAAAGCAAGGCCATTGCTTCGGCGCTGATGCGGCCGACACGCTTGCCTTCCTCGGCGGCGAAGCGGGCCACGAAATGCCGCGCCAGCTCCGGAATGTCCTCGCGCCGGTCGCACAGCGGCGGCACGCTGATCGGAAACACATGCAGGCGGTAGAACAGGTCCTCGCGGAACCGCCCGCTCTTCACGTCGGCGATCAGATCGCGATTGGTCGCGGAAATGAGCCGCACGTCGACTTTGACCGGCTTGCGGCCGCCGACCGGCTCGATCTCGCCCTCCTGGAGGGCGCGCAACAGCTTGACTTGCGCGGCGAGCGGCAGTTCGCCGACCTCGTCGAGAAACAGCGTGCCGCCCGAGGCTTCGGCGAATTTGCCGACATGGCGGTCCGTGGCGCCGGTGAAGGCGCCTTTTTCATGCCCGAACAGAATCGATTCCACCAGATTGTCGGGAATGGCGCCGCAATTGACCGCGACGAACGGCTTTGCGCGGCGTTCTCCGCAGCCGTGGATGGCGCGCGCGATCAGCTCCTTGCCGACACCGGACTGGCCTTCGACCAGCACCGGGATCGCCGAGCCTGCGGCTTTTTCGGCGGTGCGCAGCACCGCCTGCATGCGGGCGCTGCGGGTGATGATGTCCTTGAAGGTGAGCGTGCCGGAGCGGCTGCGCTTGATGCGGGCAAGCTCGCCTTCCAGCGCGCTGGTCGCGAGCGCATTGCGCAGCGATACCTGCAGGCGTTCGGCGCCCACCGGCTTGACCACGAAGTCGGCGGCGCCCGCGCGCATTGCCGACACCACATTGTCGATGCCGCCATGGGCGGTCTGCACGATCACCGGGATGGCAAGCCCGGCCTCGCGCATGCGCGCCAGCACGCCGAGCCCGTCGAGATCGGGCATCACCAGATCGAGGATGACGGCGTCGATGCGGTCGGCCTCGGCGCTCGCCAGGATACGGGCGGCGTGGTCGCCGCCTTCGGCGGCGATCACGCCATAGCCGGCGCGCGTGACCATGTTTTCGAGGAGACGGCGCTGAACGGGATCGTCGTCGACGATGAGGATACGCTCGGACATGCGACGCTCCGCGACCAGAATTTGTACCGAATTGGGTCACTGTGGCGGAGTTGGCTTAATGCGGTGTTAAATCCCCGGGAGTCGGGCGGGCCGGGCCGCGCGCCCCGGCGCAGCTCTTGATCCTCACGTTCGCGCGTCCGATCTGTGGACAGTCCGCACCCGGCGGCACGCCAGCCATTGCTTCGCCACACGGCGCGGATGTTATGCAGATTGTCTCCGCTCAGCCTTGAACCAGATGCCCGCAAAAGCAAAACGCACGGTCCCAACCGCCAAGCTGCGCCGCACCGGCCTCGGCAAGCTGCCCGAATGGAATCTGGCCGATCTCTACGCCGGGATCGACGATCCGCGCGTGAAGCGCGACCTCGATCGCGCCGATGCCTACTGTGTCGCGTTCGAGGAAGACTACAAAGGCAAGCTCGCCGCGTTGGCGGACGGTCCCGATGCAGGCCGCGCGCTCGCCACGTCGGTGGTGCGTTACGAGCAGCTCGACGATCTGCTCGGCCGTTTGATCTCTTATGCCGGCCTCGTTCATGCCGAGAATACCGTCGACCCGGCGCGCGCCAAGTTCTACGGCGACGTGCAGGAGCGCATCACCTCCGCCTCCATCCACCTGCTGTTCTTTGTGTTGGAGCTGAACCGGATCGACGACGCCAAGCTGGAAGCGGCGATGGCCGATCCCGCGCTCGGGCACTACCGCCCGTGGCTGGAAGATATCCGCAGGGAACGGCCTTACCAGCTCGAGGATCGTGTCGAGCAACTGTTCCACGAGAAATCGGTGACCACCTATTCGGCCTGGAACCGGTTGTTCGACGAGACCATCGCCAGCCTGCGCTTTGAGGTCGGAGGCAAATCGCTCGCCATCGAGCCGACGCTCAATCTTTTGCAAGACGCCAAGGAGCAGAAACGCAAGGCGGCGGCGGATGCGCTTGGCGTGACGTTCAAGCAGAACCTGCGGCTGTTTGCCCAGGTCACCAACACGCTCGCCAAGGACAAGGAAATTTCCGACCGCTGGCGCGGCTTTACCGACGTCGCGGACGCGCGCCATCTGTCGAACCGGGTCGAGCGCGAGGTGGTGGAGGCGCTGGTCGAGGCCGTGCGCGCCGCCTATCCGCGGCTGTCGCACCGCTACTACGCGTTGAAGGCGCGCTGGTTCGGCAAGAAGCGGCTGCCGTATTGGGATCGCAATGCGCCGCTGCCCAAGGTCGCCACCCGCACCATTCCGTGGCCGGAGGCGCAGAACACCGTGCTGACCGCCTATGGCGCGTTCTCCTCGGAGATGGCGGCGATCGCGGAGAAATTCTTCAAGAACAATTGGATCCACGCCCCGGTGCGTCCCGGCAAGGCTCCCGGCGCCTTCGCGCATCCGACCGTGCCGTCGGCGCATCCCTATGTGCTGCTCAACTACCAGGGCAAGCCGCGCGACGTGATGACGCTCGCGCACGAGCTCGGCCATGGCGTGCATCAGGTGCTGGCGGCACCGAACGGCCCGCTGATGGCGCCGACCCCGCTCACGCTGGCGGAAACGGCGAGCGTGTTCGGCGAGATGCTGACCTTCCAGAAGCTGCTCGCCGGCACCACCAATAAGAAAGAGCGCAAGGCGATGCTGGCCGCCAAGGTCGAGGACATGATCAATACCGTGGTGCGGCAGATCGCGTTCTACACATTCGAGCGCAAGGTCCACATCGAGCGGCGCAACGGAGAGCTCACCGCGGAGCGGCTATGCGCGATCTGGATGGAAGTGCAGCGCGAGAGCCTTGGCCCGGCGATCGAGCTGAAGCCGGGCTACGAAACCTTCTGGGCCTATATCCCGCACTTCGTGCATTCGCCGTTCTATGTCTATGCCTATGCATTCGGCGATTGCCTGGTGAATTCGCTCTATGCGGTCTACGAGCGCGCCCATGAAGGCTTTGCCGAGCGCTATCTGAAAATGCTCGCCGCCGGCGGCACCAAGCACTATTCCGAACTGCTGGCGCCATTCGGGCTCGATGCCCGCGACCCGACCTTCTGGCAAGGCGGGCTGAAGGTGATCGAGGGTATGATAGCGGAGCTGGAGGGGTTGGATCGCCGCGATTGAGGTGGCGCCCCCCCACGCGACGTATTATTGTCCGTGCATGACCATTACGTTGACGCCGGAACAGCAGAAGTGGCTTGAAGCCGAGGTGGCCGCCGGGCGCATCACTTCCGTCGAGGATGCAGTCCGCCTCGCGGTCGATCATTTTCTAATCCCCGCTGACACCACCGACTTGTCGTGGGTGAAGCCCTATCTCGATGAGGCCAGGGCTCAGATCGCGCGAGGCGAATACGTCCAGTACGACGATGTCAAGCGCGATCTCGCTGAGCGCATCAAGTCGCTTCGCTGACGATGGCGCGCATTATTGTCGCGGTCGCCGCCCGCGCCGATCTTCGCAGCATTATCGACTATCTGGAAGAACACGCAGGCCAGGTTGTTGCGCTTCGCTATGCGCTGGAATTTGATGCAGCCTTCGATCGGCTGGTAGACATTCCGGCCATCGGCAGCCCGCGTCCGGCTTATGGCGTCGGTACGCGCATCGTGATCATCGATCCCTATCTGATTTTCTACGAGCACATGACGGAGGGCGATATCGTCCGGGTGCTCAGAATTCTCCATTCCCACCGCGACATCACGGTCGAGATGATCCGACATCCGTAGAGCCGCACGACAACCCGGAGAAACCTACCTCGCACGCAGATGCTCGCGGCCGGCGGCACCAAGCATTATTATTATTCCGAGCTGCTACAGCCCTACGGCCTAGACGCTCGCGACCCCGCCTTCTGGCAGGGCGGCCTTGGAGTGATCGAGGGCATGATCGCGGAGCTAGAGGGGATGGAGTAAAATCGACGTTCCCGCAATCAGTAGCTCTGTAAAACAATTGTTGAACGGTACCAGTTTGTGTGTTATACGTTTTGTATAACAGTGGAGATGACTTTGAAGATCGAAATCAAAAAGATCGGCAATTCCGACGGGCTCATCCTGCCGCGCGAATTGATGCAGCGGCTCGACTTGAAGCGTGGCCAGCAATTTCACATCACTGAACTTGCTGGCGGCGGATTCCAGGTGCTGCCGTATGACCCCGATTTCGAAAAGACGATGAATATCGCCGACGAGATCATGGACGAATATCGAGATACGCTTGCCGCGCTCGCAAAATGAGCGACTTATCAAATGACAGAAGTCAAAGAGCCGGCGTGGGTCACCTACGATCAGGTGATCGCGATCCACAGCCGTCAATTACGTCGATTTGGCGGAGCGCCCGGCTTGCGCGACGACGGCTTGCTGCGCTCTGCGATCGAGCGGCCCGCCAACAAATGGCACTATGAGCAAGTGGATTTGGCCGAACTCGCCGCGGCTTATGCGTTCGGCCTTGCGAAGAACCACGCATTTGTCGATGGCAATAAGCGCATTGCATTCATGTCGATGGTCACGTTCTTGCGAAAGAACGGGGTGCGCTTCGCGCCCGATCAGGCCCACGCGACTGCCATGATTGTGTCCCTCGCCGCCGGCGAAGTCAGCGAGGAAAGTCTCGCGCGCTGGATTCGCGACAATTGGCCGAAGGCGTGATGACCGACCCAGAAAAGAACCGCCTCTCCGCCCGCGCCGCACGCTATGCGCGGGTCGGCGCCAATGTGGGCGGCGTCGCCGCGCGCATCGCCGGCGCGCGGCTGTTCGGCATCGATCTCGACCGCAGCAGTAATGCGGTCGCGCTGGCGGCGGCGCTGGGCGGGCTGAAAGGCCCGATCATGAAGGTGGCGCAGCTGATGGCCACCGTCCCCGACGCGCTGCCGACCGAATATGCCGCCGAGCTCATGAAGCTGCAGAGCGAGGCGCCGCCCATGGGCTGGCCCTTCGTCAAACGACGGATGAGCGCGGAGCTCGGCGCCGACTGGCAGAAAAGATTCGCAGGCTTCGAGCACCAGCCGGCGGCGGCGGCGTCGCTCGGCCAAGTGCATCGCGCCCGCGCGCTCGACGGGGCGGAACTGGCCTGCAAGCTGCAATATCCCGACATGCAGTCGGCGGTGGAAGCCGACCTGCAGCAGCTGCAATGGATCTTCGCCATTCACCGGCGCATGGATCCGGCGATCGATACGACCGAAATCGCCAAGGAGATCGGCGCGCGCATCCGCGAGGAGCTGGATTACCGGCGCGAAGCCAAGCACGTCGCACTCTACCGCGCCATGCTGGAAGGGAGCGAGCAGATCCGCGTCCCGCGCACCTGGCCGGAACTCTCCACCGGCCGGCTCCTCACCCTCGATTGGCTGGACGGCTCGCGCATGCTCGAGCACACCACCGCCTCGCTCGCTGCGCGCAACCGGTTGGCCACCGCCATGTTCACCGCCTGGTGGTTCCCGTTCAGCCGTTTCGGCGTGATCCACGGCGATCCGCATCTCGGCAACTACACGGTGTTCGGCAAGAAAGGCGCCCCCGCCGGCATCAACCTGCTCGACTATGGCTGTATCCGCATCTTTCCGCCGACATTCGTGGGCGGCGTAGTCGATCTCTACAATGGGCTGTTGCGCGGCGACCACGATCTCGTCGTGCATGCCTACGAGACCTGGGGCTTCAAGCGTCTCAACCGCGAATTGATCGACGCACTGAATATCTGGGCGCGTTTTATCTATGGCCCATTGCTGGACGACCGGGTGCGCAGCCTGGCCGACGGCGTCAAGCCCGCCGACTACGGACGGCGGCAGGCTTTCGAGGTGCACAGGGCGCTCAAGGCCAAGGGCCCGGTCACCGTGCCGCGCGAATTCGTGTTCATGGACCGCGCCGCCATCGGGCTTGGCGCCGTCTTTCTGCACCTGCGCGCCGAGCTCAATTTCTACCGGCTGTTCAACGAGGCGATCGAAAATTTCTCGATCGCGGGCGTCGGCAAGCGGCAGCGGCAGGCATTGCAGGCCGCCGGGCTGGAGCCGTCCACGGCATCGCGTTAGCTAACGTTGCTCTCTCCGCGCATTTGCGCTAATCCCGCGGTGAGCAAAACCCGATTGGAGACCGTGAATGGCCGAGCACCGCGAGGTCGAATATGCCACCGCAGCCGGCAACGACCTGCCCACCCACGAGGAAACCTACGCGACTTTCGTCCAGCTCGCCTATGTCGGCAGCTGTCTCGTAGCCAGCATCGTGATCGGGCTCGCGATCGGCGCCACCACGGGATATTGGTCGGTCGCGCTTCCCATCATTTTGTTGATCGCCCCCATTGTTGCCGCTGTCGACCTGGCGCTCGGAACCCGCATGCCGAGCGGGGTCATGGTGGTGATCTCGCTTGTGGCGCTCGCCCTGACCGCCGCCGGTAAGTAGTCTCGCGTCATCATTCTCTGCCGCCCGCCACAAGGAGACGCGGTGAATGCGCATTGCCGTAGCGCGTGAAACCGACCCCGGGGAAGACCGGGTCGCGGCTACTCCCGACACCGTCAAGAAGATCAAAGCGCTGGGCGCCGACGTAGCGGTCGAGCCGGGCGCCGGCATCAAATCCGGCGTTCTCGACGCCGACTATGCCGCCGCCGGCGCCACGGTGACCCAGGACGCCGTGCGCGACGCCGACGTGGTGCTCAAGGTGCGCCGCCCGGCCGGTGGGGAGCTGTCCGCCTATAAGAAAGGCGCTTTGGTCATCGCCATCATGGACCCCTACGGCAACGAAACGGCGCTCAAGGCCATGGCGGATGCGGGCGTCACCGCTTTTGCCATGGAACTGATGCCGCGCATCTCCCGCGCCCAGGTGATGGACGTGTTGTCGAGCCAGGCCAATCTCGCGGGCTATCGCGCGGTGATCGACGGCGCCGCCGAATATGGCCGCGCGCTGCCGATGATGATGACCGCGGCCGGCACGGTGCCGGCGGCGAAAGTGTTCGTGATGGGGGCGGGCGTCGCCGGCCTGCAGGCGATCGCCACCGCGCGCCGGCTTGGCGCCATCGTGACGGCGACCGACGTGCGCCCCGCCGCCAAGGAACAGGTGGAGAGTCTGGGCGCCAAATTCATCGCGGTCGAGGACGACGAGTTCAAGCAGGCGGAAACCGCGGCGGGCTACGCCAAGGAAATGTCGAAAGAGTACCAGTCAAAGCAGGCGGCTCTCGTGGCGGAGCACATCAAGAAGCAGGACATCGTCATCACCACCGCGCTCATTCCGGGACGTCCGGCGCCGCGCCTGATTTCGCAGGCCATGGTCGCCTCGATGAAGCCCGGCTCGGTGCTGGTCGATCTCGCGGTCGAGCGCGGCGGCAATGTCGAGGGCGCCAGGGCGGGCGAGGTGGCAAACTTGAACGGGGTCAAGATCGTCGGCCATCTCAATGTGCCGGGCCGCATCGCCGCGTCCGCCTCGAGCCTCTATGCCAAGAACCTGTTCGCCTTCCTGGAAATCCTGGTGGACAAGGCGGAGAAGACGCTGGCGGTGAAATGGGACGACGAAATCGTCAAGGCGACCGCGCTTACCCGCGACGGCGCCGTGATCCATCCGAACTTCCAGCCCAAGACCGCGGCGTGAGAAGCGCGAATGAGAGCCAGGCGGCGCGAAAAAATTCTCCCTCCCCCTGAAAGGGGGAGGGAGAATTCATAGGGACGGCGATATGGAACGCATCACATCATCCGGAAACATTGTGCTGGCGCAGCTCGATATCATCGCGGCCGCGGGCGGGCCGGCGGTCCACGGGGCGACCGGCGGCGCGGTCGATCCCTTCGTCTTTCAACTGTCAATTTTCGTGCTGGCGGTGTTCGTCGGCTATTACGTGGTCTGGTCGGTGACGCCGGCGCTGCACACCCCGCTGATGTCGGTGACCAATGCGATCTCCTCGGTGATCGTGGTCGGCGCGCTGCTCGCGGTCGGCGTGCCGTTCATTGCCAATGACAGCGGCCCGATCTGGGCGCGTGCGCTCGGCTTTGTGGCGCTCATTTTCGCTTCGGTGAACATCTTCGGCGGCTTCCTGGTCACCCAGCGCATGCTCGGCATGTACCAGAAGAAAAAGAAGTGAGTTGGACCATGACGATGTGGAAAGTGTAGCGCCATGACCGCCGATATTGCCGCGCTGCTCTATCTCGCCGCCGGTGTGCTGTTCATCCTGGCGCTGCGCGGCCTGTCCAGCCCCGCGACCAGCCGCCAGGGCAACCTGTTCGGCATGATCGGCATGACCATCGCCATCGTCACCACGCTGGCCTCACATCCGCCTGCGGGCCTCGGCGCCTGGGCCTTGGTGATCGGCGGCGTCGGCATCGGCGGCGGCATCGGCGCGGTGATCGCGCGCCGGGTGCCGATGACGGCAATGCCGGAACTGGTCGCCGCTTTCCATTCGCTGGTCGGCATGGCGGCGGTTCTGGTCGCCGCCGCCGCGCTCTATGCGCCGGCGGCCTTCGGCATCGGCCGTGCCGGCGCGATCCCCGCCGCCACCTTGATCGAAATGTCGCTCGGGCTGGCGATCGGCGCCGTCACCTTCACCGGCTCGATCATCGCCTTCCTCAAACTCTCCGGCCGCATGAGCGGTGCGCCGATCCTGCTGCCCGGCCGGCATGCCATCAATATCGCGCTGGCGGTGGCGATGGTGGTGCTGGTGGTCTGGCTCGTTCGCACCGAAAGCCATCTGGCGTTCTGGCTCTTAGCGCTCACCGCCTTTGTGTTCGGCGTGCTGATCATCATCCCGATCGGCGGCGCCGACATGCCGGTGGTGATCTCGATGCTGAATTCCTATTCCGGCTGGGCGGCCGCCGGCATCGGTTTCACGCTCGGCAATTCCGCGCTGATCATCACCGGTGCGCTGGTCGGCTCCTCGGGCGCGATCCTGTCCTACATCATGTGCAAAGGCATGAACCGCTCGTTCATCTCGGTGATTCTCGGCGGCTTCGGCGGCGAAGTGGCGGGGCCGGCGGCGGGCAAGGAGCAGCGGCCGGTCAAGCACGGCTCGGCCGATGACGCCGCCTTCATCATGAAGAACGCCGGCAAGGTGATCATCGTGCCGGGTTACGGCATGGCGGTGGCGCAAGCCCAACATGCCCTTCGGGAAATGGCGGATCGGCTCAAGAAGGAAGGCGTCGAGGTGAAATATGCCATCCACCCGGTCGCCGGGCGCATGCCCGGGCACATGAACGTGCTGCTGGCGGAAGCCAATGTGCCCTATGACGAGGTGTTCGAATTGGACGACATCAATTCCGAATTTTCCCAGGCCGACGTGGCCTTTGTCATCGGCGCCAACGACGTGACCAATCCGGCCGCCAAGGAGGACCCGCAATCGCCGATCTTCGGCATGCCGGTGCTGGAAGTGTGGAAGGCCGGCACCGTGATGTTCTCCAAGCGCTCGCTGTCCTCGGGCTATGCCGGCATCGACAACACGCTGTTCTATCGCGACAACACCATGATGCTGTTCGGCGACGCCAAGAAGATGACCGAGCAGATCGTCAAGTCGCTGTAGCCGTCGCGTCCGGCCCGCTCGCCCAACGAAAAAGTGATTTTGGCCGCCGGAAATCTGCCGGGTCACGCGTGTTATGTCGTCGGCCGGGAGATGTCTGGAGATACCAAAATGCGCCTTGTCTTGATCGGCCTTGCGACCGTCGGAACATTGGCGGCGATGGCTTCGCCGGGCGCCGCCCAATCGCCGTGGGGGCCCGGCACCTTCTGCACGCAGCCCAGCATGTTCAGCGACGACGGGTCGTTTCCGGACTGCCGATATTACAGCTATGAGCAGTGCCGCGGCACCGCGGATGGGAACGGCATGAGCTGCATGCGCAATCCCTACGCCCAGCCGGCTGCGCCGGCGCGCCGCGCCAAGGCCGCGGTGCGGAAAAAGACCCGCCGCTGAGCCGGTCATCCTTCCAGTCTGATCGGCCGCTTGTCATGCGGATGACAGCGCGTCGTGTTATCAATGCGCCATGGCCACACTGAAGTCGCTGCTTGTCATCGCGGCCGCGGGATACCTCGCGCTGGTGGCGCTCATGTATGTCGCCCAGCGCGGCATGATGTATTTCCCCGCCACCGCGCGCACGCCGCCTGCCACGGCCGGGTTGCCGCAGGCGGAAGAGGTCATGCTCGACACCGCCGACGGCGAGCGGTTGATCGCCTGGCATGTGCCGCCGCGCGGCGACAAACCGGTCATTTTGTATTTCCACGGCAATGGCGGCGCGCTGAACTATCGCGCCGACCGTTTCCGCGCGCTCATCGCCGACGGCACCGGTCTCTTAGCGCTCAGCTATCGCGGCTATGGCGGGTCGAGCGGACGGCCGACCGAGACCGGATTGTTGCAGGACGCAGCGGCGGCCTACCGCTTTGCGGTGGCGCGCTATCCGGCGCAGCGGATTGCGCTCTGGGGCGAGTCGCTCGGCAGCGGCGTGGCGGTGGCGCTCGCCGCCGAGCATCCGGTCGGGCGGATGATCCTGGAAGCGCCGTTCACGTCCACCGCCGATATCGGCGCCGCCGCCTATCCGATCGTGCCGGTGCGGCTTTTGATGAAAGACCAGTTCCGTTCCGACCAGCGCATCGGCAAGGTCACGGTGCCGGTGCTGATCCTGCACGGCGAGCAGGACCGCGTGGTGCCGATCGCCTTCGGGGAGCGGCTCTATGCGCTGATCATCGCGCCGAAGAAATTCATCCGCATTGCGCGCGGCGGCCATGAGGATTTGGGACTGCACGGCGCGGTGGAAGCGGCGCAGGCGTTCCTGGCGGACAGGCTGGAACTGGAACCAGCGGGCGCACCCGCAAAACAATAGCGCGGGCTGTGCGCCCGCGCTTGCCACGTCGCGACGCCGGCACTGCGGCCGGAATGCGCAAATCAGAAACTGGGACGGCGCGGGCCGCGCGCGGCCGCACCGCCGGCGCCCGGAACCACCTTCGGTTTCATCGGCAACAGGCCTTCGCGCTGCATCTTCTTGCGCGCGAGCTTGCGGGCGCGGCGGATCGCTTCCGCTCGTTCCCGCGCTTTCTTTTCGGAGGGTTTCTCGTAGTGGCCGCGCAGCTTCATCTCGCGGAAAATCCCCTCGCGCTGCATCTTCTTCTTCAGCGCCTTGAGGGCTTGGTCGACATTGTTGTCACGGACGAGAACCTGCACGCGGCGTACCTCTTCGATCGATGGGTTGATGCCTATGGGCAGCGTGGAGGCAAATGGCCTTGAATGCTGCCGCCAAGCGCGGGCGTTTAGCAGAAAGCCCCGCAAAAGTCCATTGGCGGTTGAATCGAAATGGGCTCAGGCCGGGGGGAAGTATGACCAGGCGATCCCGTACAAGACCACCATGCCGGCGAGGCCCACACACATGCGGTTGGCGGCGCCCGCGGCATTGACGTGCAGGTGCTGCGAGGCGGCGATGCCGAGCCAGCCGCCGCCCATGAGCACGATCCAGACGGCCGAGGATTTCACGGCATGCAGGGCCCAGACGGCGCCGCCGGCCACCAAGAGGCCGCCCGCGACGCTCGCCAGCAGCAAAAGCACCAGGCCGATTGAGCCCTGGAAAATGCCCGGCCGCTGCTCCGCCCGAAACAGCGCCTCGCAGGCGGCGATCGACCAGCCGGCCGTCACCGCAAGCAGGAATGCCAGGAGATAGCTCGCCATCTCTGCCTCGGGTGCTCTGCCTCGGGTGCCGGCGTTCCGCGCTCGGATCGCGTCCAATAGGCCGGCGCCGCTGGCACCCGCAAGTGCACGAGCGCCGCAGGCTATGGCGTTTGACGCGCAACAAAAAACCGCCGGGCAGAGCCCGGCGGTCTTTCGCAAGTGTGGCGGTTCAGAAGTTCCCCATTCCTTGCGGCCGGGTCGGGAGGGAACTTCTGAACCAAAGCCACACTAGCAAGCGTTATGATTTCTAGTGTCCCTTTGAATCCGAAGTTCGCAAAAGCGCTCGCAGCAGGGATTGTGCGAACTTCGGATTCGGGACACTAAAGCATGATCCCGAAAAGTGGACACCGGTTTTCGGAAAAGATCATGCTCAAACAAGAAGCTAGAGCGTGATGGCGATTCAATCTGAAGCCATCACGCTCTAGTCCTGACATGGGATCAATAGCAGACCCACACCCGGCGTAAGCGCCATCCACGCGACGTCCAGATGCGGCGGACCTCCCAGCACGGATTGACGTAGCCGTAATCGTAGTAGGACGGTCCGAAGTAGAAGCCGACGGCCGGACCGCGATGACGGCGATGCGAATAGCGCCCGCGCCAGCGGTTACCGTCGCCGCTCCACCTTTGGCCGCTGTTGGAGCCTACACGGGGGCCGTCGGAGCGCGGGCCGCTTTGAACGCCGCTCCGTCCACTGAAGCCGGAACCGACGCTGGGGCCACCGCCACCGCCGCGCTGACCGCCGCCACCACCCGGGCTGGCAGCCGGGGCGCTACCGCCGCCGCCGCCGGAGCCTGCGCCGAGACTCTGCGCATCGGCCGATGTGACCGCCACAGCCAGAAGCAAGGCGGCGCCAGTCGCTAACATAGTACGTTTCATGTGCGTTACTCCCTGAGCGAACTTTTCGCCATCGCGCATGGAACGTTCAAAACGCGGCAAGGTTCGGGCGATTTCATTAACTCTGGTTCACAAAAGCGAAGAATCTGGTTTGCCCAACTGCATTGCGACAACAGGTAGCGGAGGTGTGAAAAATTCTGACGATTTATTCATTCATCGCGCAGGATGCGCGTCACGTGTCCCATCTTGCGGCCGTCGCGCACCGTCGTCTTGCCATAGAGATGCACCGCAGCGCCCGGCACCGTCAGCCACCTCGCGGCATCGTGAACTTCGGCTCCGATCAGATTGATCATTTCGATCCGGCCATGGCTGATCGGTCGCGCCAGCGGCCAGCCGGCGACGGCGCGAATGTGCTGCTCGAACTGCGAGACGGTGGCGCCGTCGATGGTCCAATGGCCGGAATTGTGCACGCGCGGCGCGATCTCGTTGACCAGAACGGCATGGCCGCGCCCGTCCGGCACCACGAACATTTCGACCGCCAGCACGCCGACATAGTTGAAGGCGCCGGCGATGCTCTCGGCGATCCGGCGCGCCTCGGCGGCGACCGCCTCGCTGACCCGCGCCGGCACGCGCGAGACTTTGAGAATATGGTCGCGGTGCTCGTTCTCGGTGACGTCGAAGCACTGCACGGTGCCGTCGCGGGCCCGCGCCGCCACCACCGAAATCTCGCGCTCGAATGGAACGAAGGCTTCCAGGATCGCCGGCTGGGCGCCGATCTCCCGCCACGCCGCCTGCGGATCGGCGCCGTTGCGGATCGCGACCTGGCCTTTGCCGTCATAGCCGAAACGGCGCGTCTTCAGGATCGCCGGCCGTCCCACCGCGTCGAGCGCGGACGCAAGCTCCGCCGGAGAGTCCACTCGGGCGTAGCCGGCGGTGGCGATACCGAGGCCGGCGACGAATGTCTTTTCCGTGAGCCGGTCCTGGGTGGTCGCCAGCACGCGCGGGTCAGGCAGCACGGCCTTGCGCGCCGACAGAAAGGTCGCGGTTTCCGCCGGTACGTTTTCGAATTCATAGGTGACGACATCGACATCCGCGGCGAAGCGGTCGAGCGCGCCGGTGTCGGCAAAATCCGCGCAGGTCACCCGATGCACCACGTCGAAAGCAGGCGAGTCCGGCACCGGGTCGAGCACATGGCATTTGAAGCCGAGCCGGGCGGCGGCGAGCGCCAGCATGCGCCCGAGCTGCCCGCCGCCGAGAATGCCGATGGTGGCGCCGGCCTCCAGTTTGGAGATCGCGGGAGCGCTCACGCGCCGTCCTGGGCGGGACGCTTGGCGACCGCGCCGGTCTGGCGCTTGCGCCAGGCCTCGAGCTTTTTGGCGAGCTTGGTGTCAGACAGAGCGAGCACGCTGGCGGCGAGCAACGCGGCATTGATCGCGCCCGGCTTGCCGATCGCCAGCGTGCCGACCGGGATGCCGGCCGGCATCTGCATGATCGAGAGCAGGCTGTCCTTGCCTTCCAGTGCGGTGGTGTTCATCGGCACGCCGAGCACCGGCAGGGTGGTCAGCGATGCGGTCATGCCGGGCAGATGGGCAGCGCCGCCGGCGCCCGCGATCACCACCTTGAAGCCGTTCTTGCGTGCTGATTTGGCGAACTTGTAAAGCCGGTCGGGCGTGCGGTGGGCGGATACGATCAGCGATTCGAAGCCGATCCCGAGCTCGATCAGCATATCGGCGGCATGTTTCATGGTTTGCCAGTCGGACTGGCTGCCCATGATGATCGCGACTGGCTTGGCGACTAGCTTCCTTGGCATCGGCCTCGGCCCGTAAAAAGGAAGCCGGCGATTATAGGTGCGGGCTTTGTGGTGGCAAGGCGGCAACGCCCCGCTATCCTGCAATAACGTAAAGAGATCTGCGGGCGTGTCGAGGCCGGGCGGAAAGGATCAGTGGCAAAACATCAGTCGCTCGGTCGGAGCCAGGATGACGATCTGCGGATCCTGCGCCTCGACCACCCGCAACGCGAACCGGCAATGTTCATGATGCATCCAGACGTAGCGGCTCACATGCAGGCTGAAATAGTCCTGCCAGAAATCCTGCGTGAATGAATCTCCCAGCACCAGCACGGTCGGCCCGGAGCGGCCGGTTTCGATCAGTTTTCCGCCGCTTTCAAATTGTGTGTCGATGCCGGATATCGCCAGCGCCGCGGGCGGCGAATAGGACGACACGTCAATCGCGGCTTCCTCGTCGGTGACGTGGTCGGAGACGGCTAACAGCCGCGCCAGGTCGCCGCCCGGCACGGTTTCGAAACCGCGAAACACGCGCGCGGGATCGAGCACCCAACTCGGTCGGCGCAGGGCCTCGACCACGGCATTGTAAGCGGTCAGCGCGCCGAGCCGGTTCCAGTGGGTGTCGGTGCGCCGATACACCGGATGGAGCGAATTGGCCGCCGCCAGCGGCTGCCGCAGATCGACCGCCGGCACGCCGCGCGCGAGGAGCGCAGCCATCATCAGATCGTATTCCGTCACCGCCGGCCTTTCCGCCGCCCAGGCCGGCAAGCGCGCGCGCATGATGGTGGGACTGTTCGGCGGAATGGCCACAAGCAACTGGATGTTCCGTTCGCTCAGCCGCTGCTGAAGCTGCGCCGCGCGGTCGGCAAAATCGGCGATCGCCGCCTTCCGCAGCAGCCGCCCGGTCGCCTGATCGATGGTGCCGTCATCGTTGAGGAACAGCCACTTGTCGCGGCCGTAGATCACCCGCAGATCGGTCGGCAAGACGACTGCATAACGCAACAGGCCGTGGGCGCGCACGAGCTCGGAACGCAGGCCAAAATGGTCGGCCAAAAAGCGGTCCAGCGCACGAGGCAGCGCCCGCCATTCCTGCCAGCTGCGGGGCAGCGCTGGCAGCGGACTGAGTGGTCGCGCTTCGCTTTCCGAGACCGCGTCGCGCGCCTTGATAAGCTGCACGATCATCGGCAGCGCCAACAGGCCGATGACGATCAGGACCAATAACCGGCGGTATCGGGCGAGCAGGCTCACCGCTAGAACCTGAAATAGAGGAATGGGCTGTAGGAGCCGGCAGCCACGCTCAGCAGCGACAGGCCGAGAAACGCCGCGAGCGCCGCCGAATCCGCCACCGCATAGATCGGGTGCGCAAAGCGATCGCTCAAACGCCTGAGCGTTCGCCACAGGTCGAGGGGTATCGTGGCGAGAACGACGCCGATGGCCAGCGTGACCAACGTCACCGGATGCAGAGCGATGCGGGTGGACGTGCTCAGATCGCCCCAGCCGCTGAACCCGGCCAGGCTGCCGAAGAAGCTCAGCGCATGGTCGAGATCGCGCGCGCGAAACCAGACCCAGCCGGTCATGATGGCCAGGAGCGCATAACCTCTCGCAACAATAACCGGGGCGCGGTCGAGAACGCGGTCGAGCCCGCCCCGCTCGATCATCAAAAAGCAGCCGTGATGTACGCCCCAGATCACGAAGGTCCAATTCGCGCCGTGCCATAGCCCGCACAGCAGGAAAACCAGCGCGAGATTGCGATAAGTGTCGAGCGCGGTGCCGCGGCTGCCGCCCAATGGGATGTAGAGATAGTCACGCAGCCATTGCGACAGGCTGATATGCCAGCGGCGCCAGAAATCGGCGAGCGAACGGGCGGTATAGGGAAGCCGGAAATTGCGCGGAAAGGCGAAGCCGAGCACCATACCCAGACCGATCGCCATGTTGGAATAGCCCGCGAAGTCGAAATAGATCTGGATCGTGTAGGCGCCGAGTCCAAGCCAGGCTTCGGCAAAGCTCGGCTGGCCGACTTTGTCGAACACGGTCTCGGCGATGCGCGCCACCTCGTCGGCGATCAGCACTTTCTGCGCGAGCCCGATGACGAAAATGCGCATCCCGGCGGAGGCGCGCCCCAGCGTCATGCGGCGGGTGCCGAGCTGCCGGGCGATCGTGTGGTAGCGAATGATCGGCCCCGCCACGAGCTGCGGAAACATCGCGATATAGACGGCGACTTCGAGTGGGTTGCGATTGGCCGCGACCTGGCCGCGATGCACATCGACCAGATAGGAAATGGCGTGAAAGGTGAAGAAGGATATCCCGAGCGGCAGCGCCAGTCCCGGCAGTACGAAGCTGCTGCCGCTGCCCGGCAGCACGGCGTTCAGTGTCGCGACCGCGAAATCGGCATATTTGAAGACGCCGAGCAGGAGGAGATTGAGCGCGACCCCGGTCGCCGTCGCCAGCGCGCGTCGCCGGCCAGCGGCGCCGATCATGACCGCCAGCCAAGAGTTCAGGGCGATCTGTCCGAGCAACACCAGAACGAACCGCGGCTCCCCCCAGGCGTAGAAGATGAGCGAAGCCAAGAGGAGAAATAGGTTCTTCGCTGTGATGCCCGGCAGGACGCAATAGCCAATCAGGAAAACCGGCAGGAAGTAGAACAAGAATGGGATCGACGAGAAGACCATCTGACCCACTTCGTGTCCCAAGGAATCCCAAACTACCTTCGGTCAGTCTGAAGCAGCAGGGGGCGATTGTCTCGATCGGTTGCGGCCTGTCAAATGACCTCGGCCACGCGGCCAGCAGCAGGTCGCTGGATACTTATCCGGCCCCGCGCAATGTGCCACAGTATGGCCGAACCGCCGATGCGCTAGTATCGGCGCAGTCATTTCCCTTCGTTGCCAAGGAGCAAGACGATGTTGAGATTTCTGGCCATGATCGCCGCCGGCGGATCGCTGCTGGCGGGCCTGCCGGCCGCTGCTCAGGATGCGGCGGCCAATTATCCGAACAAGCCGGTGCGCGTCATCGTCACCGTTCCGGCCGGCGGCGGCGTCGACACCGTGACGCGCATTCTGGCGGACAAGCTGCGCGAACGCCTGGGCCAGACTTTCGTGATCGAGAATCGCGGCGGCGCCGGCGGCAATATCGCGGCTGAAGCGGTGTTCACCGCGGAGCCCGACGGCTACACGCTGATGACCTCGCAGCCGGCGCCGCTCACCACCAATATCGTGCTCTACAAGAAGCTCGGCTTCGACCCGGCCAAACTGGAGCCGGTCGCGATCATGTCGCGGTTCCCCAATGTGCTGCTGGTGAAGAACGATTTCCCGGCCAAGACGGCGCAGGAATTCATCGCCATGGTGAAGGCCAATCCGGGCAAGTTCAATTATGCCTCGCAGGGTGTCGGCACCACCTCGCACCTGACGGCCGAACTGCTCGCCAACCTGACCAAGTCCAAGCTGGTGCATGTGCCCTATAAAGGCACCGCGCCGGCGCTCAACGATCTGGTCGCCGGCCATGTCGACTTCATCTTTATGGAGCTGTCGGCCGCCTCCAAGCTGCATGAAGGCAAGAAGGCGCGCATCCTGGCGGTGGCGACTGACAAGCGGATCGCGAGCCTGCCGGATATTCCGACCATGATCGAAGCCGGCGTGCCGGATTTCATCTCCGACACCTGGAACGCGATCAGCGCGCCGCCGAAAACGCCGGCGGCGATCATCGCCAAGCTCAACCGGACGGTCAACGAAGCGCTCCAGGCCCCGGATACCCAGAAGCGCTTCCGCGACCTCAATCTGCAGGCTGCCGGCGGCAGCCCGGAAGACATGCGCAAATTCGTGCAGAGAGAAACCGCGCGCTGGAGCGCCGTCATTAAGGCTGCCGGCATCGATCCGGAATAGCGCGCCGCTGCGCGGATTGACGATCAAGGCCGGGGCATTTGCCCCGGCCTATTTTCATGCCGAGCAGCGTTTCCCGCGCGCGGTGCAGCGCGAATAGCGGTGCACCGCAGACGCGGGATCCTGGTACGGTTGGCATCGCTGCCCGGAAGCACCGGGGTCCCGGGTCTGCAGCGCACCACTGCGTTTCACTTGTTCTGCGCTATGCCCGGGACATGGTGAGTGTGCGCCGGCGCCGGTATCCGGTATACTGACAGGCTGAAAAAGCAACCGCAGCCTTGCGGCTGACCGTCCGGAGCATTCCGATGGGAATGGCGGCACGCACCTGGGGCGTGGCGATGTGCGGCATCGTCTTGGCCTTACCGGCACCGCCGCCCGCTTTGGCGCAGGCTCGCGCCGACGTCGCCTGCTTTTTTGAGCACGTCAATTTCCAGGGACGGCGGCTGTGCTTGGCGGCCGGGCAGCGCGCGGCATCGCTCGTTGCGCTGAGCCTGAACGACACGTTCTCATCGGCCATCATTCCGCCCGGCCTGCGTGTCGCCATGTGCGAGCACCACAAGTTCGAAGGCCGCTGCATCCACCTCGAACGTTCGGTCTCCAACTTTGCGACGCTGGGGGACTGGAACGACAAAGTGTCTTCGGTGGCGGTGGTGAGCACCCGCGACCGCTTCAGGCGATGATGTCGGGTGTGAGCTGATCTTCGATGAAGGAAATGCGGTCGCGCAGGTAGAGCTTGCGCTTCTTCAGGCGTTGAACCTGGATCAGGTCGGAGCCGAGCGAGTCCTGCAGGGCGGCGATCGCGGCATCGAGGTCGCGGTGCTCCTGCAGCAGGCGCGCCAATTGCTCCCGCAATTCGCGTTCTTCCTCTTTGCTCATCGCCACCGCTGATTCGAGCTCCGGCTGTCGGCCCGCCCCCGGCGAGCGCCGAAACCTGGGAAAGTATCCCTGGTTAGCACCCCCGGTTCAAGGGCAAGAGGCCCATCCTAACGCACTTTGTGGAATTGCTGCGCTGCACAACAAGACTAGCGTCCAACTTTTGCCCCACCTGGTGTAAACTCTTGCGGTCAGGTAGCCCCCGGCATGAGGAGATCTCCCACATGTCCATGCAAGCGCATCTTGCGGAACTCGAAAGACGGCACCAGTCACTCGAAGAAGAAATCACCGAAGCTCAGACCCACCCGTCGACAGACGCTCTCAGGATCGCCGAATTAAAGCGACGAAAATTGCTGGTGAAGGACGAAATCGCGCGCGTCCAGCAGGAAGCCAGCGTCCACTAGCATACCGATTGGCACTGTTTCGAGTGCGGGTACCGCCGCCGCAAGCGGCGACGGAATTGCTTCACGCCACGCCACGCCGTTCCACTCCCTATTGCCTGATTGCCTTGCGCGCTCGCCCCACCACGTCCTTCGGCGTGCTGTAGAGCTTCTGCACCAGTTCCTGCACCTTCTCCCCCGACAAGGGAGTGATCTCGACCCGCGATTTCTCCGCCTCGGCCAGGAACTGCGGATCCTTCATCGTCGCGTCGAACGCCGCACGCAATATTTTCAGCTGCTCCGGCGGCGTCCCCGGCGGCGCGATATAGGAGCGCAGGAAAACCTGCTGGCTGACCACCAGCTCCACCACTTTGCGGTCCTCGTCGCTTTTCAGATATTTCCAGACCGTCGGAACGCCCATGCGCGTCAGTTCGGGGTGCGGGTCGAGACCGACCTGCACCAGCACGTTCGCATTGTTCCCTGCAATCCATGCGGGCCGTTGCGACTTCAGGCTCGACCAGTCCCAGCCGCATAGTCCGTCGACTTCGCCGCGCTCCATCGCCAGTGCGATTTCCGCCGTGCCGCGATAGCCGGCCACCACGTCATATTTGCCGCCGGCGGTGTGTTTGAGCAGATAGCCGTATTCCATGGTGGAATCGTTGTTCGACACGCCGCCGAACGTGCCCTTCTGGATCTGCGCGTCGTCGAAGCTGCCGATTTTCGAGCTCTTGAGGGTGACGCAGACCCGTGTGCCGCTGTTGGCGGTGCCGATGTAACGGACCTTGGTCGGATCGAACAGCGTCTCGGCTTTCTCGTCGAGCAGCGGGCCGATGATGGCCCCCGGCATCACCGCGGCCAGCGCAGTGCCATCCTGCGGCCCGACCGTCGAGATGAAGCCTGCGGCGCGCGCGCTGCCGGCGCCCGGCATGTTCTTCGCCACGACGTTGGGGTTACCCGGAATGTGCCGGCCGATATGGCGCGCCACGAGGCGCGCATAAATGTCATAGCCGCCGGCGGGCGGCGCGCCGATCAGAAGTTCGATGGATTTGCCGGCAAAGTAGTCGGCGGCCGCGGCCGGTGACGGAAGGAGGGCGGCCATGGCGGCCGCCAATGAGACAAGGCCAATTCGCAGATTGGTCGCAGTGAAAGACATCGGACCCTCCCAGGAACGCGTCGAGCATAGCGCATGTCGAGCATAGCGCATTTGGGGCAAACCGCCGCTCCGGACGGCGATTGGAAAACCCCGCAACCTCAAGTAGCTTAGCGGGGTGTGTGTAACGATGCGCGGCGCGCAGGGCGGGGCGGATGAACATTTTCGGCGCTTTCACATTCGGAAGCCTGATCAAGACATTCCTTCCCGGCTTGGTCTGGTTGCTGGCGATCCTCATGCTCGAGATCGACGTCGCGCGGATGTTAAACGTCGAACCGCCGCTGTGGACCTTTGTGAAGACCAAGGATCAGGCCGCCCTCGTGCTGGCGATCCCGGCGTCGATCCTGATCGGACTGATCTCCAATATTGTGGTGTTCATGGGGATCAACGATTGGCTGGTGCGCATCCCCGTCAGGCGCAGAAATCGCGACCTCTGCGCGCTCTACGACGCCCTCGCGCAACGCATTCGCGAGCGCTGCTGGGCCTCGCTGAAGGACGCTGCGCCAGGCCTCAAGGGGGCGTTCGATAGCAATATCGATCCGGAAGTGGTGGCGCTCCACACCATCGGCGTCGAGAAGCTCGCCTATTTGCGGGAACAGTATTGGTATCATCTGGAATTCCAATTGAACCTGTTGCTGTCGCTGGCGGCCATGGCGGTCGCGCTCGTCTTGCTGATTGTCATGAGCGCCGCCTCGGCGGAACTGCGCGCCGCCTTGATCCTGACCTGCATTGCGGTTGCGACATTGATCATGGCGGCATTGCTGAAGGCGGCGCGTAAGAACTACTGCCGCCATGTCGCGAAGATGGCCAGCATGATGGCGGCAGTGCTGTGTCCCGCCGATTCGGAAACTTTGCCGCACTGATGCGTTTACCGAAACGGCACGATCCTCCGGCACAATGCGGCTCGCAGCGGATTTCACGCGCCGCGCGGAACGCGCTAGTGCCCCGTTTCCGAAGTTCGTGATACACCTCAGCACGCTCTGACACGAACTTCGGAAACAAAGGGGCACTAGCAACTTTATGATTCTAGTGCCGCTTTTCGATTTGAAGTTCCTAACAGAATTTTCTGCAAGTGGTGTAGGAACTTCAAATCGGCGGCACTAGGGTGAGGTCATGAAGGCTTATCTGTTCGATCTCGACGGCACGCTGACCGATTCGCGCGAGGGGCTGTTCTCGTCGTTCCGGGCGGCGCTCAACGGGCTGGCCATTCCGGATCAGACCGACGAGGAACTGGACCGCTTTCTCGGCACCCCGCTGCCTGAGATGTTCCGCGCGCTCAAGCCCGGCCTGTCGAAGAAACAGATCGCCGGCGGCATCGATGCTTTCCGTTCGGCCTACGAAGCCGACGGCATCACGCGCAATCTTCTGTATCCCGGCGTGCCGGAAATGCTGGAGGCGATCGTGCGCAAGGGCGCCGGTTCTTGGGTAGTGACCTCCAAGCCCGAGCATTACGCAGTGCAAGTCACCCGCGATCTCGGGCTCGATCGCTATGTGCGCGGTGTCATCGGCGCCGGTCTCGACGAGACCGATTCGAAAGGCGAGCTGATCGCGCGCGCGCTGGCCGAAGCCAAGGTCGCCGGCAAGGACGCGCTGATGCTGGGCGACCGCTTTTACGACGTGGTCGGGGCGCTGGAAACCGGCGTGCTGCCGGTCGGCGCGCTCTGGGGCTACGGCGCCTACGAGGAATTGCACGCCGCCGGATGCCGCCACTTCGCGCAATCGCCGGATGAGTTTCGCAAGACGTTCGTGGAGGCTGCCGTCATCCCGTCACTGGTGGACGGTCGCGGCAAGCGGAACCAGCCCTCGGTCGGGATCTGACCGCGGACGCGGCGCGGGGGGCGCTCTCACACCTCCTTCGCCATCTCGCGCAGCTTGAATTTCTGGATTTTTCCGGTCGAGGTTTTCGGCAGTTCGGTGAATACCACGTGCTTCGGCACCTTGAAGCCGGCGAGGTTCTTGCGGCACCAGCCGATAAGGTCGTCGGTGGTGGCGCTCTGGCCGGGCTTTAATTCCACAAAGGCGCAGGGCGTCTCGCCCCATTTGTCATCGTGCTTGGCCACCACCGCGGCGGCCTGCACGGCCGGATGCTTGTAGAGCGCGTCCTCCACCTCGATCGATGAAATGTTCTCGCCGCCCGAGATGATGATGTCCTTGGAGCGATCCTTGAGCTGGATATAGCCGTCAGGATGCATCACCCCGAGATCGCCGGAATGAAACCAGCCGCCGGCGAATGCCTTCTCGGTCGCCGACTTGTTCTTCAGATAGCCCTTCATCACAACATTGCCGCGGAACATCACCTCGCCCATGGTCTCGCCGTCGCGCGGCACCGGCTGCATGGTGTCCGGGTCCATCACTTCGAGCGCCTCCAGCGGCACATAGCGCACGCCCTGGCGCGCCTTGCGGGCCGCCTGCTCCGGCAGGCCGAGTTCGTTCCAGACCGGATGCCATTCGTTCACCGTGGCCGGGCCGTAGGTCTCGGTCAGCCCGTAGAGATGCGTCACGTTGAATCCGGCTGCCTGCATGCCGGCCAGCACCGCCTGCGGCGGCGGCGCCGCGGCGGTCAAAAATTCCACCACATGGGGCAGCGGCTTTTTCTCCTCGGCCGGTGCGTTGATCAGCGTCGCCATCACGATCGGTGCGCCGCACAGATGCGTGACCCCATGGGTCGCCATCAGGTCGTACATCGCCGTGGCGCGCACCGCGCGCAGGCAGACATGGGTGCCGCCTACCACCGAGATCGACCAGGGAAAGCACCAACCGTTGCAGTGGAACATCGGCAGCGTCCACAGATAGACCGGCTGCTTGCCGATAGCGCCGGTAAGCACATTGCCGATCGACAGCAGATAGGCGCCGCGGTGGTGATAGACCACGCCCTTGGGATCGCCGGTGGTGCCTGACGTGTAATTGAGCGAGATGGCGTCCCATTCGTCGTCCGGCATGGTCCAGGCGAAATCCGGATCGCCGTCCTTGATGAAATCCTCGTATTCGATGGTGCCGAGCCGTTCGCCCGGGCCGCTATATTCCGGGTCGTCGTAGTCGACCACCAGCGGCCTGGCCTTGGCGAGCGCCAGCGCCTCCTTCACCACCTTGCTGTGTTCTCGATCGGTGATCACCACCTTGGCGTCGGCGTGGTCGAAGATGAAGCCGATGGTGCGGGCATCGAGCCGGGTATTGATGGTGTTGAGCACCGCGCCCGCCATCGGCACCCCGTAGTGCGTTTCCAGCATGGCCGGCGTGTTCGCGAGCACCACCGACACCGAATCCCCGCGCTTGAGGCCGTGGCGGGCGAGCGCCGAGGCGAGCTTGCGCGAGCGCGCATAGAACTCGCGATAGCTGCGTCGGAGCTTGCCGTGGATGATGGCGGTTCGGTCGGGAAAGGTCGCCGCCGCGCGCTCCAGGAAGCTGAGCGGGGTCAGCGGCTGGAAATTGGCCGGGTTGCGGTCGAGATCGGTGTCGTAGGGCGTCTTTGTCATGGGTTCCTCGCTCCGCTCACGTTAGCGAACCATGGGGCGGGCGATCAATCCTAGCGTTTTCACCCGCTCCCCGCGCGGCGGGGGGCGTTTCATGCGCCTACAATCCCCATTACCCCGCTGCGGATCAGTTCGAGCGAGATCAACAGCACCAGCAGATAGGCGATCTTGTAGAACAGTTCGGTCGGCGTGCGCCGCACCAGCCAGATGCCGAGGAAGTTGCTGGCCACCGCGAGCGGAAACAGCACCGCCGAGGCCACGATGTTCTCCGTCGAGAATTGCCCGAGCGCGCCATAGGGCACGAGCTTCACGGCATTCACCACCGCAAAGAAGATGGTGGTGGTGCCAACGAGCGTCAGCTTATCGAGCTTCTGCGGCAGCACATGCACCGAGAACGGCGGCCCGCCGGCATGCGACAGCATGGAGACGAAGCCCGACACCGCGCCCCAGAACAACCCGCCGGCTGCGCTCGGCCGCGCCGCTTCGGCGAGCCGGCGGCCGAACCAGGCATGCAGCACAAAGCCGGTGCCGATCAGCCCGATAGCGAGCCGCACCGCGGCGTCCGAGACATGCGCCGCCAGCGCCCAGCCGAGCGCGATGCCGAGCATGGCGCCGGGCAGCGTCGCCTTAAGAATGCGTCCGCTCCAGCGATGGCGGTAGACCCACACCGAGATCATGTCCTGGGTGATCAGGATCGGCAGCAGGATCGCGGCGGCCTGCAGCGGCGGCAGCACGAGCGCCAACAGCGGCGTCGACAGCGTGCCGACGCCGGAAAAGCCGCCCTTGCCGATGCCGAGTGCGACTACTGCCGGAATGGCGAGCAGATAGAAGAGGGGATCGGTCAGCAGAGTGTCACCCCGCCGTGACCTGTCCGCCGACCTTGGGATCGCCGCGCTCGCTGGTCGCGCGCAGCATCACATTCTGCCGGCTGCGGGCTTCGACCCGGTAGCCCTTGGCGGCAAGCAGCGCGAACAGGTCGACGGCCCATCCGCCGCTTGAATCCTCGATCAGGATCAGTCGGGGCCACAAGGATGCCGGCGCGTCGCGGAAAAACGGCGCCAGCACCCGGTCTTCCATGCCTTCGACATCGATCTTCAGGGCGTCTATCCGATCGATGCGGTAGTCCTGCAGCACGCGCAGCAATGGACGGCAGGGGACACGGACCTGGTCGGAGGCGGTCGCCGCCCGCGTGCGGGTGCCGCCGCGGTCGCGGGCATCGAGCAGCACCACCACCTCGCTGTCCTCCTCGCCGAGCGCCAATGCCACAGGCTCGATCGGCAGCGCAGGATTGGCGGCGAGGTTGAACCGCAGTCGCGCGAAATTTCCCGGCTCGGGCTCGATCGCCACGATGCGGGCTTTGCCATCCGTATGCGCGGCGACGAACAGCGAGAACAGGCCGACATTGGCGCCGATATCGACAAACACGAACGGCCGGCCGGCCGCCGCGGCGCGCGCGATCTCGACGGCCAGCGCCGCGCGCTCCGGCGGCTCGTACATCTGCGGCGTGAACAGCAGGTTCTTCTCGCAGCCGTTGTCGAGCGGATGCAGCCGCATGCGCAGCCCCCAGCGCACGACGTCGAGCGCCCGGGCGGACAGCCGCTTGGTCACGATGCGGCGAAACAGGATCGCCAGCCGCAAGCCCAGCCAGTTGTCGGGCAGGCGGCTTGTTACCGCGATAACGGCGCGATCGAGCCATCCCGGCGCCAATGCGCCGTAGCGATCCGCTGCAATCGACCGGTCGGCACTCAAGCAACGATCTCCAAGGTCACGGCATGATCAAACTGGACACGCTCTGCAAAGAACACAGCCAAGACTGGAAAATGCTCCCCTGGCACCAACGCTAACCGTTCGAAGTGCAAATTGCTTCAAGACTTCTCATTGCGCGCGCGCCGACCCTCGTATCTCGCGAGCAGCATTTGCCAAACATAGACAAGCATGCCGCCGCCCAAAATCGCGACAACGAGCCAGCAGACGATAAAGATGATTGTATCAATCGGCATGATGATGAGCTTGGCAGCATCCCTTGGAACCGAAGGCCCGCTGGTTTGGATAGCAGCTTGGCCTATGCGCGCCAATACTACCGCGCCGTATTCCAGGCGAGCCACAAAGCAACGCCCAACAACATGACGGAGAGAATCCGGCGGGTCACGATGCTGCGGCGGCCGGAGAGGAGCCAAGGCTGCAATGTGGCCGATGCGACCACGATGGTGGCGTGGATCGCGGTGGCGACCGTAACATAAATCGATCCAAGCAGCGCCAAGCGCACGGCATGAGAGTTTTCTGCAGATGGAACGAAGCGCGGCACGATGGTCACGAAGAACAGGATCGATTTCGGATTGAACGCATTGCTCCAGAATCCGCGCCAGAACAGATTTATGTGCGGCGAACGGGATGAAATCCTGGCCGGGGAATTCTCAACCGTCTGGGTCCAGCCTTCGATTGCCAGCCACACCAGAAAAATCACGCCCGCCCAACGCAGCAGCTCATAGAGCGCCGGCTGGTGCTGAACGAGCGCACCGAGACCGACCGCTGCCGCCAGCGCATGCAGCGACAAGCCCGCGGCGATGCCGGCGGTCACCACGAGACCGGCGCGGCGGCCGCGCGATAGCGCCACCGTGGCCAGATAGGCCATGTTGGGTCCGGGCGTCAGCTCAAGCAGGATGACGGCGAGGGTAAATTCGAGCATGTGATTCCCGTCTCGTGTCCCGAATCCGAAGTTCGCACAGACCAGCTGCGAGCACCCTTGCGAACTTCGGATTCAAAGGGACACGAGGAATATTAGCGTTGCTAGTGTGGCTTTGGTTCAGAAGTTCCCTACTGACCCGGCCGCAAGCAATGGGGAACTTCTGAACCGCCACACGAGGCCTGTTGCGGCCCGGCCGGAGCCGGTATTTCTATGAGATCCGTTCGGGAGCCGCTTGACCATGCGTCTTAAACCCGTGCTCGGCCCGGCTCAGCTGTTTTTCTACAGCGTCGGCGTCATTGTCGGCGCCGGAATCTATTCGGTGATCGGCGCCGCCGCCGGCCTTGCCGGCGAAGCTCTGTGGCTCAGCTTTCTGCTGGGCGCATTGGCGGCGCTGCTGACCGGCCTGTCCTATGCCGAAATGGCGACTGCCTTTCCCTATGCCGGCGCCGAATATATTTATGTGCAAAAGGCGATGCCGCGATGGCGTTGGGCGGCGTTCGGAACCGGTGCCATCATCCTGATCGGCGGTGCTGCCACCGCGGCCACGGTGGCGGTGGCCTTTGCCGGCTATGTACGGATTTTCTTCGATCTGCCGGAGATGGTTTCCGCGCTCGGCCTGCTTGTCGCCTGCACGGCTCTCGGACTTTGGGGGCTGCGGGAATCGAGCTGGGCCAACATCGTCTTCACCCTGATCGAAGTTGCCGGCCTCGTGCTGGTGATTACGGTCGGCCTTACGCGCGACAGTTTCGGAGCGGCCCTGGCGGCGCTGCCGCACAGCGGGGTGATGGCTAGTGCCGCCATCATCTTTTTCGTCTATCTCGGCTTTGAGGAGATCGCGAATCTGGCGGAGGAGGTGCGCGATCCGGCGCGCGATCTGCCGCGCGCGATCTTTGCCAGCATCGTTGCGACGACGGTGCTGTATGTGCTGGTGGCGCTTGCGGTGGTGGCGCTGGTTACGCCCCGGGAACTGGCGGCGAGCGAGGCGCCTTTGGCCACCGCGCTCGCATCGGTGTGGCCGCGATCAGCCGGCCTGCTCAGTGCGGTTGCGCTGTTCGCCACCGCCAACACAGTTCTGATCACCCTGATCGCCACCGCACGGGTGGCGTTCTCGATGGGGCGCGATGGCGGGATGCCGACTGCCCTGGCGCGCGTCCTGCCGGCGCGCCAGACGCCCTGGGTCGCCTCGCTGCTGATCTTTGCCATAGCGGCTGCGCTCATTCCGATCGGCAAGCTCGATTTCCTTGCCGGCCTGTCGTCCTTCGCCGCCGTGCTGGCGTTCCTGGCGGTAAATGTGGCGCTGATCGTTCTGCGTTTCCGCCGGCCGGATCAACCGCGGCCGTTCCGGGTGTCGCTCGCCATCGGGCGGCTTCCAGTCTTGCCAGTGCTGGGCATTGCCGCGCTCGGGCTCCTGCTCCTGCACTTCGAGCGCGTCGTCTATCTTGCCGGCCTCGGCGCCATTGTGCTGGCGGCAACGGCCTTCCTCGCGCGCGAGTGGCTGGGTCGCGGCAAACGTCAGAAATAGTGCTGCGACGTATCGGGTGGTTCGGCACGCCATCAGGCGCGCTAAAGCATGATCCCGAAAAGTGGACACCGGTTTTCGGAAATGATCATGCTCAAACAAGAAGCTAGAGCGTGATGGCGATTCAATCTGAAGCCATCACGCTCTAGCGAGCCCACCTTGGATGAGGGTCGCTGCGTATGAGGGTCGCTGCGTGATGATTGCGGCAGAGCGCTATTCGCTCTTGCCGCCGCCGATCTGCTTGAGCTTGGCGAACACCGCGTCGACATTGAGATCGTCGCTAGGCTTCTTCGGCGGCTCCGGCTCCGGCTCATGGCGCACGGCGGTGGTCTCGGCGGCGGGCAGCAGCGTGGCGCCCTGCGCTTCCACGTCCACCGGCTTCTCCTTGGCGGCGCGGTGCACTTCCAGATCGAGATCGATCTGCGAGCACAGTCCGAGCGTGACCGGGTCCATCGGCTGCAAGCTCTGCGCATTCCAATGGGTGCGCTCGCGGATCGCCTGGATGGTGGACTTGGTGGTGCCCACCAGCCGCATGATCTGGCTGTCCTTCAATTCCGGATGGTTGCGCACCAGCCACAGGATGGCGTTCGGACGGTCCTGGCGGCGCGAGACCGGCGTGTAGCGCGGGCCCTTCTTGTTCTTCGGCTGCGGCAGCCGTGTTTTCGCTTCCAGCAGCTTGAGCTTGTGCGCGGGATCCTGCTCGCCCTTGTCGATTTCCTCGCGCGTGAGCTGCCCGGTTTGGATCGGGTCGAGGCCTTTGATGCCCTGCGCGGCGTCGCCGTCGGCGATCGCTTTGATTTCGAGCGGATGCAGCTTGCAGAACTGCGCCACCTGGTCGAACGAAAGCGCGGTATGCTCGACCAGCCAGACGGCGGTGGCTTTCGGCATCAATGGCCCGCTGTTCATGGCGAAATCTCCTCTGCGCTCCGCCCGCCCCTTCAGGCGAAGCCTCAAGTCATCAAGGATGACGGAAAGTGCCGGGAATATAGGCATGCGGCCCGGACCTGTCCATGCTTGTTCCTGGTTCCGGGGAACCCCTTGACGGAGGCGGTGAGAGCGCGATAGCGCCGGTGCGGGAGTATCTGATGGCCGTTTATACCGACGTCGGGGCGGAGGACCTTGCGGCCTTTCTCGCCGGCTATGAGATCGGCGATCTGCTGGCCTACAAGGGCATTGCCGAAGGGGTCGAGAACTCCAACTTCCTGGTCCATAGCACCGGCGGTCATTACATCCTTACGCTCTATGAGAAGCGGGTGTCCGCCCGCGACCTGCCGTTCTTCCTTGGGCTGATGGAGCATCTGCACAGCCGCGGCCTGAAATGCTCGACCCCGGTGCGCGACAGGAAGGGCGAGCTGTTGGGGAAGATTGCCAAGCGCCCGGCCGCGATCATCAACTTTATCGACGGTGTGTGGATGCGCCGGCCGTCACCGGTGCATTGCGCGGCGCTCGGCACCGCACTTGCGCAACTGCACATCGCCGGCCTCGACTTTCCGCGCAAGCGCGCCAATGCGTTGTCGGTCAGCGGCTGGCGGCCGCTCTACGAACAGTGCTGCGAACGGGCAGGCGAAGTGCAGCGCGATCTCAAACAATTCCTGGCCAAGGAACTGGCGCAGCTCGAGCAGAGCTGGCCGCGCGGCTTGCCGCAGGGCGTGATCCATGCCGACCTGTTCCCGGACAATGTGCTGTTCCTGGGCGACATGCTTTCCGGCCTGATCGACTTCTATTTCGCCTGCACCGACACGCTCGCATTCGACGTGGCGATCTGCCTCAACGCGTGGTGCTTCGAGGCCGATCATTCCTACAACGTCACCAAGGGCAAGAGCCTGTTGCAGGCCTATGACGCCGTGCGCCCGTTGTCGGCGGAAGAGAAGGCGGCGCTGCCGCTGCTCGCCCGCGGCGCCGCCATGCGCTTTTTGCTCACCCGTCTGGTCGATTGGTTTGACGTCCCTCCCGGAGCGCTGGTGCGGCCAAAGGACCCGGTGGAATATGTCCGCAAGCTGCGCTTCCACCAGAAGGTCGGCAACGCGCGCGACTACGGCATCGCGCAATGAGCGAGCCGCACGTCACCGTCTATACCGACGGCGCCTGTTCAGGAAATCCCGGGCCGGGCGGCTGGGGCGCGATCCTCGGATTCGGCGATCACGAGAAAGAATTGAAGGGTGGCGAGCCGCATACCACCAACAACCGCATGGAGCTGATGGCGGCGATCGCGGCGCTGGAGGCGCTCAAGCGGCCGTGCGCGGTCGATCTGTATACCGACAGCCAATATCTGCGCGACGGCATCATGCAGTGGATCAAGAAATGGAAGGCCAATGGCTGGCGCACCGCAGATAAGAAGCCGGTCAAGAACGTCGATCTCTGGCAGCGGCTCGAAGGGGCGCTCAAGCGCCACACCGTGCGCTGGCACTGGGTGCGCGGTCATGCCGGCCACCCGATGAACGAGCGCGCCGATCAATTGGCGCGCGACGCCATCGTGGCGGTGCGTTCGGGTGCGATCGGCGCGCTGTCTCCGGAACACGCGCGCGCCGACAAGCCGGTGCCGCGCAAAAATTAATTTCCCTCTCCCCTACGGGGGAGAGGGTGGTGAGCGCGAGTGAAACGAGCGCGAGCCGGGTGAGGGGGCTTTTCGCAAGAAACGCTTTCGTGAAGAACTTTTCGCGAAGATACCCCCCCCCCCCCCCCCCCCCCCCCTCACCCCCCCCCGCCCCCCCCCCCCCCCCCCGCGACCCCCCCCCCGCGCCCCAGCCAGCGCCCGCGCCGCAACCGCTCGAGCGCGAAGAACCCGCGCCCGAGCCAGCCGCGCCCGAAGCGCGGCCCCTCTACAACGGCCCCGACCGCAGAGTGAAGACCATCCCCGCCACCGTCTTTCTCGGCACGCAGGAGCGCCGCCAGAGCCAGCAGCGGGCCACCGTGCAGCTCGTCGAAGGGCAGCGCATCCTCTACATCGGCGAAACCCCCGCCAGCTGAAGCGCGGCCGCGCGGCCGCCCCCGGCCGCCTACCGCTACACCTACGCCATTATCGAGAACGCCACTCCCCACGGACACCGGGCAGCGCGGGTGTCCAACAAACCGCTGGACACCGACCCCCAAATGTGAAACACTCGCCTACAGATGGACACCGGAAACCCGACTCGCCACCACCCACGGTAGGGAAAGCAGTATCTGATTCGCGACATGGGCTTGCATTCACTCGTGCGATGCGCGCCGCGTGCTGATAGGATGCCGCCGTCTTGAGAAGTCAAACCGTCCGCAGCGCAAAAACGGACCGGTGCTGATCGCTTGCCAAAAATGCGGCGCGGCCAATGACGAGCATGCTCAAGCGTGCTACGTGTGTGACGCGTCCTACGACCACCCCGACGAAGAGGCCCTCGTGAGAGCAGCATCGCAGGAGTTCGCTCCAGCGTCTGAGTCCGAGCCGGCGGCAGCGACGATTGCGCTGCAAGAAACCGAGCCGGAAACGCCTCCCGCACCGGCGTACGCCCCGTTGCACTTGCGGGATTCCAAGCCTTCCCCCGAACTCGAGTCAGAAGCTGGAACAGCTGCAACTCTGGCCGCGGCTCCTTTGCGCGAGTCAGCTTCTTCGTTGCAGCCGGAATGGAAGCGCGAAGTGGTGCACCGCCTGGAGGCCTACCGCGCGCGACGGCGAAACGGCATCTCGGATTCGCAGACGGAGCTACCCTTCAACGGAGAGAATGGGAATGGTCATGCGGACCACGCGGAGCCGGAGTATCGAGCCTTACTGCGAACGGTGGCCCGCACGGCGCAAAGCTGCGACTCAGCGGCCGCGACCACTAGGCCCGCGCCGCGCCGCGAGCGCGCCGAACGCATCGAAGTCCCCGTCGTGCAGCCGGAATTCAATTTCGTTCTCGCGCAGGCCGACGAAGAAGATTGCGTTCATCCGCACGCGCCGCTGGTACCGGTGGCGGAAGTGCGCGAACGCCGCGTCGCCGGGCTGCTGGATCTTGCCTTTCTCGTGATTTCCTATGCCGGCTTTCTGACATTGTTTCGCGCACTCGGCGGACATCTCTCCATCGGCAAAGAAGAAGGCATCGTGTATGCCATTACGTTTTTCCTCTTCTATGCAATCTATTTTGGATTGTTCACCGGACTCGGCGGCACCACGCCGGGAATGTACTTCCGCGGGCTGGCCGTGGTGGGCTTTGACGGCGAAGCGCCCCGCACGCGGCAACTGCTCTGGCGCAGTTTTGGTTATGCATTGAGCGGCGGAACCCTGCTGCTGGGGTACGCCTGGGTGCTGTGGGACGAAGACCACCTCTCCTGGCAGGACCGTATCTCGCAGACTTATATCACGCCGGCGTCTTCCCCCATGTGGCGCGACATCTCCGGCGACGTGCCGATGACGGCTTCTTCTTCGAACGGCAACAGTTCCATCCCCGACGCGACGTAACCACTATCGTCGCTTCCTCCGAAGGGGCGGGCCTCACGGTCCGCCCCTTTTTTTTCTATTCGAAACGCAAATGGTGCTCACGTCCCGACCCGATGGAAGAAAGGGACGGAACTTCAGCCACATAGATTACGCAGGGGAGGGAACGCGGAGCTGCGCGAGGCCGCAGGAGTAGCCTTTATCGAAAGCCGCAAGGTTGAGCGCTTCGGTGCCGGGCGGGACGGATTCGCTGACGGCGCGGCGCGCGGATTCGGGCTGGAGCAGGCCGGTAATTGCGGTGAAGAAGCCGACGAGCACCATGTTCAGGACCATTTTGCGGCCCAACTCTTCGGCCAGGCGCATCGCGGGCACTTTGTAGAGCTGCGCGTCGGGAGAGAGTCCTTCGGGGCGTACCAGGTCTTCTTCAATTATCAGAGTGCCGCCGGGGCGTAGCTTTGGAGAGAATTTCCGGAAGGCCTCTTGGGAAAGCGCGACGAGAATGTGCGGGTTGGTCATGTAGGGATAGAGCACCGGCTCGCGCGACACGATAAGCTGGCAACTGCACGCGCTGCCGCGCGCCTCCGGGCCGAAGCTCTGCGTCAGCGAAACGTGGTAGCTCTCGTAGAGCACCAGGCCGCGCCCGATGGTCATCCCCGCCAGGATCACCCCTTGACCGCCGAAACCTCCGAATTGCATTTCAACCGCGGACATGGTCTTCCACCACGCTTCCGGTGTAGTGCGCATCGAACGTGCGCGTCATCTGCTTGTCCATCAAGTCGAGGAACGTGGGCCGCTCGATATCCACGAATTTTCCCACTACGATAGGTCCCTGGAATCCGATGCCCACTTCGCGCGTGGCCGCACCGTGCTTCACCACGCTGGCTTCCTTGAAGTACTCCATCATGTCCAGGCCATCGCCGATTTTGTTGCGGCGCTCGTAGAGCGTGGGGCACTGGCAGACGATTTCGATGAACGAAAAACCTTTCTTGCGCAGCGCTTCGCCGATGGAATGGGTGAGCTGCCGGACGTGGTAGGTGGTCCAGCGCGCGACATACACCGCTCCGGCCGATTCCGCCAAGTTCGCCAGGTTGAAGGGCTGCTCGTAGCAGCCGTACGGCGTGGTCGAAGAAATGGCCGTCACCGGCGTGGTGGGCGCGAGCTGTCCGCCGGTCATGCCGTAGGTGAAATTGTTGATGCAGATGATTTTCACGTCCACGTTGCGCCGCGCGGCATGGATAAAGTGGTTGCCGCCGATGGAAATCAAGTCGCCGTCGCCGCTGTACACCACCACGGTCAGGTCCGGGTTAGCGAGCTTCATGCCTGTGGCAAAGGGAATCGCGCGGCCATGCGTAGTGTGGAATGAGTCGAGGTTTACGTAGCCCGCCACGCGGCCAGTGCAGCCGATCCCGGAGACCACCGCCACCTTGTTCAAGTCGAGTTTCGATTGCAGCAGCGCGCGAGAGAAGCAATTGACCGTGGTGCCGATGCCGCAGCCCGGACACCAGATGTGCGGCATGCGCTCGCTGCGCAGGAATCCTTCCACCGGATTCGGCGGCAGGCACTCCGCGCAACCCTCCGGAGCGGCCGCGACCATCTGCTCTTCGTTCATCGGGAGACCTCCTGCAACGCAGGAGTGCCCGCGGGACGGCGGGCGCTGCATTTCAGAATTGCGTCGAGGATTTGCTCGGGTCTGTGCACGGTGCCACCGGTGTGCGGCTCGAGCAACACGGGCACGCGTCCTGCGACAAGTCGCTCCACTTCGTAGAACACCTGCCCGCAATTCAGCTCTGCGACCACCA